>CDYJ01038873.1_pt1 | contig 104655 bp, 83 predicted proteins | sample 557501 | NCBI WGS metagenome assembly CDYJ01 (sample SAMEA3182079, study PRJEB8094) | gut metagenome | biome: human; feature: gut; material: Stool; isolation source: human stools | place: Canada | collected 2012-11-20
AGGAGGAACCCCATCGTGAAACGCACCATTCTGAGATGCGCCGCCGGCCTGTTGATAGCCGCGGCGCTGCTCCCAACCGCCCTGGCGGCGGAGCCATTCCCCGCGGTCACCGAGGTGCAGGTCTGCTATCCAACCTCTGTCACCCGCAGTGAGGACGGCACGGAGATCCGCAAGGTCTATGACCTGTCCCCGGAGCAGGACCCTGCCGGTATCCCCCGGTCGGACTTCGAGCAGGACGGCTTCCACTACACCCTGACAGACCTGCTCCAGCAGGAGCTGCCGGAGCATGAGAGCCGTCCGCACACGGAGACGGTATCGTTGGAGAGTAAAAGCAAGGATATGGAATCCGTCCTGGCCCTGCTGCCCCAGGAGAAGGAGTTCGTCACGGAGGACGGACTGTCCGGCACCCTGTCCCTCCAGCTGGACACTGTCCAGGTGGAAGCGGCGGGCTACGGCAGCTCCACCCGGGAGGGGTCCGCCACCCGCTCCTATCCCAACCTGGCCAGCCAGGATACCGCCAGCATCCCCAAGAGCATTGAGGAGGACGGGCGTACCCTCACCCTCCAGAATATTGACTGGCGGACGGACAACACCGCCAGCGTGGCCGGTTACAACCTGGGGGACTGTTACACCGCCGTGGCCACCTACACCGGCACCGCCACCAGCAGTTATGTCACCGGCTATACTGTCACGGCGGACTACACCGGCACCGTCAGCCGCATCGCCCTGAACCGGGTGCGTTACGTTGCAATTTTTGAGGGGGAGCCCCTGGAGCCCGCCGTACCCATGGAGGAGTCTGGGGATGGCCTGGCCCAGTTCAACTGGGCGGCCATCCTGCTCCCGCTGGGCGTGGCCTTTGCTGTGGGCGGCGTGATTGGAGCCTGCCTGTTCGTCAAGCGGCGCCGGGAGAACAAGGAGGATTCGGAGTGAAGAAGCTGGCCACCCTGTGCCTGGCCGCCTGCCTGGCGGCGGCCCTGGCTACCCCGGCGGGTGCTTTAGATTACGCCATTGACGCGCCGGAGGGGCCGGACTACGGCAAGCCCACCTCGGTGGAGGTGGTACACACGGCAGACGGCGGGGCCCTGAAAAACGAGGACATCAGCAAGAATGCCGCCCTCATCCCGCCGGGCTTCGGCAGCGCCAGCGCAGACACTCTGAACACCGGAACCTGGCTTACCCCCAATCTGGCCCCGGAGGGTATGGCAGTGGGCGCCGTCAACGGCAGCGGGATGCCCGTTGTGTTCCCGCCTTCTGTGGACACCTTCACCGCCGTCCCCGCGGAACCGGAGCAGGAGACGGAATCTGGCGGCACCTTGGGCTATACCCCGGTGGCCTCGGACCTCTACTACTCCGGCGGATACCTGGGTACCTTAAAAATCCCCGCCATCGGCCTGAGTGTGCGGGTCTATGAGGGTACAGACAGCTCCACGCTCATGAAGGGCGCGGGACATTTCAAAGGCACCAGCATCTGGGATGGAAACTGCGCCATCGCCGGACACAACCGGGGGGTGCGGGACGACTTTGGAGATCTCCACACCCTGGAGCGGGGAGATACCATCACCTGGACCACCAAGCTGGGTGTCCGCACCTATGAGGTCACCAGTGTGCAGAAGGTCAAGGAGACGGATACCAGCGGCACCGCCCCTTCCAACGAGAACAAGCTCACTCTCTACACCTGCGTGCGTAACCAGAGGACCTACCGCTGGCAGGTGCAGGCGGCGGAGGTTGTGTAACCTGCTTTGTTTTGCGGGCTCATTTTCTCCACCGGGCCCCCCCTTTGCTATAGACTTTTCCCCAGATTTCCGGTATGTTGTTGCTGTAAGGAACACAAGGACAGCAGAGGAAAGAAGGAGGTCAACCGTATGAAAAGGAAACAGCTTATTCCGGCGGTATTGGCAGGTACCTTGATAGGCGCAGCACTGGTGGGGCCCGCGTCGGCGGGGGTGGCTGCCCTCACTGCAGCCCCAAGCACCCAGACCTTCTATGTAGACGGCAAGCAGGTGGATCTGGAAGCGTATGTCATCAATGGTCACAACTATGTGCAGCTCCGGGACGTCGGCCGGGCGGTAGACTTCGGCGTGGCGTATGACCAGGGCGCCAACCGTGTCCTGGTAGACACCAGCTCTCCTTACACAGAGGAAAGTGCAGTGTCCGCCCCCTCCGGGGTGGTCATCGTCCCCCAGTCGGACGAGCCCCTCCGGCTGAAGGAGGGGGACAAGGTGCTCTGCGATGACGGCACCACCTATGAGATCACGGATCTGCGTCTGTGGGAGGAGCCGGAACCCCTGCCCGCCTATGACCAGACGCGCTTCCCGGAGCTGGAGTTGCCGAAGGCGGAGGTGCGTCGGTTTCAAAGTGAATATGGGGACAACCTGCACATTCGAAACCTCTATGAGACCCGGCGGATGGAGTACACCATCTACAACGCCGCAGTGAACTGTCCAGAGCTGTGGGCGGATGGTGCCCCCGCTCTCAACCTGCACCTGGGCATCTCTGCACAGAACGCGGTGCAGATGTTCTGGCCCTGGCAGGAAGACCAGCTTACCCAAGTATTCTGCTCCGCGCCGGGGGCCCGGTTCGAGGTGGAAGCCTGGGATGTGTACCACGACGGGAAATATCTCTATACCGAATATAATATCAGAGGGACGTGACCTAACAGCGTCCCAGACAAACCGGCGGGAGGCGGCAAGCCTCCCGCTTTTTGCTTAGGAGGGAAGTTTGCAAATGAAACGAATCATCAGCCTGATGCTCACCCTGGCGGTGGCCCTGTCCCTGCTGATCCTGCCGGCGGGTGCCGCCTCCACCCCGGAGGAGGCCCTGGGTGAGGTCAACATTTACAGCGGCGGCTACTCCATGAATTATCTGGCCGTCAACGGCAGGGTGCAGACCCAGTCGTATACCTACTTTCTCTACCGCAACAGCGTCGGGGAGACGCAGGAAATCCCAGCCTATTGTGTAACGCCAGACCAGTACGGCGTACCACAGACGGTTCCTGAAGGGGAGAGCATCCGCTATCTGGCGGAGGAGAAAGCGTCAGACTCTAAAGTGGTGGGCCTGGTGGCCAACATGTACCCCCACCGCTCCCTGGCGGAGTTGGGTCTGACCAACAAGTACCAGGCATTTTACGCCGGCAAGATTGCCCTGTGGTGTTACCTGATCCCCGAGTGGGACATCAGCGACGTCACCGTAGCCCCCGGACTTACCGGCCCGGAGAGGGAGATTGGGGAAAGCATTCTCAATGCCGCGGTCAAAATCTATACTCAGGGTACCACATGGACCAGTGTGGCAGAGCCCCAGCTCACCACCTCCCCAGATCAGGAGGCAGCCTACCCCGTCACCATTGATGGGGCCGCCTATCGCCAGCAGGTATTTACTGTCACTTCTCCGACCTGGGTGGACGGACAGGCTGTTAATGTATCGTTCCAGGATGGGACGGACGTACCGGAGGGCGCCCGTATTGTGGATGAGAACAACCAGGATATTACCCAGGTCAAGGTCTCCAATACCGGAGACGGCTACAAGGGGACCTTCAAGGTGCTCTACCCAGAGGACTGCGTAGCGGGCCAGAGCGGCAGTGTCCAGCTCTCCCTCTCAGCCGATGTGTACCAGTATGTCGTATTTTACGCGCTTTGCCAGGAGGTTGACCAGTACGGCAACCTCCAGAGTTACCTCTGCGACACGGATCCCAAGGTCAGCCTGCTGCGAAACGCCATCTCTAACTATTCGGATACCGACGAGCCGGATGACCCAGACGAGCCTACGCCCCCTCCCAGCGAAACCGCCCTCAAGATCACCAAGTATGAGGCGGGCACTACTGTCACCCTCTCCGGTGCCACCTTCGAGGTGGTGGGCCCGGACGGGGACACCATCGGCGTCTACACCACGCCGGAGTCCGGTTCCATCACCATCCCTCTCACAGAAGTGGGCAATTACACCATCTATGAGCGGGTACCCCCGGAGTATCATCTGCTGGACGAGGAGCCGGTCAAACAGGTCACCGTGAAGTACGGGGAAACCGCCGAGGTGGACTTTGAAAATGAACCCTACGGCGACCTGCGTATCGAGAAGATCGACGCTTCCACCGGGGCCAGCCTGGCCGGGGCACGGATTCAGATCAAGCACATTGAGAGCGGCGCGACCTATACCGGTACCACCGGCACCGGCGGTTCCTATACCTTCACGGAGCTGAAGCCGGGGGCATACGAAATCCGGGAACTGTCCGCTCCAGAGGGGTGGGAGCGGGATTCCCAGACCTATACCACCACTGTGGTGGCAGGAGACTGCGTCACCTACACCCTGAAGAACGAGGCCCTGCCCGGCCTGAAGATTATCAAGTACGACCGAGAGAGCCATGAGACCATGCCCGGCGTCACCTTCCGTATTTGGCGGGATGGGGAGCTGCTGGGGGACTATGAGACAGACGCTTTGGGAGAAATCCTGCTCACGGACTGCCGGCCGGGCACCTACCGCGTCCAAGAGGTGGACACTGGGGACAGTGGACATCTGGCGGATTCCACCCCGCAGGAAATTGAACTGAAGGCCGGAGACAGTATTAAGGAGCTCTACTTTTTTAACGACCAGAAGCCCGGGATCTGGCTGGTCAAGGTGGACAGCGCCAACCCCTCCAAGGTGATCCCCAACGCCAAGTTCCGCATTGAGGCGGTGGACGGCAGCTTTGGCCCGGCGGAATTTGTTACCGACCAAAACGGCGAAATCGACCTGTCTGAACTGCCCACCGGAGCTTATGTGGTGACGGAACTGGACTGCCCCGGCTACATCATTGATGAGGCCCAGCGCATCATCCAACTGGAGGCCAACCAGACAGCCCGGTTTGTGTTCACCAACTCCGTCCAGCCCTCCCTGCACCTCATCAAGCTGAGTGCGGACGGTTCCCGGCTGGCTGGGGTGACTTTCCGCATCGCCAAAATCGAGGACGGCAGCCGGTATCTGGACCGTACCACTGATGAAAATGGAGAGATCCTGATCTCCGGCCTGGAGCCGGGGGTGTATTCGGTCAAGGAGCTGGACACCACCTCAGACCACATCAGCGACCCGGTGGAACGCCATGTGGAGCTGTTCCCCGGCAAGACCTCCACGATCATCCTAGAGAACGACATCCGCCCCAACCTGACGGTGGTGAAGCGGGATGCCGACACCGGGGAGCCCGTGCCGGATACCGTATTCCTGGTGGAAGCGGCGGACGGCCACAGCGTGGATGAAATCAAGACCGGGGCAGACGGAACGGCCACCCTGGAAAATCTGCTGCCCGGGGTGTATCAAATTTCAGAAAAATCGGTTCCCTCCCCTTATCTCATGGATGCGGAGCCCCAGTTGGTCACCCTCTATCCCAACCGGAACCACACCGTCTATTTCGAGAACCACAAAAAGCCCACCCTTACCATCCAGAAGGTAGACAGCATCACCGGCAGCCCCATCCGGGGGGCCAAATTCCAGCTCTGGTACGGCAGCAATGGCACCGACACCGGCGAGCTCAACAACCTGGGGATCTACTTCACTGACGCCAGCGGCCAGATCGTGTTGGAGGGCCTGCGGGACGGCTGGTACCGGGTGACGGAGCTGGAACCCGCCCCCGGCTTCACCATCAAGGAGCCTGCCACCCAGGAGGTCTATATTGAGGGCGGCGGAAACAAGTCTCTGACATTTGAGAACGTCCCCCTCAACGCCATCGTGGTACACAAGACGGACAGCGTCACTGGCGAGGCCCTGGGCGGGGCCACCTTCCAGCTCCGCTACCTGGGAGGCGCCTCCGGTACCGGCGGCACCGTGATTGGACAGAAGGTGACCGGCTCCAACGGCATGGCCATCTGGACGGGCCTGAAGCCAGGATCGTACATCGTGGAGGAGGTGGATCCGGCGGACGGGTACAGCATCATCCAGTCCTCCGAGACCGTCTACCTGGCAGACAACGGGGAGCAGAGTGTCATCACTGTCCGCTTTGAAAACATGCCGGACGGGAACCTCCTGATCCGCAAGGTGTGCTCGGCCAACCCCAGCGTGACCCTGCCTGACGCAGAGTTCAAGGTCACCTATGCGGACGGCACCCTCATTGGGGACTCCAACGGCATCTACCGGACGGACGAAAATGGTGAGATCCTGATCTCCGGCCTCCAGCCCGGAAAGAGCGTGGTGGTGACGGAAACCCAGGCCCCTCCGGGCTACCTCATCGATACCCAGGCCCAGACCGTGCAGATCAAAGAGGGCCGGACGGTCAGCCTCACTTTTAAGAATCAGCCGAAGGGTGAGCTGATCATCCAGAAACGGGACAGCGCCACGGGCCAGCCTCTCGCCGGGGCCCAGTTCCGAGTGACGACGGCCGCCGGCTGCGAGGTGGGACTGGACGGGGTAATTGGCGATTCCACCCTCACCCAGAACGGTATTTTCACCACCGACAGCAGCGGTGAGATCCGCATCACCAACCTGGCCCCCGGCGCATACGTGCTCACGGAGATCAAGGCGCCCCATGGGTACGTCATGGACGCCCCCTCCACCAATGTAGTCATCGGGGAGGGTGTAGATACCCAAACGGTGGTCATCACCAACACCCCCAAGGGCGGCCTTGTCATCAACAAGCTGGATTCCGTCACCCATGAGCCCCTGGAGGGGGTAGAGTTTACCATCACCGAGGCGGACGGCACGGTGGTGGACGACAACGGCGGCATGACCTCCAGCATGGGCCTCTACCGCACTGACGAAAACGGCCAGATCATCATTGACGGTTTGGTGGGGACATTCATCATCACGGAAACCAAGACCATCGAGGGCTACACCATCCATGAGGAGACCCGTACCCAAACGGTGGTCATCAACCCCAACGACACCCAGACCATCACGGTGTATAACGACCCTGTGGGCGGCTTGGAGCTGATCAAGGTCAACGCGGATGACACCAAGGAGCGGATTCCCAACACTACATTTGAAATCCGCCGTATGGACGACGCCCTGGTGGGTACCGTGACAACAGACCGAAACGGCCGGGTGTTCCTGTCCCTGGAGAATGGATCGTACTATGCCGTGGAAACCGAGAGCGCGGAAGGCTTCCACATGGACGATACGCCCCACTATTTCGAGGTGGAGAACGGGGAGACAACCACCCTCCAGGTGGAGAATACGCCGGTCAGCGCCATCCTCATCCACAAGACGGACAGCGCCACCGGCGAGGGCATCTATGGGGTGCCGTTTATCCTCTATGACAGCACCAACACCCCCGTTGGCCAGTACACTTCGGATAACGAGGGGTATGTACTGATCGAGGGTCTGGAGGCCGGGCGGTATTATCTCAGAGAGTTAGAGAATGAGGGCTATGTTCCTGACACGGAGAAAAAGACCGTCTATGTGGAGTCTGGGGAGACCACCGAGGTGGAGTGGGAGAACACCCCCATCACTGGACAGATCCAGATAACAAAGACCTCCGCGGACTACAACAGTGTCAACGGCTGGCCCGCCGGCACCCCCATCCCCGGCACAGAGTTTGAGATCTACAACGCCCGGACCGGCAACTTGGTCGATACGGTTGAGACGGACAAGAACGGCGTTGCATCCTCCCGGCCTCTCCCCCTGGGCCGCTACAAAATCGTGGAATCCAAGGCCGCAGACTTTTACGGCCTGGACAAGACCCCCATCGAGGTGGAGCTTGAGTTCGCCGGCCAGATAGTCAAGGCAGCCATGACCAACCAGAGCCTCTATACCAATGTGTCCATCCAAAAGACCGGCTATGTGGAGGTCATGCCCGGCCAACAGATCCGCTATGATTTCAGCGGCATTGCCAATAACTCCACCACCAGCCTTACCTCATTTTTCTGGAGGGATACCCTGCCCAGCCAGGCGGTGCGGCTGGACAAGATTGTCACTGGCACCTACAACGTGCCGGGCAATTATAGGGTGGTCTACAAGACCAACCTGAGCGGCAGCACTTGGCGCACCTTGGCGGACAACCTGAGCACCCAGCAGAACTATGTATTGGACGCCTCCAAGGCCGCCCTGGGCCTGGCCTCCAACGAGTATGTCACCGAGTTCATGGTGTCCTTCGGCGTGGTGCCCGCCAACTTCCGGCAGGTGGAGGCGCCCCAGGTCTATGCCACCGTCTACGCCTGGCTTACCGGTGGCAGCCAATTCGTCAACCAGGCGGATGTGGGCGGCGTGTATAACGGCCAGTGGATTATGGCCACCTCCCGGTGGGTGACCAAGGTCTACAAGCCCGCCGAGCCCCTGCCCCGCACCGGCTATTGATTCCAGCAAACTATCGTTAGGAGGGCCGCCCCAGTCGGGCGGACCTCCAATTTTATGGAGGTGTCAGAATGAGTATCAGAAAAAAGGGCATCCGGGTGCTGCTCCTGGTCCTGGCGGTGGCCACCCTGTGTGTCATCCCGGCCTTCGCTTCCTCCGCCGGCAACGTGGCGGACGCCGTGGAGCAGACCTGGACGGACGCCGCCGACCAGATCAAGACTGTGGTCAACACCGTGGTGTTCCCCGCCTTGACCATGGTGCTGGGCGTGGCGTTCTTTGTGAAGGTCGCCATGACGTATTTTGAGTACCGCAAGCACGGCCAGTTTGAGTGGACGGGGGCGGCCATCCTGTTCGTCTGCCTGATCTTCGTGCTGCTGGCCCCCAATTACATCTGGAATATCGTAGGCATCTGAGGCGGTGAAGGCGAGTGTTTATTTGGGACTTTGTGGCCAATCCGGTGATGGAGTCCATCCTGGACTGGTTTTACAGCCAGATGGTGGGCTTCCTGGGCGCCTTCTTCGCCCAGATGGGAAACATGGGGGTGGAGCTGTTCGACCTCTCCTGGGTGTGGTCAGTGGTGCGCTTCTTCTCCCAACTGGGCTGGGCCCTCTTTGCCGTCAGCGTGGTGGTATCTGCCTTTGAGTGCGGCATTGAGTACGCATCTGGCCGGGGCAATCTCCAGCAGCCCGCCCTCAACGCCATCAAGGGCTTCTTTGCCGTCAGCCTGTTCACCACTGTGCCCGTCCGGCTGTACGCCCTCTCCGTCTCCCTCCAGGGTACCTTCGCCATAGAAATCACAGGGGCGGGAAAGAGCATCGGGGAGTTGGGCAATGAAATCCTCACAGATCTGGAGGGCGCCGGCCTGATGGACATCGCCGCCCAGGCCAAATGGGGCCTGGGCACTAACCCCATCATGCTCCTCTTTGCCATGATCCTCATGGCCTATGCGGTGATCAAGGTGTTTTTCAGCAATCTCAAACGGGGCGGCATCCTGCTCATCCAGATTGCCGTGGGCTCCCTGTACATGTTCTCCATCCCCCGGGGCTATACGGACGGCTTCACCCAGTGGTGCAAGCAGGTCATCGGCCTGTGCCTCACCGCCTTCCTCCAGGCCACCATTCTGGTGGCGGGGCTCATGGTATTCAGTGACAAAGCCCTCCTGGGGCTTGGCCTCATGCTGGCCGCCGGAGAGGTGCCCCGCATCGCCGGGGCCTTCGGCCTGGATACCACCACCAGGGCCAACATCATGAGCGCCGTCTACACCGCCCAGGCTGCTGTCAACACCACCCGCACCATTGTCCAGGCGGTAAAATGACCCTTACCCTCGGAAGCTTGTTTGACGGCATCGGCGGCTTTCCGCTGGCCGCCATACGGCAGGGGATCACCCCACTGTGGGCCAGCGAGATTGAGCCCTTCCCCATTCAAGTCACGAAACATCATTTCCCGGAGACGCTCCATATGGGGGATATCACCAGGCTGGACGGGGCGAAGCTGCCGCCGGTGGACATTATCTGCGGCGGCTCACCCTGTCAGGACTTATCCGTGGCATCCTGTACCCGCGCCGGACTGGCCGGCGCACGGTCCGGGCTGTTCCTGGAGCAGATCCGGGTGACAAAGGAGATGCGGGATGCGGATATACGACGAGGGCGGACAGGCAAGTCTGTTCGCCCCAGATGGTTCTGCTGGGAGAATGTCCCCGGCGTGTTCAGCAGCGGCTTCCCTAAAGGGGAGGACTTCCGGTTCGTCCTGGAACAGATCGCCGGAATTGCAGACAATTCCATACCTTTCACTCGACCTCACCCCTGGGGCTGGCAACCTGCTGGGAAATTACGAGTGGGAGCTGCATTCTCCCTGGCGTGGAAGGTCTTCGACGCTCAATACTGGCCCGGCACCCCCCAGCGGAGACGCAGGGTGTTCCTTGTCGCTGATTTTGCAGGACAATCCGCCCCGAAAATACTATTTGACCAGGAGAGCCTGCCTGGGCATTCTGCGCAGGGCGAAGGAGCGGGGCAAGCCTCTCCCGCCCCAGCTCCATGCGGCCCTCCTGGTGCAGGCGGGGCTGGCCGCCTGGGATGAGTGCGGCCTGGCGGATACCCGGGATATTACAGCCGGGTTTTCCGCCGGGGCGGGGGCCAGCGCGGGCAGTATTGGATACTCGGAGCGTGCGGCGCCCACCCTGAAGGCCGGCCAGAGCGGCAACCGCATGCCCTCCGTGCTCTGCCTCAACGACCAGGGCGGCAGCGTCATGGACTGCACTGAAGATAAGACCGGAACCCTGCGGGCACAACAGCACGGGCATCAGCCCCTGGTTTTTGAGAACCACGGCATTGACAGCCGATACACTGGGCCGCATCCGATCGTGCCCACACTATCCGCCAGGGCTGGTACCGGAGGCAACAACCTGCCTCTGGCCCTCCAGCCGGAGCCGACTATGTGTATCTGCGGCAATGCCATTGACCGGCAGCCCCGCAATGGCGGCAACGGCATTGGCATCCAAAATGATGTGGCCTATACCCTGACCAGTGCGGACCGGCACGCCATTTTTCGCCGCCAGCGGGTGGACAAATTCAGAGAGGACGATACCGCCTCCACCCAGAGTGCCCGTCAGGGGAAGGATGCCACCGATCTGATCTGCCAGCCAAGCCGTGATACACTGGCGGTTTTCCTGATCCGGCGTCTCACTCCACTGGAGTGTGAGCGGCTTCAGGGGTTCCCGGATGGGTGGACAGACCTGCCCGGCGCCTCGGACTCCGCCCGGTACAAGGCCTTGGGTAATAGTGTCCCAGTGCCATGCGTGGAGTATATCATGGCGGGCATCGCCCGGGCGGCGGAGGGGGGCTGACATTGTTGCTTATGCTTGCTTTCCGGCAAAATCTTTGTTGCTGTTGGTGATGGCTATTTACCGCCGGGATCGATATACTTGCGTTACCAAACAGAAGGGGGGCCAATCCATGGAAGAAAATGTGAAGAACCTCTGTGCACCCATCCCCGCCGGGCTTCACGCCCGGGTGCGGGAGGAGCAGGAGGTATCCGGAAAAACACTGGGCCAGTATATGGCCTGGTTGATCCAAACATTTTACGACAATCAGAAGGAGGAAACTACGATGAGCGGAGACAAGAGAACGGTGGCATTCCAGGTGCCCGGCGAGCTGTTCGAGCGATTTAAGGACTACCTGCAGGAGAAGGGCATCAAGCAGAACGCCTTCTTCCTGGACTGCATCCACAGGGCCCTGGCGGAGGCCCAGGAGGAATGTAAGGCTGCAGGGGATACCGCCAACGAGGGGCACGTGGAGCAGGAGGGCCGCCTCCCGGAGGAAGCCGTTGCAGAGACCGAGGGGGAAACAGATGGATGTGACGAGGATACGGAAGAAAGCAGTACAGAAGGATAAACTGCAGGAAGGGATCCGGCCGGACAGGCTGGGTCCCTTCCTGTTTTGGAGGTGTTTTCGTGTTCATCTACCCAGACAACCTGAAGGCCAAGGCCACCCTGTGGCTGTGGCAGCTGCGGGACGTGGCCATTATCGGGGTGGCCTTTCTGCTCTCTGTATTGGCGCTGGCCCAGACGGGGACCATGCTGCCCCTGGTGGGTACCGTGCTGTACGCCTTCCTCGCCATCCAGGTGGAGGGCTCCAGCGTCCTGGACTTCCTGCGGCGGGCGGCCTGCTTCCTGTTCCTGCAGCAGCAATACTATGAATGGGGGCAGAACAATGAATAGAAAGGAACAGCAGTTCCTGCGTCAGCGGCAGACTACCCGGCAGCTCATGGGTGTCACCCGCCTGACGGAGCACGGCGCGGTGTGCGGCAGGGACGAACTGCTCTTCTACCTGCTCCGGCCGGACAACCTGTCCATCCTGTCCCCGAAGGGTATCCGGGGCCGGGTGCGGGCCCTCACCGGGCTTCTCCAGGGGATGGCATCCCTGGAGCTGCTGGCCCTGGACTCCAGGGAGTCATTTCTGAAAAACAAGCAGTATTACCAGAGAAGGCTGGAGGAGGAACCGTCTCCCGCCCTGCGGGAGCTGCTCCGGCAGGATATGGAGCACTTGGACGCACGCCAGTCCTCCACCGCCGCCTCCCGGGAGTTCGTCCTGGTCTGCCGGTTGGACAGCAAGGCCGCAGAGGATCGGGAGCTGCCCCGGCGATTGGAGAAGCAGATCCAGGATCACGGCTTTCACGTTTGCCTGGCCGGGGAACAGGACGTGAAGCGCATCCTGGCGGTGTATTACCAGCAGAACGTGGTCACCGAGCACTTTGACCAGGTGGACGGGGAGAGGTGGGTGACAGAGCATGGCTAAAGCACAGAAGAAGCGGAAAAAACCGGTGGAAAAACCAGCGCAGCTCTTCCAGCCCAAGGACTTTCTGGACCTGATTGCCCCAGCAGCCGTGAAGTTTAACACGGACTCCTATGTGCTGGGCGGGCTGTACCGCTGCGTCCTGGCCCTCCGGGGCTACCCCGCCGCCACCGAGGAGCTGGCCCTGCTCTCCCACATCTGTAACCGGGCCGGCGTCACCCTCCATCTCTATGCCCGCCAGGTGACAGCGGCGGAGGAGGAGGCCATCTACCATAAGGCCGTCAATAAGAACCGGCTGGATCGGAGCAATCAGGATAACCTGAAGCGGAGCGTCACGGCGGAGGCCAACCTACAGGACGTGGCCGCCATCATTGCCGGCGCCCGGAAGAACCGGGAGCCCCTCATACACTGCGCCGTGTTCCTGGAGCTGGCGGCCAAAACCCCCGAGGAGCTGCGGCTGCTGCGGGACGAGGTGGGCGCCGAGCTCACCCGGGCCAAGCTCAGTGCAGATCCCCTGCTCCTCCGCCAGCGGGAGGGCTTCCTCTCCGTTAACCCGGCGGGGCGGAACGCCCTGGGCGCCCAGTTTGAGCGGGTGCTGCCCGCCAGCTCCACCGCCAACCTGTACCCCATCAACTACTCCGGCCGCAGCGATCCTCACGGGTTTTACATCGGCAATGACCACTATGGTGCGGACATCCTGCTGGATCTGGACCGCCGCACACCGGACAAGACCAATTCCAGCGTGCTCATCCTGGGCAACTCCGGCGAGGGCAAGAGCTACCTGCTCAAGCTGCTCATCTGCAACCTGCTGGAGAGCGGCAAGACGGTGATCTGCCTGGACCCGGAGCAGGAGCTGGCCTGGCTCTGCGGCAGGCTGGGCGGCTGTTACGCAGACCTCATGGGCGGGCAGTTCCGTATCAACTTTTTGGAGGCCAAGCGGTGGGATGTTGGCGACGACAGGGATGACGATCCAACTGTGCCCAATGCCTTCCGCCAGCAATCCCCCCTATCCCAGCACATCTCCTTCCTCAAGGACTTTTTCCGGGCCTACAAGCCCTTCACCCACCAACAGGTGGATACCTTGGAGCTGATGCTGGAGTGGCTGTACCGGAAATGGGGCATTTCAGACAAGACAAACTTCTCGGCCATGGGGCCGGAGGACTGGCCCATTGCGGAGGATCTGTACGCCGTCCTGGAGGACGCCTATGAACACTATGACCGGGAGGACAGCCCTCTGTATCCCAGGGAGCTGCTGCGGGAACTCTTGCTGGGGCTCCACTCCATGTGCCGGGGGGCGGAGAGCGTCTACTTCAACGGCCGCACGAACATCACCAGCGCAAGGTTCCTGGTGTTTGGCGTCAAGGATCTGATTCATGCCAACTCCTCGGTCAAGGACGCCCTGCTGTTCAACCTGCTGTCCTACCTCAGCGACCAGCTCCTTACCAAAGGCAACACCGTGGCCGCCCTGGACGAGCTCTACCTCTGGCTGTCCAACCTGACCACCATTGAGTACATCCGTAACTGCCTCAAGCGGGTGCGCAAGCGCAATTCCGCCCTGATCCTGGCGTCGCAAAACCTGGAGGATTTCGATATCCAGGGCGTGCGGGAGCTGACCCGCCCCCTGTTTGCCATCCCCACCCACCAGTTTCTCTTCCATGGCGGCAAGGTGGACAAGAAGTTCTACATGGACAACCTGCAACTGGAAAGTGCCGAGTACGACCTGATCAGTTCCCCCAATAACGGTGTCTGCCTGTTCAAATCCGGTGCGGACCGCAACCTGCTGGACGTCCACGCCCCGCCCCACAAGCATGCACTGATCACAGGAGGCGGAGGATAATGGCCGCTCCAGCCCTGGTGCTCAAGGCTGCTGCATCTATTCTCGCCAATGAAAAGAGCCGGAAGGCCGTGGGGTGGGTGCTGATAGCCGTACTCTCTCCCATCATTCTCCTTCTGGCCTTCTTCTGCACCACCTTCTCAGGTGGGGCGGAACACAACCGCACTGTGGCGGATCTGTGCTTTCACGGCGGGGCCGTCCCGGAGGGCACCCCGGAGGAGTATCAGGCATACATCCAGGAGATGCGGGACAGCTTTGTCCTGCTGGATGCCGCCATGCAGACCGTAGAGGGGCAGATGGAGGACGGGGACGGCCTGGATGATGTCCGAGTCAAGGCGGTGTTCTTCGCTCTGTACTTCGGCGCGGATGACCCGGCGGCCCACGCCGGGCAGGCCTTTGTGGATTGCTTTGTCACCTATGAGGAGCGCACCCGCACGGTGACCACTGTGGATGAGGAGGGGAATGAGGTGGAGACCCATGAGACCTATACCGTGGCCGTCTCAATCTCAGATTTCCAGCAGGTCTGGCAAAACATCCGGCATCTTACCGGAGCGGAAGCCACACCGGAACAGCAGGCCAACGCGGACAGCGTTTACAATGTCGTGAAGTACGGTGCATCTACTGGAACGGAGGGCTGGATCCCCGGCACCGACGTGCCCTTCATCGGGGCGGACGGCTTCTGCTCCCCCATTGGGGCGGGCTGGGAGAGCCGGGTCACCTCGGAGTTTGGCTACCGGAGGGACCCCTTCACCGGGGAGACCCGGGGTCATACCGGCATGGATTTGGCGGTACCCACCGGCACCCCCGTCCGGGCCGCCCTGCCCGGCACCGTCACCGCCGCCCAGTACCACAGCAGCTACGGCTACTATGTGATGATCGACCATGGTAACGGCCTGTCCACTCTCTACGCCCACAACTCTCAACTGCTGGTGCGGGTGGGCCAAACGGTGGAGGCCGGCGACATCGTATCTCTGTCCGGCAGCACCGGCCGATCCACCGGCCCCCACCTCCACTTCGAGGTGCGGGTCAGCGGACAGAGAACAAACCCCAGATACTACCTGCCAACCACATCATACGAGGAGTGAGAGAATATGAACTCAATCCAGAATACGGCTTGCCTTATTGCCGCCTATGAAACGGCGGCGGGGCTGCCGGACAACGAACGGATCACCCGGACAGATGGTACATGGAGGCCGGGGGTGACGGAGCAGCAGGCGGCGTCACTTTACCGGCAGGCACAGGCCCTGCTGGCTCCGGAGACCAAGCTGCTCTCCACAAGCCGCGAGTCACTGATCGACCAGATGCGGGACGCTTTGCTGTCCAGGGAGCTGTCCGTGGGAGACACGGTGCTCTTTGCCGCCACAGAACCCTATGGCGGTCCTGGAGACTTTGCCCTCCGTGGCGGCGTCATCCAGTCCATTGACCCGGAACGCAAAACCTGCTCCGTACAGGGACGTTTTTTCCCGATGGACGACGTCCCTCTCCACTATGTGCTGGGGAGCTATGACCGCAGCGTTTCAGAGGAACACTACGGCTTCCCACACATCCGCCCTCTGCTGGGGGAACACCCTGAGCTGGCGGAGCGGTATCTGCGTGAAGCAGAGGCCCGGTGGAACACCCTATGCGGGCAGCCTGCAGTTTCATCCGAGGTTCCGAAAAACACAATGCAGGCGATGGGAGGCATGAGCTGACTATGGAAAAAACAGAACTGACGGTGAGCATGGAACCGGAGCGGCTGGACGCGCTCCGGTATTTTCTGGCCGCTAAGAACAAGCGCACACCCCAGAAGGAGCTCCAGCGGGCGCTGGAGGAGCTGTACGAGGCCTATGTACCGGCGGAGACCCGGGCCTACCTGGACGCCCGGTGCCGGCCGGACCGGGACAGGCGTCGGCGGCCGGCGGCATCCAAGGCTACACAGATGCAGAAGGAGGAAGCGACAGATGGAGACCATTGAACTGAGCGGCCGCACTGGACAGGAGGTCTATGAGGAGCTGAAGCACCGGTTGGAGGGCATGGGCTATCTGCCGGACGAGTATTTTCTGCTGGACGCCGACTGGGAGGACAGAAGGGTGATCCCCAGGAATGCGGATCTCTTCTGCACTACGGACTACGGGGACAGCGAGGGGATTTACCTGGATGTGTACCTGAAGTGGTACGGGGAGGACGGCAAGCCTGTGATCAAAAGCTTCGCCACGGGCAAGACCCTGGGCGAGAGCGGCTCCGACATGGACCGGATGTTCCTCATCTCCTCCGCCATTACCAAGGCGTTTCACGGTGAGCAAGGTGCCTATGCCAGATACCGGCAGATGGAAGACAGCACGAAAGCGGAGGGCGTGGTGCTCCATCTCAGTCCGAAGGAGCAACGGGTACTCATGGATGCGCTGCTGGAACAGCGGATGCGGCAGGAGGCACAGATGACGAATACGGAGCAGCTCCTGCGCCGTATGACCGGCAGCATCACCGCCTATATGGACGAGGTGGGCGCCCGCCCCCTGCGCATGAGCACGGCGGACCGGGCGGTGCTGGCCATCCGGGATGGGGAGCTCTATGCGTTTTCTTCCCTGGCAGTTCAGATCACGAAGCCGGAAGAGCGGGGCAGCCTGCTGGCCGCAGCGGCAGGCAGGCCAGGCCCAGTGGGCAAACGGATGGCCAGACTGATGCTTGGGACAAAGTCACCCTACCCGGAGGACGTCTGGTTGGATGCCTGCAAACGGGCGGTGGACACCGGGGATCTCCAGCGGGTGCAGATGATGCTGGATCAGACAATGGACAAGGTGGCCAATCCGTCCCCCGCCCTGCCCGGTGAGGTGCTCCGGTACGCCTTCGGGCAGAACCGCGCCATGGCCAGAGAGCTTATCCGCTGGGCCACGCCGGAGCAGGTTGCCGCCGCACCCTCCAGGCTGCTGTGCGGCGCCGCCTATGCCCATGATCTGCCCATGCTCACGGAGCTGCGCCAAAAGGGCCTCCAGCCGGGTGACCAGGCCGCCCCCCTGCTGCGCCCTCTGCTCGCTGCATACGACGAGCAGAGGGTAGCACATCTGCTAAGGGACAGCCTGCGGGTGCAGCCGGAGGACTATGAGGCGATGAACGTGTGTCTGCGGGCGCAGGCGCAGGCGGCGGCGGAAGCCCTGCTGGAGCGGGGTATGAAGCTGGACGGCTACCTGGCGTGGGCGGCAAAACAGGACGTCCTTCTGGACACGCAGGCCCAGGAGATCCTGGACTGCCTGGCGGAACAGCAGGCCCAGGTAAACAGCGTGCCGGAGCAGAATGGGCCTGTACTGGGAGGGATGAGCCTGTGAGTGTTCCCGTACTGACCCACCGCAGGGATCTGCGGCAGGGGGATTTGGTGTTCCCGGAGGAGATCCTGCGTATCGGCCACACGCTGGATTTCCAGCTCGACTGTGTCAGCAAAGAAGTTCAGCAGGAGGTGTTTGGCTCGGAGCTGGATACCAGTTCACTGTGTGACTGGCTGAACCTCCATACTGCCTATGATTTTGCGCTTCAGGATGTGGCGGACCACATAGAAATAACCCTCTGCCGGAATTTTGGAAAGAAGGCGCATCCGTTCCTGTATCCGCTTAACAGGGCGGAGCGAGACGTCCTGCGCGGGGAGATGGAGGCATGCTGTCAGCGGCGCACCGACCGTTCTCTGGCGCAGCAGTACAGTCATCTGCTGACAACGGAGGAAGCCGAGCCGCCGGAGCTCACGGTCGGGACACACCGGCTGCCCATGGGGGAGGTTGGCTTCGCGGAGGATCTGTCCGAGTGCGGTGGGCTGCTCCAGTTCTATATGCCGGTGACCTTTGACCCGGACGCGGTCTTTGGCACCCACGTAGCGACCGCGGAAAACGACGACTGGCTCAACGTGTACGCCGCCTATGACCTGAACGCCAGCCGGCCGTGCTCCGCACTAGACGTCATCCTGGTGTGCGGAGACGGCAATGAGTTCGCCTTCCGGTATCCGCTGGCCAAGCAGGAGCAGGCCGCGCTGCTGGAAAAGATGGACGCCTACTGCCTGGAACAGACCGGCATGGCGCTGGCAGATTTCCGGGCCCGGTATCTGGTGGAGGAACCGCAGCCCCGCCAGGCCCCCAGCCTGGCCCAGCTGTGAGCACGCCGTCGGCCCCGTGTGCGCCCTGTGTGCCGGTTTCAGAAGGAGGGCGGGCCAGGGGCCCCGCCCAGACGGGAAACCGCCCCGTTGGGGCCAGTTTCGCCCCGGTTTGGGGCGTTCGATTTTAGTACGAGGATAAAGGAGCGCCGTGGTGAGCCCCGGCGCTCAGGCCACAAAGCCCCGCAGTGCGGGGCTTTTCCCGGATTTGGGTACCGCCGTCGGTAAAGGCCCGTTCCGGGTTTTAGAGCGGTGGTGCGTTTGAAAAAACACGGCGTTGCAGGCGGTTGAGGCCCTTTTGCACCGCCGTGGTGAACAAGGAGGAAGCATGGACGAGGAAAACAGGCTGAAAATCACCCTCTGGCTCAAGCCGGGCATTGTCCGCCGGATGGACGGCTGGCTGGAGGAGGACAACTGCAAAAGCCGTGGGGAATTTGCCGAAAAGGCCCTGCGGTTCTACATGGGCTACCTGGCCACGGAGGACACCTCGGAATATCTCTCCCGCGCTCTGGTGGACACATTGCGGGGCACGCTGGCGGACAACGAGAACCGGCTGCGCACTCTGCTGTTCAAGCTGTGTGTGGAGGTCAACATGATGGGCCACACCGTGGCCGCCCACTTCCGGGCAGATCCGGTGAACCGCCGGGAGCTGCGGGCCTACGCGGTGGACGAGGTGCTGCGCACCAACGGGAAGATCCGTTTTGATGACGCTCTAGACCTCCAGCGCCAGATCTTTCCTGATGGCGAATGAGCCGCGTCCGGTTCATGTCCCCCTACCTGAAGGGCGGAAGGGACACAGCCAAGCTATCCAACCGGGCCCGCTACATCGCCACCCGCCCCGGCGTGGAAGTACTCAGGGGTGAACAACAAGGCCAGCCTGCTACGAAAAAGCAGCAGGCTTATATCCAGCGCCTCCTCCGTGACTTCCCCGGTGCGGAGGAGCTGCTGGAATACGAGGACTACCAGAACGCACCCACCCAGGCAAACGCCGATACTTTCATTCGCCAAGTGCAGGAGGACTTCGCGGAGCCCATGAGCCGGATGGAGAACTACCTGGACTACGTGTCCCACCGCCCCGGCGTGCAGATGGATGGTGAGCACGGCCTGTGGTGTGCCGGGGGCAAGGTACGCAATCTCTCCCAGGCCGTCCGGGAGGTGGCGGAGCACACCGGCAGCGTGTGGACGCCGGTGGTGGCCATCCGCCGGGAGGACGCGGAGCGGCTGGGCTACAATGACGCAGCGAGCTGGCGGGAGCTGGTGTGCGCCTGCGCGCCGGAGATCGCCAGGGGGTACAAAATCCCGCTGGAGCACCTGCGGTGGTACGCCGCCTTCCACCGGAAGGAGGACAGCGTCCACATCCACATGGTGGTGTTCTCCTCCGATCCCAAGGAGGGCTATCTCACAAAGCAGGGCATCCGGCAGGTGAAGTCCGCCTTCGGCCGGCGGATCTTCCAGCAGGATCTGCTCCACGTCTATGAGCAGAAAACAGAGTACCGGGACACCCTGGGCCGGGATGCGGAGCGCGCCATGGCGGAGCTGATCGCCCAGATGGAGCATGGCCAGTTCCGCAATGAGCGGCTGGAACAGTTGGTGCTGGAGCTGGCGGAGCGTCTGCAGAACACCAAGGGCAAAAAAGTCTACGGCTATCTTCCGCCCGCAACCAAGGCACTGGTGGATGTCATTGTGGACGAGCTGGCAAAGGACGAACGGGTTGCCGCCGCCTACGGCCTGTGGAACCAGATGCGGGAGGAGGTGTGCCGCACCTATTCTGAGCAAGTGCCGGAGCGCCTGCCTCTTTCCAAACAGAAGGAGTTTAAGGCCGTGCGCAACATGGTCGTCCGGGAGGTGCTCCAACTGGGGCAGGGTGAGCATCCCACAGCCGATGAGATAGTACACATGCCCACACCGCCTGCACAATCCGGTGTGCCGCATGAGGTATATCCCCCGCAGCAGGCGGCCGCGCACCATCAGCGTACACAGACACATCGGACGGTATCCCACGCGGATACCGCCCGATGTGTCCTCCAGTTGTTCCACAACATGGGCCGCATCTTCCAGGAGCAGTCCGCCGCAGATACCATCCAGGCCGGCCTGCACATCGACAAGAAGCGCCGCCGGATGCTCCGGGAGAAGCGCATGGCCCTGGGCCACAAGGCGGATGACCATGAGGAAATCCCCCAGTATTCTCAAAGATAGGATGGGGGACTGCCATTGAACTGGCAGTCCCCCGTGGTTTCTCCCGCTACTTCGGCTCCAGGAATCCGATGACCATATCTACCGCCTCTGCGGAGATATCCTCCGGAGCGCGCTCCACAAAGGAGGCATGGCGGCTGTTCAGATCCAGCATCCGGGCCTGATCACACAGGATGACCCCGTCCGTCCTGGTGCGCTCATCCAGCCGGAGGTGGAACGGGTGGCCCCGGTCTGTATGGGTGATGGGGCAAACCATGGTCAGGCTGCTGACCCGGTTGAACAGGTTGTTGCTGATCACCAAGGCAGGACGGCGGCTCTTCTGCTCATGGCCGGACTGGGGATCAAAGTCCAGATAGACGATGTCCCCCTGCTCAAAAATCATCACCATGCCTCAGAGCCCTCCGCTTTCCCCCAGTCCAGTTCTTCACCCTCTATCCGGCCGATCTGGTCAATGGGCTTTCCGTAGAACGCAATGAGGCGCTCCTCCAGGGTGCGGTGCGGGGTGGCAGAGGCACGCCGGATGTTGATGCCATCATCCATCTGCACCAGCTCCACCCGATCGTGCTCCTTCAGGCCAACCGCGTCCAGGAGCGCCTTGGGGATTCGCAGCCCCTGGCTGTTGCCCCATTTTTGGATTGTCGCATACATAAGTAGCACCCTCTTTTACAGATAGTATATACGAAGTATAAACCGAAGTCAACCGTTTGATCCGAGGTGAAATCCACTTGGAAACTTACATTCACTATACCGACGAACAGAAGGAGCAGGCCAACTCCGTTGATCTGGAGGAGTTCCTGCGGCGGCGGGGGGAGAAGCTGCTCCGCGCTGGGCGGGAGTCCCGGCTGGCCAGGATCCATCATATTACTGTCCGGGGCAACGAATGGTACGACCATATTGCCCGGCGGGGCGGCCACGCGGTCAGTTTTGTCCAGCACTTTTACGGAACAAGCTACCAGGAGGCCATGGAGCTCCTGTTGGGGAATGAATTGGGCGCGACATATCCCGCCGCAGAGCCAAAGCGGGAGGAGCCGCCTAAGCCCTTCGCCCTGCCTCCGCCCAACGCCGATATGCGCCGTGTGTACGCCTACCTGATGAAACAGCGCCGCGTTAGCCGGGAGGTGGTCACCCACTTCGCCCGGTCCGGCCTGCTGTACGAGGATGCTCAATACCACAACTGCATCTTTGTGGGCACGGACGAGCATGGTGTTCCCCGCCATGCCCACAAGAGGAGCACCAACAGCCAGGGCAAGTCTTTCAAGGTCAACGTGGAAGGCAGCAGGCCCCAGCACAGCTTCCACCACGTGGGGCAGGACGGCCTGCTCTATGTGTTTGAGGCCCCGATTGATCTGCTGAGCTTCCTCACGCTGTACCCGGACAGATGGCAGGAGCACAGCTATGTGGCCCTGTGCGGTACCGGCGGCCAGGCCATGCATTGGATGCTGGAGCAGAACACCCGCCTCCGGGATGTGGTGCTCTGCCTGGATCACGACGAGCCCGGACAGACGGCGGCCAAGCGCATCCAGGAAGAGTTGCAGGAAGCAGGATACCACAGCGGCATCCTGCTCCCTGTGCATAAGGACTGGAACGACGATCTGGTGCAGGGGCAGACCATGGCTGGCCCTGCCATGACTATGGGGCAGAGCATGTAGCCCCATCCCCGTGCCGAAATCGTACCATGCCCGCCAAGGGGGTGGTGCGCCCTGCCGCTGGACCGGGCCCCGGTTCATCCTGGCCCACCAAAGAAGGTCACACTGGAAGATAGATCAAACACAGAGAATGACCAGAAAGAGGGAGATATACACGTGAGTAACGATACCTGGACGCTGATTCTCCTGTTGGCAGCAGTATTCGGAGCCCTGGCGGCCATCGCCGCCTTCTCCAGCCGGGGCAGCCTGGACAGCATCAAGAGCAAGGACGTGGGCGACGGCCAGCACGGAACCGCCCGCTGGGCCACACCGGCGGAGGTGAGGAAGACCTTCCACTCCGTACCCTTCCAGCCCGCGCTGTGGCGGAAGGGGGAGCAGCTCCCGGACGCACAGGGGTTGGTGCTGGGCTGTGTGGGAAAGCTCCCGGCTCCGCTGGAGTTCCGTTTGCTTGGGAAGACAGTCCATCCGCTCATCCCAGAGAAGCTGTGGAAGCACGGTGGGATCCGGGCCCTAGTGGACTGTGATGATGTCCATTGCCTCATGATCGGCGCCTCCGGCGTGGGCAAGACCGCATATTTCCTGTACCCCAATATCGAGTACGCCTGTGCCAGCGGTATGAGTTTTTTCTCAAGTGACACCAAGGGAGATCTGGCCCGGAACTACGGCGCCATAGCCCGGGACTGCTACGGCTACCAGGTATCGGTGGTGGATCTTCGGAACCCTACCCGCTCCGACGGCTACAATCTGCTCACCCTGATCAACCACTACATGGATGTCTGCTGGAAAGATCCCACCAACCTGGCTGCCCGGGCCAAGGCGGAAAAATATGCTAAGATTCTCTCAAAGACTATCATCAACCCAGACGGGGAGAATTTCGCACAAAATCAATATTTTTATGATGCAGCTGAGGGCGTGCTTACCGCTGTGACCCTCTTACTGGCGGAATATTTGCCGCCCAAAAGGATCCATGGTGAGCTGCGGGAGCGGCGGCACATCGTGTCCGTGTTCAAGCTGGTGCAGGAACTGATAGCCCCCAGCATCCTGCCGGGCAAGAACGAGTTCCAGCTCCTCATGGACCGCCTGCCGGAGGAGCACAAGGCCAAGTGGTTCTCCGGCTCCGCCCTCACCGCCGCCGAGCAGTCCATGGCCTCCGTCATGTCCACCGTGCTCTCCCGGCTAAATACCTTCCTGGACTCGGAGCTGGAGCAGGTGCTCTGCTTCGATAGCGCCATAGACGCCGAGAGCTTTGCCTCGAAGAGATCTGCGATATTTCTGATTTTACCAGAGGAAGATGCCACGAAAAATTTCATGGCTGGGCTGATGATCCAGACCCTGAGCCGGGAGTTGTTCTCCGTGGCGGATGAGCACGACGGGAAGCTGCCCAACCGGGTGGTATTTTTCTGTGACGAGCTGGGCACCATGCCCGCCTTCGACATCCTGCCCCTGTTTTCAGCCGGCCGCTCCAGGCGGCTGACCCTGGTGCCCATCATCCAGTCCCTGGCTCAGTTGGAGAAGAACTACGGCAAGGAGGGGGCGGAGATCCTGACGGATAACTGCCAGGACACCATCTTCGGCGGCTTCGCCCCTAATAGCCAGACCGCTGAGGTGCTGTCCAAGGCCCTGGGCAGCCGCACCGTGATGAGTGGTTCCATCTCCCGGGGGAAGAACGATACCAGCCAGAGCCTCCAGATGATTGAACGGCCTCTCATGACCCCGGATGAGCTCAAGTCCATCCCCAAGGGACACTTCATCGTCATGAAAACCGGGACCCATCCCATGCAGACCCGCCTGCGGCTGTTCCTGGAGTGGGGGATCACTTTTGGGGAGCCCTACCAGGTGCCCCAGCGGGCAGCCCGGAAGGTCTACTACGCCAGCAAGGCGGAGCTGACCAGCGCCATCTATCGGGCGTTTCCCCTCCGGACAGGGACAGTCAATTATCATATGGGAAAGGAACAGAAACAGAAATGAGCTACTTCAATGAGATTTACAATGACCCGGAGCTGAACGCCAGGGCCAAGCAGGTGCTGGTCTACCTACATGACCGAGCAAACAAAGACGGCGAGAGCTGGTACGCCATAGGCACCATGGCAAAAGATCTGAGCCTCTCCCGTTCGACCATAAAGCGGGCCCTGGCGGAGCTAATCCGCCAGGGCCGGGTGGAGAAACAGGCAAGATTTCGGGAGAGCGGGGGGATTACCTCGAACTGTTACCGAATAAAGGTAGGACAAGCTGAACTGACTGATGAGCTGTCTCGGACTTAATCCGATTTGATAGCGATCACGAGTTTCTGCTATTCAAAACCTGTACATCTGTGCAGGTGCTTACAAGATGGCCGCTTTCAAGGCTTTATCAATCAAAAGCAGCAGTCTATTCTCCGGGTACACCCACTGCGTCCGCCCTGCACTGTCTGCAGTGGGTGAACTGGGGGATGTGGACACGGGCCCTGGCGCGCAGCGCCTCCAGGAGCGCCCGGCTGGGGGGCTCACAGCCCCGAAAATCGGCCTGGGGAATGAGCGGCATGAGGTTCATGACGGCGGCTCCCGCACGGGCGGCCCAACAGGCGATTCCCTCAATCTCCCCGGTGTTGACGCCGGGGATGACGACGGTGTTGATTTTCACCGTAAGTCCGGCTTCTGCGGCCTTGGCCACGCCCTCCTGCTGAGCGGAGAGAAAGGCTGCCATGGCTCCGGCATCCGCGCTGCCGCCCACCGTCCGGTAGACGTGCCCGGCACAGACGACGGAGCGGGTATTGACAGTGACCGTCAGGGTGGAAACCCCGCAGTCCAGCAGTTCGGGCAAAGCATCAGACAGAACCAGCCCGTTGGTGCTCAGGCAGAGCAGGAGTCCGGGAAAGCGGGCGTGAATCAGGCGGAGGGTCTCCAGGGTGGCGGGGTTGGCCAGGGGCTCGCCGGGCCCTGCCACGCCCACCACCCGCAGACGGCTGTCCAGGCGCAGGGCGCGCTCCACGCGGTCCAGGGCAGCTTCGGGGGAGATGACCTCCGAAGTGACGCCGGGCCGGGACTCGTTGGCGCAGTCATAGCGGCGGTCGCAGTAGCCGCACCGGATGTTGCACCTGGGGGCCACGGGCAGATGAATCCGGCCATAGCGGAAGTGGGCCTGGGCGGAGAGGCAGGGGTGCTCAGCCGGAATCAAAGCGGGGCCGCCTTCCGGCAGAGCGCTTCCAGCCCGTCGTCGCTCATCGGCTCCGGGATGCAGCCGCTGCGGTTATCCAGGAGGACGGACGCCAGGGCGCGGAACGCCTGGGCGGGCGCGCTGTCCGGTGCGCAGTCCACAACCGTTTGGCGCTCCAGCTCGGCCTGGCCGATGAGGGGACTCATGGGAATTTTTCCCGCCACCGTGGTGCCCAGCTCCGTCGCAAAGGCTTGGAGCAGGCCGTCGTTGTCCACGCTGCTGCGCCCGTTGTGGATGATCCCGGCCAGGCGTATTCCGCCGCTCTGGGCGTATTTGCGGATGCCCCGGCAGATGTTGTTTGCGGCGTAGAGGGCCATGAAGTCGCTGGTGGTGACGAGATACACCTCGTCGGCCACCTGCTCCCGCAGCGGCATGCTGAACCCGCCGCAGACCACGTCCCCCAGCACGTCGTAGAGCACCACATCCCGGTCATCCAGCAGGCCGCGGCTGCGGATCTCCTCCATGGCCACGATAATACCCCGCCCGGCGCAGCCGGTGCCCGGCTCCGGCCCGCCCGCCTCGATGCAGCGGACGCCCCGGCTGTCCGTGAAGGCGATCTCTCCGGAGGCGCCGGTCTTGAGCTGGTCGAGAACGGTGGGGATGCGCCGCCCCATCAGGCCCCGGGTGGAGTCCGCCTTGGGGTCGCAGCCCACTACCGCCACCCGTTTCCCGGCCTGGGCCATGGCCGCCGCCAGGTTGGACACGGCGGTGGACTTCCCGATGCCCCCTTTTCCATAGACGCAGATGCGTTTCACTGATAGAGCGCCCCTTTCAAGATGCGGCCGTTCATGATGCCGCGGAAGATGTCCTCCAGAAGATGGAGGGTTCCCAGCCCGCCCAGGTGGGGGCGGGGGGTCAGACAGACCTCATCAAACACCGGGTAATCCACGCGGATCAGCGGAATTTCCAGCTCGTCGGCACCGTCCTGCTCAAAGGAGGAGCCGAACAGAAGCGCCGCCTCGGAGCCGCGCAGCTCCCGGTAGAAGTCCTCCTGGTCGGAGAGCTCCTCCCGGCGGGCAAAGCACACCACCTCCATCCCCAGCTCCTGCTCCAGAAAGCGCCGCAGACCGTCGGCCCGCGGCCCCGAGGCGAGGATCGCAGCCGGCATGCCGTAGAGGGCCTGTAAATAGCGGTAGGCTTTTCCGGCTCCCTCTGCAATCTGACGGTCCAGCTCCGCCCGGGCCTGATGATAATCCAGACCGAAGCGGCGCTCCAGCCGACTCCAGAGATCGTCCGCGCCGGCGGCGCCATAGGGGTAATCAAGTTCCTCCCACGGTATGCCGAAGTACTCCTTCATGGCTTGCGCCAGCTCACGCCCCTTTCCACGGAGCACCAGGTTCACATCGGCATAGGGGGCGCGGCGCACTTCCTCCAGCGTACAGCGGGAGAGCACGGCGCCCAGTGCGGCCTGGGGGGCGAGCATAGCCCGGAGGGCCTCAACATCGTCGGCGGCGTGGGGGTCATCCATCCCGAGCCCGATCAGATTAACCAGGGGACGGGGATCAGAACGGGGATAAGGCCGGGGATAAGGCCGGGGGACCGGGGGCTTCATCAGCGGGAGCAGTGCCAGCCATCCAGCCTCCAGCCCGCGAGCCGCATCCCCACGGAAGCCTGCCGCCTCCACATGGAGCAGCGGCGTCTCATGGGGGATGCGGGCTAAAACGGCGGGGATATCGTCCCCAATCATCTCACTCACACAGCCGCTGACCACAAACAGGACGGACGGTTGGAAGAGCTCCAGCGCGGAGCGGACGGCCCGCTCCAGAGAAGCCTCGCCGCTGAACACCACGTCGCTGTCGCTGATGACGGTGCAGGTCTGCCGGATATCCCGCATATCCTGGGCAACGTGGAGGGACATGGAGCCAAAATTGCAGCCCACCACGGAGTGGAGCAGAACAATGCCGTCCTGAATTCCACCCAAAGCCTGATAGGCTCCAAAGAGCTTGCAGCCGCTGGCCGGCCTCATACGGAATCCCCCTTTCGATTGAGCCACATTCTGGACCACATTTCCTTGGCGGCCAGATTAGACTGATTACAGTACAGTGGGTAATGGCGGCTTTGGAAGGGCATTTTCCCCAGCAGAAGACTGCTGCGCTCCGTCCCGTGCTCCAGGCGGCGGCACATCCTACGCACCGTGCGGACATAGGAGGGAAAGGAGAGGGAGGTGGTTTCGTTGACCGCGGGGATCAGCGGCGCGCCCATCCCCTCCAAGGTGAAGTCGCCGGTGCCCACCACCACATCCGCCTCTGCGAAGATTCCGCGCAGCGTCTCCTCTGCCGGGTTCAGGAGGAGCTGTGTCTCCGGGCTGTAGAGGGCGGCGGCCTCCCGTACCCGGGCCAGCAGGCTGTCCTCCAGCGCGGGGGTGACATTCAGGTTTTTACGGCTCTCCGGGGTCAGGATGACACAGAGATGGGAGACCGACAGGCCATAGTCCCGCACATAGGATTTGAGCTCGAAGGGAGCCTGCTGGATGCTGCGGCTGACGAGAACCGCCCGGGCCTGCCCCAGGCGGCGGCGGGCCTCCGCCGTCTCCTCCAGGGCCTGGGCCCGCGCCGCCAGGACGACGGGCTCCACCGCCGCCTCCATGCGGAGGGCCTGTCCAATGTCCCGGTAAAAGGTGCAGATTCCATCCAGTCCGGCGTAGCGTCCCGCGCCGCCGATGTGAAGGTATGCGGTTCCGAATTTCTCCCGCATGCGTCTGGCCCAGCGAACCCGCTTGACCAGATTCAGTTCCGCGGCCGGGGCGTGTACCAGAGAGGAGAGGGGGGCGCTGGGGATCCACGTGTTCACCTGAATCCCGCAGCCGTTCAAAAAGACCTCCAGCTCCCGCAGGGCGGCCTTTCCCTCGCTCCCCCAGCCCACCGTCTCGATGTTGATGCTGTGCGGGATCTGAGCGGACGGCTCCATCACCTGCTCCACCAGGGCGTAGAGCGCCTCGGTGAAGCCGCAGCCCTTTAGCTCCATCTCCAGCCGGTTGTCGCCGGTGATGGTCTGGTGGGCCAGCTCTTTCAGACGGTTCCGGGTGTAGTTTTTGTCCCGGTGGGAGAAGAGCTCCGACTGGACGCCCACTACCGAAATACCCTCCCGCCGCAGCTCGGCGCATACGGAGCGCACATCTTCGTTCAGAATGTCGCTGATCGGGGAGGGGATCACCATGATGAGCCCGGGGCGGTAGCGGCTCCAGGCGTCCCGTATGGCCTGGCGGAGCTTCTCCTCCCCGCCGCAGATGATGTCCCGCTCCTCCAGATTGGAGGTCAGCACGCTGTAAAAGGGCTGGTGCCGACGCCGGGCGGAATAGCGGTAGTGAAACCCACAGCCCCGCGGGCTGTGGAGGAGCGGAAGCACTTCCTGCATCTCTCCCACCGCCCCCACGCTGCCGGAGATTTTCCCGTTTACGCCAAAGGTATGCAGCAGGCCGGAGGGGTACATTGCGGTCATCAGATCTTCAAAAAAAGGCTGTCGCATGCGCATTTCTCCTCTCTGCCCGGAAAAAGCAAAATCGCCGGCCCCGCGTATTCTGACGCGGAGCCGGCTTGCAGACAGGCGCACCGGCAGGGCCGGCGGCCTGTGGAGCAGCTTTCACCGGAAGCGTCCCCACAAATTCAGCAAGCAGGTTTCCTGGCTTGCGGCTCGTCACGTGCTGCGCCTTCTCACATGTGAAACATGCAATGGCGATCTGCAGCCCGCTCCCCGCTTACAGTGACCGGATCGCTCGGGAGTTGCACCCGATTCCCTCTAACCAGACGGAGTCTGGCCACTTGCTGAAAACGTATATGAAGGAATTATAGCACAGCCCGGCCGGAAAGAAAAGGGGGGTGATCTCCTGTGACTGCTCTCAACGCGAGATTTCTTATACTTGATTGGTTCGCCCGTTACAGGCGGCGAAGAGCAGATGCGGCGGTGAGCCGGTGGGAATGGAATGTGCCTGTTGCCGCTAGGCTCCGTAAGTGGAGAGCATTCGGCGCAGTTAGACACATATTGACAGGCCTTGGACGGCGGTGTATACTGAATCCATAATTTCATATAGCAGGATATGGTGATACGTTTGTATTGAAAAGGGAGCGCAGTGCAAGTCTGCGACAGCTCCCGCTGCTGTAACAGGGACGGCCCGCTTAATACCACTGGGAAACCGGGAAGGTGAGCGAAGCCGGATGATCTGGAGTCAGAAGACCTGCCATGTCTATCGGATTCTATTCTTTCGGCGAGGGAGAATTGGATGCTGCCGCGGTGGATATCGCGGTCATTGGGGCATTAACTGGGCATCGCTGGGGACGGCGGTGCCCTTTTTGCATATCCAGGACAAAGAGCATTCCTGTTTTCTAACGACAAAACAGGAATGCTCTTTCATTATAAGACCAAAGCAGGGGACCGTCCCTGTTTTGAATAGAAATTTAAGAGAAGGAAAGAAGGAACATGTATGAAACGACTGGCATCCCTTCTGCTGGCCAGCGCTCTTGCGCTGACCGCAGCCGGCTGCGCGGGACAGAACCCGGCGGCTTCCACCCAAAGCGGCCCGCCGGAAGCGGTGGAGAGCGGCAAGTCCTCCGTTGCCTATGTGGAGGAACTGCGCATCGGTACCACCGCCGCCATTGACGGCGCCAACGTTATGACGGAAAACGGTATCTTCGGCAAGCTCAACTACAACGCGGTGGTCACCGCTCCCTTTGTAGTCACCGATGAGAATGGCAAGGTTCAGCCCTTTTTCATGACGGGCTGGGAGCTGAGCGGCGACTTGAATACCATTACCGCCACCTTTGCCACAGATCAGGGCCTCACCTGGCACGACGGTGAACCTGTGACCATGGATGACGTGGTGTTTACCTTCCAATATCTGATCGACCGCAAGTCCAGCTATTGCAGCGGCCTGACAGGGGTGGAGGCGGTGAATGAGACCACGGCCACCCTGACGCTGACCGACGGCAAGGCCTTCACCATGCTCAACAGCATGGCTAACTTCGTCACCCTTCGGCCGGAGCATGTGTGGTCCAAGGTGGAGGGCGAATACGCCGAGTACACCGGCGAGGACGCCGCTATCGGCTGCGGCCCCTACAAGCTCACAGGTGTGGACGAGGAGGCCCAGAGCATGACCCTAGAGGCGGTGTCGGATACCTACATGGGACAGGAGCTGACCGTGCGCAAGCTGACCGTGCGCACCTACGACAGCCACGACGCCCTGGTGATGGCCCTGCGCAGCGGGGAGGTGGACGCCATGTACGACTACTCCAACTCCCTGAACGCCACCATGGTGGACTCCATCACCGGAGTGGAGGGGCTGGATCCCGGCATGAGCGACAACCCCGGCAACTATCAACTGGTGTTCGGCTTCAACGAGCAGCCCACCGACGACCTGATCTTCCGCAAGGCCGTGCGGGCCGCGTTGGACTACGAGCTGCTCCGCGTCACCATCGGAGGGGAGGACGGCCAGATCCCCCACGCCGGTATCGTGGCGCCCCCCAATAAGGGCTTTGACGGCTCGCTGCCCGAGCTGGCTCAGGACGTGGACGAAGCCAACGCCCTGCTGGATGAGGGCGGTTATGTGGATGCTGACGGCGACGGCTGGCGGGATATGCCCGACGGCAGCGAGCTGAATGTCCTCATTACTCCCCAGTACAACAAGACCCGTCAGGCCCTCTATCTGCGCATCGCCGAAGTGCTCAAGACCAATCTGGAGGCCGTGGGCGTGCAGACTACCATGGACGAGGAGAGCGTGCGCAACTCCGACCACGCCACCGAGGTCCGCAAGCAGGGCACCTATGAGCTCTACATCGGCTATACCTCTCCCGGCGTGGCCATGTATGACACCGCCTTCATGTACATGATCGGGGATAACGACAACAACCGCTGGGGCACCTGCCTGCTCCCGGAGTTTGTCGCCGCCTATGAGGCCAAGAAGACCGCCGGCAGCTACGAGGCGTACAACGCCGCCATGAAGGAGCTGCAAGCGCTTGCCGATGAACAGGTGGTGGGACTGGCTCTGTGCTGGGATAAGGCCTACTTCCCCTACCGTACCGACCACTATGAGGGCTGGACCAATTTCCCCGGCTGGGGCGTGATCAACTACAAGACCTGGTTCTCCACCCGGCCCGCAGTCTAATAGACGCGGTATGAAAGGAGCGGTTTTCAAATGAAAAAGCAAGCCCTTTCCCTGTTTTTAGCCGGCGCGCTGGCGCTGAGCCTGTTCGGCTGCTCTGCGCAGCCGGCGGCGGAGAGCGCACCTCAGAGCTCTCCTGCCGAAACGGCGGGCAGCTCCTCCGCCGGCGTGGTGGAGGAGCTGCACCTCGGGACCACCGCCGCAAACGACACCTTTACCACCTTTGTGGAGAGCGGCGCATTTGGAAAGATGTGCTATAACTCCTTTGTGACAGCGCCCTTCTGGCAGACGGGGCCCAACGGCGAGGTAGAGCCATTCCTTGTTACAGATTGAACGGTCAGTGAAGACTCCACTACCATCACCTGTGACTTGGCGCTGGACCAGGGCATCACCTGGCATGATGGGGAGCCCCTGACCATGGACGATGTGCTGTTTACCTTCGATTATAACATCAATGTGCGCAAATCCAGTTACGGCTCCTATGTGGACCATGCTGAGCAGGTGGACGAGGACACCATCAAGGTGGTTTTGAAGGAACCCGGCGCCTACCAGTGGCTCAAGCTGGTGGCTGGCTATTTCTACGTCCAGCCGAAGCACATTTGGGAGAACATTGACGCCCCCAAGGACTACCGTGGGGAGGATGCTGTCATCGGCTGCGGCCCCTACCGCTTTGTCAGCTTGGACGAGGATGCTCAGACCAGCTACTACGAGGCCGTAAGCGACACCTATCTGGGCCGCGAGGTGACGGTAAAGAAGGTTTCACTCCGGTCCTTTGACAGCAATGATGCTTTGGTCATGGCCCTGCGCAATGGCGAAATTGACGCCATGTATAGCTATGCCAGTCCCATCCCGGCCACTATGGCATCCTCCATCACGGGTGTGGAGCACGTGGAGCCCGGTATGAGTGACAATACGGGCAGCTATATGATCATGTTCGGTTTCCGGAAAGGGCCTACGGACGACCTGAACTTCCGAAAAGCAGTCACGCTTTCCCTGGACTACGAGCTGCTGGCCGCCGCCATCGGCGGTGAGGATGCCCAGGTACCCGGGGTGGGGGTCATTGCGCCGCCGAATCTCGGCTATGATGAGACGCTGCCCAAGCTGGAACAGAATCTGGAGGCAGCGAAGGCTGCTCTGGATGAAGGCGGCTACCTGGATGTGGACGGAGACGGCTACCGGGAGATGCCGGACGGCAGCCCCATGGATATTCTGGTTTCCCCCCAGAACAGTAGCACACGCCGCGAGATCTACCTGCGGATTGCAGAGGTCATGGTTCAAAACCTGGATGCCATTGGGGTTAAGGCCCATGTGGACGAGCAGAGCATTACCAATGAGGAATATGAGGATCAGCTCTGCAAGGAGGGAACCTACCAGATCTTTATCTGCTACTGCACTTCCGGAATGGCGTCTCAGACCTCCTGCTATTATTACTTTATTGACAATACCCTGGATGGCAATTGGGGCACCTGTGATCTGCCGGAGTTTGTAGAGGCATATGAGACCAGGCGGCAGGCGTCTGATGAGAAGGCCTACATTGAGGGAACCAAGCTCCTTCAGCAGATCAATGCGGAGCAGTACATCGGGGAAGCCCTCTGCTGGGACAAGGCGTACTTTCCCTACCGCACGGACAGATACGAGGGGTGGACGAACTATCCCGGCTGGGGCGTGATCAACTGCGAGACCTGGTATAGCCTGCGCCCCGTTCGTTAAGCGGCATCTGAATATGAAAGGAGTATTTTCCGCATGAAAAAACAAGTGCTTTCCCTGCTCCTGGCCGGGGCCTTGACGCTGGGGCTATTTGGCTGCTCCGCGCAGACGCCGGAGGAGAGCGGAGTACCCCAGAGCGCTCCGGCGCAGACGGAGGGGACGGCCTCCGCCGGCGTGGTGGAGGAGCTGAAGATCGGTATCTGCAAGGAGGTCACTCCACGGACGCTGGCCTCGGAGAGCGGCTCCTTCGGCCGCATGAACTACAATGCCTTCTGCGCCGGAACCTGGCTGGTGCGGGATGAGAATAACGAGATGCAGCCCAACCTGATGACCTCCTGGGAGATTCTGGACAAGGGCAGCACCATCCGGGCTACCTTTGCCACGGATCAGGGAATTACGTGGCATGATGGAGAGCCATTTACGATTGACGATGTCATCTTTACGGTCGATTGATGAACAACAAACTCAAGTCTGGCTATCTCTCCAAGATCACTGGCGTGGAGAAGGTAGACGATACCACCGTGGACTTCCAGGTGGCCGATGGGGCGGCCTATTTCACCCTGGGGAACTCCGCCGTCTTTGTGCGTATGTATCCCAAGCACATCTGGGAAGGAATCGAGGATCCCTCCGGCTACACCGGCGAGGATGCTGTCATCGGCTGCGGCCCCTATCAGCTTGTCCAGGTGGATGAGGAGGCGCAGACCATGCACTATGAGGCGGTTGGGGAGACCTACATGGGCCGCGCCCTGACGGTACGCAGCGTGACGGTGCGCAGCTATGACTCCCAGGATGCCCTGGTGATGGCCCTGCGCACCGGGGAAGTGGACGCCATGTACGACTACTCCAACCCGATTTCGCCCACCATGCTGCCCTCCATCTCGGGTGTGGATGGGGTAGACCCCGGAAGGGGGATGAACATGGGCCTGTTCGAGATCCTCTTCGGCTTTCAGAAACAGCCCACCGATGATTTGGAGTTCCGCAGAGCGGTGCGCTATGCCCTGAACTATGAGCTGCTGGCCACCACCATCGGCGGTGAGGACGGGCAGGTACCCGGCGAGGGCATCATCTCCCCCGCGGGTATTGGCTACGACGACAGCCTGCCCAAGCTGGTGCAGGATCAGGAGCAGGCCAAGGCGATTCTGGAGGCAGCAGGGTATGTAGACACCGACGGCGACGGCTGGCGGGAGCGGCCCGACGGAACCCCTATGGATGTATTGGTCACACCCCAGTACAATGCTACCAAGGCGGCGCTATACCAGCGCATTGCTGAGATTATCGTTACCAATCTGGGGGAGGTTGGCGTCAAGTGCACCCTGGATGAGGAGAGTATCCGCAATTCCGACCACGAGCAGCAGCTCCGGGATGACGGGGCCTATGAGATCTACATCTGTTATGCTACCCAGGGCGTATCCTTCTATAAGACGCCATTCCTGTATATGTTCAATGACGATCTGAGCATGTGGGGCACCTGCGATCTGGAGGACTTCGACCAGGCCTACAACGATATGCTCAACGCCCAGGGGGATGAGGACTATGTGGCCAAGGTAAAAGAGCTGCAGAGGATTGCCTCGGAGGAGGTCATCGGCATTGCCCTGTGCTGGGATACCGCCTACTACCCCTACCGCACCGACAAATACGAGGGATGGACGAACTTCCCCGGCTGGGGCGTCATCAACTGCGAGACCTGGTACAATCTGCATCCGATCGGCTGAGCAAGGGCCGGGAGCAGGGGCGGCGGAGACGTGCGCCCCTGCTCTGTATATAAAAAGGAAGGGGGTACGCTATTTGTGCTTTGCGAGTCTGGGAAAACGCCTGGTGGAGGCTGTTTTTATCATCTTCTGTATCATAACCATCAATTTCATCCTCATCCGGTTTATGCCTGGCGACCCGGTGGTACACATTATCGGTGAGGACGAGTATCTCCGTCTGGAGGCGGAGGCGCCGGAGGTGATTGAGGAGGTTCGGCGGGAGTATGGATTGGACAAGCCCCTGCCGGTCCAGTACATAACCTATCTCAACAAGACGCTGCACCTGGACTTCGGGAATTCCTACCGTACCAAGCTGCCGGTGCTGGAGACGGTTTTGTTCCGCATGCGCTGGACGCTGCTGCTCACCATACCCGCCATTGTGCTCTCCTCCGTACTGGGCGGAGGGCTGGGCCTGCGGGCGGGGTGGAAAAAGGGCGGCCTGCTGGACACCATCGCCTCACCCATTATGCTCTTTCTGAATACCATTCCAACCAACTGCATGGCGATTCTGTTTCTGATGGTATTTGCGTTCCAGATGGGGCTGTTTCCCATCAGCGGCATTACCTCCGGCGGCCTGTCGGGGCTGGAAAAGGCAGTGGATATCCTGTGGCACATGGCCCTGCCCCTGATGATCCTGGTGATCCTGCGCACGGCCTCCTATTACATGCTGATGAAGAGTACAGTGCAGACCATTCGGGATGAGGAGTATATCACGGTGGCCCGGGGAAAGGGGTTCTCTCAGGGACAGGTGCTCCGCCGCCACGTACTGAAAAACGCCCTTTGCCCTTACCTGACCTCCGTATGCATGCAGTTCGGCCATATTCTGGGCGGCTCCATGCTGGTGGAGGTGGTGTTCTCCTGGAAGGGGATGGGCACCCTCATTTACGACGCGGTCAACACCAAGGATTTTCCAATCCTGCAGACCTGCTTTTTGTTTATCGGGATCTGTGTGGTGGCCTTTAATCTGCTGGCGGACGTGCTGAATATGCTCATTGATCCCCGGCTGAGGGAGGAGGACCGCCATGCGTAAGAAATTAAACGGCCGGGTGCTGGCGGGATTGGTCATTCTGAGCGTGGTGCTGCTGGTGGCCCTGCTGGCGCCGGTGCTCGCCCCTCACGATCCCTACGAGCTGGGCGTACCCTACCTGCGCCCCTCCGCGGAGCACCCCCTGGGGACCAACGACATTGGGCAGGATATCCTCAGCGAGCTGATTTACGGTACCCGCATCTCCCTGCTCATTGGCGTAGTCTCGGCTTTGGCGGTGACAGTAGTGGGCACAGCCCTGGGGATCCTCTCCGGCTATTTAGGCGGATGGACGGACCAGATCATCATGCAGGTGACCAACGTGGCCATGGCGCTGCCCTCTCTGCCTCTGACCATCATTCTGGTGGCCTTTCTGGATGCCAGCGTGTGGAACATCATCCTGGCCATCTGCATCACCGCCTGGACCTCTACGGCCCGCATCATCCGCAGCCGGGTGCAGCAGCTCAAGGCTCTGCCTTTTATACAGATTGAGCGCACCATGGGAGCCAGCGGCCCCTATATCATGATACGGCATATTCTGCCCAACCTGGGAGAAATCGTGTTCATCCGTGCCGTCCTGTCGGTGGGCAGCGCCATGCTTACCGAGGCCAGCCTCAGCTTTCTGGGTCTGGGTGTAATCGGCCAGAAGAGCTGGGGCGGCATCCTCCATTATGCCTTTTTCCGCAACGGAATCATCAACGGCTCCTATTGGTGGTATGTGCCGCCCATCCTGTGCATCTCGGTCTCCGTGCTTGGGTTTATGCTGCTGAGCTATTACGGTGAGGGCCCTGCGCGGGGAAGAGGCAGAAAGGAGGAAGCCAATGCTGGAAATTGAGGGGGTTTCCATCCGCTTCGGTGACAACCCTGAGGCGGTGAGCGATACGACATTTACGGTAGGCGACGGCGACCGTCTGGCGGTGGTGGGGGAAACGGGCAGCGGAAAGAGCGTCCTGCTGTTGGCCGCACTGGGGCTGCTGCCCGCCTCAGCCCGGGTCACCGGCTCTATCCGCCTCAACGGCCGCGAGTTGTTGGGCTGCCGGGAGCGGGAGTTCAACCAGATCCGGGGAAAAGAGATCGCCTATATTCCGCAGGGAAGCGGGAATGGGCTCAATCCACTCTATACCGTGGGCCGCCAGCTTTGCGAGGCCATTCGAAAGCATCAGCCCTGTACCCGGAGAGAAGCGCTGGTTCAGGCGGCCGCGCTGTTGGAGTCCTTTGGGCTGGAGCATGGCGCGGCTCTGTGCCGCAGCTATCCTTTTCAGCTCTCCGGCGGTATGCGCCAGCGGGTACTGATTGCCATGGGGATAGCCGCCGGGGCGGATCTGGTTCTGGCGGATGAACCTACCAAGGGGCTGGATCGCCGGCGTATCGCCTTGGTGGAGGATGCCTTCCAACGGCTGGGGGAGCGTACCCTGCTCTGCGTTACTCATGATCTCCGTTTTGCACACGCCATCTCCTCCCGGGTGGTGGTTATGTACGCCTCCCAGCAGATTGAGAGCGGCGACAGCACCGCCTTTTTTGCCGAGCCCCTGCACCCTTACTCCAGGGCCATGCTGGAGGCTTTACCGGAGAACGGCCTGCACGCCAATATGGGCTTTGCGCCGCCCCGGCAGGATGTTGACGCCCAGAGCGCCTGCCACTTTTACGGCCGGTGCCCATGGCGCTCGGAGCGCTGTCGGAAGGCACCGCCGCTGATGGCGGTGGGGAAGCGGAAGGTGAGGTGTTGGAACTATGCTGATTGAGGTGCAGGGCCTGTCCAAGCGATACCGCCCCCGCGGCCCCATGGTAGTGGAGGAGGTCTCCTTTACCATCGACCGGGGAGAGACGCTGGCCATTTTCGGTGACAGCGGCAGCGGCAAGTCCACCATCGGCCAGATCCTGGCAGGAATCTATCCAGCCACCGCCGGAGAGGTGAGGCTGGACGGGCAGAGATTGTCCTATCCCCTCCGGGGGCCCGCCCGAAGGCGGATTCAAATCCTGTTTCAGCATCCGGAGGTGGCGTTCAATCCCAAGCTGCGGCTGATCGACAGTATGCGGGAGCCTTACCGCCTGTTCCATCTGCCTTATACCCGGCAGGGACTGTGCGATTATCTGGAGCGCTACGGCATTTATGAGGAACACCTGGACCGCTTTCCAGCGGAGCTCAGCGGAGGGGAGCTCCAACGGCTTGCTCTGGCCCGGGCGATGCTGATGGAACCCTCTTTTCTGGTTCTGGATGAGCCGACCTCCATGCTGGATGTGATTTCTCAGGCGCAGATAATCCACTTGCTGCAGGAAATTCAGCAGGAGCGGGAGGTGGGCTACCTGTTTATCTCTCACGACCGCGCTCTATGTGAGCGCTTCTGCACGGTGATCCGCCCACTGGAGGGTGGAAAGTTGAGAGAACCCATATAAAAAATACGCCGTCCGGCTCCAGCCGGACGGCGTACATCTATTTTATTTTGCCTTAGCATTAGTTAGAAACTGGATAAACTACCCCTCGTCTCATGTGCGATTTACCCTGCTGCAAGTTCATTTTTCCCAATTTGCATTGTAAACATCTCTTGCTTTGGCCGCCATCAGGCGGGCGGCCATGTCGCGTTTCATTCCGGCAAGCACACGCTCCTCCGCCTCCGTGCGCCCCTTCTTGCGGGCCAGTTGAATGAATTCTTCCCGCACGTAGCCGGGGCGGAGCGTGACTGCGACGGAACGCCCGCGGTAGCTCAACCGGAAGTAATAGCGCCCGCCGGGACTCTCCAGCTCGTTCGCCGCCTCGGGGAGCTCCTTGTCCACCACATACCGGCCGTCCGTAAGGCAGCGGGTGACTAGCTCAAAGGCATCCCGCGCCCCCGGCCCTGGAAAAGCCGTCACGAACGAGATCTCCCTGCGCTCCAGCAGGTTCCCGTCGTCCAGCAGCGGAAACGCCCTCTGCATGACCTTAAATCCGTGGGCCACGCCACCCGGGAAACCGGGGCCGTGATAGTTCAGCATCTCATCGAATCGGAAGGAGAGAAGCTTTCCTGCCTCCAAAACCTCAATCGACTCCATAGTTGCTCCTCCTATTCATCTGATTTCAAGCGGCCGGGGATACAGACTTTTCTCCCCGCCCGCTCCACATAGGTTAAGTAGAGGTCGCTGCGGTAGAGCGCACGAAGCCGCTCCTCCGTCATAACCTCCTCTGCATTGCCGACCAGAAAACGGCCGTCATTCCCCAGAATACCAACCTGCCCGCCCAGCAGAAGCACATGGTCGGGATTGTGGCTGGTCATAATGACGCCGAAGCCCCGCTTCACCAGGGCGCGCACCATGGAGAGTGCCCGGAGCTGATTGCCGTAATCCAGATGGTTGGTGGGCTCGTCCAGCAGGATCAGCTCCGGCTGCTGAACGATCACCCGGGCGATGGTTACCTGCTGGCGCTCCCCGCCGCTGAGCTCCGTATAGGGCCGGTTGGCCAGCGGGAGCAGGCCCATCTCCTCCAGCGTGGCGTCCACCAGGTCATAGTCCGCACGTCCAGGCTGCTGGAAGGTTCCCAGGTGAGGGGCCCGGCCCATGACTACAAAATCCCGTACTGTATAATCATAAGCGGGGGTGTGGCTCTGGGGAACATAGCCGATGATTCTGGAAATCTCCCGCAGTTCCAGCCGAGAGAGAGGCGTCCCGTGGAGACGGATTTCCCCCTGCTGAGGGAGCAGCAGATTTGCAATACAGTTGAGGAGGGTAGACTTGCCCGCTCCGTTTGCCCCCAGGATAGAGAGAACCTGTCCCTGTTCAAAGGCGAAGCTCACGTCGTGAAACAGGGGGCGTTCCGGACGGTAGGCGAAGGACAGATGTTCTACTTCCAGAATCATGACAGCTTCATCCTTTGTTTCAACAGGAGATAGAAATAAAAGGGGGCCCCGATAAGTCCGGTCAGGATGCTCAATGGGAGCTCCGCGCTGGTGAGCACCCGGGCCAGGGTATCAATCAGGAGAAGGAACGTAGCCCCCAGTACCGCGGATAGGGGGATCAGCTTGCGGTTGTCCGGCCCCACCATCATCCGCCCAAAATGTGGGATTACCAGCCCGATCCAGCCGATCGTTCCGCTGGTGCAGACGGCGCAGGCGGTGAGCACTGTGGCACAGAAAATGATGATCCCACGGGCACGCCGAATATCCATGCCAAGCGACTTGGCCTCATTCTCGCCCAGGGAGAGGATGTTGATCCGCCACCGCATCAGCAGGAGAATTACGATTGCAGCCAGAATCGGTGGTCCCATGGTGAACACATCCCGCCACACTGCAGTCGCCAGGCTGCCAAGCTGCCAGTGCGTGATGGAGGCGAGCTGCGTCTCCGGGTCGGCCAGATATTTCAGCAGGCCCAGAATAGCGTTCATCAGCCCACTGATAATCACGCCTGCCAGCACCAGGGTCATCATGGATTGATTCTTGATGACCTTTGGGATGGCGATGGCCAGCAGCACGGCAGCCAGGCCGCCCAGGAGCGCGCCGGCCTGAATTCCCACTCCGCCGGCGTTCATCAGGATTCCAACCGAGGCTCCCACACAGGCGCCGGCCGAAACGCCCAGCATGTCGGGCGCCACCAGGGGGTTTTTAAAGACCCCCTGATAGGCCGCGCCGGAGAGGGAGAGGGCGCTCCCCACCAGCAGAGCAGCCAGTATGCGGGGCAGACGCAGGGTAAAAATGACGCTCTCCGCCTGCCCCTCCCAGGTGACCGGGATGGGCAGGAATCTGGAGAGGAGCACCCGCACCACGGTCGCCGGGGAGATGGCATAGCGCCCTACTCCGATGGCCAGGATGGTCAGGATGAGCAGCGCGGCCAGACACCCCAGAAACAGGGCCGGAAAGGAGCTGGACCGGCGGGGCGTTTGTTCCAGGGCCGGGGCTGGGTTACTGGCTGTCCGCATTGGCATCGGCGGCAAAGATCTGGGCCAGGTCTTCATCCGTCAGGCTGTAGCCGAAATAGTTCTGGAAAAAGGCCCTGGTGTCCTGCTCGATATCGATCTCGGAAAAAATTTCCGGCTGAATCAGTTGGGCCAGCCAGCGCATCATCAGCGGAGTCTCCACGCCCGGGGCGTCCCAGCGGTAGATGCCCATGGGCGTCTTATAGACGCGGTGATTGAGTACGGCGGATACCTGGCTCCAGTCCTGACCATCCAGTCTGTTCTCGTACAGATCCGCCGGTGTAAAGGAGTCGAAATTGCTCATCAGAATGATATCGGGGTCAATGGCCAGGATCTCCTCCATGGTGATACTAGACAGATCGGCAGCCACATTGTCCGCACCTGCCAGCTCCAGGGCCTCCGCGATAAACATGTCGTTACCCTGTAGCTTCAGCTCGGCATTGCGCAGATAGAGTACCTTGGGCTTGTCCGCGGCATTCACCTGCTCCTGGAAGGACTGCAGATATTCATACGCCTCGGTATAAAGTGTGTTGAACTGCTCGGCCCGCTCCTCCTTGCCCAGCATCTGACCAATGGCGGTAAAGCTGGCCTGGAGATCCTCGATGGTCTCGTTCTTCACCATAACCGGCGTGATGCCCAGTGCCTTGAGCTGTTCCGCTTCCTCGGTCTGATAGTCCCAGATCACCACAGCCTGGACGCCTCGGCTGACCATCTCCTCCATGTTGATGGAGAAGTCGGAGCCGATGCTGGTGGTGTCCAGCTCCGCATAACCGCTGTCCAGCTTGGAGAAAAAACAGTTGGTATAGGCGGTCATGGCGCCGGGGTTGATGGAGACCATGTGCTCAGAGGTGCCGTCAATGGCATAGATCACGGAGGACCAGGGCAACGGGGTAACCGCGATGCGGCTGAGCTCCGCCGGAACCTCCACCACGTTGCCCGCCGCATCCGTCACGGTGCGGGTTTCCGCCGCAGCCTGCTCCGTCTGCTGTGCGGGGGATTCCGGCACAACAGATGGGGTCTCCGCAGTGGGCCCCCCTCCACAGGCAGTCAGCAGAGAGGCCAGAAGCGCGCCGGACACAGCGGCCGCCCCGAGGCGGTGTAAATGTCGTTTCATAAGTACCATTCCTTTCCTGTTCCGATTTCAGTTTTCTGTCCAGGGGGCCTGAGACCAGAGCGGACATCCCCGGCCCTGCCCCCCGGCAAAAATAAACACCTTCTCCTGTATCTGAACAAGAGAAGGTGTTCCAAAAGAAGCGTACCGCAAAAAAAGCGCAGAGCAACCCGCGGCACCCTCATCTAATGGCTCGTTAGATACCAGGTGTCCCGGAGCATTTAAGTATCCTGACTCGACTTCTCCGCATCACCCCGACTTCCCAAGCCTGACGGCTCAGTGTCATTGTGGGGGACGCTCCATCTCACAGTGGCGGCACCGTACCGGACTTTCACCGATTTCCATAAAATGCTCCAATGCCTTTCCTATATTGAACTTTGTGATTACAGTATAGCACGCCGGCCGCCATCCGGCAACCACCGGGAGAAGTGCATTTTTTCATTGCCAGGTATGACTTTTTCCGATAGCAGCCGTCACACACGCCACATCCTCCAGCCACCGTGCGGGCAGTCCACCCCTGCCGCACACTTCGGGCTCTGGACAGGCCAGAAGCTCCGACCGTGGAAACCACGGCCGCAGGGACGGGAAAAAGAGGGGATCTGCCAGCAGGATATCGGGTGTCGCCCAAGCAGCCAGCTCCGACGGATCGGCAAACAGAAGCGTATCCGCGGTGAGAAAGGGCTGGTAAAGCTCCTTTAAAGTCCGGTAGGGGGCATAGAAGGCGCGGAGGATCCGGCAATTCGGATATTTCCCCCGGATCGCCCAGGCCAGTCCCTCCGTTGCAATGGGCGCTCCGATCAGGAGAAGGGTGCGGTTCCCTGTTTCATGTTCCACCGGCTTCTCTGGCGGGGCCCCCTTTGCCGCCGTGGAGAAACGGGACAGCCATCGCTCCAGTCCATAGCGTTCCAGCGGCAGGCCGCAGAAATAGGGGATTCCATAGTCGGCCTCCATTTGCCGTGCCGCCCCCAATCCTTCGGCCGTCACCACCCAGTTCAGGGCCGGCGCAGACCGGAGCTCTCCGCCCCCAAAACCTTCCTCCCCCCAGACACAGACCTGATACCCCCGGGTGGTCAAAGCCTCCGCCCCGAGGCGCAGCGGCTGTCTGGAGCCCAGCGCGAGATCGGAATAGCCCAGAATAGAGATCCTCTGGTTGTCACGCCCCTCCGGGCGCCTCCAAGTGGCCAGATTCCGCAGGGCCCGGTCCACGCCCACTGGTGCGGACTCAAATCCGGTGCAGGGGAACCTGAGTACCGGGACCCCCCGCTCGGCCAGACTCTCCTGTATCCCGGTATAGTCCATGCCGAGCAGTTCGGGAATTGCACTCCCCATAAGGCCGCAGAAAGCGCGGCCGCTGTGCGCAAAGCCTCTCGCAATTCCGTTGACTGCCGCTGCCTCGCAGCCCGCGGCCAGCTCCAGATCATCAAACCGTGAATGTTCCAGACGCAGTCCGGCGGTGGCGTCGTCCCCCAGTGTCAGACATCCGGTGCATCCTCCGGCAGTCAACAGAAAGGGGTAGGCGTCCCAGCTCTGGAGAAGGGACGCCACTCCGCTGAAATCCGGCGGCAGAACGGGCAGCGGCGCGCTGCCCCGGGGAATTTCCCCCACAGGCGGGGGAAAGGTGGACAGAATTTGCTCCAACTCTGCCACGGCATTCCGGGTGCGGGCCACCAGAGGCCCCCGCAGCAGAATCCGGACGGGAAGGCCAGCCTGCTCCGCAACCTGTTCCAGATCGCATTGCGTCAGCACCTCGGCACAGGAGGCGTAGAGCACGACCCCGCCTACGCCGGGGCGGCGTGCGGCCTCCCGAAGCCTGGCTGCCAGATGCTCCGCTGCCCGGCCGGCGGCGTAGTCCGCCCTCGTCAGCGGGCAGGGCAGGAATTGGTGGAGTTTCCCCAGCTCTGCCGCGCGCAGGTAAAGCGCCCGCACACAGGCCAGAGAACCGGCAGCCGCCAGAAGAAGGTCTCCCCTTTGCCAAATGCGTTCCGGAAGGGTCATAAAGTGCTTCCCGCCCCCCTCCGCCGAATAGACTTCCACACGGCAGGCGTCACGCAAGCCCCTCCACCTCCTGTTCTGCTGCCCGGCGGCAGAATGCCTCCAGTGCCTCGTCCCCCAGTGGCCGGGGGCTGGTGGGCTGGGTATCCCAGAGCCGCTGGGCCAGTTCCAGAAAGCGCATGGCCGCCGCCCCGTCCGGTTCCAGATGGTGTACGGTGGTATGCAGATAATCCGCTCTTCGGAGCTGGCGGTCTTCCGGCAGGATACCGACGACTCTGGTCCCGGATTGCTCTGCGAAGGAGCGTACCAAGGCATCCTCTCCCGCTCCGTGGCTGCGGTTTTGGATCAGCCCGCCCAACAGGGGAGCGGCGCCGGAATAGCGGGCGACTCCGCGCATGATGTTGTTGGCGGCGTAGAGCGCCATGAAATCGGCAGAGGTGATCAGGTATACCCGGTCTACAAAATGTTTTCGCATGGGCACTGCGAACCCTCCGCATACCACATCGCCCAGGACATCGTACACCACCACGTCCCAGGGCTCCTCCAGAATGCCGAGCCGGTTGAGCTCGTCCGCCATGGCGGTGATGCCCAGGCCGGCGCACCCCGCGCCGGCCTGGGGACCTCCTGCCTCCACACAGGAGACGCCGAACGCCCCGGGAAAGACAAGCTGCTCCCGGGCTAGAAGCTCCTCCGACCTCCCCAGAGTCTCCAGCACAGTTGGGATTCGTCCCGACGTCAGGCAGCGGGTAGAGTCCGCCTTGGGGTCACAGCCGATGTGAAGCACCCGTTTCCCCGTTCGGGCAAAGGCCGCGGAGAGATGGGCGGCCACGGTGGACTTCCCGATCCCACCTTTTCCGTAAAACGCAATACGCAACATCTTGACTTTCTGCGCCTCCCTTGCATGTTGTCTGTAATTTTTAATTATATCACAGCGGAGACATCTTCCACTATTTCCATTTTCCCTTATTGAATATTGGTTTTTCCGATAGCAGATCTGCCCGTGCCTGCGGCTTCCCTGGGGGATCTGCTTGACTTCCGTGGGAAAGATTGCTATGATAATATCCACAATAAAATATTGTTTTTCGTCAAGTGTCCGCTTTGTTTGTGCGTTTCAGCGGAGAAAAGGGAATCGGGTGGAAGTCCCGAGCGATCCGGTCACTGTGAACAGGGAGCACTTTCACATATGCCATTGTGTAAATTACACGAGAAGGCGTGTCAGTGCGGCGATCTGTGAGCCAGGAAACCTGCTTGATGAAGTATGTTGATGCTTCCGGTCAAGGCCTCTCGACACAAATGGGACAGGTGATTTCCGCTGGAAACCCGGAAACGCTGTTTGTGCGAAGCGGACCTTTAATGGTCTGCTTTTTTTCCTCTTATGGGGTCTGACTCTGGAAGACGGCCGTGGAACCGGCACATTTTCTGCATCCGCAGGACTTGCGCGTTTCCAGATATAAGTTGGACCGAAAGAAGGAGGATTCTATGAATCTGAAAAAACGCCTGACTGCTGCGCTGCTGAGCGCGGCACTTGCCCTGTCTCTGGTGGCCTGCGGCAGCCCCGCCACCCAAGAGAGCCCCTCAACTGCCCCCTCCCCCAGCGCGGAACCCGCATCCGCCGGTCACACCGCAGACGATATGATCGTTTTGGCTGGTGCCCGTACTCTGGCCCCTGGTCTGGAGGATGTCTATTTCTCCCACAAGCTCCTGGGTGCATGGGAACCGCTGATCTCCGTGGATGAGAGCGGAAACCCCATGGGGGTGCTGGCTGAGAGCTGGGAGCGCAACGAAGACGCCACTGTTTGGACGTTCCACCTTCGGCAGGGCGTTAAGTTCCAGAATGGAGAGGACTTCAACGCTGATATCGTGGTGGAGAACTTCAACCGTTACAAGCTCATGGAGAGCGGCTATTCCCAGTATACTACATTCAAGGTGGACGAGCTCTACCCCGGCCTCATTGGCTGTGAGAAGGTCGACGACTACACCGTCAATGTCAGCTTTACCGACCCCATCCCCCGGCTGTTATTTAACATGAAGGACACTGCAAGCTGTATTTTCTACCCCGGCTCCTGGGACACGGAAACCGGGTACTTCACTGAGCAGCCTGTCGGCACTGGCCCCTATATTATCAAGGATATCAAAGAGGATGAGTACGTTGATATCACTGCTTTTGACGGCTACTGGGGAGAGCCCGCCAAAACAAAGAATATCCGCGTGCGCATCATCACTGACCCTCAGGCCCGCTATGCCGCCTTGGACAGCGAGGAGGTCATGGGGGTGCTGGACCTCGGGGCTATGCCTGCCGCCCTGGGGGACGAGCTTCTCAAGGATGACCGCTTTGCCATGGCGGTGCAGACCTCCAATATTACCCATATAATGCTTCTTAAGGGTGAGGGCACCAAATTTTCCGACATGCGTTTGCGTCAGGCGGTAAGTCTGGCCATTGACCGTCAGCTTATTGTGGACCAGCTCTGGGGCGGCTATGCCATGCCAACGCAGAACCTGATTAACCGTATGTGCCCCGACTGGGTAGAACTGCCCGTAGAGTATGATATGGACAAGGCCAAGGAGCTGGCCCGTGAGGTGCTGGGGGACGAGCGCCTTCCGTTGGATATGTATACCCGCTCTCTGTATCTGGACCGCGGCCCTTATAAGGAGATGATGGAGTATATCCAGTCCCAGCTTTCCCAGATCGGTATCGATGCCACCGTGAATGTGATTGACTCCTCTACTTACTCTGAGATGTCCAAGGCCGGTGAACTGGGGGCAAACTTCATGACTCATGGTATGTCCAACCTCAATGCCTACCACTTCCTGGATATCTATATGAGCAGCGAAGGGTCTTACAATAAATCCCAGCATTTGGCCTACAGCAACCCCCACGTGGACGAGCTGCTGGCCGAGATGAAGACCACCCTGGACGACGACCGTTTCCATGAGTTGGCCGTGGAGCTCCAGGAGATTGCCAACACTGAGTTGCCTGTTATTCCTCTGTTCTACGACACCAGCAACCTCATCTACAATCAGGAGCAGATTACAGGCTACGAGGATTTCAGTGACCATTTGGATCTGAGTCATCTTTCCTGGGTGAACGCGCAGTAACCGCCACACCGCGCCAAAGCTGTGCTTTGGCGCGGTGTTTTTCAAGGGAGGAATTTCATTGAATCAAACCCTGCGCTATACCGCAAAAAAAATATTGTGGACAATTCCCATTCTGGTCGGCATCACCTTTCTGGCCTTCGGTCTGGGGCTGGTTGCACGGGGAGACCCCGCTACCAATCGGGCCAGCGCCGATCCCAACTATATCCCTACTGAGGAGGAAATCCAGGAACTCCGGGCGGAAATGGGGTTAGATGATCCCATTTTGGTGCAATACGGGCGCTGGATCTGGAACGCAGCCCACGGTGATCTAGGGGAATCCTATATTGACGACAAGCCGGTGCTCGGTGAGATCCTCCGGTTGCTGCCCAACACCCTCCTGCTGAGCGGAATGGCGTTGCTGGTCATTACTGTGGTGGGCCTTGCTGGCGGCCTGCTGCTTACACTGTTCCGGGACAAATTCATTGACCTGCTCGGGAGGGTTCTGCTGGTGTTTCTAATGTCCATTCCTGGTTTCTGCCTAGCCTATTTTATGATCTGGCTGTTCGCCCAGAAGTTGCGTATCCTGCCCACCAGCGGCGCGGAGACACTGTCCTGCTTCCTCATGCCCTGTCTGGCTATTTCCATCGGCTCGGCCTGTGTGGTTATCCGGCTGCTTCGCTCTTCCATTCTGGGTGAGCTAAGCAAGAATTACATTCTGACCGCCCAGGCCAAAGGCCTGCGGAGGGGCCAGCTCATTTCCCGTCATGCACTGCGAAATTCTCTGGTTCCATCCATTACATATATCGCCAATACCTTTGGCGGTCTTCTGGGAGGCTCCATGATCACGGAGAGCGTATTTTCCGTCCCAGGAATCGGAAGCTACGCCCTCACCGCCATCAATAATCGGGACTATATCGCCATACAGGGCTATGTGCTTTTTACCGGTGTCGTCTTTGTTCTGGTCTGCCTGCTGGCCGACCTGATCTGCGCCTGGCTGAACCCGCAGATTCGATTGGGGGGCTGAGCATGCGTGGTAAAAAAGTCTTGTTCATCCTTTCACTAACTGTGCTTGTTCTTTTCCTGCTGGTAGGGGTCTTTGCTGATTTTCTGGCACCCTGCGACCCCAACGCGGTGGATATGGCCAACGGCCTTGCCGCCCCCTCCACTGAACACTGGCTGGGTACCGACCATATCGGCCGTGATCTGCTGAGCCGGCTTATCTACGGCAGCCGCTCTTCTGTGTTCATCGCTTTCTTCGCCACCGGATGCACTCTGTTGCTGGGCATGACTATCGGCCTGGTGTCCGGTTATCTGGGGGGATGGATAGATCAACTGATTCAGGCTGTGGTCAATATCTTCCAAGGAATCCCCAGCGCCGCTTTTGTGGTCGCCATCCTGGGACTGCTGGGCCCCGGTATGCGCAGTCTGCTGATCGCCATTGTGGTCAGCTCCTGGGCTGGATTCTCCCGTATTGTGCGCAATCAAGTTCTGGAGATCCGCGAGCTGCACTATATCGAGGGCGCACGGGCCATGGGCGGCGGGAGCTTCTATATCATGCGGCGCCATATCCTGCCCAATATCTTGCTCCCTCTGCTGGTTCTAATCGCCACACGGATCGGCTCTACGGTGCTCACCGTGGCCGCCATGAGCTACCTGGGCCTGGGCCTGCGGGCACCCGCAGCGGACTGGGGGATCATGATTAACGACGCCAAGCTCTACTATGTGAAGGATTTTCTTGTTCTACTGGCCCCTGCGGCCTGCCTGACTCTGTTCTGCCTGAGCATCAACTTGATTGCTGATTATCTCCGGGACTGCCTTGACCACGATGACGGCGCGGCCCGCATGCTGTAAAGGGAGGACGCACATGGAACTGTATACAAAGGACCTCTGCGTCCGCTTTGCTACCCGTTCGGGTGATATTCCCGCCGTCAACCATGTCTCCCTCGCATTTTCGGAGCGACAGGTCACCGGCATCATTGGAGAGACGGGCAGCGGCAAGTCTGTGCTGGGCCTGTCTATTCTCGGACTGCTTCAGTCCAACGCCTCTGTCACCGGACAGATCTTTTTGGGAGAGCGGGAGCTCACTGCCCTGTCCGAGCGGGAGCTGTGCACAGTCCGCGGCAGAGAGATTGCTCTGGTGGCTCAGAACCCGGCCACCTCATTGAATCCCAGCGTGCGGGTGGGACGCCAGATCGAGGAGGTCTTCCGTCTGGCTGGAAAAAGTACCCCAGACTGCCGGAGACTCACGCTGGAGCTTCTCAGGCAGATGGCCTTTTCCGACCCGAAGCAGATTGCAGGTGCCTACCCCTTCGAGCTCTCCGGTGGCATGCGCCAGCGTGTACTGACAGCCATCGCTGTGGCTGCACGTCCGCAATGGCTGATCGCAGATGAGCCCACCAAGGGACTGGATGCAGTGGTGCGCAATCAGGTTTACGACACCTTCTGTATGGTACGGGACCAGTACCGCGTCGGCTTTATCGTCATTACCCACGACCTTCTGCTGGCCCGCAAATTCTGCGAGCGTATCGTTGTCATGTACTGCGGCCGTGTCCTGGAGACCAACGCGGCGCGGGAACTGTTTGAGCACCCTAGGCACCCCTATACCCAGGGGCTTATCGCCTCGCTGCCCCACCTGGGCATGAAGCCTATGGCGGGCTTTTCTCCCGCCTTTACCGACCAGCCCTCCGGCTGCGTATTCCATCCCCGGTGCCCTTACGCGGAGGCTCGTTGCCGGCATACAGAGCCGAAATCCATCCCCTGTGGAGAAGGGAGCGTGTGTTGCCATCGCTACGCTTGAAGTCCAGCACCTCTCAAAAAGTTTTCACTCCAACCGCCTTCGCGGACGCACCCACAAGGCGGTGGACGATGTTTCCCTCGCCATCGGGCCCGGACAAACTTATGGGCTGATGGGGGAGTCCGGTTGTGGCAAATCCACTTTGGGTCGGATGATTACCCGGCTTCTCCCGGCCTCCTCCGGGACAGTTCTCTATGACGGGACGGACCTCTTGTACATTCCTCAGCGAAAGATGCTCCCCTACCGCCGGCGCATTCAGATGCTTTTTCAGCACCCGGACACTTCGCTAAATCCGCGGATGACAGTGCTGGACAGTCTGCGGGAGCCCTTTCTGCTCCACGATCTGCCCGGCAAGCAGGATATGGATGAAATAATTCGCGCCCATATTGAGCCCTATGGCATTCAGCCGGAGCTGCTGGAGCGCCGGGCCTCCCAAGTCAGCGGCGGCCAGATCCAGCGCATTGTGCTGGCACGCATCATGCTGCTCCAGCCTGAGTTTATTGTACTGGATGAGCCCACTTCTATGCTGGATGTGTCGGTACAGGCCCAGATCATGGATCTGCTACACCAGGTTCAGCTCCGAACCGGAGTATCGTATCTTCTCATCTCCCACGACCTCGATCTGCTGCGCCACGCGAGCAGCCGGATTGGCATCATGTACCGGGGAAAGCTGCTGGAACAAGGGGAGACAGAGGCCGTACTGAATGCCCCTACCCACCCCTATACCCGGGAACTGATTGAGAACTTTTCCTATATGAGGGATTAAACGCCCATTGGGAGGTGACCTCTGTGACGCCTCAAAATCTAAAATATGTGGTTGCAGTGGCGGAGCACGGTTCGTTTTCTGCGGCCGCCAAGGCCCTTTACATCTCTCAGTCCACCCTGTCCTCCGCAATCAAGGAGCTGGAGGCCGAGCTTGGAACTCAACTCTTCCTGCGGAGTAACCGCGGTATCCAGCCCACCCCCGACGGGGAGGACTTCCTGCGCTATGCCCGCGAAATTGTGGAGCAGAGCCGCGCCCTGGAACGGCGTTATCGCCACCGGAGATATGCGCCTACACGGTTCGCGGTTTCGACCCAGCGGCTTCCCTTTGCCGTCCGGGCATTCCAGAGATTTATGGAGCAGCTCTCCTGGAACAGCTATGATATCGCCATCCGGGAGTGCCCAACCTATACCATTATTAGTGACGTGGCTGCTGGAAAAAGTGATGTGGGGGTGGTGGCCCTGCACGACCAGTACATTCCAGCACTGGAAAAGACCTTTGAGATAAACCATGTGACTTTCACCGAGTTAGAACGCTTGCCAACGTATGCCTTCCTGCGTAGAAGTCACCCTCTTGCGAAGCGGGACAAGGTCAGCATGGCCGAACTGCTCCAATACCCCTTCGTAACCTATGACCAGGAGGCGGATCGCTCTGAATACACCGAAGAAGTTGTGTTCCATCAGATTGCGGAAAAGACCGTTCACGTCTCCGACCGGTGCAGCAAGGTGGCGCTGGTTCGGTTTACCGATGCGTTCAGCATAGGTCCGGACCTGACCAACAGCAACGCCGATGCCTTCCACAGCGGGATGGGTGAGATTGTTGCCATGCCGGTAGAGGAGATCTCCGACTCACTCCATGTCGGATATCTGCTGCAAAAGAATGTGGCGGTCTCAGCCGCCATGGCAGTGTTTCTGGACTATCTGCGGGACGATATTATAGTGTTAAAGAAGACTCTTTAGTAACGTTAGATTCGTTTTTATTGAAGTGTCCGGCACAGGATCCACGGAAGACTGTATAAAAAATGCGCCGTCCGGCTTGAGCCGGATGGCGCACGTTTCTTTTGTTAGTGTAAAATTATCGTAGGCAAAAGAAAAAGGGAAACGGTGAAAACATCGCTTCCCTTGGGGCTCCAAAGTCAGTAGAATTGTGAGTTGAGAACAAACACCTACTGCAAAGGAGTCCCAAGGTAATGGTAACAAAGTTAGAGACACAAGGCAAGCAGATTTTTCAGTGGGGCGAGAAGTTTGTAGACATCGCCACACTGGAGAAAGCGGTGTACGAAGCCGTTCTCTCCCTCGGCCGCAATATCATGCGCCAGTGCATAGAGGAGGCGGATCGGACGCTCGCTCGGCAGCGGGACCGTGGGATGTACCGGGACAAGGGCTACCGGCCCACCACGCTCAAAACAGTGATGGGCGAGGTGGGGTACCAGCGCCATGTCTACCTGCTGTCCGGGGCCGCGGAGCAGCCCAGGGCAACGGTATACCTGCTGGACAGGAGCATGGGCCTTGACACGGTAGGCCCTTTCAGCGATACTGTGTGTATGATGGCGGTGGAAGCGGCCTGTGCGGTGAGTCACCGGACGGCAGCCGCCACACTCAACGATCTGACCGGGCTGAGCCTGAGCCACGAGAGCGTCTGGCGCATTGTCCAGAACGCTGGGAGCTGGGAGCAAGCCCGAGTGGACAGCCTGGCGGCGGCGGCAAAGGCCGAGTGTGGGTCTGGGACCTATGAAACGCCGGTACTGTATGAGGAGATGGACGGCGTGTACCTTGCTCTGCAAGGGAAAGACCGGCTGGAACACGGCCCCAGCAAAGAGATGAAGGTGTCTATTGCCTACTCCGGGATTTACGAGGACGCCAGCGGGCGGCGAAGCCTTGCCAACAAGGTTTCATACGCCAGCATGGAACAGGCGGAACACTTCCGCCGCCACGCCGAGGGTGTAGTGGCCGACTTCTATGCTGTGGACTGCGTGAAGCGACGGGTCTTTAACAGCGACGGCGGAACCTGGCTGCAACGGAATATGGTGCCTGGATGTACCTACCAGCTCGATTTGTTCCACCGGAACCGGGCTGTGCGTACCTGTGTGAATGACCCAGACCTCCAGGAAACCATCCTGGAGCTATTTCATGCACGTAAAGTCAAAGAAGCGATTGCTGTGGTGGAGGCATCTATTGAGAGCACACTGGATCCCGACGAACAAGAGAAGCGGCGGAAGCTGTTTACCTACTTCAACAACTACCGGAAATCCCTTATTCCATACTACCAACGGAGTGGAAGAAAACCCCCGCTGCCCAACGAGGGCCAGCAGCCCGCCCGGTGTGGGAGCATGGAGAGCAACATCTTTACCATTATTGGGAACCGGATGAAGCACAACCGCACCTGCTGGAGCGTGGCCGGGGCCAACAACCTTGCGGCTTTGCTCGCCTTGCACCGCACCGGCCATCTGCGGCGTGTTCTGCGGGATTGGACGGCCCACGGGGCCCCCTCTAAGCTATACACAATAACGGCTCCCATATCTGCAAAGCAAACCAACAAACAGATGAGTGAAATCTATATCCCACCGCATTTACTGTCTGCTGGTGACCTCCATCCAGCCGCGAAGTATTGCCTGACCAAATTCTTCCCGCTGTCCGAGATGCACACCACAGAATGACTGTGCTGGCTGAGTGCGCTTGGCCCGGTTTACGCCGAGGCCATTCACCTTGAACAACACTTTCTACTGGCTCCAATTTTGGTACCAGCACCCCTTGCCAACGATTTTGTTACACATACTTTCTTTTGTTCCATCTTGACATTCCGAGTGCACCCTGATAAAATAAAAAAACAAGTGAATATAGTTGGTACACAGGTGTCCATCCAATTGTGGTGGGTGAAAAGGGAAGCCGGGTGAGAATCCCGCACAAAGCCGTTGCTGTGTTGGCGGAGTGCCTCTCTGCTATGTCACTGGGATGTTTGTTCCGGGAAGACGGAGAGGTGCGTTTGAACGTCTGAGTCAGAAGACCTGCCTGTGTATAACGCACAAAAAAGCCTCCCCGGACCTGGGAGGGTGCAGTTTCAACCACAGTAGGAACCTGTGGAATTTGTTGCTGTATCCTTCAGGATACAGTTTTTTTGTTGCCGAATTCACTTGTCCCTCCTATTTCGTGCTGCTCCACACGGGACACGGGACTCTTCTGCAGGTCTCGCGTCATTTTGGAGCAATCGGCTGGAAGAAAAGGGCGCATAATATCGTGGGTAATATTATGTGTTCTTCCAGCCGGAACAAGAGAAGCACATGGCCTGAACCCGGCGCAGGGGTGGGCCATGTGCTTTTTATTATACCGCAGCGCTCGGCGAAAAGGCGATTATCAGGATCGCGAAATAGTGTTTGAAAAACTTTCCTGTTTACCCCTTGCATTTTAAGCGGAAAGTTGTATAATGAACTCAAAAGAAAGCCATTTGTAAAGTGCAAGTTTAACAAAAGATAGTTCTTTGAAGGGGATGGCTTCTGAGTTCTGCATGGGCAGAGTGGCATGCACCTTCCTGTAAAATTTAATATGAATCCGGCTTTTGTGGCAAATGCGCGACCCGACTCCCGTCAGGGAGCGGACACGCATCCTTGTTTCTGAACAAGGGAATCAGGTGAAATTCCTGGACATGTTTTGCAGCAGGAGCCGTGGCGAAAGCTACGGGGACGTGCAATTCAATAGCTGTGATTGTGGAGTATATCTGTTTTCTGCGAAAGCAGGTCACTGGCGGTCGTAATGGCTTAGCTGGGAAGGCGGCGGATATGCGCAGGCGGGCTTTAAGCCCGTCGGGACACATTAGTCAGAAGACCTACTAGGAGCTTACCCCCAATTCATTGGGGTTGCTCTGAGATAAATGCCAAATGTGAGGAGGGCACTGAATAAGTGGCCCCTTCTACCCGAAATGGGAGCAGAAGCGGACGCATATTTTGCGTCCGTTTTTTATTCGCAAGCTCGGGAGAAAGACGGACGTATCGGTATGCGTCCGTCTTTTTGTTTCGATTGCCCCAAGAGGTTTGCGGGGTAGCCGGATTGTGCCACAAGTCAGGAGGCTGTTTTGTGAACGGTAAGCATTTCATCGGCAACCAGCAGCTCAGCAGAAAGCTCATTGGGCGGACCAAGGAGGCGCTTCGTCAGCGAAACGTCCAGTTTGCCCAGGCGCATGGTGACGCCAGCGACGAAGCGCTGCTGGATTATGTCCGGAGCGAGGCGGCGCGCTTTGGCGGCTGGCAGAATGTGATCACGTCAGCAGGACTGCCCTCGCCGAAGAAGCAGAAGCCCACCTCCAAGCGGCAGATTTTCAAGGAGGAGTTCCGTTGCCAGGCGGAGAGCGGGAGTGCACAGAGCAACAGAACAGCAGCGAGCAATCCGGAGGAAGAAGGGGATCCCCTTCTTCCGTCATAGGGAAACCCCTATGACGATCTCTCTTTGAGCATTCAGCGGGCTATCGCCTGTCGCATATGGCCGGTACGCGGCTGACAATTGAATAACCCAGTACCAAAAGCGATATTCCGTGAGCGGAGTAGGCCAGGACGTCGGCAAGGCCGGCCGAGCCACCAACAGCGGAGAGACGTGGAGCAATGCGGGGCGGCAACTGCACAGGAACAGTATTGGTGTTTGGGCGGAGAGGATCAGCGGGAACGGGACAATCGGTGCGGCGGCCCCTGCGCTTTTTCCGGGAGCGCGGCGGCGGCCGCATTGACGGTTGATTAAAATGCGACTTCTCAGCGGAAGGAGGCGGTGAGAGTCAAAAAGAGTTGTAAACAGGAGTACAAGGGAAACGATCCAACGGAGAGACTTGAAGGAGGTTTACGTATGAAAACCAGAAAATTTACAGCGATGCTGCTGACCCTGGCTATGGCATTCAGCTTGCTGACGGTCAGTGCGGGAGCGGTAATGGACAATGACCATGACCGCATCAGCGTTGATACTGCAGGCCCTTTGTCGGTGGTATGGGATAGTGAAACCGTAGATTCCGAAGCTTATCACACAGGAGATATCGTGTCGAGTGAAGACGGCTACTATCCCTCCAGCTTCTACCTCTATGTAGACAGCGCCGAGGAGAACGGAATCACCGTTACTGGCGGCACCCTGTCTGCGCCTGTGGAGGAAACGGAGGGCGGCACCAAGTATTTGGTGACCAACAACAGCGGGGGCAGCATTGTGATTAGGCTGGCGAATGCGGCCCAGAGCAACAACGTCTACACGCTGACCTTTGCTGCGCCGGAGGGACAGATGGCCGGCGGCGCCATCACCGGAGTCTTGCAGGGGTATCTGCCGCTGGGCCAGTATGCCCGGGGCACGATGTGGGGCAGCCCTTATACCGACGGCAGCACGACGGCCGGCAGCACCCCCAAGGTTCTAGGCGGGTTCTCTTCTACCGGCGTCTCCTTGGGTGCCGGCGGCGGCTACGTCCAGTATGCCCTGCGGGACAGCGAAGGGAACCAGGCCTATATTGAAGATGACGCGAGCAATCCCTATGGCGTGGACTTTATCGTCTACGGCAACGCCTTCAACGGCAACCCTGAGGCGGCCTCTGTCCAGGTCTCCGAAGATGGAAAGACCTGGTATGAGCTGGCCGGAAGTTTGTACTATGACCCCAATACGCTTCGCGATGTGAACATCACCTATACCCTGAGCGGGAGCGATATTCAGTACAGCATCACGGATCCGAACGGGCGCAATCCCGGCGTTTCCTTCCCACTCACCGGGACGTTCAAGGCTGGCGCCGCTGCGTGGTTCCCCACCACGGCGAACTACGGCGGCGTGTGGAAGACGTCCGCCGTCTCCAGCGATCAGACCGTCGGCGCTTCCGCCTTTAACGGCGCCAGCGTGACTTATACCGGCGTTACACTGGTAAAGGACACGGATACCACCGCGGACTATCAGTTTGGCTATGCGGATATCCATGTGAATGGCGGCAATTATGGTACGGCGATCAATCCCTACACCGCCGCGGCCACCACGCAGGGTGGGGATGGCTTCGACATTGCGTGGGCGGTAAAGCCGGACGGCACACCTGCGGGGCTTATAAGGATCGGTTATATCCGGGTATATACATCCGCACTGATGAGCAGCACGGATAACACCACCATCCCCACACCCGGTATCTTCGGTGAGACCTCCGCTGAGGTTTGCGGCATCTACGCGGTGACAGGGAGCGGCTCTGCCAGCATCACGGAGGATCTGTTTATTGCCGATGCAGCGACAGAAGAGAACGAGGTGAATACGAGCAACGGGGGGAGCCAGGTAGTGGCCGCTGGCGAGTACCGTCTGTACTCCGATATGGAGCGTGTGTTGCTCAATGGCGAGACGATTAGCGATGCTGCGGATGGGCATGTGTTTACAATGGCAGCCGGAGACATGTTACAGATCATCACGCAGACCGGAGAAGAGGCCCCGTATATTACTGTGCTGATTTGCCAATAAAAAATGGATATGGATAAAATAGGAAAAGTGAGCGAGCGTCCTTTTGGACGCTCTCTCATCTCATTTATTTTGATTTTGACAATCCTGCTTGGGTTTTTACCGACAACTGCTTTTGCCGCCGAGACCATGACCGTATCGGACCCAGATGCTTTGGAGCAAATTGGAACTATAACAATTGAAGGAAATGATTATAATTTATACCGCCTTGTAGTAGATACTGTACAATATAATGCGATTGAGTTTTCGGATGCGTCAAGCTGCGCAATTACGACTGTCGTGCCAGTTATGGGTAAGAAACCAGCAGCTATAGGTGCGACAAACTTGATTAACGTGGCACCTGATTCGGAAAATTACTCGAAAGGTGAGGCCCTTTATCAAAGCAGTATTTCATCCAATCTGTCTGAAGAAATTTTAGATGGACTAAGAACAGACACAGACAAGCTTGGATACTACCTATATACTGTTAAACGGGGTAAAATTAATACCATAATTGGTGTCCTTATTTTGGAATGGCCAGAGGCATCGCAAGAAGTCGAAGGAGCAAATAAAGATGAGCTTCAACGTGTCATTGCTGGGGCTGGCTTAATAAGTAGTAGTGATTACTATCAGGCTGAGGATTATTACAACGGGAAGACAACGAGCAGTGACGGCTTTTGGCAGGACTTTCAGACGGCACTAAAAACAGCAAAGGAGATTTTAGATAATATAACTGCAACACAGGAGGATGTGAATGGTGCCACAGCTTCATTGAATGCGGCCATCGCCAACCTGATCCCTGCTAACCAGGTCAACGCCACTGTCCTGTATGAAGCCATCCAGGAGGTGGAAAGCCGAGGGTACCGGCAGGAGGACTATACGCCGGAGACCTGGACTGCGTATAAGACAGTCTATGAGAAGGGCAAAGCTTACCTCGCTTCCCTCTATGACCAGGATGGGAACCCTACAACGGAGAACAAGGCTGAGCATCAGGACACTGTGGAGCAGTACGCGGAGGAGTTGCTGGCTGCCGCCGGCGGTCTGGACGCTGTTTACAACGGCGGCGATGAGGTGACCAGCGCGTCGATCTATCAGCGGTCGCTTGCCGGTATGCTCGCTCAGTTCGCGGGCGCTTTGGAACATGAGAGCGGCTATACAGAGGAGAGCTTTACCGCGTTCCGGACGGCCTACCAGGAAGCCCAATCCTACTATCGGCAGCACGGTCTGGTAGGGACGTCGGTGTCCGCTTCTGTCCTGAATGGATATCAGAGACATGCGGCGGCGCTGTGGTCGGCCTACTACGAGGGGCTGGAGAGCGCGAAGGAAACAATTTCTGTCTCCCTCTGCGTGGCCGACAGCCAGGTTGCCTACGACCTCACCAGCCCGGACGGAGCGGAGCTGGGACTTGCGCCCGAAGAGGGCGTCTATGAGAGCCCTGCTATCGCTCTGAGCGGTGGGAACCGCACCGTTGCCGGATTGATAGAGTCAGCCGGTCTCCAGCTGCAGGTAAAAAACAATACCTCGCCCACGTCAAACCGCCAAACCACGATTGCAATCTTCATCAACGGCGTTCAGCTCCGGGATGCGGGATTAAATCCGACCCTGCTGAGCGGAGTAACTGTGGATCGAACGGAGTGGAGCGACATAAAGCTCCGGGACGGCGATGAGGTCGTGATCCTGTTCGCCCCCGCACCCATGGACAGGGAATACAGCGCCATGGGCGTAACGGCATATGCCAATACGACAGACTTCTGGGGCCTGCTGTCGTTTGAAGACCATGCGGAGACCGTGGCAGAGGGCGAGGCGCTTACGCTGAAGGTGACCCGAACTGGAGGCTGGGTGGGAAGCTACGACGGCCGCTCTGCGCCGTTCAACGGCGCCCGCCTGCTGGCAGTGAAGCTGGATGAGAGCGGAGCGCCGTCCGGGGAGTACCAGCTTCTGGAGGGGATCACCGACGCAAGCGGGACGGTGACCACGCATCTCAATGAGGCGGGCCAATATGTGCTGGTTGCGGCGAATCCGGAATCCGTGATATTTGACCAGACGGCCAGCGGCGCCCAGCACCAGTACGCATCGCTGAACGCGCCCGCCCGGACCACAGTGACGGTCACCCCTCTGAATGAGGAAGAACTTGCGGCGGCGAAGGAGGCGCGCAAGAGCCTTCTGGCTGCGGCGCTGGCCGGATGCAACGCCACTGAGTTGGGAGAAGCCGTCTACGCCCAGGTCCAGGCGGCCCATGATGCGGGAGTGCAGGCCATCGAGGACGCGACAAGCCTTAAAGCGGCCGAAGACGCGCTCTCAAATGCGCTGACCCAAATCGAGAGCCTGGTGGAGAACGCGGAGAAATCCAATGAGGAATCTGTCTCTGCCATGCGGAAATACCTGGCGAAGCTCCCAACAGTGGCACAGATCGGGGAGGGACTCTTCCTGCAGAGCGACATCTCCACCATGCAGGAGGCGAGTTCCCACTATGCCGGAATGACCGGCTACCAGAAATCACAGCTCACCGGCCAGGAACAGGCACAGTGGGAGGCTCTGGTAGAAGCCTATGGTGAGGACGGAAGCAACCTGCCGGAAAAGACCTTTACGCTGACCTTTGAGTTCATTGGGCAGGAGGGATCCAGTGACCCATTCAAGAGCTTTTTGGCCCTTAAAAACAAAGGCTTTCGATATGCGAACGTCATTGAACTCTCGCCCAATGATGAGTGGTGGGTATATATCCGTACGGAAACCGGCACTGCATTGAATGAACTGGACTATGAGATCTATCGTGTGGAGTCCACGGGGGCGACACTGAGCGAATTGAGGCTGGATAGGCCCCCAACCGATCCGAAAGGCGGATACAACAAGGGTTGGGAAGGGGTTGCCCCTTTCTACTTCGCTGACTCCACATCAGCGTTCATGCCGAGGAACGATGTGACGATCACATTTTATATCCGAGGCAAAACATCGGTGGAAAGTCTGCGCAGCAGTGCGCTGGATCAACTGTCAGAGGCGTTCAATGGCTATAAGCGGTCTGATTACAGCGATACAAACTGGAAGACACTGACATCTGCGTATGACGAGGGCGTGTCCAAGATCAATGCGGCGGAGAACGCCGAAGCAATAGAAACAGCCTTGAGCGATGCCCTCAATGCGATGAAAGCCGTTGAGACGCGCGTTTCCAGCGGAGAGTTCGGCAGTGTGCATGTGACCGTTGAGAACACCACTTACGCGGACGGCTCTTTCTATCAAAATGGCGGCGCCTTTGTAGAGGCGGAGGTCGAGCTTTACAGTGATACCACTATGATGACTGCTGTGTTGGAAGCCCTGTCCGAGAACGGTTATGGTTGGAACAACGGGAATGACACGAGCGTCACTTACATCGAAAACATCTATAAAGATGTAAATCAGAATGGGCAGTGGGACAATGGCGAAGCCAAACTTGCGGCATTTGACGGCAGTGTGAGTTCCGGCTGGATGGGCGTGCTCAACGATTGGTTCACCAACTACGGATTTTCTTCCTATGCTGTTTCAAATACGGATCGCGATTACCGCCTGGTTGACGGAGACGAGATCCGCGTGATGTTCACGATGGACGGGTACGGAGACGATCTGGGCGGAACCTGGGGCAACGGAGACACCAGCCTCAAGGAACTAGAGGTCACCGGCGGTACGCTGTCGCCATCCTTCGACGGGGAGACCACCAGTTATGCCCTGACCCTGGACGGCGGAGATGTGTCGGTCACACCTACAGCGGCAAACAAAAATTTCCTGGTCAAGACATTTATCAATAACAAAACCACGGCCAACAATGTGGAGTACTATCGCCGTGGTGAAAATCTACCGGTCCAGCCAGGAGACACCATTTACATCGGTGTGGGCGAATACAAGTGGCCGTCCATGAACAACCAGTCCGGCAACACGCTCCGCTATACCGGCACCTGGTACACCATCCAGGTCTGCGAGAGCGGAGCGAAGGGAATCCAGGCCAGGATCGACGACCTGCCGGATAAGTCAGAAATCACATATAGCAACTATAAAAGCTTCCAACAGACGGTCAGTGCGCTACAAGCGGATTATAATGCACTGCCGGACAAATCACAGGTTTCTGCTGCTAAACTGACAGCAGCGGCGGAGCAGATCCAGTTCTTTGCGGCTATTGACAGCGTAAAAACTCAGATCGCCGACCTTCCCACTGCCGTAGAAATTACGGAGAATCCTGAGGCGCACCGTTCAAAAGTTGAAGCTGCAAAAACGGCTTACGAGGCATTGGGTATCAGCGGCCAACTTTATCTGAAGGCAGCGGAGGTCGCCCGTCTCAACGAGGCGGTGGAGGCCCTGGGCGGGAGCATATCGCCGGACGACGTGGCCGCAGTACAGGCGTTTAACGATCTGGTGGAAGCGATTGGGGAAAAAGTCAGCGCCGGGAGCAAGGATGCCATTGTAGCCGCCAGGACGGCATATGAGAACCTGACGGATGCGCAAAAAGCCCTGGTTGCAACCGCGCCGGATTCCTACAACACCCTCCTCAATGCGGAGGCCGCCCTGCCTGTGGTAGAACGGATCGCCGGAATCGGCACGGTTACGCTGGAGAGCGAGGCGGCCATCACCGCTGCCCGGCAGGCGTACACGGACTATGCCGGCAAGTTCAGCGGCAAGGACATGGTGTCCAACCTGAACGTGTTGGAGGCTGCCGAGGCCGCGCTGGAGATCCTCCAGGGCGGCGGACAGGACACCTCCGGCTACCGGGAGGTCATGAACGGCGTTCTGGAATATTTGGAGCAGAACGTCAAAAATCCGATTGTCGGCTCCACAAAAGGCGAGTGGGCCGTCCTGGCCCAGGCCCGGGCCGGCACCCTGTCCGAAGACGTCCGGGCGGCATATCTGGCCAACCTGGCGGATTATGTGGAGACCCATGACGGCATACTGGACACCTCCAAGAATGGAACCATGCACACAGAGTACGCCCGTGTCGTAGTAACCCTAACCGCTTTGGGCATGGACGCCACACAGTTCCAGGTCAGTGACGGTAAAACCTACAATCTGGTGAAGCCGTTGCTGGACGAGGCCGCCGAAGGCAGCAGCTACACCTATCAGGTCTCTGAGCAGGGCAACAACGGCACCATCTGGGCTCTCATTGCCTTGAATTCCGGCGATTATTACCGGGATGAAGCGGGCAACACGGCCCGGGCCGCATGGATTGACCTGCTGATTGACAAGCAGCAGTCCAACGGCAACTGGCCCATCTATAACCCGGACCAGGAGAATGACGGCTCCGGAAGCCAACTGGGCGGCGTGGACGTCTGCGCCATGGCACTCCAGGCGCTTGCACCCTACTATCTCGACGCAGGTGAGTTCAACCGTCTGGGCACAGCGCACAGCCATGAAGATCTGCAGAGCGCTGTAAAAAAAGCTTTGGATTTCCTGTCCACCTCGCAGAACAGCACCGGCGGATACGGCAGTTCGGAGTCCAGCGCGCAGGTCATTGTGGCCCTAGCTGCGCTCAAGAAGGATGCGGGGAGCTTTGCCAAGGGCAGCATCAGCGTTCTGGCGGACCTGCTGGGCTACCGGAAGACGGATGGCGGATTCAGCCACACCTCTGATGGTCCCATCGACCAAATGTCCACCGAGCAGGCAGCCTATGCCCTGGTGGCTTACGACCGCTACAAGAACAACAAGAAACCCCTCTATGACATGAGCGACGTGTTTGGCGGTCCGACGGACGGTACTGATACCGACCACACCATCCACGCCTCGGCAGATGCCGGTGGCACCATCTCTCCCGTCGGTGATGTCACGGTGCCGGATGGGGCGAAGCAGTCCTTTACCGTCACGCCAAACGAGGGCTACCAGATTGAGGACATCCTCGTGGACGGGAAATCCGTCTGGGCCGGCGGTGCAACCGTGGCGCAGAAACTAGAACCGCCCGAATACCAGCTACCCACAGTTCCCGTTGAGGACGTGGAGCCGGAGGCCTGCGCCGACGGCATCCATGTGGGTGAGAACGTCGTCATCGGCCAGCGAGCGGCCACCTGCACAGAGCCTGGATACACTGGAGATACGATCTGCGGTGCCTGCGGCGAAGTGCTGGAGCAGGGCGCGGAAACCAGAACGGTTCCGCATCAGTACGGCGGCGCGTGGCAGATGGACGAGACGAGCCATTGGCAGGTGTGCCAGATCTGCGGCGCCAAAAGTAGCGCAGAACCCCATGTGTTCGAGCAGACGGAGGAGCCCGCTCCACCGGAGCTGGAGTTCCCGGAGCAGGGAGGCGCCACTCAGAAACCCACTACCGGCGAGGAAACCGAAGCGCCCGGGGCCGAACCGGAGATGCCCGATGCCGACGGACAACAGCCGGAGGAGACCGAGGGGCAAGATCCCGACACAATTCCTCCAGAAGGAGAATCCGATCCTGAAGTACCTGCCCCCGGAGAGGAAACCGGAGAAGACTCTGCCAACGAAAACGAGCCCCCGGCAGAGGAGCAGACCAAAATTCCGGAATCCGCCGAAGCCCCGGCCAGTGATGAGAGCCAGCCGGATATAAACCCCGGCAGCACGGGCGGGGAACTGGTCAGTGTTGTGGGAATCCACCCGATGCTCCTGATGAGCGTGGGCGCCGGTCTGCCCCAGACGGACGGGACAGCGGAGCCCCATGCAGAGGGGAGCGCCTGCCAGGTGTGCGGCTACAGCCCGGAGACGGGCGGCACGGCGGCGTGCAGCCACAGCGGCGGCACAGCCACCTGCACGGCCCTGGCGAGCTGCGACCTCTGCGGCCAGTCCTATGGCGATTACGCACAGCACGCCTTCACAGAGACAGCCCACAGCAGCGGGGTGCACTGGAACGTATGCGCCGCCTGCGGCCTGGAGGAGCTGTCCTCTCTGGCCCCCCACAGCTGGGAGCTGGACGCGGCGGCCTCCACGGAGACAATTTCCGTCTATGTGTGCCCGGACTGCGGCGCGGAGCGGACGGAGGCGGAATCTGCCGCCCCGACCACAGCCGCCAACGCCCTGGTCACCAGCGCGGACAGCAAATCCTACACCTACACCTTTGAGAACGTCACCGAGGACCACGCCATATCCGTCACCTTTGAGAAGCCCTCCCCTGTGATCGTGCAGGAGGTGACAATAAATGGCAATACTCAGACCGCGGTCATCGACGAAGCGGCGGTGCAGAAAGCGGTAGAAGCGGTGACTGCATCAGCGGCGGATACCATCACCATCATTCCCACGGCGGACAGCAGCAGCATTTCCTCGGTCAGCGTGGAACTGCCCGCGGGCGCGGCCCAGACCATCTCGGAGGCCAATGCCGGTGTGGAGATCCAGACGTCCAGGGGAACCGTCACCCTCCCCGCAAATGTCCTGGGCTCCATTGCCCAAAAAGAGACTGACGGGGAGAAGCTGTCCATCCATGTGGAGGAGAAGAGTCACAGCGCAATGGAGGACATAGTTCCCGATGGGACGAACCTCGCCGGTAGCGTGGCGGTGGAAGTGTCGGTCAGGGTGGGCAGCACAGAACTTACCTCTTTCGGTGGTCACGACCTTACCCTCACCATCCCCGTGGACAACAGCTTTACCCTGAGTAGAGAGTACAAAGTGCTGGTTATCAGCGATAACGGTAGCCATGAGATTCTTACCGGCACATGCCGCGTTTCTGACAGTGGCCGGGTGGTCAGCATCAGCGTGAACCACCTGAGCACCTTCATCGTCCTGGCAGAGACCACAGCGCAGACCTTTACCATCACGGCGACGGCTGGCGGCAATGGAGATATTGATCCGTTTGGCTCTGTCGAAGTGGATGCCGGCGAAGATCAGATCTTCCACATCACGCCGGACAACGGTTACGAGATCGCCACTCTGCGCGTAGACGGAAAGACGGTCGATCTGGACGAGCTGTACATCCGTTCGGACGGAAGCGCTTCCTATACCTTCTACGATGTGGATGCGAGCCACAGCATCCGCGCCACCTTCCAGCGTGGCACGGAGATCCCGGACTTTGGCCCCGTGGTAGGCGAGGTGTATATCAGCATTGAGAATAACACCTACTGGGGCGGAGACTTCACCGGCACCCTGGCGTCTGGCTGGTATGACTTGTGCGCCGAGGACACCATGATGACCATCGTACTCAAGGCCCTGGCCCTGGACGGCTACTCCTGGTGGGGTACCGGGGCCAGCGATACCGGAGGCTATGATATCACCTACCTGTCCGGCATCTATATGGATAAAAACGGAAATGGCCGGCGGGACAACAGCGAGCCCAGCTTGGCCGAGTTCGACGGTTCCCGGGGTGCCGGCTGGATGGGCACCCTCAACGACTGGTTTGTCAACGAAGGTTTCCAGTCCTTCCGGGTCGGAGGCCGCGGCACCTACGAGCTGGCAGACGGCGACTACCTGAACATCGTGTTCACCCAGAACCTGGGCGAAGATGTGGGGAGTCTCTGGGGCAATTCGGACACTAGTCTGGAGGACCTGCACATTAGCGGCGGGAGTCTCGCCCCCCGTTTTGACGGCGATACCTTGGAGTATACCCTGAGCATTACCGGGAACAGTGCGCGGGTCACCGTGACGCCCACCGCGGTCAACAAGAACTACATGGTTAAGACCTTCCTGAACCGCTACAACCGCGACTCTGCCTTCTACAAGCGCACGGAGAGCATCACAGTCAAGCCCGGCGACATCCTTTACATCGGCGTAGGCGACCCATCGTGGCCTTCTATGAACAACCAGAGCACGGAGGCCATTGACTACGAGGGTACCAAGTATACCATTACCGTGGTGAACGGCAACAGCGCGGAAGCGGTCATTGGGATGATCAAGGCAGTGCCGGAGATTACCTATGCCAACTACAAGACCCAGGCATCTAAGGTGTCGGCGGCGCGGGCGGCCTATGACGCGCTGACCCAAAAGGCGAAGGCTGAGATCAGCCAGACCCTCTTGAATAAGCTGGAGGCCGCCGAGGAGAAAATCGAGTTCTATGAGAAGATCGACGCAGCCAAAAAGCTCCTAAAGGAGCTGCCGGCGGTTAACAAGAACAAAGTCCCGACCAGTAGCCTGATCCGTCAGGTGCGGAAAGCCGCAGACGCATATGAGAAGCTGAACAGCAAGCAGCGGGAGTACATTACAGCAGAGGACGCAGGGCGGTATGAGGCCCTGCGGCTGTGGCTGATAGAGTCCGGTGCGGTCGGGCAGAATGAGCTGCCTGTCATTGACGGTAGCCTGACACTGCCAGAGCAGGACGGCGTTGAAGTTGTCCTGGAGCCCAAAGCGTCTGTGGATAATAGCGGAAACGCTTCTGCGGCAGTGACTGCGGCGGATCTCAACAAGCTCCTGGACGAGGCTCTCGAGGCCGAGGCCAGCGTGCTGGTCATCGCCCCGACGGGGGCGGAACAGGCGTCCGCTATCTCTGTGGAATTGCCCCGATGCACCCTGGACAACGCCCTTGACGAGACGAACGCGGATCTGGCTGTACGGACGCCGCTGGGCGAGCTGTCCATGCCAAATCTCACCCTTGCCAGAATCCTGAGTGGGGCAGGCGGGAAGGATCTGACCGTCAATATGGCACGGCGCACCATCTCCCAGGCAGAGGCTCTGCTGAACGGCAGGGCGGACGTTACGGAAGAGCAGATGAGCGGTGCCTCTGTGGTGGAGGTGTCCCTTACCTCCGGCAACAAGTCCATCACCAGCTTTGGCGGCCGGTCCATTACCCTGCTTCTGCCCGTGAATGCCGGTGCATTCCAGGCGGGCCAGGCCTGCACCGTATACCAGATCAGCGGAGGCGGCGCGGTAGAGAAGTTGGCTGGCGTCTGCCTGAGCCGGAACGGCGGGCTTTGGGTAAAGGTCAGCACGACCCAATTGGGCACCTTTGTTGCAGTACCGCCGGAACAGCCGGTGCAGCTCCCCTTCACCGACGTGCGTGAGGGAGACTGGTTCTACGACGCAGTGGCCTATGCCTATACCAACGAGCTCTTTAACGGCACCAGCGCCACCACCTTCTCTCCCAACGGCACCATGACCCGCGCCATGCTGGTTACGGCGCTGTGGCGGCTGGAGGGCGAGCCTGCGGCGGCTGGCACATCCGGTTTCCCGGATGTGAAGCCGGATGCGTGGTACACCGAGGCTGTGGATTGGGCCAGCCAGACTGATATCGTCAGCGGCACAGGTGCGGGCTTTGACCCGGAGGGCAGCGTGACCCGTGAGCAGATTGCCTCCATCCTGTATCGCTATGCGAAGCTCAAGGGCTGGGATGTAAGCAAAACGGCCAATCTGCAGGATTTTGCCGACGGTACGGATACCTCCGCTTGGGCAACCCGGGCTATGGAGTGGGCCTATGCGGAGAAGCTGATTACCGGAAAGGATGGAAAGTGTTTAGACCCGCAGGGCCAGGCCAGCCGCGCTGAGGTTGCCACCATTTTGATGCGCCTTCTGGAGAGTAAGGCAAAGAACGCCTGAGATGCCGGAAGAAACTATGAAACCCCCGTTCGGCTCCGGTCTGTAAACCCAGGCCGAGCCGCATGGGTGCTCCCCCTATCCACCCAGTAAGGATGGAGGGAGCACCTTCTTACTTGAGCAGGAGCCCGGCAGACCGAATTTGGTCTGCCGGGCGGCCCAGCCCACAATTAAACAGAGATGCAGTCAGGTGAAACTCCGGGAAACCGGTACGGGCCTGCCCCCGCCGTCTAGTCGGCAAGACCTGATTGTGAAGAAATGGGTGGGATATACAAATGTAAGGCACGCTCACCCAAGGGGAGGGCGTGCCTTTTACTTGTTGAGGTGAGCGGTATCATGCTCAAAGAGCAAAAGCTGACGGAAAAAGAGCTGCGGGGATACCGCCAGTGGCTCTCAGAACTGGACGTGGAAAGCCGGGAAGAACAAGAAAGTTCAAGACAAACGGTGGATCCGGACATCTGGCGGGTATTTAATCCCGAAGGGAATATCGGCCGGCAGATTTATGAGAGCTATACGGATGAGGCGCTTTTGGAGGCCGTGGTTGGGACAATGGATCATCCAGGCCATAAGCCACGGCTGTATCAGCTCAGCCTAATACGTCAGGTTTATTTGAAACGGCGCTTTGGAAGTACCAATAAAGCGTGCTGGGCAGCCAAAGGATTTCGAAAAAGGCTGGAAGAGCAAAAGCGGTGGCCGCCAGACTGGCCGGAGCGGGTGTCCGCAGACAGATTCAGGGCGTATTGCGAACGGATTGGTTCTCCCTTGACGGAGCGGGAGTCAGAACTGGTAGAACGCATGTGCAAGTCTGTCAAAGAAAGCTGGCGGCCGCCGGGAGAAGAAGAAATCACACCAGAGCTTAAGAAGCTGTTTCAAAAAAAGCGATGTACCAATAAAAGGGCCATGGAGCTGATGGGCATACCTGTCCTTAGCAAGCTGGCCATGAAGCATTTGTGGAGCTATTGGCTCAGTGCCTGGAGGGAACCTGCAGGGCCTTCCGAAAGAAAAACAGGAGGAGACGCGGTCATATGAAGAAATGGAAACAGCGTGGATTCGCATTTGTGCTTGCCCTGTCCCTGACCACGGGTATGTTGACGGGAGCGCAGGCGGCCGTATCCAAAGAGACCTTGAACGAGGCGGTGCAGGATACCGCAGAATATATGTACCGCACCGTTCAGAACCCGCAGGTAGGGTCTATCGGCGGTGAATGGGCTGTGCTGGGGCTGGCCCGAAGTGGGTACGATGTACCGGACAGCTATTATCAGGACTACTATGCCACTGTGGAGGCCTATGTAACGGCCTGCGACGGCAAGCTGCACGATAAGAAATATACGGAGTATTCCCGTGTGATAGTTGCTCTCAGCTCAATCGGGAAAGATGCCAGAAATGTGGCTGGATATGACCTGACCAAACCGCTGGGCGACTACGAAAAAACGATTTGGCAGGGGCTTAACGGCCCAATTTGGGCGTTGATTGCACTGGATAGCGCAGGCTATCCCATGCCGGAGAACCCGGAGGCAAATGTACAGGCGACCCGTCAAATGTATATCGACCGCATTTTGGAGTGCCAGCTGCCCGATGGAGGGTGGAGCCTGTTCGGAGGAACAGAGGCAGCCAGTTCTGGCGATGGAATATCCGATCCAGACATCACCGGTATGGCTCTGCAGGCACTGGCCAAGTATCAAGATCAGCCGGAGGTAGCGCGGGCTACTAAGGAAGCACTGACGTGCATGTCGGAACAGCAGAGCGACGATGGCGGTTTTGCGTCCTGGGGGACGGCTAACTCCGAGAGTTGTGTGCAGATGATCGTGGCTCTGTGTGAGCTGGGCATCGAACTGGATGATCCTCGGTTTGTAAAGAACGGAAACACCATGCTGGACAATTTGATGACCTTCTACCGGCAGGGGGAGGGCTTCCTGCACACCCAGTCCGGCTCCGGGTCCAACCAGATGGCGACGGAGCAGGGCTTCTACGGCCTGGTGGCCGCCCAGCGGGCGGCGGAGGGGCGCAGCAGCCTCTACCGCATGTCCGACGCCCTCTCCATCCCCGACGCCGTGGAGACAGAGATGAGCGGGCAGGGACAGGGCTTGGAGGGCAAGGATCCCGCCGTGACCGCCCAGCCTATCACGTCACCGGGTAAGACCTTCCCGGACATCGCCTTCAGTGACCAGATCACCGCCATCGAGGCCTTGGCCGCCCGAGGCATCATTGACGGCAAGTCCGACGGAAATTTTGACCCGGATGGAAGCATGACCCGGGCAGAGTTTGCAACCATCGTGGTACGGGCCCTGGGGCTGACACCAGCGGACACCGGCGCCTTCGTGGACGTGGCCTCCACTGCCTGGTATTCCCCCTATGTGGGCGCGGCCAGCACATACGGCCTTATCAACGGCGTGGGCGAGGGCCGGTTCAGCCCGGACGGGACTATCACCCGGCAGGAGGCGGCCGTCATGGTGTCCCGCGCGGCGGAGCTGTGCGGACTCGAGACGGAGATGGATACCGCAGCTGTGCGGAATATGCTGGCGCAGTTCCCGGACTATATGAGCTCCGCGGAGTGGGCCAGGGCCCAGCTGGCCTTCTGCTACCAGGAGGGGATCCTGAGCCAAACGGAGTTGAACGTCCGGCCCCAGGACGCTGTGACCCGAGCAGAGGTTGCTCAGATGCTTTTCAACCTTCTGAGTAGCGCTGAGCTGCTCTGACGATTACAGAAAGGGGACGAAACAGTATGATGAACGTAGCTTGGTTCAAGAATCCGGATCATGTGGCTTACTGTAAGGAGGAGGAGATACTTCCAAAGCTCTCCCGGGAGCTGGGCATCAACGACCTGGCCCAGCGGGTGGAGGCGTTCCGGAAGGAGCCCTCACCTGAAGGGGAAAATATCAAGGGCCGTAAGCGCACCACTCTCAAGCTGATGATCCCCAATCTGACATTCTCCGAGCCCGTCGACATGGGAGAGAACGTGTGGATCTATATGGGCGACCTGTGCCCGGCCTACTGCCTGTACACGCCGTGGGAAGACAGTGAGGCGGCCGAATGAAGCTGACAAAAGGGAAAATCATTGCCGCTGTGGCCGTGATCGCGGTCCTGGCAGGGGCGTTCTGGTATGGCGGCAACGCGCCAGGTCTTCAGGGCTGGACGGTGCAGGAGCAGGAGAGCAGCGCAGTGCTGGAGGCCGCGCCGCCCGCCTCCGGTCCGGAGGAATCCATAGCGCCTATCGTGACACCTGGCGGGGAGGCGGAAAGCCCCCCGCCGACGGTGAGCGGTAGTCCGGTGCCGTCCGAGACCCCCCAGGAGACTGATGCCCTTGCGCCATCCCCAACACCCGGTGGGCTGGATGCCCGCCCGGGCGGTGCGGAGGGCGGCATGACTGCCCGGGAGAAGGTGGAGGCCGCGGCCGAGCTGGCGGGCGGCTCCTCCGCCGGTGTGGAAAAGGGCGACAAGGCGTACTCAGAGGCCAACGGCATGGAGATCAATCCGGAGACTGGAAAGGACAAGTATCTTACGGATCCAGTGCCGGAAGGAAAGCCTCTGCCGGTGGAGCCGCAGGATGTGGAGTTCTCCGATGTGACCCATACCTGTACGCTCTCTGTCCGCTGTGACACCATTCTGGACAACATGGACTGGCTGGATCCAGAGAAGGTGGAGCTGGTACCGGAAGACGGAGTCATATTCCCTACGACGACTGTTACGTTCTACGAGGGGGAGAGTGTGTTCAATGTGCTCCAGCGCGAGATGCGGAAGGCTGGCATCCACATGGAGTTCGAGGACACCCCCATGTATAACTCCGCTTATATTGAGGGGATTAACAACCTCTATGAGTTTGACTGCGGCGAGCTGTCCGGCTGGATGTATAAAGTGAACGGGTGGTTCCCCAATTATGGCTGCTCACGCTATCAGCTCAAAGAGGGGGATGTAATAGAGTGGGTCTACACCTGCGACCTGGGTGTGGATGTGGGCGGTTTTTATTCGACTGGAGAGTGATCTGAAATTCTTTCAGAGGGATAATGCTCATGCCGTATACGGTAGAGGCAAATGCAGTTGCCGTTCCTGTAAGAACCTATCTGAACGAGTGCGTGGTTGCGGGACGATTCCTGCACTACTGCAGGGAGTGTAGCAACTGCAATACCGGGAAGGCAGGACGTTTTCTTTCTCCTCCAATAAGGCGTGGGAACGCTATCCCTGCCGCTCCATGCGGAAGGGATGGAACTCAGCCGCCTGTTCCGCTATCGTCCGATGTATATGCTGGGCAGAACGTGCGGAGATGCTTCACCATTTGGAGAACGGCGTTAAGGATTGCAGCAAATGCCTGATACCGCACCAAAGGGACAACTATGGCTATCTTGCTGGCCGCTTTCAAGAGATTGCCGGCGAGATAGCGAGGCATGAACAGGAGCCGCGGGCAGAGTAGGCCGAGTAGCGTGCATACCGGGAATGCCTCGCAACAGAAATGCACACCGGGTACGGCTGACTGCCGTACCCGGTGTTTAGAGGGGATGCCTTATCCGAAATAGAGATACCTTTTCCAGCTATCACCCAATAATAAATTTTCTGTATTTTGGAATGGTGATAGCCTTTACAATGTTTTTCATGCACCCGGTCAGCCTCGGCATTTCCCTTGGGTCGGCGCTGGCCTATGCGGTCTATCTGAGGGGGCGGAAGGCGATACGCTTCTCGCTTGTCTTTATGCTCCCCATGATGGCGATGGCCGCCCTGATCAACCCGGCCTTCAACCATGAGGGGGCGACCCTGCTTACATACCTGCCTTCGGGAAATCCGCTCACATTGGAGAGTATCCTGTATGGATTAGCGGCGGCAGCCATGCTGGCCGCAGTGGTGACATGGTTTTCCTGTTACACAGCGGTGATGACCTCGGACAAATTTGTCTACCTGTTTGGAAGGCTCATACCGGCTCTCTCGCTGGTGCTGAGCATGGCACTGCGGTTTGTCCCAAAGTTCCAGGCCCAATTCCACGTTGTGTCGGAGGCGCAGCGATGCATCGGACGGGATGTCTCCGATGGTGGGGTTATCCGGCGGATTCGAAACGCTGTCACGATTTTCTCCATCATGCTTACCTGGAGCCTGGAAAATGCAATTGAGACAGCTGACAGCATGAAGAGCCGGGGGTATGGGCTTCCGGGGCGGACGGCCTTCTCCATTTACCGCTTTGATGACCGGGACAAGATGGCGCTGGGATGGCTGCTCTATTGCGGGTTCTTCCTCTGCTGCGGAGCGGCGGTGGGCGGCTTTTCCTGGAGATACTACCCGACGGCCAAGGGAGCGCCTGCGGCGCCGCTGACAGTCTGCCTACAGGCGGTCTATTTGGCATTATGCCTGACGCCGGTGTTCCTGAATATCCACGCGGACCGTACCTGGAGCAGACTGGACGCCCGAAATGAGGTGAAGCCATGTATCAAATGATGAGCCTGCCTCTGTACTCCGGGACTCTTGGGGAGTACAACAGTTGGCGTGATCTAGGCCAGGAATTGGAACGGCTGGGCTGCGACGGCATCGAGGGCGTCTGGGGCGGAGAGGATCTGCCAAAGGATTTGCCTGCCGAGCTTATTCTTGGGTACCACCTGATTTTTTACCCGGACTGGCTGGACTTCTATCGAGATGACCGGGCGGCACTGAAACAAAAATTCGGCTCACTGGAGGTTACGGCCAGCTTCTATGGCGGGCTGGGGCCAGATACGCTGCTGGAGCAATACCGCGCGGATTTACGGCGGGCGGTGAACCTGGGCGCCCGTTATGTGGTCTTCCATGTGTCGGACGTATCGCTGGAGGAGGGATATACCTACCGCTGGCTGCACACCAACCAGGAGGTCATTGACGCGGCGGTAGAGGTGGTGAACCTCATTCTTGGCGAGGAGAGATGGCCGTTTGAATTCCTGGTGGAAAATCAGTGGTGGCCAGGCTTTACCTTTACGGAACCGGAGGAGACGGCCCGGCTGCTGGAGGGAATCCGCTTTGCGGGGAAAGGGATTCTGCTGGACACCGGACATCTGATGAATGCTTGTACTGAGTTGAAAACTGAGGCAGAGGGAGCAGACTACATCCGGCGTATGCTGAACCGGCATGGCAGCCTGGCAAAGTGGGTGCGGGGCGTCCATCTACACCAGTCCCTGAGTGGGGCCTATGTGAAGGCGCACACTGGTTCACTGCCAGCGGGGCTGCCGGAGGACTATATGGAGCGGTTTGGAGTGAGCTATCAGCACATCCTCCAGATTGATCAGCATCGCCCCTGGACAGACCCCGCCATCCTGTCAGTTCTGGAGCAGATTGAACCGCGCTACCTGACCCACGAGCTGTCCTCTCGCGGGCGCATGGCCCGGGCGGAGGCCGTGAGCGTACAGACAAGATTATTACAGCAGGGAGGACGGATGCGTGTCTGAGCAGAAGAAGCCAAGTATTGAAATTGAACACTTTTCCTTCTATTACCCGGAGCAGGCGGAGAAGACGCTGGACGATTTAACGCTGACCGTGGAGCGGGGGGAATTCCTGGTGTTGTGCGGCCCGTCAGGCTGTGGGAAATCCACGTTGCTGCGTCAGCTCAAGACCGTACTGGCCCCCCATGGCCGCCGGATGGGTCACATCCGCTTTGAGGGACGGCCGCTGGAGGAGCTGGATCAGCGCGAGCAGAGCGCAAGAATCGGCTTTGTGCAGCAGAGCCCGGAGAACCAGATTGTCACCGACAAGGTGTGGCATGAGCTGGCCTTCGGCTTGGAGAGCCTGGGATATGATACGCCCACCATCCGGCGCCGGGTGGCCGAGATGGCCTCCTTTTTCGGCATTCAGACATGGTTCTACAAGAATGTCACAGAGCTGTCCGGCGGGCAGAAACAGCTCCTGAATTTGGCGTCTATCATGGCGATGCAGCCCAGTGTGCTCATTCTGGACGAACCGACCAGTCAGCTTGATCCCATTGCAGCGGCAGACTTTTTGGCGACGCTGGGGAAAATCAACCGGGAGCTGGGGACGACGGTCGTGTTGACGGAGCACCGGCTGGAGGACGCCTTCCTGTTGGCCAGCCGTGTGGCGGTCATGGACCGCGGGCGGCTGCTCTGCACAGGGAGTCCCGCGGAGGTGGGGGCGATCCTGCGCGGGGCGGGACACTCAATGTTCCTGGCCATGCCAACCCCGATGCGGATCTGGGCATCCGCGCCGGATGCGGGCGGACACTGCCCGGTCACGGTGCGGGAGGGCCGGGATTGGCTGACGAAGTTCGCGGATGGACACCCCCTGATGGAGCTGCCGTCTGAGCCGCGCCGCACATATCCGAATGAACCGGCCATCACGGCGGAAGGCCTGTGGTTCAAATACGAAAAAGAGCTGCCGGACGTGGTGAAGGGGTTGAGCCTCACCGTGAGGCGGGGCGAGTTTCTGGCCCTGCTGGGCGGCAACGGAACGGGAAAGACCACCAGCCTGAAGCTGTTGTCCGGACTCCAGAAGCCCTACCGAGGCGAGGTGAGGCTGGCGGGGAGCGTGGGCGTGTTGCCGCAGAATCCCCAGGCGCTTTTTGTGAAGAAAACCGTTCGAGAGGATCTCTTTGAGATTCTCAAGGGCCGGAATTTCTCGGGGAAGGCGCAGGAGGAGCGGGTGGCCTGGGCGGTGCGGCTGTGCCGCCTGGAGGGATTACTGGATCGGCACCCCTATGATCTGTCCGGCGGTGAACAGCAGCGGGCGGCTCTGGCAAAAGTGCTCCTGCTGGGGCCGGAGATCCTGTTGATGGATGAGCCGACCAAGGGGCTGGATGCAGAGTTCAAGCAGGTGTTTGCCGAGATCCTGCAAAGCCTCTTGCGTCAGGGTGTGACCCTGCTCATGGTCAGCCACGACATTGAGTTCTGCGCCCGGTATGCCCACCGTTGCGCTCTGTTTTTTGACGGCTCCATTGTGACGGAAGCCCCACCGCGGGCCTTTTTCTCCGGTAATAGCTTCTATACCACCTCAGCCAACCGCATGGCCCGCGGCCTGCTTCCGGAGGCGGTAACTGCGGAGGACGTCATACAGGCATGCGGGGGAAATCTACCGCCGGCGCCAGAGCTTCCGGACAGCGGGGAGCCGCTCCCGGAACCAGAGGAAGCCAGCGCAGACTACAAGCCTAAACCGCTGCCCTGGTGGCGCAAGCTGGGGGCAGTGCTGACAGGAACGGTGTCTTTCCTCCTGTTCCTGTCGTTTATGAACGTTACGGATCTGACCCAACTGATTACTGCCGACGGCATGACAGAACTGGCAAACCATCAAATGATTCTATACGCACTCTTTATTCTCTCGCTCTTTCTGTTTGCTACCTGCATCACCCGGAGATCCCACCGAAAGGATTATGCCTTACAGGTACCCAAGGCCAAGCGGAAGCTGGCCAAGCGAACCGTTGTGGCGGCTGTACTAGTGCTGCTGATGATCCCTCTGACCCTGTATATCGGTGTGTTTTATCTGGACAATAAGAAGTATTACTTTATCTCTCTACTGGTTCTGCTGGAGTGTATGCTCCCCTTTTTCCTGATTTTTGAGGGCCGGAAGCCGCAGGCCAGGGAACTGGTGATCATAGCGGTTCTGTGTGCCATTGGAATTGCAGGGCGGGCGGCGCTTTTCATGCTGCCGCAGTTCAAGCCGGTGATGGCGGTGACCATTATCGCCGGCGTGGCTTTCGGTGGTGAAACTGGCTTCCTGGTGGGTGCAATGACCATGCTGGCCTCCAACGTGCTCTTCGGGCAGGGGCCACTGACCCCCTGGCAGATGTTTTCCATGGGGATCATCGGCTTCCTGGCAGGCATCCTGTTCCGAAAGGGGCTGCTGCGGCGCAACCGGGGTGCACTATGCGTGTTTGGCGCACTGGCCGCCATACTGATCTACGGCGGAATTATGAATCCGGCATCCGCCCTCACCTGGGTGGGAGAGCTCAATGAAAAGGTCCTGCTGACCTACTACATCTCCGGACTCCCCTTCGACTGTATCCAGGCGGCTGCCACTTGGCTTTTTCTCTGGTTTGGGGCAGAGCCCATGCTGGAGAAGCTGGACCGCGTAAAGGTCAAGTATGGAATGGTGGAGAGATAGTAGTTCAACGGCAAAGATCTTTTGCATAACCGTTTGACGGGAATTTATTTACAGGCAGGAGCTGCCCATGTTGGAACGGCCATATGGCTCTTCCGACATGGGCAGTTTTCTTTGTATTCCAAACGAGCCTGTCATATTGCATAAAAGAATGGCTTTTAATCTGGCATAATGCCGAAATTGCATTATCAGATCATAAAAATTTTTAAACCGGAAATTGGTCTTCCGCTTTAACCTTTATACTTCTAATCACAGGGCAAGACGAGGCGGTGAGAGAGATGACCCCGTCAGAGCGGAGAAGCGAAATTCTGCATCTGCTATGCAAAAGGCGCCATGAGACCGCCATAAATCTCTCGGCAGAACTTGGCGTTTCCGAGCGGACAATCCGTGCAGACCTGGTGATTCTCTCGTGCTACTATCCAATCCAAGTTGTGCGTGGACGTTTTGGTGGAGGGATCCATTTGCCAGACTGGTTTCACATGGAGAGCCGCACACTATCCTCTAAGCAACAAGTATTATTGATGAAGGTTCGTAAAACCTTGTCTGGAGATGATCTTCAGGTCATGAACAGCATCCTGGCACAGTTTGCCCTGTATTGGGAGTATCGGTGATCTACCGATTTCCGTCCTGATCCTTGCAAATAGAATATCCGGCAGCGGGATACGTCCACTGATGAGAGCCCCTCTGTAAGGAGGGCTAAAGCGACGCTGGAGGATGCGCCAAGACCACCTGTGCGGACCGTGAGCCCGCATCAAAGACGGCCAAGGAAGGTGCAGAGCGGTGCCCATACGTCCACAAAGCAGCCTGTGGCGGGCTGTTTCGCATTGCGGCTGGTTTACCCAGCCCGACCCTCGTCAGCAATCTGATAATGATACTCCTGTCCAGCCACAGCCCCGGGTGATACCGGGATCAAGCAATGGGGGCAGCTCGGAGAGATCCTCGGAGGGGTGAGATTCCCGTGATGCGCGCCAGCGCAGTCCGTCTGCTGCCGCCCTGACACCTGGGGGAGTAGTGTCGAATACAGGTGCGGAATGATTGCCTTTGGAAATCCAAAATAGGAAGCGGAGGCCGCTCCCTGCCTATTGGGGGTGGCCTCCCTCTGAAACGAGGGTTGGTTATGAACCAGAATATCAATTATATCGGGCTGATAATTCTCCTTCGCCACCTTCAGAGCGCCGGCCTTGTTAGTCGGAAGGAGGCCGGGAGGATCGCCGCCCGGCTCCGTGTAGAGACCGGGGCGGACGTCATATTTTCCCCCTGATTTTTGTTGCGTTTGGATATGGATATTTTGTGGCGGTGCTGGTATTGTGTGTTGCTGACAGGAGGCAATTTCGTGGACGAGCAAAAGAAAACCAGTGGTTCCCTGGCATTGAACAGCACGCCCCGGGTAATCACCATCGCGCCCAGCACCCCGGTCAGGGATCGCAAGCTGCGTGTGGCGGCCTACGCCAGGGTGAGCTCCAGGTCAGAGGATCAGCTCAACTCCTTTGCCGCCCAGAACGCCCACTACACGGAGCTCATCACCGACAACCCGGAGTGGGAGTTTGTGGACGTGTACGCGGACAAGGGTATCACCGGCACCTCGGCGGAAAAGCGGGACGACTTCCAACGGCTGCTGGCGGACTGCCGGCGGGGTCGGGTGGACAAGATCCTGGTGAAGTCCTCCTCCCGGTTCGCCCGGAACGCCAAGGAGTGCCTGGAGACCGTCCGGGAACTGAAGGCCCTAGGGGTGGGGGTATGCTTCGAGGAGCAGGGCATCGACACCTCAGAGTTGGCCGGTGAGTTTCTTACCGCCATCTTCGCCATGATGGACCAGAAGGAGAGCGAAAACATCTCAGACAACCTCCGGTGGAGCATCGACATGAGGATGAGGGCGGGAAAGTACAACACCTGCACCGCACCCTTCGGATACCGCCTGGTCAAAGGGAAGCTGGAGCTGATCCCCGAGCAGGTGCCAATCATCCGGTATATCTACGAAGCGTACCTGTCCGGTAAGACGGCGGGGGATATCGCAGCGGCGCTGAACCTGTTCTCTAAAGGAAAACTCTGGAAGCCACAGCGGATTGACTACATCCTCACCAATGAGCGGTACAGCGGCAACGCCTTTCTGCGGAAACGGTATACGACGGATACCCTGCCACGCAAAATAAAGTATAACCATGGCCAAAAGCCCATGTACTTTGTGGAAGGGATTAACGAGGCAGCGATTTCCCAAGAGGTGTTTAATAAAGCACAGGAATTGCGTCGGAGGCGCGGGGACAGCCAGGTGCCCGGAATCGCAGGCCAACGTCCCCTTGCCAATGGCTGGCTATATTGTGGCTGCTGTGGGAAGGCGCTTCGCCCTAAATGTATAAACAGGAAATGGTACATGGCATGTCGTGGGCATGAAGAATCCACGGAGTTGTGCGACCTCCTGCCCATTGCTGAGGAAGCGGTAGTATCAGCAGTGTTCCACCTGTACTATAAGCTCCGTCACCAGGGAGGGCCTATCCTCACCCAACTGCTCGCAGATCTCCAGAACGCCCGGAAGGGCAAGCTGCTCTGGAGCCTGGACATCGTGGCACTCAACCAGAAAATTGCAGACATCACCCGTCAGGATCGACTGTTGGCCCAGCTCAAGCAGCAAGGGCTTGTTGGCCCTGACATTTTTATATCCCGCCAAAACGAGCTGGCGGAACAACTCCGCGCCGCGAAGCTGGAAAAGGAACGGTTCCTGGAGGCCGAGGAAGATCAGACGATCCAGCAGACCCAGGAGTTGATCGAAGCCCTGGAGGCTGGGCCGGACTTCCTGGACGCCTTCGATGGGGAGCTGTTCCGCGAGCTCGTGGACAAGATTATCGTGGAGAGCAATGACCGTCTGCGGTTCCGGCTGGTCAATGGCCTGGAGCTGACAGAGCCCATAGAACGGACGGTGCGGTGATGGGGAGCAACCGGAAACGGCCCTTCGGCTACAAAATGGAGCTGGGCGAAATCGTGCTCCACCCGGCAGAGGCGGAGACGGTGCGCTGGCTCTACGACAGCTACCTGGCCGGTGCCAGCTACAATGCCTTGGTAGACAAGCTCCGGGAGAGAGGCATCTCCTATGACGGGGACAAGCCCTGGAACAAGAACATGGCAGCCCGTATCCTAGCGGACAGCCGGTACACCGGCGAAGGTGGATTCCCGTCCATCATCCCGGAGGCCCGGTTCAACATGGTTCAGGCTCAAAGGCAAGAAAAATTCTCCCCCTGCAAAAAGACGCCGGCCCAGAAGGAACTGCGGAAACTGTGCGGCGGCAGCCCACCGGCATGGGTGGAGCGGCAGGTGTTGGGCCTCCTGAACCGACTGATCCAGCATCCGGAGCGTATCACCTGTCCGGCCCCGGTGGCTGGATCGCCGCCGGAGACAGAGAATCTGCGCCGGGGGCTGGACGAGCTCCTGCACCGCCCGCCGGTGGATGAGACACAGGCCAAAAGTTTGGCCTTTCAGTTGGCAGCCTTCCAGCTGAACGCCATCGGGCCGGAGGAGTATGAAACCCTAGGCCTCCGGATGCTGTTCCAGGAGCGGGCTCCCATGGTGGAGTTGGAGCAGGAACTGCTCCACGAGAGCGTCCGCCGTATCACTGTCAGCAACGGGGCGGTTACCGTCCTGCTGAAAAATAACCAGACCTTGGAAGGGGGAAAAGGTACATGAACGATACTGCGCCCAACGTCATTATCATCCCAGCCAAAGTGGAGACTCCCCAGGAACAGGAGAAAAAGCGCCACTTGCGGGTGGCCGCCTACTGCCGTGTGTCTACGGACAGCGAGGAGCAGCTCTCCAGTTATGAAAACCAGCTCTCCTACTATACCGAGAAGATCATGAAGGAACCGGGCTGGACCATGGCCGGGGTGTTCGCGGACGAGGGCATCACCGGCACCTCCACCTGTAAGCGGAAGGAGTTCCTGCGGATGATCCGCCAGTGCAGGCAGGGAAAGATCGACATGATTCTGGCTAAATCCGTCTCCCGCTTCGCCCGCAATACCGTGGATACCCTCAACTTCACCCGGGAGCTGCGGAGCCTGGGTATACCAGTCATCTTCGAGGAACAGAACATCAACTCCATCTACCCGGAGAGCGAGTTCCTCATCACCCTACACGGGGCCTTCGCCCAGGCCGAGAGCGAGAGCACCAGCAGCCGGGTGCGCTGGGGCAAGCGTCAGGCCATGAAATCCGGCCATGTCGCCATGCAGTACAAGCAGCTGCTGGGCTATGAGAAGGGCCCCGACGGCAAGCCAAGGATTGTGCCGGAGCAGGCGGAGACCGTCCGCTTCATCTATGACCGCTACTTGGCCGGGGACAGCATCCGGGAGATCAAAGTGGCCCTGGAGGGCCAGAGAATTCCCACGGTCTCCGGAAAAGTAGAGTGGATGGGCTCCCATATCCGGAGCATCCTGACCAACGAGAAATACTGCGGGGACGTCCTGCTCCAGAAGACCTTCATCCAGGACTGCATCAGCAAGAAGGTGATCCCCAACACCGGACAGCTCCCCAAATACCTGATTCAAAACCACCATGAGGGCATCGTCAGCCGGGAGATCTTCGACGCCGTCCAGCTGGAGATGGCCCGGCGGAACGCCAAGGCGGGTGCCACGCGAAAGAGCACCCCCACCGGCCGGGGGAAGTACAGCGGTAAGCATGTCCTCAGCAACCTGCTGTTCTGCGGGGAGTGCGGGACGGCCTACCGGCGGTGCGTGTGGACCCAGCGCGGAGTCAAGCGCCCCGTATGGCGGTGTGTCAGCCGCCTGGACTACGGGAAGAAGTTCTGCACCCAGTCTCCCACCCTGGACGAGGAACCGCTCCAGCAGGCCATCCTGGCCGCCGTCAACGCCGTCATGCTGGATCGCGACACCCTGGCCCGGCAGCTCACCGCCGTCATGGAGTGGGAGCTTGCTCCGATGTTGGGTGAGAGTATGAGCCTGGCGGACATTGACAGGGCCCTGGAGGAACTGAGCAGCCAGTTCAACAGCCTGCTGGCCGAGGCGTCAGCCAACCCAGCAGAGGACTACACGGAGCGGTTCCGGGAGCTGTCCGAGTCCACCACCCGTCTCAAAGAACGGAAGGCACAGCTGGAGGGGGCCTGCCAGGAACAGGGTCGGCTCCAGAACCGCCTGCGGGCGGTCTCGGCCGCCATGGAGCATATGACGGCGGCGATGACAGAGTGGGACGAGGAGGTCATCCACCAGCTGCTGGAGAAGGTGACGGTGCTCTCCCGGGAGAAGATCCGGGTGACCTTCCGGGATGGCCGGGAGATCGAGCAGTATGTGGCACAGCCAAAAAGGAGGAAGCTTGCATGAAGATCTTCGCTATAGGTGATACCCTCTGGAATTTTGAGCGGTTTCGCCCGGAATACTTCCCGGAGGGCCAAGAGCTCACCAAGGAGGATGTGGTGCTCCAGCTGGGAGACTTCGGCGGCGTGTGGTTCGGAGATGAACGGGATGACGAGGCGCTGGACTGGCTGAAAGGGCTGCCCTTCACGGTGGCCTTCGTCTCGGGAAACCATGAAAACTACGATGCCCTTGTGAAATACCCGATAGAGAACTGGCACGGCGGCAGGGTGCAGCACATCCGGCCCCACGTGCTCCACCTGATGCGGGGGCAGGTATTTGAGCTGGCCGGCCGCACCTTCTTCACCATGGGCGGGGCGGCCTCCCACGACATTGAGGACGGCATCCTCAGCCTGGAAGATCCCAACTTTGAGCGAAAATACCTGACATTGAAGCGGAAGGAGCACGCCCGATTCCGCATCGATCACCTGTCCTGGTGGAGGGAGGAGTTACCCTCGGAGGAGGAATATGCAGAGGCCAGACGAAACCTGGACGCCCACGGCTGGGCGGTGGACTACATCCTCACTCACTGCGCCCCCACCAGCATTGCTCTCCAGTTCTCCCGGCACAATGTGGCGGACCACCTGACGGACTTCCTCCAGGAGGTCAAAGACCGGGTGCAATACCACTACTGGCTGTTCGGGCACTACCACGGAAACAAAGCCATTGATACCAAGCACATCCTCTTGTGGGAGCAAATCGTGCAGATTTTATAGAGAAGGCCGTAAGGGAAAGGGCGGCGTTTTGATCCGCCGCCTTTTCCTTTGCGGCCTTCTGTCCAAGAAAATATCTCACCACTATGGAGTAGATAGAACGAATGTGCTATAATTGGCTTGAAAAACTCCGGGGAGGCGGTACGATGGCGATCGAGGACGGCGAGTGGATCATGCGGGGGCTGGACTGGGATGACCCCAGCCGCACCCAGAGCTGGGAGGAGCTCATCGGCTTGATTGACGAGGTGGGCTTCCTGCCCCTGTTCAAAAACGAGGTAGACAGCTTCTCCGCGGAGGAGAACACCTCCGACCTCTATTGGTGGACGGGGGACGAGGAACAGGATCCCTGGGAGTGGCGGCGGCTGATCGCCCGCAGCGGCAGGGCGGCCTACGGCAAGTTCTTCGGCGGCAAGGCGGGCTTCATCTCCAGAGCGTGGTTTCCCCACTTCGCCAACTGGCGGAGGGACGGCTACGACTTCGACAGCCGCTGGGACGAGGAGCTGGCCACCATGCGGCAGAAGCGGATCATGGACCAGTTCCTGACCAAAGACGAGTGTGCTTCTCCTTTGAACTCAAGCGGCAGGCCGGATTCGGCAAAGGCGGGGAGAAGAACTTCGAGGGCACGGTGACTGACCTGCAGATGGGCGGCTACTTGCTCATCCGGGACTTCCGACGGAGGCGGAACAAGCGGGGGCAGGAGTACGGCTGGCACATCTCCGTCTATTCCACCCCGGAGACCCTGTGGGGCTATGACCACGTCTCATCCGCCTACTCTGTGGCTCCGGCGGAGTCCAAGGCCCTGATCGATGAACAGATCTGGAGGAATTTCCCGGAGGCAGAGCAGGAGGAACTGGATGCCGTGCTGGGCTGGACCCGATAATTGGACGGTACCCATGACATACTAAGTGCGAAAGGAGTGACTGGGGCGTGAAGGAGAAGTGTTACATTTGCTGCGATTTGAAGAGCTTTTACGCCTCGGTGGAGTGCGTGGAGCGGGGGCTGGACCCCATGACCACCAACCTGGTGGTGGCGGACAAGCGGCGGACGGACAAGACCATCTGCCTGGCGGTGTCCCCCTCCCTCAAAGCCTACGGCATCTCCGGCCGGGCCCGGCTCTTTGAGGTAGTGCAGAAGGTGAAAGAGGTCAATCTCCGGCGACAGCGGCAGGCCCCGGGCCGACGACTCACCGGCGCCTCTTGGCACGACCGGTCGGTGCAGGAGAACCCATCTCTGGCTCTGGACTACCTGGTGGCCCCGCCCCGGATGGCCCACTATATTGACTGGAGCACGAGAATCTACAGCATCTATCTGAAATACATCGCGCCGGAGGATATCTTCCCCTACAGCATCGACGAGGTGTTCATGGACGTGACCAACTACCTGGACACCTACAGAATGACGGCCCGGGAGCTGACCCAGACCATCCTCCTGGATATTCTGAACACCACCGGCATTACCGCTGCTGCGGGGATGGGGAGCAATCTATATCTGGCCAAGGTGGCCATGGATATCGTGTCCAAGCATATCCGGGCCGACCGGCACGGCGTCCGCATCGCCAAGCTCACGGAGGAGAGCTACCGTCGCCTGCTCTGGGCGCACCGGCCCCTGACGGACTTCTGGCGGGTGGGCAAGGGCTACGCGGGCAAGCTGGAGGCCAACGGCCTGTACACCATGGGGGACATCGCCCGGTGCTCCATTGGCAAGCCTACAGATTACCACAATGAGGAGCTGCTCTACAAGCTGTTTGGGGTCAACGCGGAGATTTTGATCGACCACGCCTGGGGCTGGGAGCCCTGCACCATCGCGGACGTGAAGGCGTACAAGCCGGAGAACAAGAGCATCGTCTCCGGCCAGGTGCTTCAGTGCCCCTATGACTTTGACAAGGCCCGTCTGGTGGTACGGGAGATGGCGGATGCCCTGGCGCTGGATCTGGTAGACAAGCGGCTGGTGACCAACCAGCTGGTGCTCACTGTGGGCTATGACCGGGAGAACCTGGACGACCCAGGCCGCCGTCAGAACTACCACGGCCCGGTGACCACTGACCGCTACGGACGGAGCATCCCCAAGCACGCAGTGGGCACGGAGAACTTCACCTACACCTCGTCAGCCAATGATCTGCAAAAGGCAGCAGCCACCCTCTATGACAGGATTGTGGATAAGAACCTGCTCATCCGCCGTCTGAGCATCAGCGCCAATAAGCTGCTGGATGAGGCGGAGGCCCCCAATGGGCACGAGGCGGAGCAGATGGATCTGTTCACCGACTACTCCGTCAGGGAACAACAGGAACAGGCGGGCGAGGCTGCCCATGCCCGGGAGCGGAAGCTCCAGGAGGCCATGCTGGGCATCAAGAAGCGGTACGGCAAGAACGCCATCCTCAAGGGGATGAACCTGGAGGATGGCGCCACGGCCAAAGAGCGCAACCAAACGATCGGAGGGCATCAGGCATGAGTGGGCCATACGACGACATCATAAACCTCCCGCATCCCACCTCCAAGCGGCACCCCCGGATGCCCATCCGCGACCGGGCCGCGATTTTCAGTCCCTTTGCCGCCCTGAGCGGCCACGGGGCCGCCATTGCCGAGACCGCCCGGCTGACGGAGCAGAAGATAGAGTTGGATGAGGACACCAAGGCAGAGTTGGACCGGAGGCAGGCCGTGCTGCTGGAGTACATGGACGAACGGCCGGAGCTCACCGTCACTTGGTTCCAGCGGGACGAAAAGAAGGACGGCGGGGCTTACCTGACCACCACCGGCCGACTGAAAAAGCTCAGAGAACTGGAGCGGAGCCTGGTTTTGACAGACGGGACAGAGATTCCACTGGAAGATGTGGTGACTCTGGAGAGCGACATCTTCCAAACACTTATGTAGTTGACCACAAAAGGGAGCACGGTGCATCAGACGCCGTGCTCCCTTTTGCGATCAAAGCAGGCGCGGGGCGCCAGAAAGGAGAGCTCAATGAACGTCAGAAAGCCAACCGATTACAGCGCCATGTATGGGATACTGGATCAGCTCATGGGGGCGGAGTTCCCGCAGATGGAGCTGTACTTTGAGATCGGCAAGATCGTCTGTGCCCACCCGGAGAAGGGCACGGCGGTCATGGCCGCCGAGTATCTCCAGGCAAACTACCCTGGGGATAGAGGATTCTCCCCGCGAAACCTGCGGCGGATGCGGGAATTTTACCGCGCCTATGCCGACAATTCAGAGCTGAGGGCGCTGGCCCTGAAGCTGGGCTGGACACAAAATATGGCCATCCTAGAAGGCTGTGAGAGCTTTGACGAGCGCATCTGGTATCTCCGGGCCGCTCTGGGGCACCACTGGACAAAGGTGGAGCTGCTGGAACAGATCCAAGCCGGAGCATGGCTGCGGGAAGAACTCGACGAACCGGACAATACCTGTTATACTGAGAGCAACATAGTATCAGTGGGGTGTCTGGAGCATGAAGAAGATCCTTTTTGTGTGTCATGGCAATATTTGTCGGAGCCCGATGGCCGAGTATGTGATGAAGGACTTGGTGAAAAAGGCGGGACTGGAGGACCGGTTCCAGATCGCCTCGGAGGCCACCAGCCGGGAGGAGCTAGGCAATCCGGTCTACCCGCCAGCTCGGCGAAAGCTGGCGGAGCACGATATCGCCTGCGGCGGCCATGCCGCCCGGCAGCTCCGCAACCGCGACTACGAGGAGTACGACCTGCTCATTGGAATGGATCAGGCCAACCTCCGCAACATGTATCGCATCTGCGGCGGCGACTTCAACGACAAGATGCACCTCCTGATGGAATACGCCGGCCACCCGGATCAGGAGGTAGCCGCCCCCTGGTACACTAATGACTTCGACACCGCTTGGCGGGATGTACTGGCCGGTTGCCAAGGGCTGTTTCGAGAATTGACAGGGCACCTCAGCAATGATATCTTAGCATAGAGTAGCATTTGTTTCATATAGCAGTCAAGGAGAAGTGGTGGGAAAAGTATAAGCCAATCTAAGAAAACAACATTTATCACGGTTCAGGATGTGCCGGTAGCCATCATGAGTGTGGATCAGCGCGATTATATCAGCCTTACTGATATGACGAAGGCCCGCACCGATGCAATAAGGGCAGCAGACGTGATAAAAAACTGGCTTCGTGCCTGATCGACATTGGAATTTCTCGGGACTTGGGAGGTCATGTATGGTCAAGGTGCAAAAGAAACCTGCAGTTGTACATCTGACCTCGAGGTAAGGAAAAGGTCTGGAAATGCCGGACAGAAATCGATTGTAGAAAGAACAAAACCTTGCTATAATAAAAGTCATAATAATAGGATAGCATTCAAATAAACCAATACATAAGGAGACGAGGCCAAAGTGTATACCCCTATGACGCTTGGAGAATTGATGGAAGCTCAGGAGGGTGAAGGGATTCAGTTTAAGGAGGCAAAGAACCGTTTTGATTTTGGAGAAGCACTTCGTTGCTGCTGTGCGCTTTCAAACTGTGGCGGGGGAAAACTTGTCTTTGGTATTTCAGATAAACGCCCTAGACAAGTTGTGGGCAGCCAAGCATTTGAACAGCCCGAACGCACACGTAAGGGTTTGATCGATAAGCTGCACATTATGGTTGACTTTCAAGTTTATGAACACGAGGGTAAGCGTGTTTTAGTATTTGAGATAGCAGGTCGACCAGTTGGCCTGCCTGTGCAGGCTGATGGCGTTGCCTGGTGGTACGAAGGAGATAGTCTGATTCCTATGCCAGAAACCATTCGGCGACGTATTTATGCGGAGGCAGGGATCGATTTTTCTGGCACTATTTGCGTCGGGGCAACTCTTGATGATTTAGATCCGTCTGCTGTAGACGAGTTTCGTAACAAATGGGCTGAAAAGAGCGGTAACCGTCGGATAATGAGTCTTTCGCAAGAACAGCTTTTGCGAGACTGTGAAGCCGTTATTGATGAGGACAGAATTACATATGCGGCACTGGCGTTATTTGGTAAACGAACAGCGCTCGGAAAGTTTTTGCCACAAGCTGAAATCGTTTTTGAGTACCGCTCGTCAAATGCCTCTGGCCCAGCAAATCAGAGAGAGGAATTTCGGGTAGGATTTTTTTCTTGCTATAACCGTTTGTGGGAGCTTATTAATCTGCGTAACGATAAGCAACACTATCAGGAAGGTTTTTTTGTTTATGATATTCCAACATTTAACGAACGCGTTGTTCGTGAGGCGATCTTGAATGCAGTGAGTCACCGGAATTATCAAATGGGGGGGAGCGTGTTTATCCGGCAGTACCAAGATCGGCTTGTAGTAGAGAGTCCAGGAGGCTTTCCAAATGGAATTACGATTGAAAATATCCTGGACCGGCAATCGCCACGAAACCGCCGTATTGCTGAAATTTTAGCGCTTTGTGGTCTGGTTGAGCGCTCTGGTCAGGGTATGAACTTGATGTATGAGTGGAGCATTAAGGAGGCAAAACAACTGCCTGATTTCACAGGCACAGATCAAGATTTCGTAAAATTAACTCTAAACGGTATGGTGCTGGACGAAAAAATGTTATCGCTCATTAACCGCATAGGCGATGAGCGGATGGAGTCGTTGACCACTGGCGATTTTTTGGTAATTAACGCAATGTATCATGCAGAAAGCATTCCTCAGAATCTCAGGCAGAACTTAAAACGTTTGGAGAATCTGGGATTAGTAGAGCATATCGGCCGCAACAGATATGTTTTGGTGCGCAGCCTATATGCCGCAGTTGGAAAATCCGGTGTACATACGCGGATCGTTGGTTTGGATCGTGAAACAAACAAGGAACTGCTACTGAAGCACATCCGCGAAAGCGGCGAGTACGGAACGCCATTCAAGGAATTACAACAGGTGTTACCCGGGCAAAGCCGGAATCAGTTACAGGTTCTCATGCGTGAACTTCGGCAGGAAAATCGCGTATATTGTAAGGGAAAAAACCGCGGTGCAAAATGGTTTGCAAATGATTTTGGTTCGAGTACACATAATTAAATACGACTGGAATGCGACTTGGGTTTCATTTCGGTCGCATTCAAAAGCATTTCTTTTCATCCCCATTACAGTAGTTTGGTTTTAAATGCAAGTCTGAAAGCTGGTATCTATAGTGTTGCGATGTTCCATAAAAATAACCACACCGTCAGGTGTGGTTATTTTTATGGATACCGAGAGAGATTTTACATGCTCAGGCGAAATAAAGTTGCCCTGCGCCAAGGTTTTGGCCTTCGGCCAAAACGTTTGTACGGCGCAAAAGCGCCGCCAGCCAGAAGGCCGGTTGGGTGCACTTTCGGAACCGTTCGCAGGATCTGAAAATATCCAGATTGGAGTCCAATTTCACAAAAACCGCTCTTTTCGCTTGAAAAGGGCGGCTTTATTTTTGGGGGAGAAAGAACCACCAGCTATACTGGTGGGCTTCCCCCATATGCTTTAGCAAAAAGCAGTGAAAGTGACAAGAAAGTTTCAAATAGAAGATAATATGCCCGTTTACGGGCGACCGAGCGCAAGATGCAGGCTAAAGATAGCGGTATGGGCCACTTCACCCTGTTTTTACCGCGTGGTATAGGTGCGGGTGCGCAGGGTAAACCCGGCGTCGTAGTGTCCCAGAATGGAAAAACCGTTTTGACATCCACGTCATTTTGCAGGGCTGTTGTAGCAAAGGTGGGCCTGAGGTCGTGGAACATGAGGTGCTCTAGGCCCGTATTTTTAAAATTTACTTATAGAGGTTTACCATTCTGTCCGGGTGCTTTTCGTGCTCCTGGATGAGCAGTTCCACGGCAGCCTGTGGGATGGACACCTGCCGGACGGAGTTCTCCGTTTTGGAGTGGGTCAGCTCCAGGGAGCAGTCAGGGTTACGGACGTATTGCCTGCGCACCGGAATTGTCCGGCCTTGGATGTCCACATCGTCCAACCGCAGGGCCGCCAGTTCACCTTTTCGCAGAGCGTTGTCCAAATCCAAATAGAACATGTGCAGGAGTACCCACACCCTAGCAGCCTCCAAGTCGTCCCGGATGTGCTCCAGAGGCAGGATTTTCATGTGCAGTTTTCGGGCATTAGGGACGATGCAGGCACTAACAATAAGCTCGTAATAGTTTGAAATAGCGTTGCAAACGTTAGGCTTGGCGCAAAGCTTGTACCACGTTCACAGTCCGGTGGCCGGCTCTCCCGATGTCCCTGATAATGCCAGCCATCCGCCGGCAGAGGTATTTTCTTGCAATTCTAAGTTTGGAGTGGTAAACTGGGCATGCACGCAACACAGATTGGAAGGAGGATGGAGCATGAATCCCGAGAGCGACTTCCGGATTGAGAGCACATATGACAGGCAGGCGTATCAGGCCATGGCAAAGGCCACCTGGAAGCTGTTCCAGAAGCACAGGATGGAGGTGATGGCCTATCCCGCCCTGATCAGCGTGGCTTTGGTGATCGCCGTTCTGCTGGTATTTAACTGGAATCATACGGTCCTGCCCATACGCATTTTGGGTATTGCGTTTATTGTTCTGCAGTTCGCGGTGATCCCCCTGGGCGCGCGGCGCGCTCAAGCCAAGACGTGCCGGAAAGCGATCCGTGATGCGGAAAAACGGGGCGAATATCCCGCCCGTGTGGAGTTTTTGTTCCAGGACGACCATATCCGTACCACAGTGGGGAAGGAAGCCACGTCGGTTCGCTACCGGGAGGTCAGCCATTTGGCCGCTCTGAAGGACTGGCGGTTCCTCTATTTCGGGCAGGGGGCGTATATCATCCCCGTCTCGGCGTTTCGGGATGCGGCGGAGCTGGACCGCTTCGATACGTTTATTACCGGGAAGTGCGGCATGCCCATTGTAATACTGGAGGGGGAAGTACCCAAGAGCTGACGGAACGCAAGAAGGGGAGGAGACGGATGCAGGAGTCCGAGCGTATTTTCATTGCTGAAAACGCCACGCTGCTGCGGGGAAGCGAGCGGGAGCTCAACCGGCAGCTCTTTACGATCCTGAACAGCATCTATGACGGACTTTACATTACGGACGGACAGGCCAACACGATCCTGATCAACCGCGCCTATGAGGAGGTCTCCGGCCTGCGGCGGGAGGACGTGCTGGGCAAAAGCATGCAGGAGATTGTCGCTACCGGCATGATTGACCGCTCCGGCTCCCTGGGGGTGCTCAAGACCCGAAAGCCGGTGACGCTGGAGCAGACCTTCCGCACCGGCAAGCAGGCGCTCATCACCAGCACCCCCCACTTTGACAGCAGCGGGGAGATCACCATGATCATCACGGTGGTCCGGGATATGACGGAGATCTACGGCCTGCAGCGGAAGTATCAGGAGAGCGAGGAGCGCCGCCGCTCCGAAATGGAGTTCTTGCAGCGCAACCAGAGGTTTGTCTCCCGCATGGTGGCGGCCGATCCCCGCACGCTGGAGGTGCTGGCCCGGGCCCAGAAGGTGGCCGCCCTGGACACGACGATCCTGCTGCTGGGGGAGACCGGCGTGGGCAAGGAGCAGTTCGCGCGGTACATCTACGAAAACTCCGCCCGCGCCCGGCAGAGCTTCATTGGCATCAACTGCGGCGCCATCCCGGCCAGCCTGATCGAGAGCGAGTTGTTCGGCTATGAGAAGGGGGCCTTCACCGGGGCCAGCAAAGAGGGAAAGATGGGCGTGTTTGAGAGCGCCGACAAGGGTACCGTCTTTCTGGACGAGGTGGGCGACCTGCCCCTTGAGATGCAGGTACATCTCCTCCGCGTCCTGCAGGAGATGCAGGTAAGAAGAGTTGGAGGCGTACGCTCCATCTCGGTGGACGTGCGCATCATCGCCGCCACCAACCGGAACCTGCTGGACATGGTGCATGAAAAGACCTTCCGGGAGGATCTGTACTACCGGCTCAATGTGGTGCCCATCGAGATCCCGCCTCTGCGGGAGCGCAAGCGGGACATTCGCCCGCTGGTGGAGAGCTTTCTCAAGGACATGAACAAGAAGTACCGCTATCAGAAGCGGTTTGCCGACGCAGCCATGGAGATTCTGTACAGCTACGTCTGGCCCGGCAACGTGCGGGAGCTGAAAAACGTAGTGGAGCAGGCGGTGATCCTCAGCGCCGGGGACGAGATCCAGCCCTCCGAGCTGCCCATTGCCTGCCGGTTTGAGGGGGAGAGCCACGGCGGGGACGAGACTGGGCGTGTGAACCTGAAGCTGGAGGTGGCGCGGTTCGAGTATGAGTATATCTGCCGCGCCTATGAGAAGTACGGAACGGTGCGGGCCGCGGCGGCCAGCCTGGGGATGGACAGCGCCACCTTTGTCCGCAAACGCCGCAAGTTTGAGGAGCTGCTGCAAAAATGAAACGGGCGCTGTAAAAATGCACCAGCCTACAGAATTGCGGCAGGTCAATCGGTTTTAGTTAGATAAGTTTAAATTAACCGATGATCTCTTGATGCAGAAATGCAGCAAACAGCGAGAGGGATTTCTCGGGGGAAAAGCCCAATCAACTGCGCGGCAGTTGATTGGGCCCTTTTTTTGAAGTTGGCATGTGAAATGCATAAAAGAAGGAGTGTCACGAACAGTTGGCCAACTGTCGCAGCGAGACTGACAAAACTCCTGTTTGGGATGAGAAAGAGGGAACGTAAATGGCAAACGAACAATTTGTCAGCCGTTACCGTAAATACGGTGAAGAACAGCCCTACTGGAAGGCCGGTATTTTCAAGATCCGCCTCCCCTTTGTCCACTACAAATGGTCGGTTCCCGAGATGGTGCAGGCCGTGTTCATGTGTGCGACCTGCCTGGGCGCTATCCCCGTGCTGCAAGAGGTCCTGGGCGTTTCGTACGGTGTAGCCCTGTCCATGGTCATCATTAACGGCTTCTTCTACAACCTGCATGTGTTGCTGGGCGACCCCGTGGTGCCCGGGTGGATCACCCCTGCCATTCCCATCATTACCGCCTTCCTGACCGACGGATATGAGATGGGCCCTGAGCGTACCCAGGCGCTGATTGCTATGCAGTTGATTCTGGGCCTTATCTTCCTGGTGTTCGGCATCACCGGCATCGGCGGCAAGATGGTACACTTGGTGCCAAACTCCGTAAAGGCCGGCGTACTGATGGGCGGCGGCTTAGCGGCCATCATCGGCGAGATGGGAGAAACCGGTCGTTTCTGGACGTATCCCATCTCTATTACCGTGGGTGTGCTGGTGGCCTACTTCTGCCTGTTCAGTCCCATATGGGCCAACCTGCGCCGGAAATACAAGGCCATTGATTTAATCGGCAAGTTCGGTATGCTGCCGGCTATCATCATCGGTGTCGTTCTGGGCCCCATTGTGAAGGAGATCGCGGTGCCTGCTGTTCAGTTGTGGCCCCTCATCAAGATCCCAGAGTTCGGCAACATCTGGAACCAGTTGTCTCCCTTTGCCATCGGCTGGCCCAGCGCGGCGACATGGATTGCCGCCATCCCCACCGCCATCGTGGTGTATATCATTGCCTTTGGCGACTTCGTCACCTCGGAGGAGCTGCTCCGCTCCGCCGATGAGGTCCGCCAGGATGAGAAGATTGACTTCAACGCCAACCGCTCCAACGTCATCAGCGGCATCCGGAACGTGGCCATGGCGCTGTGCTGCCCCTACACCCAGACCTGCGGTCCCCTGTGGGCGGCCGTTACTGCCGCTGTGTCCCAGCGGTACAAGGAGGGCCCCAAGGCCATGGAGTCCATCTACTCCGGTGCCGGTACCTTCCGCTGGTGTACCTTTATTTGCGTGGCCCTGATCCCCATCTCCTCCCTGCTACAGCCCGTGCTGCCCGTAGCCCTGTCCCTGACCCTGATCGTGCAGGGCTTCATCTGCACCCAACTGGCCATGAACATGTGCCGCACCGACATCGAGCGGGGTATCTGCGGCGTCATGGGCGCGGTGCTGGCCATCCAGGGTGCCGCCTGGGGACTCGCAGTGGGTCTGATTCTGTTCTTTATGCTTTTTGAGGGCAAAAAGAAGGCCTCCGAGCAGGTGGCCGTCGGTGCCGCCGACGACAAGGCGAACCAGTAGTTCCATTGAGTTCTGGGTATTCAAAAACATAGATTGATTGAATCTGATTGAGAAAGGAAGTCCTCTATTATGGCACTCATGACCGGCGAACAGTACATCGAAAGCATCCGTAAGATCCCCATGGAAATCTACATGTTCGGCAAGAAGGTGGAGAATCCGGTCGACAATCCGATCCTGCGGCCCTCCCTGAACAGCGTGCGTATGACCTATGACCTGGCCCAGATGCCCGAGTATCAGGAGCTGATGACCGCCATCTCCCCCGAGACCGGCGAGCGCATCAACCGCTTCACCCATATCCACCGCTCCACCGAAGATCTGCGCAACAAGGTGAAGATGCAGCGCCTGCTGGGCCAGAAGACCGCCGCCTGCTTCCAGCGCTGCGTGGGCATGGACGCCTTCAACGCCGAGTACTCCACCACCTATGAGATCGACAAGAAGTACGGCACCAGCTATCATGAGAACTTCAAGAAGTTCATGCTCTACTGCCAGGAGAACGACCTGACCGTGGACGGCGCCATGACCGACGTCAAGGGCGACCGCTCCAAGGCCCCCCACGCCCAGGACGACCCCGACATGTTCCTGCATGTGGTGGAGCGCCGGCCCGACGGCGTGGTGGTCTGCGGCGCCAAGGCCCACCAGACCGGCATCATCAACAGCCACGAGGTCATCGTGATGCCCACCCAGTCCATGGGCCCCGATGACAAGGATTACGCCATCTCCTTCGCCGTTCCCCTGGACACCAAGGGCCTGTTCATGATCATCGGCCGCCAGAGCTGCGACACCCGCAAGCTGGAGGGCAGCGAGATGGACGTGGGCAACAGCGAGTTCGGTGGAGTGGAGGCCCTGACCGTGTTCGACCACGTGTTCGTGCCCAACGACCGCATCTTCATGAACGGCGAGACGGAGTACGCCGGCATGCTGGTGGAGCGGTTCGCCGGCTATCACCGCCAGAGCTACGGCGGCTGTAAGGTGGGCGTGGGCGACGTGCTCATCGGCGCCGCCGCCGTGGCCGCCGACTACAACGGCGCCAACAAGGCCAGCCACATCAAGGATAAGCTCATCGAGATGACCCACCTGAACGAGACCCTGTACTGCTGCGGCATCGCCTGCTCCGCCGAGGGCGCCCCCACCGAGAGCGGCAACTACATGATCGACCTGCTGCTGGCCAACGTCTGCAAGCAGAACGTGACCCGCTTCCCCTATGAGATCGTCCGTCTGGCCGAGGACATCGCCGGCGGCCTGATGGTCACCGCCCCCGGCGAGGCCGACTTCCGCGACGAGAAGCTGGGGCCCGTCATCGACAAGTACCTCAAGGGCGTGTCCACCGTCTCCACCGAGAACCGCCTGCGCATTCTGCGCCTCATCGAGAACCTGTCCCTGGGCACCGCCGCCGTCGGCTACCGCACCGAGTCCATGCACGGCGCCGGCTCTCCCCAGGCCCAGCGCATCATGATCTCCCGTCAGGGCAACCTGGCCCACAAGAAAGAGCTGGCCAAGGCCATCGCCCACATCAAGGAGTAAGCAAAAACCACATTCCAATCGCATCTGTATTCGACCGGAGGGCGGCGGCAATCCGCCGCCCTCCGGCTTTGCAAAAGGAGGCATCCGCCATGTATGAGGACATCGAGGCCGTGCTGGACGAGCACGTGCGCCCGCTCCTGCGCACCCACGGCGGTGAGATGGAGATTATTGAGGTGGAGGACGGCGTCGTCCGCTTCAAGCTCAAGGGCAAGTGCGCCGGCTGTCCGGCGGCCGATCTGACCACCGAGGAGCTGATCCAGACCGCGCTGACCGAGCACCTCCCGCACATCAAGCGGGCGGTGCTGGTGCAGGATATCAGCCCGGAGCTGCTGGACGAGGCACGCTCCATCCTGAAGATGCGCCATGGCGGATAGACGGCAGATCGGCGTCCGCTACTGCGGCGGCTGTAATCCCCGGTATGACCGGGTGGCCCTGGTCAAGCGCATCGGCGGCTTTTTCCCGGAGGCGGAGTTCGTCACCGCCCAGGCCGGGGTGAAGTACCCGGCGGTGCTGGTGGTGTGCGGCTGCCCCTCCCGCTGTGCCAACGTCAGCGATCTGGCGGTGCCCGCCGGGCGGCTGATCTTCCTCAGCGGGTGGGAGGAGCTGCTGCCGGCGAAGGAGAAGCTGGCCGAGGCCCTGAAGGGGCAGCAGACGCGGAGCCTGACCCACGAGGAGGTGCTGGACATCCTGCCCCACCGGGAGCCCATGCTGTTCATCGACACGGTGAGCCGCCTGGTGCCCGGGGAGGAGGCGGTGGCCTCCTTCCGCGCCCGGCCGGAGCTGCCCTGCTTCGCGGGCCACTTCCCCGGAACGCCGGTGCTCCCCGGCGTCTACACCATCGAGGCCGCCGCCCAGGCGGCGGACATCCTGATGATGACCACGGAGCGTTACGCCGGGAAGCTCCCCCTGTTCATGGGGGTGCGGGAGGCCACCTTCCGGCGGAAAATCCTGCCGGGGGATACGCTGGAAATCCACGTGTCCCTTCTGGAGGAGAAGACGGAGCGGGCCATCGCCGCCTGCCGGGGGCAGGTGTTTGTGGAGGGCGTGCTGGCGGCGGATCTGGAGCTGCGGCTGGCCTTCCGGTAGCCCAATAAAAAGGAGACAGTGCAATGACATACGCAATCAAGGCCCCGGCCCGCTATGCACAGGGCGCGGGAGAGCTGGCCAACCTGGGCCGCAGCGCCAAGAAGCTGGGAAATAAGTTTTTGGTGATCTGCACCGACAACAGCCGCGGGCGCTTCGGCGCCCAGGTGGAGGCCAGCCTGGCCGAGCAGGAGAAGGAGGTGGTGTTCACCACCTTCCACGGCGAGGCCACCAAGGACGAGGTCTTTGCCAAGATGGACGAGTGCAGGGCCCAGGGCTGCGACGTGGTGGTGGGCATGGGCGGCGGCAAGGCCCTGGACACCGCCAAGGCCGTGGCGGAAAATCTGGGCCTGCCCTGCGTCATCATCCCCACCGTGGCCTCCAACGACGCGCCCTGCTCCGGCGTGGCCGTGCTCTACAACGACGCCGGGGTGGTTATCAAGGCCGTGCTCATGCGCCGCAACCCGGATCTGGTTCTGGCCGATACCGGCATCATCGCCAACGCCCCCAGGCGGCTCTTTGCCGCCGGCCTGGGCGACGCGCTGTCCACCTGGTTTGAGGCCCGGGCCTGCAAGAACAGCGGCGCCCGCACCATGGCCCGGGGCAACGTGTCCAACACCGGGCTGATGATGGCCCGCCTCTGCTACGACCTGCTGATGGAGAAGGGGCGGGACGCCCTGGCCGCGGTGGAGCGGCACGAGGTCACCCCCGCGCTGGAGGACGTGGTGGAGGCCACAATCTACCTCAGCGGCCTAGGCTTTGAGAACGGCGGACTGGCCGCCGCCCACGCCGTCAACGACGGCTTTGCCCAGGAGCCCCAGGCCCACGGCATGTACCACGGCGAGAAGGTGGCCTTCGGCACCCTGGTTCAGCTGGTACTGGAGAAGGCCCCCCAGGAGGAGCTGGAGCAGGTGCTCGCGTTCCTGCGGGACACCGGCCTGCCCCTGACCCTGGCCCAGCTCGGGGTGAAGGAGATCGTGCCCGAGACCCTGAAAAAAGTGGCGGAGGCCGCCGTGGTGCCCACCCAGTCCACCAAGAACCTGCGCGCCGATATCACCGCCCAGGAGGTCTACGACGCCATCCTGGAGGCCGACCGCATCGGCCGGGACTATCTGGCCCGCTGAGCCCAATCTTAAAATCCAAAGAATAGAGGGTGTGTATCGTATGAATTGGAAGGAATATTACAAGCAGCACCTGATGAGCGCGGAGGACGCGGTCAACCACATCCAGTCGGGCAACCGGGTGGTGGTGGCCCACGCCTGCGGCGAGCCGTCCTATCTGCTGGACGTGATGGTGGCCAACGCCAAGGCCTACAAGGATGTGGAGATCGTCCACATGGTGGCCATGGGCAAGGCCGAGTACTGCAAGCCCGAGTATGCCGATAACTTCCGCCACAACGCCTTCTTTGTGGGCGGAACCAGCCGGGATGCCATCGCCGAGGGCCGGGGCGACTTCACCCCCAGCTTCTTCTTTGAGGTGCCCCGCCAGTTCAGCTCCACCATGCCGGTGGACGTGGCCATGGTCATGGTGACGCCTCCCGATGAGAACGGCATGTGCTCCCTGGGCGTGTCGGTGGACTACACCCTGGAGGCCGTCAAGCAGGCCAAGCTGGTCATCGCCCAGGTGAACCCCCAGATGCCCTGGACCGGCCCCTACAGCCTGGTGTCCGTCAAGGATCTGGACTGCATCGTGGAGCATGAGGCCCCCATTATTGAGCTCAAGCCCCCCAAGATCGGCGACATTGAGAAGGCCATCGGAGAGCACTGCGCCTCCCTGGTGCCCGACGGGGCCACCCTACAGTTGGGCATCGGCGCCATCCCCGACGCCGTGCTCCTCTTCCTCAAGCACAAGAAGGATCTGGGCATCCACTCCGAGATGTTCTCCGACGGCGTGGTGGAGCTGGCCGAGGCCGGCGTCATCACCAACGCCAAAAAGACCCTCCACCCCGGCAAGTTTGAGGTGGCGTTCCTCATGGGTACCCGCCGCCTTTACGACTTCGTGGATCACAACCCCGACGTGGAGCTGCGCCCTGTGGACTATGTCAACAACCCCTTTGTCATTGCCCAGAACGAGAACATGGTGTCCATCAACTCCTGCGTACAGGTGGATCTGATGGGCCAGGTGGCCTCCGAGAGCATCGGCCCCAAGCAGATCTCCGGCGTGGGCGGCCAGGTGGACTTCGTCCGCGGCGCTTCCGCCAGCAAGGGCGGCGTGTCCATCATGGCCATGCCCTCCACCGTCAAGGGCAAAATCTCCAAGATCGTGCCGCTGCTGGATGAGGGCGCCGCCGTCACCACCAGCCGCAACGACGTGGACTACATCGTCACCGAGTACGGCGTGGCCGCGCTGAAGGGCCAGACCCTCCGCCAGCGCGCCCGCAACCTCATCGAAATTGCCCACCCCGACTTCCGCGACGAGCTCAAGGCGGAGTACGAGAAGCGCTTCCACTGCAAGTATTAAGCGGCATGGGGCGGGCCTCCGGCCCGCCCCATTTGGTGCTTACGCCGCGGGATAGAAAGGAAACGAGCTATGACAAATCTGGAGAAGTATGACCGCCTGTTCCTCACCGCCTTCCGGGTCAAGCCGGAGGAGCTGCCCGGCCTCAAGTACCGGGGCATCCCCCTGTGGGACTCCCTTGGCCACATGGATCTGATGGGGGACATGGAGGAGACCTTCAAAATCAGCATCGGCACCGCCGACGTGCTGGATTTCTCCTCCTATGAGAAGGGCAAGGAGATTCTGGCCAAGTACGGCGTGGAGCTCTGAGCCGTGCTGCGTCTGGAGCGGTGGACGGAGCCGCTGGCGGAGAGCAACTGCTATCTGCTGGGGGAGGCGGGGGGCGCGGTGATCATCGACCCCAACGATCCCAGGGGGCCGCTGGAGCGGCTGGAGGCGCTGGGGTGGACGCCGGAATGGATCCTCCTGACCCACGAGCACTGCGACCACATGGCCGGGCTGGAGGCGCTGCGAAACCGCTGGCCCGGGGTGCGGGTGGCGGCCACCACCGCGTGCAGTGCCGGCCTGGGGGACACCCGGCTCAACATGACCCGGAGGATGGAGGTCTATCTCGCCTTCCGGGGCAAGCCGGGGGTGTCCTATCCGCCCTTCGTCTGCCGGCCGGCGGATGAGACCTATGAGCACGCCTGGGAGTGCGTATGGCGGGGACACCGGCTCCGCGCCGTGGCCCTGCCCGGACACACGCCGGGGAGCGCAGGAATTTTCCTGGACGGGGACATCTTTTTCTCCGGGGACTACCTGATTCCGGGGGAGGAGGTCATCCTCCGCCTGCCCGGCGGGAGCGAGACGGACTACCGCGCCGTCACGGAGCCCGTTCTCCGGGGGCTGCCCCCCGGCCTGCGCATCTGCCCCGGCCACGGGGAGCCCTATATTCTCAAAGGAAAGGAGTGAAGCCGGTGTGGAGCTGAACACGCTGCTGCAATACAAGCCCTATTCCACGGCCCGGACGGAGAAGCGGGCGCTTTACGCCGGACTGCTCACCGAGCTGACCCAGTTTCACCGGGAGCACTGCCCGGAGTACGGCCGCCTGCTGGACGCCCTGGGCTGCCCCGCCCACATGGAATGTACGGTGGAGAGCGCCCCTATGCTGCCGGTATCCCTGTTCAAGGAACTGGAGCTGCGGAGCATCCCGGAGGGAGAGGTGTTCAAGACCATTACCTCCTCCGGCACCACCGGGCAGCGGGTGTCCAGGATCTTTCTGGACGGTGCCACCTCCGCCTGCCAGCAGCAGGCCCTCTGCCAGATCATGTCCGACTTCCTGGGGGAGCGGCGGCTGCCCTTCCTGGTGCTGGACAGCAGGCAGGTTCTGCGCAACCGCGCCATGTTCTCCGCCCGGGGGGCGGGCATTCTGGGCTTTTCCATCTTCGGCACCAGGCCCTGCTATGCCCTGGACGAGCACATGGAGCTGGATCTGGACGGGGTGCGGGCCTTCCTGGAGGAGCACCAGGGGGAGACCATCTTCCTCTTCGGCTTCACCTTCATCATCTGGAAGCACGTCGTCCGCGCCCTGGAGGAGCGGGGGGAGAGGCTGGACATCCCCAACGGCATCCTGGTTCACGGCGGCGGCTGGAAGAAGCTGGCCGGCGAGGCGGTGTCACCCGGAGAGTTCAAGGCCCGGGTGGCGGCGGCCACGGGCGTGGAGCGGGTAAGCAACTACTACGGCATGGCCGAGCAGACCGGCTGCATTTACATGGAGTGCCCCCAGGGCCACCTCCACGCCAGCCTGTGGTCGGATATCGTGGTGCGGCGGGGGCGGGACTACCGCCCCTGCGAGCCTGGAGAGGAGGGCGTGCTCCAGGTGCTCTCCCCGCTGCCCCGCTCCTATCCCGGCCACTCTCTGCTGACCGAGGATCTGGGCGTGCTGCTGGGGGAGGACGACTGCCCCTGCGGGCGCAAGGGCAAGTATTTCAAGGTGACAGGGCGGGTGCCCCGGGCCGAGGTGAGGGGGTGCAGCGATACCTATGAGGGATAACGTCACGCTTTTGGCCGGGGCGAAGCAGGTGGACGCCGCACCCTGGCCCCCCTTTGACCCCAGGGCGGTGGACTTTCTGGCGGAGCTGTCCGCCGAGGTGCTCCGCGGCCCGGACACCCGGCGGCAGGAGGCCTCCGCCGCCTTCGGCTTCTGGTGCCGCCGGGCCCGCCTGGAGGCCCTGGCCGCGCGCCACGCCTCCCCGCTGCCCCGGCTGGGCCGGGGGCTGGCCTTCCATCTGGCCCCCGCCAATGTGCCCGCCCTGTTTGCCTACACCCTGGCCATCGGCCTGCTGGCGGGGAACGCCAACGTGGTGCGCCTGTCCAGCCGGCGGATGGAGGGGGAGGCCCCCCTGCTGGCGGCCCTCCGCCGGGTGCTGGAGCGGCCGGAGCACGCCGCCGTGCGGGCCCGCACCAGCCTGATCACCTACGGGCGGGACGATGCCGTCACGGCGGACTACTGCGCCCGCTGCGACGCCCGGATCGTGTGGGGCGGCGACGCCACGGTGGCGGCGGTGCGGGCCATGCCCATGCCCCCCCACGCCGTGGAGCTGTGCTTCCCCGACCGCTGGTCGCTGGCGGTGTTCAGCCAGCGGGCCTTCTCCGCCCTCACGCCGGAGGAGCGGGGGGCGCTGGCCCACCGGTTTTATAACGACACCTACCAGATGGATCAGAACGCCTGCTCCAGCCCCCAACTGGTGCTGTGGCTGGAGGACGGGGGAGACCCCGCCTGCCGCGCCCGGTGGTGGGAGGCGGTGGCCGCCGAGGCGGCGGAGCGCTACCCCTTCGGCCCCTTCCAGGCGGCCCGCAAGCTGGAGCGGCTGTGCCTCTGCGCCATGACCATGGAGCAGCCCTCTGTCGCCGCCGTGGAGCGCTATCAGGGCAACCTGCTCTATGTGGCCCGGCTGGCGGGGCTGTCCGGAAACCTGCCCTCCATGGCCGGGGGCTTCGGGCTGTTCTTTGAGGCGGCTCTGCCCAGCTTGGAGGCGCTGGCCCCCCTGCTCCCGCCCAAGGCGCAGACCCTGGTGTGCGGCGGGCTGGAGCCGTCGGAGACGGCCGCCCTCCTGGCCCGGGCGGGGGCGCGGGGCGTGGACCGGGTGGTGCCGCTGGGGCAGGCCCTGGAGATGGATACGGTCTGGGACGGGAGGGATCTGATCGCCGCCCTGTCCCGCATCATTGGATAGGAGGAGCACATGGAACTGTTTGCGCGCTGCGACCGGGAGCCGAAGCGGCTGCTGGCCGTCACCGAGGAGGGGAAACGGTACACCCTGGGGGATTTGAACGCCGCCGCGGAGCGGATCGCCGGGGCCGTGGGGGAGCACCGGCTGGTCTTTGTGCTGTGTGAGAACACCCCCGGAACCCTGCTGGGCTACCTGGGGTGCCTGAAAACGGGAGAAGTGCCCCTGCTGCTGGACGCCCACATCGCGCCGGAGATGCTGCGCGGCCTGCTGGAGACCTACCGCCCCGCCTTCGTCCATGTGCCCGGCGACCTCCCGGCGGAGACGGGGCGGGTGCTGGAGGGCTTTGTCCCGGCGCTGGAGGTGGAGGACAGCGTTCTGCTCCGCCGCCCCGGCGGGCAGGGGCCGGAGCTCCACCCGGAGCTGGCCCTCCTGCTCACCACCTCGGGCAGCACCGGCAGCCCCAAGCTGGTGCGCCTCAGCGGCCGGAACCTGGATGCCAACACCCGCTCCATCGTGGAGTACCTGGAGCTGGACGAGGGCCAGCGGCCCGTCACCAACCTGGCCATGAGCTACTCCTACGGCATGTCCATCGTCAACACCCACCTGCTGGCGGGGGCGGCGCTGGTGCTCACCCGGCGCAGCGTGCTGGAGCGGCCCTTCTGGGAGCTGGTGGAGCGGGAGCGGGTCACCTCCCTGGCCGGGGTGCCCTACACCTACCGCATGTACCGGCGGGCGGGCCTGTTGGAGATGGAGCTGCCCGCGCTGAACACCCTGACCCAGGCGGGCGGCAAGCTGCCGGAGGCCCTTCACCTGGAGTTTGCCGACTGGGCGGCGCGGACGGGACGGCGCTTTTTTGTCATGTACGGCCAGACCGAGGCGGCCCCCCGTATGGGCTACCTGCCCGCCGAGCGGGCGGTGGAGAAGTGCGGCAGCATGGGGGTGCCGGTGCCCGGCGGCCAGTTCCGCCTGCTGGGGGAGGACGGCGCGCCCATTGACGCGCCGGACACCGTGGGCGAGCTGGTCTACCGCGGGCCAAACGTGGCCATGGGCTACGCCCGGCGGGCGGAGGAGCTGGCCCTGGGGGACGAGTGGCACGGGGAGCTCCACACCGGCGATATGGCCCGGCGGGACGGGGACGGCTTCTACTACATCGTGGGCCGCAAGAAGCGGTTTATCAAGCTCTACGGCAACCGGGTGGGCCTGGACGAGGTGGAGCGGCTGCTTGCCGCCCGCTTCCCGGACACGGGCTTTGCCTGCGTGGGGAGGGATGACCTCCTCCGGATCTTTCACGACAGCGCCGATCCCGCCGTGACCGGGGCGGCGGCGGAGTATCTCAGCGAACAGATGCACTTCCCGGAGCGGGTCTTTCAGATCCGGGCCTTGGAGGCCATTCCCAAGAATGAGGCGGGCAAGACCCAGTACAGGGCGCTGGAGGAGATGCGGTAACACCGGCCGAAGTATGCTGTATATGAGTCGGGCCGCCGGGAATTCCCGGCGGCCCGGCTTGTATTTTTCAGGGAGCTGTGCTATGCTGGGACCACGGAACAAAAGAGAAGCCCGGCTCAGACGCCGGAGCCGGCCGCGAATCGCGGCCGGTCCCGCAGACTCACGCGTATTCGCTTCGCTCCGCCGAAGCGCCGCAGCGGTATTTCAGCACACCTGCGGTGTGCAGGGGGATACCGCCGCGCCGTTCGCCATACAGCAGGTTTTGTTCCGAACCGGGAAGGGAGGGGCGGCCATGGGAATCGTCTATCAAGAGGGCCCCTCCCTGGCCCGGGACCTGGGGCTTCCCCTACGCACCCTGTATGCCGTCAGTAACCGGATTCCAGCCCACTACCACCGGGCGGAGGTTCCCAAGCGGGACGGCGGAGCGTGGGTGCTCCGGGTGCCGGACCCTGTGCTCAAGGACATCCAGCGGCGCATCGCCCGGGTGCTGCTCTCGGGCATGCCCGTGTCGCCCCATGCCACCGCCTACCGATACGGCGCGGGGGTGGTGGAGAATGCCCGGCGGCATGTGGGCCGCCCCGAGCTGCTGAAGCTGGACATTTTGCACTTTTTCGACAGTATCCGCTATATCCAGGTGAAGGAGGCGGCCTTCCCGGCGGAGATCTACGCCGAGCCGCTGCGGATTCTCCTCTCTATGCTTTGCTACGACCGGGATGTACTTCCCCAGGGCGCGCCCACCTCGCCGTGGATCGCCAATCTGGTGCTGCGCCCCTTTGACGAGAGGCTGGGGGCCTGGTGCCGGGCCCGGGGGGTGGTGTATACCCGCTACTGTGACGACCTCGCCTTCTCCGGGACGGTGCTGGACGGCGTGGAGGAGCGGGCGGAGGAGGGCCTGCGGGCGCTGGGCTTCCGGCTCAACCGGGCCAAGCGGGCGCTGTGCCGGGACGGCCAGCAGAAGCGGGTCACCGGCCTGGTGGTCAACGAACGGGTGGCCGTCCCCGCCTGCCGCGCCGCAGACTGCGGCAGGAGCTGTACTTCTGCCGCAGACGGGGTGTAGAGGAGCACCTGAGGGCCGCCGGCCTGGCGGAGGGGCGGGAGCAGTGCCTGCGGCGCTTGCTGGGGCAGGTGGACTTTTGGCTCCAGGCCCAGCCGGACAGCCAGGAGGCGGCGGAGTACCGCCGTTGGCTGCTGGCCGCGATGCGGGATGGGCGTTAAGCGGGGAGGGCATATGGGAAACGGGGTGCTCCTGACTGCGGCGATGTGATGGCTTCCTACTGCTTGTGATATTTCTATAAAATATACATTTTTCTTGTGGCGAAGACGGAAGTATATTATAATAAACATATATC
>CDYJ01045682.1_pt1 | contig 98337 bp, 124 predicted proteins | sample 557501 | NCBI WGS metagenome assembly CDYJ01 (sample SAMEA3182079, study PRJEB8094) | gut metagenome | biome: human; feature: gut; material: Stool; isolation source: human stools | place: Canada | collected 2012-11-20
GTATGCAGCAAAGGTTGGGGCCCATAGGCAGACATACTTGGTGGCGTTGTAAAGCGCATAGCGCAGGTATCTGGAACCGCGCTTCTCCATATGGGGATAGCAGTTCTTAAGTTGCCCAGATTGGTAGGTAGACGGGGACATACCAGCATATGCCAACAGCTTGTCCGGGGAATCAAAGCGGGAAAAATCGCCTACTTCGGCAAGAATCATAGCACCCATCCGAGTGCCGATGCCAGGGATGGTGGTAATGGGCGAATGCATCTCGTTCATGATGCTTTGAATGGCTGCTTCAATATCTTCAATCTCAGCGTCCAGCTCTCGGATGAGCCGGATGGTGTGGCGAAGCTCCAGTGATTTTGCAGACATTACTGCCCCAATAGATGCTCTGGCTGACTCGCGGATATCTATGGCCTTATCCCTGTTATAGCGGCCTTTGGATGCGTTGTGAAGGATGGCTTTCAAGTGTGTTAAGTTTGCCTCGGCAATTTGTTTTGCGCCGGGAAACTCGTCCAGCAGAGCGTATACGGAAGGCATATGCAACGTTGGCGTAAGCTTTTCCAATTCCGGGAATAGGATGCAGACAAGTCTTGAAACGGAACTTTTCAGCTTCGCCCGTTCTTTTACCTTGTCAAAACGGTATCTTGTCAATGACTTTAGCTCCTCGTTGTGGTAAACTGTGTCTGTGTAGGGCTTGAGGCCTGCATCGGACAAAAGCATAGCCGCAATCGTTCGCGCATCGACCCGGTCAGTCTTCGTCTTTCTGAGACTAAGGCTCTTTCTGTAAAGGTTTGTGCGCAAGGGGTTCAAGACATAGGTGGGTAGACCATTGTCAAGAAGAAACCCGAGAATGTTGTAGCTGTAATGCCCGGTTGCCTCAAGCCCTACTTTTATGTTGTCTTGAGACGAAGAGCAGTCCCGAATTCTTTGCAGCAGAATGGTAAAACCGTCCAGACTGTTTGGGATGGTGAACACATCCGAAAGGATTTCGCCTTCCGAGTTGAGGATAAAGCAGTCGTGCTTATCCTTTGAAACATCGATACCAACAGAAACTACCATAGCAAGAACCTCCAGCGGTTAGAATTATGATGCTGCATCCACAGTGCACCTTACTTTTGTAGCCTTGTTCCACATAAACCGTCCGGCGGTATTTAACTGATTAACAAAATTGTAAGGGGCTGTGGTTGGAACCTTTCTGAAACCATCTTGTGGTAGGAGAACACAACCAATCCACAGCATCCCTTACAGTGTAGCACAGCCCTTGGAGAGGGGCTCTAATAACTACTACTCTATAATACAAGGATGACACAACCATGGGACGTCTGGAAGGAAAAGTCGCAATTATCACCGGTGCTAACTCCGGTATCGGCAAGGCCACCGCGGAGCGTTTTGCACTGGAGGGGGCTGATCTGGTGCTGGCCGCCCGGCGGCTGGACAAGCTTAAGGAGGTGGAGGCCTATGCCGTGGCCCAGGGAGTGCGGGCCCTTTCCGTAGCCACCGACGTGAGCCAGCCGGAGGACTGCCGCCGCTTGGTGGAGGCCGCTGTGGCCGCCTTCGACCGCATCGATATTCTGGTCAACAACGCCGGCATTGATGATAAGAACAAATCCATCACCAACTGTGATCTGGAGCTGTGGGAGAAGGTGATCTCCACAGACCAGAACTCGGTGTACTTCATGATGAAGGAGGTCCTGCCACACATGGAGCGGGCCGGCCAGGGCTCCATCGTCAACATCTCCTCCATCGGCGCCACCCGCTCCAATGCTGGTATCTCCTACACCGCCGCCAAGATGGCGGTGATCGGCATGACCAAGAATGTGGCCATACAGTACGCCGGCACCGGCATCCGCTGTAACGCCGTCTGCCCCGGCCCCACCGAGACTCCCATCTTCTCCCCAGAGAACGCCGCCGCCTTTGACAAGGAGTTCGCACGGGCGTGCGCCCGCCACTTCGACGGCTCAGTTCCCCGCACCCAGCCTGAGGACCAAGCCAACGCCATTCTGTTTTTCGCCAGTGACGAGTCTAAGGCCGTCAATGGTGAAACCCTTGTGGTAGACTATGGCGGCACCATCTGAGGGGGCCGCGGGCCTTTCATAAAGAACCGGACCGGCATACGTAGGAGCCGGTCCGGTTCTTGTTATGCGTTCCTTCTTACAGGTTTTTACAGGCCGCCCTCCACAATCTGGGCCTTGATCAGGTTGGTTGTGCCGGACTGTCCCAGGGGTACGCCGGCGGTAATCACCACCGTATCGCCGATCTGGACTGCGTTCTCCTTACGGGCCACATCCACAGCCAGGGAGAACATCCGGTCGGTGGAATCCACCTCGCCGGACAGGTAGGGGTGCACGCCCCAGGAGATGGCAAGCTGCCGCCGGGTGGACTCATTCTGGCACAGGGCCACGATGGGGCAGGCGGGGCGGAAGCGGGAAATGACTTTGGCGGTGTAGCCCGACCGGGTGGCCGCCAGGATGGCCGAGGCGTTCAGATCCATGGCGGTCAGACAGCAGGAGTGAGTGATTGCGTCGCTGATACCGGATACCACGGGCAGCAGGCTGCGCTCCCGGAAGCGGCCCCAATAGTCGATGGCCTCCTCCGCGGCGGTGACGGTGTTAACCATGGTGGACAGGGCCTCAATGGGGTACTTGCCGGAGGCCGTCTCGCCGGAGAGCATGACGCAGGAGGTGCCGTCGAACACGGCGTTGGCCACGTCGGACACCTCGGCCCGGGTGGGGCGGGGATTGCGGATCATGGAGTCCAGCATCTGGGTGGCGGTGATGACCGGCAGGCCGGCCCGGATGGTGGCCTTGATCATCTTCTTCTGGAGGATGGGCACCTCGTGGGCGGGGATCTCCACGCCCAGATCGCCCCGGGCCACCATGATGCCGTCGGAGGCGGCGATGATGCCCTCCAGGTTCTCAACGCCCTCCCGGTTCTCGATCTTGGCGATGATGCGGATATTGTCGCCGCCGTGCTTGCGCAGTTCGGCGCGGATGTCCTCCACGTCGCTGGCCTTGCGCACGAAGGAGGCGGCGATGAAGTCGAAGTCGTTGTCCACGGCGAACTTCAGATCCTCCCGGTCCTTGTCGGTGAGGGAGGGCAACAGAATGTGCACATCAGGTATGTTAATGGACTTGTTGCTGGACAGGGGGCCGCCGTTTTCCACCTCACAATGGATCTCGTGGCCCTCTACCTTCTGGACCCGCAGCTCGATGAGGCCGTCGTCCACCAGGATGCGGCAGCCGGGCCCCACCTCCTTGTGGAGGTTGGCATAGGTGACACTCACCCGGCGGCCGTCGCCGGGCACGTCATCGGTGGTCAGGATAAATCCCTGGCCCTGCTCCAGAGTCACGGGGCCGTCGGCAAAGGTCTTTATACGGATTTCGGGGCCCTTGGTGTCCAGAATGGTGGCCACGGGGGCGCCCAGGGTGTCCCGCACCTTCTTGAACATATTCAGCCGGGCCAACTGCTCGGCGTGGCTGCCATGGGAGAAGTTGAAGCGGGCAGCGTTCATGCCGGTCCGGATCAGCCGTTCAATGGTCTCCGCATGATCCACCGCAGGCCCCAGGGTGCAGATGATTTTGGTCTTTCTCATGTTCATACAATCGTCCCTCCGTCGGGTATCCGAATCTCCAGGTCTCAACAAAAATCCGCAGATATCATACACCATCCCGCCCCGTTTGGGAAGGGTGAAATGGGTTAAATTTATGATTTCCGCCTACAATTTTTTCAAACCGTCCGCCGGGCCGGACACCGGAGCGCCGCCCAGCAGAGGGCCGCGCCGGCGCAGCCGCAGGCGATACAGGCGGCGAGCATCCAGTTTGCGCCGCCCATATCCAAGGTCCAGCCGGCCAGCAGGCCGCCCAGCATTCCGCCCATGCCGTTGGAGGCCACCATCATCACCGTCTGGCCCCGCACCCGGTCAGCCTCGGGCACGGACTCATTGACAAAGTAGACCGACGCCGGGGTGAACAGGCCGTAGCCCAGCAGTTGCAGGGGCTGGGCCAGCAGGACGCCGGCGTAGTTGAAGGTACACAGCAGCGCCACGGCCTTGAGGGTGCCGAATACGGCGCTGATGAGCAGCAGCCGACCGCTGCCGAACCGGCGGAGCAGCTTTGGGAAGAGGAAGGCGGTGGGCAGCTCGAAGGCCCCCATCACAAACATGGCCAGGCCCAGATCGGCGTCGGTGCCGCCCCGGCTTGTGACCACGTTCACCAGGAAGTTGGACAGGGGGAGCACCGCCGTCAGGCTCAGCAGCACCCCGGCCAGCATCAGGGTAAAGGACGGATTGGACCGCAGCAGGGCCAGGGCCGACTGTGGCTTCGGCCCCTCCGCATCTCGGGCGCGGGGCCTGCCCCGGTAGGGCGGGTAGGTGGCCACCAGGGCGATCTCCGCCGCGACCAGCACCACATGGGTGAGCAGCGTGCTCTCCACCCCGGAGCGCCCCACCTGGAAGCCCAGGAACACACAGGTCAGGGCGTAGGCCAGGGAGCCCAGTCCCCGGCCCAGGCTGTAGCGGATGGGGACGCCGTCGTTGATGAACTGGATGGCCATGGCGTCCATGAGGGGGTAGGAGGACACCTCCAGCCCGCCGATGACCGCCCACACCAGGGCGGTCTCCCCCAGCCCCATGCCCGGGGCGAGCCAGTACCAGACGCTCACCCCCAGGGAGAGGAGCATGGACAGGGAGACGATACGCTTGAGGGGGAATTCCGGGTGCCGGTCGGCAAAGCCCCCCAGCAGGGGCTGGCACACAATGCCCGCCAGGCAGCGTACCGAGGTCATCAGCCCGGCCTCCCCATTGGAGAAGCCCCGATCCAGCAACAGGGCGGTCTGATAGCCCACGATGGAGGCAAACATGGCCCAAAAGCCGATCTGCATGGCCATATAGTGCCAGTCCAGCCGCCGGAGGGAGGGTTGTCTCTGTATGGTCAAGGCTCATTCCTCCGTATGTTCATATTGGAACAGGTTGTCCAGCCGGGTGGTGCTCGCAGCGTAGAGGGTGAGGGCTATATCCGGCTCCAGGCCCGCGATGGTGTCCAGCAAATCCCCCTCGAAATACCGCAGATCAATGGTGGTCAGCTCCGAGCAGGACAGGGCCAGGAAGGGGGTGAGGGCGCAGGCAAAGGAGTCCCGCAGCAGCACCACCCGCGGCCCGTCCGGATTTTTGTGGTTGGTGATGGTGGCGATGGGGTAGTCGCCGCCGGCGTAGTAGGTATAGGGGTTGCCGTTGAACCAGTCCTGCTGGGCCACCCGCTCGGGGAAGCACACCGACGTCTCAAAGGGGCCGGTGCGGGTAAAGCCGTAGGCGGGGCAGGAATAGGTCAGCTCGGAATCGAATTTTGGGGTATAGAGCGTGATGTCGTCCGCCCCGGCGTAGAGGGAGCCCACCCGCTTGCCCTGGCTGCCCAGGAAGAAGTGCTCCAGCACCCGGGTATCCCAGTTGGCCGGATCGGTGAGGGCCGGGTCGGCGGCCAGGCCGTACCGCTCCTCCAGCTCGTCCGTCAGCGCCTGCCAGGCGAAAAAGGCCGCCTCGGGCTTCCAGTGGTGGTCGGTGCGGAAAAACCAGTTGGAGTAGATGCCGTTCTCCTCAAACAGGGGGCGCAGATCCACATAGTCCGTTCCCTGCCGCTCCAGCTCCTCCAGGAACGCGTCGGCGCTCTCGTTGCCGTACTCCTCCACCCCGGTCGGGAGCAGCGCCTCCCCACGCTGGAGCTTCTGTGGGGCGTTCACGTAGAGATAGGGGATGCCCAGAGCCTCCAGGCTCTGGGCAAACGCCGCCGTGGCGGCGGCGTTCTCCGCCACCTGCGGCCCGACGCCGGGCGCGGCCTGAAGATCCACAAAATTCAGTCCGCCGGTGGACAACCGCACCACAGTATTCTCCCCCACCGCGTCCTCCACCACCCGGCGGCCGGAGAGCCGCTGCACCCCGCCGTAGAGCTGAATAAACAGGTGATCCCGATCCAGATCGCCGTTGACGGCGGTCTCCGCCCCATCCACAAAGGCCATCACGTCCCTCTCCCGGAGGAAGGTCTTGAGCAGGGCCTCAAACTTCCCCTCCCCTCCGAAGAAGGAGGTGGCCAGCAGCAGGAACCCCGCCGCCACCGCCAGCAGGAAGACCGCGGCGGTCATGGTATTGCGTCGCTTCACGCTTCTGCCTCCTCAAAAATTGAAGTAGATGAAGGGGTTGTAGGTACCCTTGATCAGGAAGGCCGCCGACACCAGGAACACCGCCGCCGCCAGTACGGCGTAGCCCGCGTCCAGCAGGGGGCTGTCCTTTTTCGCGGCCCAGTCCCGCAGGCGGGGGGCCAGCGGGCCGGCAAAGAGCACCGACGCCGCCAGCACCGTCCAGTTCTCCCGCAGGTAGAGGGCGGTCAGATCGTCCCACCCCCCGGCGCCGAGGCCGAACATGGCCTGGAGGTACTGCCCCGCCGCCGCTAGGCTGTCCGCCCGGAAAAGCACCCAGGCAAAGTTCACCATCAGGAAGGTAAACAGCCATTTGGCCCACACCGGCCAGCCCCGGCCCAGATGCCCGTATTTCTCCAGTACCAGCAGCACGAAGTAGAACAGTCCCCAGGCCAGGAACGTCCAGTTGGCCCCGTGCCAGATGCCGGTGAGCAGCCACACTACGAACAGGTTGCGGATGTGTTTGGCCCTGGAGTCCACCCGGCTGCCCCCCAGAGGGAAGTAGACATAGTCCCGGAACCAGGTGGACAGGGAAATGTGCCACCGCCGCCAGAATTCGGTGATGGACCGGGAGATGTAGGGGTAATTGAAGTTCTCCAGGAAGTGGAAGCCAAACATCTTGCCAAGGCCGATGGCCATGTCGGAGTAGCCGGAGAAATCGTAGTAGATCTGCAGGGTGTAGCACAGGGCGCCCAGCCAGGCGAAGGAGGCGGACAGGCCGTCCCCCTGGCCAAAGGCTCGGTCGGCCACCACCGCCAGCTGGTTGGAGAGGAGCACCTTCTTGCCCAGACCCACGATGAACCGGCTGCACCCGGCGGAGAAGTCCGCCCAGGTCTCTTTGCGGTGGTCGATTTGCTGGGCCACCGTCTCATACTTGACGATGGGTCCGGCGATGAGTTGGGGGAAGAAGGAGATGTAAAGCCCCACCTTCAGGGGCGAGCGCTGCACCTCCCCCCGGTCCCGGTGGACGTCCAGCACATAGCTCAGGGCCTGGAAGGTAAAGAAGGAGATGCCGATGGGCAGCTCAATACCGGGAATGACAAAGGCCGCCCCCAGGCGGTTCAGAATACCCATCGTAAAGGTCAGGTATTTAAATACAAACAGGATACCAAGATTCACCGTCAGGGCGGCCACAAGAGGGGGCACGCAGGTCCGTCCCGCCCGCTTGCAGGCATCCACCCACAGGCCGAAGCCGTAATTGGCCAGGATGGAGCCCAGCATGACCAGTACAAACCAGGGCTCCCCCCAGGCATAGAAGCCCAGGGAGGCCAACAGCAGAAACACGTTCTGCCCCTGCCGCCACCTCCGCAGGGGCAGGTAATACACCAGCAGGACCACCGGGAGGAACAGGAAGAGAAACACCGAACTGGAAAAGAGCATGCCGCTTCTCCTTTAAGTCAAATACTTGCCCACGAACGGCACCTTGGAGAGGAGCCACGCCGCCGCCAGGGAGGCCAGGAATACCGCCGCCGTCAGCACCGGCACCGACAGCACAGGCGGGAAGGACAGGGCGGTAATGCCGAAGTTCCGCAGCAGCATGAGGAAGAACACGTGCACCAGATAGATGCCGAAGGACACCGTGCGCCCAGATAGGGCGTTGAGCAAAGTAGTGTAAGGCACTACCCCGTAAGATAACACGGGAAACAACCTGCCTAACCGAAAGGCGAAAGCTGAAACGGGAACACAGCACGGCAGGAAAGCAGTAAGTCACCTAAAGATAACTTGGTGCGACTGAACTGCAATGTTAAGTGGATATGAGGCTTAAGTTGGGTTTACTGAACGCAAGTTTCTAATTTCTGTTATCGGTCAGGCGGAGGAAAGTATCTGTAACCTCTGGCACACTGGCGATTGGTTATAGGTGTCAATCAATCGGTTATCAAAAACGGTGTGCAATCTGTAGGAGAACCTATGGCAAGGAAACGAAAGCGGAGACCGACAATCCACATTTGCCTATGCTCAACGCTAACTGGGGATGCCCTAAACAGGAACGCCAACCGAAGGAGGTGAAAATTCGGCTATGGCTGTAGAGCCTGAAAATCCTGCATGGGCACGGAACGCCCGTAGTAGTCCGAGAGGGGTAATGACCCTCACATGGCGAAGGGGCGTAGTTATTGTGTACTAAAAGAAAAGTTGATTAGGGAGGAAAACCTCAAAATGCAACCAACAACCGAAATTTTAGCAAGAATCAGTAGAAACTCACTCGCAAATAAAGATGAAATTTTTACCAGACTGCATCGCTATATGCTGAGGCCAGACCTGTATTTTCTGGCATATAAAAATCTGTATGCCAACAGTGGTGCCGCAACTAAGGGTGCAAACGATGACACGGCAGATGGATTCAGCGAAGCCAAAATCGCAAATATCATCCAAAGGCTCGCTGATGAAACCTACCAGCCCACACCCGCCAGAAGAACCTATATCCAGAAGAAGAACAATCCCAAGAAAAAGCGACCTCTGGGAATCCCGACATTCACAGATAAGCTGGTACAGGAAGTTCTGCGGATGGTTCTCGAAGCGGTGTATGAGCCTGTTTTCTTGCCAGTTTCTCATGGATTCAGACCCAAAAGGAGCTGCCATACCGCACTGAAATCCTTAAAAATGGAGTTCAATGGTATGCGTTGGTTCGTGGAGGGTGACATCAAAGGGTGCTTTGACAATATCGACCACAGCGTTCTTGTAGGCTTGATTCATAGTAAAATCAAGGATGCCCGGTTGATAAAGCTGATTTACAAATTTCTAAAGGCTGGATATTTGGAGGATTGGAAATATCACAAAACCTACAGTGGTACTCCACAGGGCGGTATCATTTCTCCGCTCCTTGCTAACATCTATCTGCATGAGCTGGACAAATTTGTAATGAAGCTGAAAAGCGAATTTGATACCCATGGGCAAGAGCCTGTCAGGACAGAATATCGCCTCCTAAGCAATGACCTCCAGAAACTTTCCTATCACATCGGCAGACGCACCGGGGCAGAAAGAGAACAACTGCTTTCCGAATACAACGAAAAGCGGAAGCTCATGCTGAAAATGCCCTGTACAGCTCAGACAAAAAAGTGCATCAAGTATATCCGCTATGCGGATGACTTTATTCTCGGTGTGAAAGGAAGTCAAGAGGACTGCCAGTGGATAAAGAGTAAACTTTCTGAGTTTATCCGTGAAACCTTAAAGATGGAACTCAGCGAAGAAAAAACACTCATCACTCATAGCAGCGAAAGGGCAAGATTTTTGGGGTATGATGTTCGTGTTCGCAGAAGCAGCATTATCAAGCATGGTGGGCCAGGCAAAAAGACAAAACGCACCCTCAACAATTCCTGTGAACTGTCTATCCCATTCGATGATAAGATTCACAGCTTCATTTTCGCCAAGGAAATTGCGATACAGAAACCGGATGGGAAACTCATGCCTGTCCGCCGTAAATCTCTTTTGCGACTCACAGATTTGGAAATCGTTTCTGCCTACAATGCGGAACTGCGGGGAATCTGCAACTACTATGGAATTGCCAGCAATTTTTATAAACTGTGCTACTTTTCCTATCTCATGGAATACAGTTGCCTCAAAACCCTCGCAAGTAAGCATAAATGCACCATAGCCAAGGTGGTTGAGAAATTCAAAGACCACTACGGAGAATGGGGAATCCCCTACGAAACCAAAACGGGGCAAAAACGATGCTATTTTGCAAAATACTCCGATTGCAAGGATAAGGCCAATCCGACGGACATCGTATGCAATGCTGCGGTGGAGTACGGATATTCCCGAACAGCCTTGGAGCAGAGATTGAAAGCAAAGGTCTGTGAGCTATGCGGTACGACCGAGAGCGATTGTTACGAAGTTCACCATGTCAACAAGCTCAAAAACCTTAAGGGCAAGCAGGCATGGGAGGTTGCAATGATTGCAAAACGGCGTAAAACGCTGGTTGTGTGCAAAAAATGCCATGTTGCAATCCACAACCAGTGAGTAACTGCTGACCGAACGATAACAGAGCCGGATACATTGAGAGATGTAAGTCCGGTTCCCGGAGAGGGTGGTGCGAACCTACCATAGTAATATGGCAAGGCGGTGCCTCCCTACTCCACTTCGCCACGCCGGAAAACCGCTGGCGGCGGGAGCGCTCGTCGCTCACCCCCAGCAAATAGCGGAAGAGCACAAAGACCGCCGTGCTCATCAGGGCGATGTTGGGACTGTCATAGTTATAAAAGGTCTGGGCCAGCGCCCCGCGCTGCTGGGACAGCCAGGCGGTGCCCCCCACGGTGACCGCCGCCCCTGCGATCCCCAGCAGGTAGATGAGGTACTCCGCCGGGCGGCTCAGTGTGTACTCCTTTAAGTAATAACCCAGTACATAGTAGCCCACATAGCCCAGCACCAGCTTGATATTCAGGTAGCTCTGGTAGAGGCTCACCGTCTGGCTGGGCCGCAGGCGCAGAAGGGTGGGCAGGAGGAAGGTGAAGACAAATACCAGCAGGAAAAACCAGTGGAAATCCCCCCGGCCTGCCCCCCGCACGAAGGCACGCAGCACCGGGGTGACCAGATACAGGCCGAGCAGCATATAAAGGAACCACAGGTGAAAGCAGGTCTTTCCCAGGAGCACCTGATAGAGGGCTGCCCGGACGCTCTCCCAGCTCAGGCCGTGCACCTGTACCCGTTCCACCAGCGCATAGGCCGTCCCCCATACCGCCAAGGCGGCGGCGATACGCAGCATATGGCCGAAAAAGAGCTTGGAGGGGGGGAGGCTGTGCTTGGGGTCCAGCAGGAACATGCCGGAGAGCATGACAAACACCGGCACACACCAGTGGGTCAGCCCGTCGTACACGTTGAGCACCATAAAATCGGGCGTTCCCACCGGCGACGCCTCCAGGGCCCCGCCAGTTATGTGGACCACGATCACCGCCAGCATGGCGGTACACCGCAGCAGATCGGCGTAGGCCAGCCGGCCGCCTATGGTCTGACTCACCCCTTACCCCCGCTCCGGGACGAGCTCGATCCAGTAGCCGTCCGGGTCCTCAATGAAGTAAACGCCCATATCCGGGTTTTCAAAGCATACGCAGCCCATGGCCCGGTGCCGCGCCAGCAGCGCATCAAAGCGGTCGGTGACGAAGGCCAGATGGAACTCCTGCTCCCCCAAATCGTAGGGTTCGGTGCGGTCCCGCAGCCAGGTTAACTCCAGACGGAAGCCGGTCTCCCCGTCCCCCAGGTACACCAGCTTGAAGGAGCCGTCGCCGGCCTCCTTCTCCTCCACCACCTCCAGCTCCAGCGCCTGCCGGTAGAAGGTCAGGGATCGCTCCAAATCCAGCACATTAAAGTTAAAATGATTGAATTGCAGCATGGTTTTTCCTCTTTTCTTCGGTTTTGCGGGCGTGGTTCTCTTCCCCGCCAGGCTAGGGCTTGTTTGAAACTTGGCGATGTACCCAGCAGTGAGGGATTATGGCTGCTGGCAAGCAATTTTTTCGCGGGAATCCGGACGGATTTCAAGGAAAAATTGCGCCGTCCAGCGGTCAAAAGGCTCGCCGATTGGGCCTGTTGACATGTTTCAAACAGGCCCCAAAGCCCTGGTCTGTAGGGACCGGCGCCCCAGGGCGGCTTCTCTTGCCCCTTCGTGTCAGTTCCCCTTCTGCCCACATCGGCCCGCCGGACCAATGGCTCTGACCGTGTCCCGCAGCCGCGGGCGGGTGTGGACACCCGCCCCTACAACTCTGCGGGTGGCCCAACACCCCCGCCTCCAAGTAGGGGCGGCCCTTGTGGCCGCCCGCGGGCGCACACAGTGCGCCTCTACAGCCGCTCCGCAAGCCTCCGTCCCGTCGGCGTCGCCGCCAAACCGCCGCTGCCGGTCTCCCGGAGTGAGGCGGGCAAAGCATCGCCCACGGCCCGCATGGCGTCGATGACCTCGTCGCAGGGGATGGCGCTCTCCACCCCGGACAGGGCCATCTCCGCGCAGGACAGGGCGTTGACCGCCCCCATCACATTGCGGTTGACGCAGGGCACCTCCACCAGCCCGGCCACCGGGTCGCACACCAGTCCCAGGGTGTTGGACAGGGCCATGGCGCAGGCGTGGGCCATCTGGCCGGGCGCGCCGCCCAGGACGTGAACCAGGGCGGCGGCGGCCATGCCGGAGGCGGAGCCCACCTCCGCCTGACAGCCCCCCTCCGCCCCGGAGATGGAGGCGCGGGTGGCGATCACCTGTCCGAAGCCGGCCGCCACATAGAGGGCCTCCACCATCCGGCGGTCGTCCAGGCCGTCCCTGGCCTGGAGGGGGAGGAGTACCGCGGGCAGCACCCCGCTGGCCCCCGCCGTGGGGGCGGCCACGATGCGTTTCATGCAGGCGTTGCACTCCCCCGTTTTGAGGGCGGCGGCGATCACCTGCCGCAGGAAGGGGGGGCACAGCCCCGGCCCCTCCCCCTCCAGCCGGGCCCCCGCGCCGCCAGTGAGTCCGCTGCGGGAGCGGGCGGCGGGGTCGTACTCCGCCACCGGGGCCTTCATAGCCGTCCAGAGGGCGGCCATCTGCCGCCAGGAGTGGGCCTCGTCCACCCCCCGCTCCCGGAGGTCGTCCTCCAGCACCGCCCGCCACAGGGGGACCTGCCCGGCCACCTGGAGCAGCCCCTCCACCGATGAAAACGCCATGTCAGTCCTCCCCCTCCATGTCCAGATAGGTGACCCGCTCGATGCCCGGGCAGGCCCGCAGTTCCTGCACCGCCGCCGCCCAGATGGGCTGGTCGCTCTCAATGACCATCACCGCCAGGCCGCCCCGCATATCCCGGTAGAGCTGCATGGTGGCGATATTCACCTGCCGCTTGGACAGCACGCCGGTGACCTCCGCCACCATGCCGGGCCGGTCCTGGTTGCGGATGATGAGGGTGGGCAGCTCGCCGGTGAAGCGGGCCTCCAGCCCGTCGATGGCGCACACCTGCACCCGGCCGCCCCCCAGGGAGGAGGCCGTCACCTCCAGCCGTTTCCCCGCCGCGTCCTCCACCCGGAGCAACACGGTGTTGGGGTGGGCCCCCCGCAGGGCCGCCCGCCCCAGGGTCAGCTCCATCCCCGCCGCCTCCGCCAGCTCGAAGGAGCGGGGGAGCCGGGCGTCGTCCGGCCGCATCCCCAGCAGGCCGGCCACCAGCGCCCGGTCGGTGCCGTGGCCCGTGCCGGTGGCGGCAAAGGAGCCGTGGAGCAGCAGCTCTGCCCGCCGGGGCGTGCTCCCCAGCAGCCTGCGGGTCAGAAACCCGATCCTTGCCGCCCCCGCCGTGTGGGACGACGACGGCCCCACCATAATAGGCCCCATGATATCAAAGATGTTCATAGTTGCTCAAGGTTCCTTTCCTACTTCCAAGCTGTTGTTGGGCCGTCGTCGGGCGCGTATGCGCCCCGCGCCGGGCGGGGCGCATCCTGTCGAAGATGTTCATTCTATGTGGATTTCCTTGCTCTGTCAAGGGGAAACGGCGCGTCAGGGATGCCGCGCCCTACAGCTCACCGGTTCGGCCTGCCAGATAGTCAAGCGGGCTCTCCAGCTCATCCGCGATGGCGGGCAAGTCATGAGCGTCCGGAAAAAGGCCCTGGATCGGGAGGTCTGCTTCTATTATGCCCTGGCGCTGGGAATTGAGTTGGGCCGCCTGTCTGCAAAAGGCTGACGCTCCTGCCCCCTACTCATCGTCATTGGCCTTCTTGTCGATGTACTCCGGCCGGAGCTTGCTGTAGACGATCTTCTGCTCGCTGTAGAGGCCGTAATAGCCGGAGAGCATGTAGGCCACGGCGATACACACGGCGAACAGCCCCAGGCTCTGGCCGGTGAACATGCCCAGACTGTCCCCGGCGAACAGCTCCAGGGAGAGCAGCAGGGAGGTCATGGGGCAGTTGGTGACGCCGCAGAAGACGCACACCATGCCCAGCCCCGCTCCAAAGGAGGGGTGCAGCCCCAGCAGGGGGGCGGCGGTGCAGCCGAAGGTGGCCCCGGTAAAGAACACCGGGACGATCTCGCCCCCCTTGAAGCCCGCCCCCAGGGTAATGGTGGTAAAGAGCATCTTCAGCAGGAAGGCCTCGGGCCGGGCCTCCCCTCCGATGGCGGCGTGGATCACCGCCGTGCCAGCCCCGTTGTAGTCGTAGGTACCCGGGTTCCACAGCCACACCAGGAAGGTCAGCGCGATGACCAGCGCCCCGCCCGCAGCGGCCCGCGCCACGGGGTTGGGGAGGTACTTGTCGTACAGCCGGGGGGCGGCGTGCATCATCCGGCAGAACAGGATGGAAAGCAGGGCGAAGAGGACCCCCATGCCGATGCACTGGAGAAGGGTGACGGGGGTAAGGTTGGGCACCCCCTGGAGGGAGAAGGCGGTGGGCGGCACGCCGCAGAGCTGGGCCACCCACAGGCCGATAATGGCGGAGAGGACGCAGGGCACGATGGCGGCGTAGTAGAGCACGCCCACACTGGTCACCTCCATGGCGAACATGGCGGCGGTCAGCGGCGTGCCGAAGAGGGCGGAGAAGGCGGCGGACATGCCGCACATGGTGATGATACGGCTGTCCTTGTCGTCCAGGTGCATCCACCGTCCGATCTTGGAGGAGAGGGAGCCGCCGATCTGGAGGATGGCCCCCTCCCGGCCGGAGGAGCCGCCCAGCAGGTGGGTGAGCACCGTGGCGGCGAAGATGAGGGGCGCCGTGCGCAGGCGCAGGGGCTGGTTCTCCCGCACAGCCACCAGGACGAAGTTGGTGCCCCGGTCCTTCTCCATGCCGCAAATCCGGTAGAGCAGAACAATGGCCACGCCCCCCAGGGGCAGGAGCCACAGAAGCCACGGGTTGGCCTCCCGCAGGGCTGTGACGGCGTTCAGCGCGTAATAAAAGGCAGTGCTGACCCCGCCGGCCGCCAGGCCGATCACCCCGGCAAACAGCACCCATTTCAGGAAGGTGCCCGGCTGCTCCAGCAAGCGCCGCAGCCGCCCCTCCGTCCGTTCTTTGGTTTCCATCCCGGTTTCCCCCTCTCACGCGTACAGGTTATTATAACATGCGCCGCAACTTTTTTCCGCATGCTTATGGATTTTTTTCATAAATATGATATACTAAGTTCTGTAACGCATGGAACACATGCAATCTGTCGTTTCAGAAAGAGGAGGAATCATCTTGCAGCCCCCTTTATGGCCTCAGCTTCTACTCCAGGTCATACTCATCGCAATCAACGCATACTTTGCCGCCACGGAAATCGCGGTCATCTCCCTCAATGAGGCGGTGATCCGCCACCAGGCCGAGGAGGGCGACAAAAAGGCCGCCCGTCTCCTGCACATCGTGGAGCAGCCCACCGGGTTTCTCTCCACCATTCAGATCGGCATCACCCTGGCGGGCTTTCTGGGCTCCGCCTTCGCCGCCGACAACCTGGCCGGCCGCCTGTCCCAGTGGTTCGCCGCCCAGTATGCCCTGACCGCCGCCGCCGAGGCCGCGGTGCACACCCTGTCCGTTATCCTGATCACCATTATCCTCTCCTTCTTCACGCTGGTCTTCGGCGAGCTGGTACCCAAGCGGGTGGCCATGAAGAAGAGCGAGCAGGTGGCCCGCTTCACCTGCGGGGTGGTGGCCTTCCTGGCCGCCGTCATGCGGCCGCTCATCTGGCTGCTGACCGTCTCCACAAATGCCGTGCTGCGTCTGGTACATATCGACCCCAACGAGGAGGACGATGAGGTATCGGAGGAGGGCATCCGCATGATGGTGGACATCGGTGAGGAGAAGGGCGCCATCCAGGCCGGTGAGAAGGAGATGATCGAGAACATCTTCGAATTTGACAACATGACCGCCGGGGACGTGATGATCCACCGCACCGACATGGTGATGCTGTGGGTGGACGACACGGCGGAGGAGATCGCGCAGACCATCGAGTCCTCCGGCCTGTCCCGTTTCCCGGTGTATGAGGAGGACGCCGACGACATCATCGGCATCCTGAACACCCGCGACTGGCTGCTCAACGCCCGCAAAGCCTCCCCCCGCCCGGTGCGGGAGCTGCTGCGCCCGGCCTATTTCGTGCCCGAGTCGGTGCGCACCGATAAGCTCTTCCGCGACATGCAGAGCCGGAAGATCCACCTGTCCATTGTGGTGGACGAGTACGGCGGCACCGCCGGCCTCGTGACTATGGAGGATCTGCTGGAGGAGATTGTGGGCAACATCTACGACGAGTTCGATCCCCAGGAGGATCAGGAGATCATCGCCCTGGGCGACAACCGCTGGCGCATTGCCGGCTCGGCGGAGCTGGACGATGTGGCGGAGGCCCTGGACATGGAATTTCCCGAGGACGAGGAGTCCGAGACTCTGGGCGGCCTGGTCTTTGCCCAGCTCAACGTGATCCCGGAGGACGGAAGCCACCCCGAGGTGGAGCTGTACGGCCTGCACATCCGGGTGGAGGAGCTGACCGACCGCCGGGTAGAGTGGGCCACCGTCACCAAGCTGGCCCCCTCCGAGCCGAAGGAGAACGCCGAATAGGCAATAAAAGAGCCCCCCGGAATCCCAATGGGATTCCGGGGGGCTCTTTTATTGCTCTTTGAATGGAACTGTGTTCAGCCCACGTGCTCGCCGAAGTTCATCAGCATCTGGGCCACCTCGGCGCGGGTCGCGGTGCCCTGGGGATCCAGGACGCCGTTCCCCTTGCCGGAGAGCACCTGCGCGTTGACCGCCCACGCCATGGCCTCCTGCGCCCAGTCGGAGATGCTGGCAGAGTCGCTGAACTCCCGCACGGCCATCCCGCCCTGGGTGGTGTCATAGCCCTTCGCCTGCGCGTAGCGGTACAGAATCGCCGCAAGCTGCTCCCGGGTCACGCTGTCCTCCGGCCCAAACGCGCCGGTGTCGTACCCCTTCACGATGCCGCGGGCCGCCGCCCAGTTCACCGCGTCGGCGTACCACGCGCCCGCCGCCACGTCGGGGAAGCCCGCCGCGCCGGGCGCCTCCGGCCGCTCCTCCAGGTTGTAGAGCACCTGGGCGATCATGCTCCGGGTCAGGTTCATGGCGGGGGCGAAGGTGGTGTCCGTGGTCCCCTCCATCATTCCCTTGTCGTACACATACGCCACGGCGTCATAGAACCAGTCGCCGCTCGTTACATCGGTGAAGGGCAGGCCCTCCACCTTCGCCGCCGTGAACACGGCCTCCACCGTGACCTTGGAGGCTGGCATTTTGAAGGTGTACTTGCCGTCGCCCTTGTCGGTGAGCTTGACGGAATCGCCGTTCTTGTCGGTGACGGTCAGCTCGTCCAGCTCATACCCCTCGTCGGGCTTCACGGTGACAGTCACCGTGCTCCCCTTGGAGGCGCGGGTGGGGCTCACCTCCACGCTGCCGTTGTCCGTGTCCTCCACGCTCACCGTGTACCGGGTCGAGCCGGAGGAGGAGCTGCTGCCGTTGTAGTCCCACTCCGCAGTCAGGGTAACATCCTTCATCACTTTGTAGGGGCTGCTCACCCGGCTGCTGCCGTCATACCAGCCCTCAAAGGTGTAGCCGGAGCGGCTGGGAGTGGGCAGGGTGAGCTTGGTCCCCTCAGTGACCGTATAAAGGCTGTTCGCCGTCTCTCCGTCGGCATAGTCCAGGGTAACGGTGTACTTCGTCCCGCCAGTCGTGGCGTTTACCTCGGTAATGGTGTCGCCCGGCTGGGCAGCGGCCTGGGCGGCCTCCAGGCTGGGATAGTAGCTGTAGGGAGCCTCGGGGTTGGAGGCGCTCTCCAACTGGGCCTTGACGCTGTCAGCCAAATAGTCCTCGTTGACGGGCTTGGCAAAGTGACCGCTGGTGACCTCGATGCCGCTCTTTGCAGCCTCTGCGGCCCCGCTGGCCGCCTCAATGGCACCGAAGGTGCCGTTGCCCTGAATGGTCAGCTTGTGTGTGTCCGCGACGGTGCTGTCATACACGATCTTGCCGTTGATGGTGCCGGTGTAGCTCTCATCAAAGGTAACATTGGTAGAAGGATAGCTACTATACTTACAGACATCAAACGCAATGGCTTCGTCGCTGGTGGTCACGATATCCGTATCGCCCTTGAAGATGATGCTGCCATTGTTGAAGCTCAGCGCGTAGTCCTCGCCGTCCGCCTGATGCTCGGCGAAGAAGTGCATATCCTCCAGGGTCAGGTTTGCATAGTTCTGAATGATGCGCTTGATGGAGGTCGTGCCTTCGGCAATACGGACGGTGCCGTTTTTGAGGGTGATGGTGGAATCCTTCAGGAACTGGAATCCATTGCTTTCCGTTCCGGCAGAGCCCGCTCCCGGGTCCTTCAGGGTATAGGTGTGGCCGCCAAAATCAATGGTAAAGTTCTTACCAGAGGGCACGGCAATGCCGGCCGCTTCTGGGATGTCCTTCAGGACGTAGATGGTGTCCCCGGCTTTGGCCGCTGTGATCGCCGCACCCAAGGTCTCATAGGTCTTGCCGCCCACCATCACCGCCGCATTTTCGGCAGTATTCGTGGTCAGAGTTCCATCCACAGTGCTGTTGACAATGACGATCGTTTCTACGGTGGTGCCCTCGGGCACGCTGCCGATGGTGCTGTTGACCACGCTCATGGTGCCGCCGGCGCTGTTGGACACCTGGCCGTCCACGGTAGCGCCGTCGGTGATGGCCACATCCGCCTTGCCGCTGTTGGTCACGTTTCCGGTAACCTTGGCCTTCTGGGTAATGGTCAGCCGGGCGCCCTCGCTGCTGTCCGTGAGGACAATGGAGCCGTTCAGCGTGCCGCCGGTGATCTCAATATCGCCGCTGTGGGTTCCACCGCCCATTGTGGTGATTACCGTCTTTTCCCCGGCGTTGAAGGTACCGCCGTTGATGGTCAGCTTGCCCTGATCCATGGTGCCGTCGATATAGCCGTTCAGAATGACGCCGTTGGAGGCGCCCGCCGCATCGAAGGTACCGCCGTTGACAGTGGCCACATTCCAGTTCAGGAACGCTGCCTGGGACATGCTGGTAAAGGTGCCGTCATTGATGACCAGCTCGCCATAGTCGTCGTTCTTGATCGTGTTCAGGCCGCCGGAGAAGGTGCCTCCGTTGATGGTCAGCACGGAGTTTTCCTTGCCCGTATTCTGACTTCCGTTATACCAGCCGTTCTCAATCATGCTGGAGAACTGGCCGTTCTGCGTGACGGAAACTCCACTATTGATCTCCATGGTGCCGTGGTTGACGATGTTGTAATAGGAATTCCCGCCGCTGGCTTCGGCATTCTGTCCGTTCTCTTTACTGCGGGTATACGCGCCTCCGTTGAGCACCACATTGCCGCCGGGCTCATTCTGGATTGCCGCTCTGGCGTGGGTCACGTTGTCCACCGTGCCGCCGCCGGTGATGGTCAGAGTGCCCTTGTTGGTAATCGTGTGGTTCTCGTGGTTGGCCAAGGTCTTTCCGTTCAGATTGAGGGTCAGCTCCGCTCCCTCGGGGATTACGATATCCTCCGCCGTATCCTGGAGCAGAGTAACCGTCTCGCCCTTCCCGGCGTTGTCGACCGCCTTCTGGAGGCTGGCGTAGTACTTGCCGCCCACCTCGGCCACACCGTTCGTTTCATCCAGTTCTTTTACGGTAAACGTACCGTCTGGGCCTTCGGTTACCACTGTTCCCTCTGCGGTATAGGCAGAAAACGCTTCCTTTGTCAGGCCAGTGTCTGCAAAGGTGCCGCCAGTGATCTCCACATGAACCTCTTCTTTATCGGCAATGTCAATCTTCCCGGTGAAGTCGCCGCCATAGATATTGATATTCGCCGTTGCAGTCGGATAGCTATTTAAGTCCAGATCAGCCTTTACTACCGCTTTCTCTTCTCCTGCCTTAAATGTGCCATCGTATACGTTGATTGTCCCGCCGGAACTAAAAATGTAAAGCCCATAGTTCTCACTGGTAAAGCTGCCGCCGTACACATTGACCGTGCCAGTTCCACCGCTGGCCGCCAGGTTGACGCTATTATGGTCATAATACCCGGTCTGTGTAAAGGTACTATCGTATATATTCACTGTACCGCCGGCTGCCTCTACACCTCCTCCTGTCTGGGAGGTAGAGCAAACCTTCTTTAAATCAATAGTACCGCCTGCAAATGCTTTGACGCTACAGCCATAGGCAGTGCTATTTTCAAGCCGCATATCACTCAGTTCCAGGGCAGCATCTTTAGCACCTACGGTACAATAGGTTCCACTATTTGTCTTAATTGTACCATTGGTGATCTTTAAAGTGCCTTTGCCCGCCTCGGTTCCTATCGCTCTCAGGGCAATATTCTTGTTATCACCTGTAATTGTATGGCCGTTCAAATCCAGGGTAACGGTGCCGCTGTTTTTATAGTCGGCATCCTCCTGCCCCGTAACCGTCACGTCCTGTTCCAGCCTCAGGGTCTCGCCATCCTGCGCGTCCGCAAACATTTCTGCCAGTGTCTTTTCCACCGTCGTCGGCTGTGCCGCTTCCTCCAGCGTGTCCGCTGCCGGAGTCTCTTCCGCAAAGACAGTCATAGGAAGAAGACTCAGCAGCATACACACAGACAGTAGCGCCGCCAATCCTTTTTTTGCCCGTTTCATGTTGTTCCTCCTTTTACAAAATTGCGCCCCGGCTCCACTGCTGTCAGTTGTTATTGTCTTTTGCTAGCAAAAGACAGAAGTGTGCCGGCACACTTGGCATCCTTACTGTATCACATTGTCCCAATATTTTCAAGAGGGCACGTCCACGCAATCCACTTATGCGTTCCGCAGCAGCTCCCTCGCCCGGGCCAGCAGCTTGGCGTACACGCCGTCCATCTGCCACTCGTTGGTGTACTCCAGCAGGCGCTCCGCCGGAAGCCAGCCCACCCGGCTGTTCTCCCCCTCCCGGATCTGGAGGGCGTCGCTCTCGTCGGCCACTAGCAGGTAGGATACATTGAGATGCTGATGGGAGGGCACCCACTTCCCGCGCTTCACGTGGCCCCACACGGGCAGAATGTCCAGGGAGGCGATGGCGGGGCTGAGGGGACGGATATGCTCCACCCCCGTCTCCTCCCGGGCCTCCCGCAGGGCCACGGAGAGCAGGTCGCCCTCCCCATCCGCATGGCCGCCCGTCCAGGCCCACACCCTGTAAATATTGTGATGGGCCATGAGCACCCGGGTGCCGTCGGCGTTGACCACAAATCCGGAGCTGGACAGGTGGGCGATCTCGTTGTCCCGGGTGAGGATGTTGTCCGGAAACAGGCGGATGTACTCCAGAATCAGCCGCTGATCCGCCGCCTCCTGCTCATTTTGGGGCATATAGGCCCGAATTTCATCCACATACATGGGGCTTCCTCCTCCGGTAGATCACATAGCGGAAGGGGATGCCCGCGTGCTCCTGGGGCTCCCCCTCCTCGGCCATCTCCCAGTCCGGGCCGGCGTCCAAATCAGGGAAAAAGGCATCCGCCCCCTCCCACGCCCGGCCGATTTTGGTGATGTAGGCCGTGTCGCACCAGTCCAGCAGGGCCGCGTAGACGCTCTCCCCCCCGATGACGAAGGAATCTGCCGGGGCGGCCGCCCGCAGGGCCTCCAGCGACCGGAACACCTCGGCCCCCTCGGGGGCGAAAGAGGGGTCGCGGGACAGGATCAGGTTCCGCCGGTTTTTCAGGGGCCGCCCGCCGGGGAAGGTGGCCAGGGTCTTGCGGCCCAGGATCACCGGGTGGCCGGTGGTGAGGGCCTGAAAGCGCTTCAAATCGGCCGGGATGTAGCAGAGCTGATCCCCGTCCCTGCCGATGGCCCAGTTCAAGTCCACCGCCGCGATCAAATTCATCGGGCTCCCTCCTTATACCGCCACGGGGATGGGCTGCTCCAGCGGGTGGAAGCGGTAGCCCTCCAGGCGGACGCTGTCCTTCGTGAAGGCGTAGAAGTCGGTAACCGCCGGGTCCAGCCACAGCCTCGGGGCCTCGTAGGGCGTCCGGGCGATGAGCTCCTCCACCACCGGCACATGGCGGTCATAGATGTGGGCGTCGGCGATGACGTGCACCAGCTCCCCCGCTTCCAGCCCCGACGCCCGGGCCAGGAAGTGCACCAGCACGGCGTACTGCATCACGTTCCAGCCGTTGGCGGTGAGCATGTCCTGGCTGCGCTGGTTGAGCACGGCGTTGAGGGTGCGCCCCGACACGTTGAAGGTGACCGACCAGGCGCAGGGGTAGAGGGCCATCTCGCTCAGATCGTGGTGATTGTAGAGACTGGTGAGAATCCGCCGGGAGGCCGGGTTGTGCTTGAGATCGTAGAGCACCCGGTCCACCTGGTCAAACTCCCCCTCGGGGTAGCGGTGCTTGACTCCCAACTGGTATCCGTAGGCCTTGCCGATGGAGCCGCTCTCGTCCGCCCAGGCGTCCCAGATGTGGCTGGACAGGTCGCGGATGTTGTTGGACTTCTTCTGCCAGATCCACAAAAGCTCGTCCACCGCGCTCTTGAAGGCCATTTTGCGGATGGTCTGCACCGGGAATTCCGCCCGCAGATCGTAGCGGTTGACGATACCGAATTTTTTCACCGTGTGGGCGGGGGCGCCGTCAGCCCACCGGGGGCGCACCTCCTGCTCCGTGTCCCACACCCCGTTGGCCAGAATCTCCTTGCAATTTTCAATGAACAGCTCGTCCGCGCGGCTCATATCGTTCCTCCTCCGGTTGGTTTTCCCCAGCATACCACATTCCGCGCCGGAACGCAAACCCGCCGGTTCGGCCGACGGCCGGGCGCAGCTCCGCGCCCGCGGGCGGCCATAAAGGCCGCTCCTACGTTCCAGCACCGTCCCCCAATTTTCTCCCATACAGGCCGGTGCGGCGGGGGCGTTACAGCGTAAGCCCCCGCCGCCGGAAAGCCGCCAGCGGAACAGCCTGGGGGAAGTTCCAAGAAGGGGGAATCGCAATTCCCCCTTCTTGGCCGTTTCAAGGGGTGGATTGTTAAGGCGGGGGAAATCGGAATCCCCCGCCTTAACTGGCTCTTTCGCCCCTTTCTGGCCACTCAGAAAGGGGCCCGCCGGAAGCATGATAAGAAAACAGGTGTCAAAAAGGGTAACATGGAAGGCGCTTCAGCCTGGAATAAGGTGGGCCGATGTGGGCAGAAGGTGAATTGCCCCGAAGGGGCAAGAGAGGCCGCCCTGGGGCGTCGGCCCCTACGCTAAGGGGACGCCCGCCTCAACGTATCACGGCATAGGGGCGGCCTTTATGGCCGCCCCTACAGGCCGTAGTACTGGCACAGCCGGGCCACTGCGTCCATAGCGTCGGGCGGATTGACCCACAGGTCTGGCAGATAACCGATGCCGTCCCGGTTTTCCATGGTCTCATGAAAGCCCAGCCCGGTACCGAAGAAAACCGGGAGTCCCGAATTTGGCAGGTAGCAGGTGAAGTTATCCGACACCAGGTAGCAGCCGCCCGTGTTTACCCCCACCACCAGCGTGTTCTCCACCGTGTGCAGGTCGGTCAGCACGTCCTCTCCGGCGGAGGCGGTCCAGTTGTCCGTCAACAGGAAGGTGATTCCCTCCCGCTCCACCCATCGGCCTGGCTGTGAGGAAACAGCCCAGGTTCCCATGGCCTCGTCCGGATAGTCCAGAAAATAGCAGCCGATCTGGCTGATCCTCTTTCCGGAGCTCCGGCGGGGCTGGGCGGGCTGGCCCGTCCAGCCCTCAAACCACTCCGCCATCCAGTTCGAGTACCCGCCGGGGTTGCTCCGCACATCGAAGATCAGCAGGGGCGCGTCGGCGTACTCCCCGCCGCAGGCGGCAAACCGCGCCAGCTGTTCCTCCCCCTCCGGCGTGTCGGCGGACATATAGCAGGATTGCAGCGTTGGGATGCCCTGGTATTCGCTCTCCGCAAACACAAAATGACCGGGGCCCACAGTCTCACAGGGCGTCCACGACAGCTCATATCCGCCCAGGGTGTCCGGCAGATCGCTCCCGTCCTCGCTCATGGCGAAAAAGCCGTAGGTGATGGCCCCATCCGGGCCGATGGTGGGCTTCACATAGTCCTCACTTAGCCCAGTGGGGTCGCTGATGTATATATCCGGTACATAATAGGTACGGAGCTTGGAAAGCAGGTAACTGCCTCCAATTGTAAAGTGTCCGTCCAGTACCGTCCCCTCCAGCGGCAAATATAGGGCCGTCGCCAGCCGGATGAGCGTAGAACCATAAGGGGTGGTGGTGTCCTCCAGTATCTCGATGCTCTCCGCCCTCAACTTCTCAAACACCTCATCGCCGCCGAAGTACTCGTAGGCCCCGTAGGTGGTGCGGAGGAGGGTAAAGAATACATCCAGATCCTCCCTGGCCTTCTCTGGAGGGAGATAGTCCACCATATTGCGGTGGGTCATCAGAGCCTCCATCTCCCCGTCGGTGAAGGTGTGGTTCTGGTCGGCAAAGTCCGGCGTCCAGGGGGAGATGTCCAGTGGCTCCCCCTCCTCGATGACGGCCCGTCTTGTCTCGTTGACCTCGTCCAGAAATGCGTGGAAGTCCACCGCCGCGGCCGGGGTGGGTGTGGGCTCGGGTGCGGGTTCCGGCGCGGGGGCGCACCCCGTCAGCAGGGCGAGGCTCAGGGCCAGGGGGAACAGTCTACGGTTCATTCCAGCACGCTTCCTTTCAGTCCATCCTGATAAATTTCCGTTATTTTTACCTCTTTTATGACATTATGTAGTCCCTCGCCCGGGGCAAAGACCTCCGTATAATTGGGAGCGTGGCCACGCCAGAGGCCCCCCTTCTCCTCCTCAAAGAGCACGGGCAGGGTCTCCCCCACCCAGCGTTCCAGCCAGGCCGCCCGCAGCTCCTCCGCCACCGCCGCCGCCCGGCGGGCCCGCGCCTCCTTTTCCGCCTTGGGCACCTGGCCGGGCAGGGCGGCCGCCGGGGTGCCGGTACGGCGGGAGTAGGGGAAGATGTGCATGGCGGAGAAGGCGCACCGGCGTACAAAGTCCAGGGTCTGGTCGAACTCCTCCTCCGTCTCGCCGGGGAAGCCCACAATGAGATCGGTGGTGATACCGGGTCGATCAAAGTGTTCCCGGAGTAATGTTACGCTCTCATAATACCAGGCGGAATCATATTTCCGGTTCATCCGCTTCAACGTGGCGTCGCAGCCGCTCTGCATGGAGAGGTGGAAATGGGGGCACAGGTTGGGCAGGGCGGCGGCCCGGCGGCAGAAGTCCTCCGTGACGGTGCGGGGTTCCAGGGAGCCCAGCCGCACCCGGCACTCCGGCGCGGCAGCGCACACCGCCTCCACAAGGTCGATCAGGCCCTGCCCATTTTTGAGATCGTGTCCCCAGGAGGAGATTTCGATGCCGGTGAGCACCAGCTCCCGGTAGCCCGCCCCGGCAAGGCGCTTTGCCTCACAGGCGGCCTCCTCCAAGGGAAGGGAGCGGATCGGCCCCCGGGCGTAGGGAATGATACAGTAGGTGCAGAAGTTGACGCAGCCATCCTCCACCTTGAGCATGGCCCGGGTGCGCCCTTCCAGGCCGCCGGCGGGCAGATGCTCATACTGGCGGCGGCGCAGGGCGTCGTCCACCCTTACCACCGGGTGTCCGCCGTCGGGGCTGAGGGCCTCCAGCGCGTCCAGAAAGCCCATGCGGTCGGCCGTGCCCATGACCAGATCCACCCCCAGGGCCTCCACCGCCTCCGGATCGGTCTGGGCGTAGCAGCCGCACACCGCCACCACCGCGTGGGGGGAGCGCTTGCGGGCCTGCCGGATCATCTGGCGGGATTTCTTGTCGCTCACCGCCGTGACGGTGCAGGTGTTGATCACATAGGCGTCCGCCGCCCCGTCAAATGGAACCAGGGCGTGGCCCCGGCGGGTGAGCTCGGCCTCCATCGCCTGCGTCTCGTATTGGTTGACCTTGCAGCCCAAGGTGTAGATAGCAACTCGCATGTCTTTTCCTCGCATATGGCCGCGGCTCTTTGTGGAAAAAACAGAATTTCCGGTTTACCGCGGCTTTCCCATTGAATTTTTTCCCCGTTCCTGTCTATAATGGGGATACCCTAATTATAAAGCAAAGCCCCACCGTTTGTATACAGTCATTTAGGAGGTGCCCTTTCATGTCTGAGTTCTTCGTGTCGCTGTCCTCCATCGAGGATGTACGCCAGTTTGTCAACGCGGCCACCTGCTGCCCCTGCGAGGTGGACGTGCTCTCCGGCCGATACGTCATCGACGCCAAATCCATCATGGGCCTGTTCTCCTTGGATCTCTCCCACCCGGTGAAGGTGGAGGTCCACGGCTCCGACGCCGACCGCTCCGCCTTTGAGCAGAGTGTCGCCGCCTTTGAGGTCAAGCAGACCCAGTAATATAAGATAAGGAGGGCGGCCCAGGGCCGCCCTCCTTTTTCGACGGTTTACAAACCGGCCGCTTCTGTGGTAGAATAGTTTGCTTTCGCAGGAGGGATGACCATGTCAGACCAGTACCCGTTCTTCGCCTACCTCTCCCGGATGCGGTACATCAACCGCTGGGGGCTGATGCGCAACACCTTTCAGGAGAACATTCAGGAGCACTCCCACATGGTGGCGGTGCTGGCCCACGCCCTGGCCGTGATCCGGCGGGACGTGTTCGGCGGCGACGCCGACCCCGGCCTGGCCGCCGCCGCGGCCCTTTACCACGACGCGCCGGAGATCCTCACCGGCGACCTGCCCACCCCCATCAAGTACTACAACCCCGACATCCGGGACGCCTACAGGGAAGTGGAGCAGTTCTCCGCCAACAAGCTGCTGCATATGCTGCCGGAGGCCCTCCGCCCCTCCTTTGACCCCCTGCTGCGGGAGGACTACGACCCCGAGCTCAGAACACTGGTCAAGGCCGCCGACAAGCTCTCGGCCCACATCAAATGCGTGGAGGAGCTCAAGGCGGGCAACGCCGAATTCAAGCAGGCCGCGGAGCAGACGCTGGAGGCCCTGCGGGGCTATGGTCTGCCCGAGCTGGACTACTTTCTGGAGCACTTCCTGCCCGCCTTCGGGCTGACGCTGGATGAGCTGCAGTGAGAGTCCCCCATATCCGTAAAAACCGCAAAGGAGCTGTTCTATTATGAGAGCAATCGTCACCGTTCTCGGCAAGGACCGGGTGGGTATCATGTCCCTGGTCTGCGCCCTGCTGGCCCAGCACAATGTCAACATTCTGGACATCAGCCAGACCATCCTCCAGGGGGACTTCACCATGGTTATGCTGGTGGACGCCGGCGCCTGCGACATCCCCTTCGCCGAGCTGGCCGCACTGCTGGAGCGGGAGGGTGAGGCCCGCAGCCTGGACATCCGCGCCCAGCGGGAGGATATTTTCAACGCCATGCACCGGATCTGAGGAAGCGCGGAGGGTAGGCGCATAGGGGAGCTAAGGGGACATGAAGACGAAACCGCAGCGTGAGCAAACGTGCCGGTGGCACGTTTGTAGCGGAGGCCGCAGCGGCTATGCCGCGAGGAGGAGCCCCGGATGAACGCTGCCCGTCGCGGAGGGCGCGCAGCGTGACAGGAAGCGCGGAGGCGTGGGTCGCAGCCGCACAGCGAGCCCCACAGACGAAAAAGCAGTTGCGCCGCAGGCGCAAGGTGTTTTTCGCGGAGGGGTAAGCAGTGTGGCGTCGCGCAGCCGCCGCAGCGTGACAGCGTCGGCCCAAGCTTTGGATCATTCGCTTCCGGGCAAGCCCGAACGCTCACTCCCGCCGCTGGGCCTCCTTTTCCCCACGCGAACCGCTTCGCTGGGTTCGCGCGGGGGCCCCGAAAGCGGGGTGCACCCACGCCGGGATGTAGGGGCGGGGGCCCACACCCGCCCGCGGGCCGGCGGCTCGTTCTGGAAAACGCTGCGGTAAGCCGGAGAGGACGGGCGGCCACAAGGGCCGCCCCTACATAAAAGTCCGAAGCGTGCTGTTGTGTGCGCATGAATATCGCAGGGGTGGGTGCCCACACCCGCCTGCGGGCCGGTGAGGGCAGAAGGTGAATTGCCCCGCAGAGGCAAGAGAGGCCGCCCTGGGGTGTCGGCCCCTACAGCGGGACGTCTTTGGGAGCTGTAATGTAGGGGCGGGGCTTGTCCCCGCCCGCCGGAACCGCCCACGTTTCAGTTGATTTTCAGGAGGAATTGACTTGATCAACACCAACGAAATTTTGGATACTATACATATGATCGACCAGCAGCATCTGGACGTGCGTACCATTACCATGGGCATCTCCCTGCTGGACTGCGCCGATCCCGATCCAAAGGCCGCCTGTCAGAAGATCTATGACAAGATCACCCGCCGGGCCGAGCACCTGGTGGCCACCGGCGAGGCCATTGAGCGGGAGTTCGGCATCCCCATTGTCAACAAACGCATCTCCGTCACCCCCATGGCTCTTGTGGCCGGGGCGTCGGAGACGGGCAGCTACGTCCCCTTCGCCGTGGCCATGGACAACGCCGCCAAGGCCACCGGGGTCAACTTCATCGGCGGCTTCTCCGCCCTGGTGCAGAAGGGGGCCACCCAGGCCGACAAGAAGCTCATCGCCTCTATCCCCGAGGCGCTGGCCATCACCGACTTTGTCTGCTCCTCCGTCAACGTGGGCTCTACCCGGGCGGGGATCAACATGGACGCGGTGGCCGAGATGGGCCGCATCATCAAGGACGCCGCCGAGCGCACCGCCGACCGGGGCGGCTTCGGCTGCGCCAAGCTGGTGGTATTCTGCAATGCGGTGGAGGATAACCCCTTTATGGCGGGCGCCTTCCACGGCGTGGGGGAGCTGGACTGCATCATCAATGTGGGCGTGTCCGGCCCCGGCGTGGTGCACCACGCCCTCAAGGACGTGAAGGGCCAGCCCTTCGACGTGGTGGCCGAGACCATCAAAAAGACCGCCTTCCGGGTGACCCGGATGGGCCAGCTAGTAGCCCAGGAGGCCAGCCGCCGGCTGGGCGTGCCCTTCGGCATCGTGGATCTCTCCCTGGCCCCCACCCCCGCCATCGGCGACAGTGTGGCCCGCATTCTGGAGGAGATGGGCCTGGAGACCTGCGGTACCCACGGCACCACCGCCGCCCTGGCCCTGCTCAACGACGCGGTGAAGAAAGGGGGCGTCATGGCCTCCTCCCACGTGGGCGGCCTGTCCGGCGCCTTCATCCCCGTCAGCGAGGACGAGGGCATGATCGCCGCCGCCCGCTCGGGCGCCCTCCACCTGGATAAGCTGGAGGCCATGACCTGCGTGTGCTCCGTGGGTCTGGACATGATCGCCGTCCCCGGCGACACCACCGCCGCCACCCTCTCCGCCATCATCGCCGACGAGGCCGCCATCGGCATGGTCAATTCCAAGACCACCGCCGTCCGCCTCATCCCCGCCCCCGGCAAGGTGGTGGGGGACACGGTGGAATTCGGCGGCCTGCTGGGCTCCGCCCCCGTCATGCCCGTCCACGCCGAGAGCAGTGACGCCTTTGTGGCCCGCGGCGGACGTATTCCGGCCCCCATGCAGAGTCTCAAGAACTGACGCGGCCGCCCAATCCCCGTTGTCCTTCTCCGCGCCCGGCCTGTGCCGGGCGCATTTTTTTGCTTCAAAATTTCCAAAATCCCCCTAGGAAAGCGGCCTGCTTTGGTGTATACTGGGAGCCAGGACAAGCCTTATTTTGAGGAGGGTCAATTTATGTTAGAGCTGAATACTTCCAACTGCACCCCGTTTCTGCCCGAGGACTGGCTGACCAGCCGGCTGGACGCGCTGGAGAGCGCCCGCGTCAAGCTGGAGGAGGGCAGCGGCCTGGGCGGCGCGTATACCGGCTGGGTTCACCTGCCCCGGGACTACGACAAGGAGGAGTTTGCCCGCATCCAGGCGGCGGCGGAGCGCATCCGCAGCGACTCCCAGGCCCTGGTGGTCATCGGCATCGGCGGCTCCTATCTGGGCGCCCGCGCGGTGGTGGAGCTGCTCCACTCCCCCAATTTCAACCTGACCCACAAGGGCGGGCCCGACATCTACTTTGCCGGCAACGGCCTCTCCTCCGACGCCATGCTGGAAGTCATCGAGCTGGTGAAGGACAAGGACTTCTCCATCAATGTCATCTCCAAGTCGGGCACTACCACCGAGCCGGCAGTAGCCTTCCGCATCTTCAAGGCCCTGCTGGAGGAGAAGTACGGCAAGGAGGGGGCCCGCAGGCGCATCTACGCCACCACCGACGCCCACAAGGGGGCCTTGAAGGGCCTGGCCGACGCGGAGGGCTATGAGGAGTTTGTGGTGCCCGACGCGGTGGGCGGCCGCTATTCCGTCCTCACCGCCGTGGGCCTGTTGCCCATCGCCTGCGCCGGGGTGGATATCGCCGCCCTGATGGAGGGCGCCGCCCAGGCCATGGAGGCCCTGGCCGCCCCCGGTGCGGACAACCCGGCCTGGCAGTACGCCGCCGCCCGCCACGCCCTGTATACCCAGGGCAAGAAGGTGGAAATCCTGGTGGGGTACGAGCCCTCCTTCCGCTTCTTCGGCGAGTGGTGGAAACAGCTCTTCGGCGAGACCGAGGGCAAGGACGGCAAGGCCCTCTTCCCCGCCAGCGTGGAGTTCACCGCCGATCTGCACTCCATGGGCCAGTACATCCAGCAGGGTGAGCGCCTGATGCTGGAGACGGTGGTGCGCTTCGCCCGCAGCCGCGGCAGCGTCACCATTCCACACGACCCGGACAATGTGGACGGGCTCAACTTCCTAGCGGGCAAGGATCTCTCCTTTGTGGCCGAACAGGCCATGCGGGGCACCCTGCTGGCCCACGTGGACGGCGGCGTGCCCAACCTGGTGGTCACCGCCCCGGCCCGGGACGCGCAGAGCGTGGGCTGGCTGATCTACTTCTTCGAGTACGCCTGCGGCCTGTCTGGCTATCTGCTGGAGATCAATCCCTTTGACCAGCCCGGCGTGGAGGCCTACAAGAACAATATGTACGCCCTCCTGGGCAAGCCCGGCTATGAGGATCGCAAGGCCGAGCTGGAGGCCAGATTGTAAGGCCTCCACACCAAGCGTTTTGCCGCAGGCAAAACCTTGATGCCGGGCGGATTCATTCCGCCCGAGCAGATAAAATCTCCGGGGTCCCCATAGAACCCTGGTTCTGTGGGGCGGCCTACAAGAACAACATGTACGCCCTCCTGGGCAAGCCCGGCTATGAGGACCGCAAGGCGGAGCTGGAGGCACGCCTGAGCTGATTCTCCCCACCTCCGGGCTTGCCCAGGGGACCCGCCACAGGCGGGACGGCGCTTTTGCGCCGCAAGGCGGAGCTGGAGGCACGCCTGTAAGAACCCCCGTTAATTTTTGGTGAACTTCCGCAAATCAGTTGCAATCGGGCCGCAAAAATGGTAACATAATTGCACAAGGCCGGAGATACGCTCCGGCGGACAATGAAGGAGTGATAACTATGGTGAGAGTGATCATGGGTGTCAAGGGCACCGGCAAGACCAAGCAGATGATCGAGCTCATTAATTCCGCTGTCCACAGCGAGAACGGCAATGTGGTCTGCATCGAGCGGGGCCCCAAGCTGACCTATGACATTCATTATAAGATCCGTCTGGTGGAGGCCAGCCATTACGATATTAAGAGCTATGACTTCCTGAAGGGCTTTATCAGCGGCCTGTACGCGGGCAACTACGACATCACCCATGTCTTTATCGACAGCCTGACCAAGATTGTGGCCTCCGAGGCCACCGACCATGCGGTGGAGGAGTTCCTGGACTGGCTGAACAGCTTCTCCGAGAAGAACAATATTAAGTTCACCGTCACCATCAGCGCCGATGCCTCCCTGGCCACCGACGGCGTCAAGAAATACTTCTGATACGTGCCCTTTCAGCGGGCCCTGCCGGCGGCAGGGCCCGCTGCCTCGTTCCTCCCTCCTTCCGGCGTCAAATCGCTTGTACATCCGGCATACCGCCGCAGAACTTTGGATAATATACCGATTGCGTGGGATTACCTCCCATGATATACTCTTTGGCGAAATAAAGGAGGTGTGAATCATGATGATTGAAATGCAGTTTAACTCCATTGCCCAGCTCCAGCGGCTTCAGGAGATCGCCAGTTCCTGTGACGACGAGATCTTCCTGCACTCCTTAGACGACAGCGTCCGCGTGGATGCCAAGTCCTTCATCGGCCTGTTCACCCTGGACTTCACTCAGCCCGTCAAGGTGGTCACCGATTCCGACTATTTGGCCCGCAAGGTGGAGCATCTCAAGCATAAGATGGAGAAATAAAAACAGGCGTTGGCCGCTGGCCGACGCCTGTTTTGCTATGCAAAAGCATAGCAAAATTGGCCATGTGCCGCTTACAGCGGGACGGCCCATATGCGCAGAAACTTCATGCGCCTAAGCCTTTGCATAATTTCGTGGTGCGCCCTGTGCGCATAAAGTTTTATTTCCTGATCCAGTCCGGGTGCGTTCATGCCTCCCGGCGGCGCAGGAGCGCCCGGAGCGCACAGAGCGCCGCGGCCGCTGCCAGGGCCAGCCACAGGAGCAGGAGGACGTTCTCATTGAAGTACCAGTTCTCCGCCCATCGGGTGAAATCCGGCCGGAACCAGAAGCCGTGGAGCCGCTCCACCGTCCCGCCGCCCAGCCGCACCAGCCGGTCGATCACCGGGTTGACCAGGGGGAGGAACACGCAGGCCGCCCCCAGGCAGGCCGTCCCCTTCCACCAGCGGCTGATGGGGGCGTACCGGCAGATGAGCACCCAGGCCCAGGGCAGGGTCAGGCCGAAGAGAACCGCCGGCAGGGTAGGAATGGGGAACCAATCTGCGCCGTCATAGGCACAACTGACCCAGAGCAGGGCGCACAGCAACAGGGTCTCCGTCCCCAGGTAGAGCACAGCCTTGTGCTCCCCCAGGGGGCGGGGCAGCTCCCGCAGGGCGCCGGGCAGGAAGGCCGCCCCCAGCCCCAGCAGCACCCCCGCCGAGGCCAGCAGGAACCAGTCTCCCCCGCTGAACAGGCAGGCGGCCAGCAGCAGCAGCTCCAGGGAGAGGGTGAAGCCCCCCAGCGTGATGACGCCCCGGTACTGCTTCACCAGGATGGGCAGGAGGGTGAGGCTGGCCCCCACCAGTTCCCCGGTGAGTACCAGCCAGAACCAGTCCAGGGTATGCCCCACCGCCAGATTGCAGATGAGGCAGATCAGGGCGGTGCCGCCGTAGAGGATGTACTGAATCCAGCGCAGGCGGCGCAGCAGGGACAGGTATTTTTTCGCCAGGGTCTCGGCGGTGCGGGCCTCCACGTCCTCGCTGGCGGTGAGCAGCTCGTGCTCCGACACCTGTAAAATGGCGCAGATATCCCGGATCAGGGTGATGTCCGGGTAGGACATGCCCCTCTCCCACTTGCTGACCGCCGACTCAGTGACGAAGAGCCTGTCGGCGAATTCCCGCTGGGTAAGCCCCAGCTCCTTCCGGCGGCGGCAGATATACGCGCCGAAGGTCTTCTTGTTTTCCATGTTGAACCATCCTTTCGGCAGGGTGTGGTCTTGCAAGGCCGCTCTCACCATACGGCGAATGGCGGAAATTTGCAAGGCCCCAGCGGGATTTTCCCCCTCGACCGTTAGGAAAGTCCTGATTTTTCAAGGGGTTCCGGCCCTCCCGGCACCGCGGGCCGGATGTCCGTGCCGGGGGGCTAATCTCCCTCGGGCAGGGGCACCCGCCGGTGCTCCACCGGCCCCCAGGCGGGCAGGGGCAGGCCCTGCATGGCCCCGAACACCCGGCTCTTGAGGCCGGGATACTGCTTGTCCAGGGACTTGATCAGCTCCTTGACCTCCTGGCGCTTGGTATTGCCGTCCGCCGGGCAGGGGTTGAACACCACGGGCAGATGGTTGCGCTCGGCGGCGTTGCGGAGCATCCCCTCCCCACAGTAGAGCAGGGGGCGGATTTGGGTGATGCCGGTGCGGTCTAAATAGGTCACGGGCTGGAAGCAGGACAGCCGCCCCTCATAAAACAGGGAGAGGAAGAAGGTCTCCACCGCGTCGTCAAAGTGGTGGCCCAGGGCGATCTTGGTGATGCCGTGCTCCCTCAGGGCGTTGTGGAGGGCGCCCCGGCGCATCTTGGCGCACATGGAGCAGGGGTTCTTCTCCTTGCGCAGATCAAAGATGATGTGGTGGATTTCGCTGTGGAGCAGCGTGAAGGGCACGTCCAGCTCCCGGCACAGGGCCTCCACCCCGGTGAAGTCCATCCCCTCTCCCCCGTCCACATGGCCCATATCCAGGGTGTAGGCCTCCACGGTAAAGGGCTTGGGGTAGAACTCCCGCAGCCTGGCCAGGGCCACCAGCAGGGTCAGGGAGTCTTTGCCCCCGGACACCCCCACCGCCACCCGGTCCCCGGCCTGGATCATGTCGTAGTCCTCCACACAGCGGCGGACATAGCTCAAAATCTTGTTCATAGGCACCTCAAAAATTAAAAATCGAAACGGAGCATTCAAGAGTATTTTCGAGATTTCGCGCGTTTAAGCGAGCTTTCTTATTTCTAAATTAAAATTTTCAAAAAACGTGTTGACACCTTGGAACCACCGTATTATAATACAAAACACTCCGGTCGTCCAGATTGGGGTTCTTATTCTGTTGAGACATTTTTGATCATAGAACGCAAAATTGGAGGTTTCACCATGTCCACTTTTATGGCCAACAAGGGGAACATCGTCCGCAAGTGGTATATCCTCGATGCGGCGGGCAAGCCCCTGGGCAAGACTGCCGCCGCTGCGGCCACCCTGCTGCGCGGCAAGCACAAGCCTGAGTTCACCCCCCACGCCGACTGCGGCGACTTCGTCGTGATCGTCAACGCCGAGAAGGCTGTTCTGACCGGCAAGAAGCTGGAGCAGAAGTACTACCGCCGCCACTCCGGCTGGATCGGCGGCCTCAAGGAGACCAAGTACCGCCTGCTGATGCAGCAGAAGCCCGAGCTGGCCATGCAGCTGGCCGTCCGCGGCATGCTGCCCCGCAACATCATCACCAAGGATTCTCTGTCCCGCCTGCACATCTACCGCGGCGCCGAGCATCCCCACACCGCCCAGAAGCCCGAAACCTGGGCCGCCATCTAAGCAGGAGGTACAAAGGAATGTATAAGAGCAAGAAGCCTTATCTGTATGGCACCGGCCGCCGCAAGTCCTCCGTGGCCCGGGTGCATCTGTTCCCCAACGGCACCGGCGCGATCACCATCAACGGCCGCGACATCGACGATTACTTCGGCCTGGAGACCCTGAAGCTACTGGTTCGCCAGCCCCTGGCCACTACCGACACCCTGGGCAAGGTGGACATCGTTGCCACCGTCACCGGCGGCGGCGTGACCGGCCAGGCCGGCGCCATCCGTCACGGTGTGGCCCGCGCTCTGTTGCAGGTCAACCCCGAGTTCCGCGCCGCCCTCAAGGCCGCCGGTTTCCTCACCCGCGATCCTCGCATGAAGGAGCGTAAGAAGTACGGCCTGAAAGCCGCCCGCCGCGCTCCCCAGTTCTCTAAGCGCTGATATTTCAAAAAATCCCTGGAACTTCAACGGTTTCAGGGATTTTTCTTTTGATAAAGTCTGATATAATACAGCAAAGAAAAACATAAAATATTGAGGTTCATTTGAGGTGCATGGGCCTTAAAATCGCTTTTTGAGGTGCATGGTGAGGTTCATTTTGGTGCATACTTTTCGACTCTCCTCTGCTGCTTCAGTCGCCGCCTCTCCGTCTTCCGGTTAAGCATCTCTCGGCCCCCTGGCCGCCGGAGAATACTTCCGTCAATTCAACGGCGGCCAGAGCCGCGATCTTTACAGCGTGGTCAGGGATGTCCTGTGGGCTGAACTCCAGCTCGGAAATTCTCTCATGATTTTGTCCATAAAATCCCTCCAAAAAAATGTGTGAGCGCACTCACCAGGTAGATACTAACATAAAAAGAGGCCGCTATGCAGGGTATTCCCTGTGTAGCGGCCTCTTTTTGCCTTACGCCAATGTTCTAACGGAATACGTGATTTTCTCACAAAATCCAGCCGGATCTTAAAATCCTTGTTAGAATCTCACGTAAAGGAGCTTGGCTATGATTAGGATTTTACTGTCCACCCGGCTTGGCGAGCGGAGGTGGACGCAAGCGGATCTCGCTCGGATGACAGGTATTCGCCCATCGACCATCAATGAGCTGTACCATGAACTCGCGGAGCGGGTGAATCTGGAGCACATAGACCTGATATGCGAGGCGCTTGGCTGCGAAGTCTCCGACCTCATTGTGCGGGAGCCAAACAGCGGGCCGCGGACAAAGAGACGCACAGGTGCGCCGATACATAGCAAGAAGTAAGCCGCTCCACAGGGGGCCCGGGCGTCAATCGTCCGGGCCCTTTGTTATTTCCACGACATCCTCGATTCGGCAGTCCAGCACCTCACAGATCCTATCCAGCACCTCCAGGGCGACGTACTGGTTGTTGTTCAGCTTGCTCAGTGTGGCCCGGCTCATTCCGACCTTCTCCACCAGCTCCATCTTTTTCATGTCCCTGTCAATCAGAGTATGCCATAGCGGTTTGTAGGACACCACAGGGCTCACCTCCTTCGAGAATACGATAACACGCAAGTTTCGCTTTGTCAAAACTTTTTTCAATATAAGCGAAAATAAGTGTTGACAAGACGAGATGATGGGTGTATTGTATGCTCACAGGAACGCGAAACAATCAGCCGATAAAGCGATAGAAAAGACGGAGGAAACGAAAATGTTAAATCAGGAAATGAGAACTGTAACAATGAACCGCTCCGATATGCTCCGCGTGGCCCAGGCGCTCACCCATGTGGTGCTGGAATTCCGGGATGAGGTCAGGACCGCTACGACGGAGGATCGCCGGCGGAGCGCCAAGTGCTCTCTGGATATGTGGGAGCGCATCCGCAGCGAGTTCGACCGTCAGATGGATGAGCAGGACCCCGAGGAGTTCCGCCGCAAGTAACCGCACTGCCCACCCCGGAGGTCACGAGGGCAGAAAGGACAGCTGACCTATGGAACGCAACAAGTACGAATTGCTGCACGGAGTTCTCGCTCGCAAATATGTCGACATCCTCCGGGACTTCGAGGAAGCCCGTGATGACCGACGCGTCGCCTGGAACTGCTACCAGCAGATCATCGCCGCCTGCGAAGCCATGCGGGACAGCGGAATGGAAAACAACTTCATCTGCTGTGCGGTCAACAAGAGCATTTGGGAGCAGGAAGCGGAGATTGACGAAATCATCACCCGGTTTACCGGCAAGGTTTACATGGGTGTCAAATGGGTAGACGTTCGGGAAGAGATGAAAGGTGAGAAATTCACCTACGGCTATGTGGACTGCGTAATCGGCATGATGGCCTCGAAAGAGGCGGCCCGGAAACTGCTCCGGGAGCAGCTCTACGATATGCGAAACGAGCTCACCAGGGAGCACTACTTCGATATGTACGAATACATCAGCGCCAGAACGGCCTGACCCATCCATCAAACACAACGCCTGACCTACCGGGCCTACGGGGAGAAAGGAAAATACTATGACTAAGACCGAGTACATGAACACCATCAACGAGAAGCTGACCGCCGCCGAGGGCCTGTGCGCCGATCTGCGGAAGCTCCGGGGCCTCCAGAAGCTGGCCCAGTCCATCGCCGGCTCCGACGCGCTGGTGTCCTTCGACGCCATGGGCGAGACCATCGCCAACAAGGAGGCCGAGCTGAAGACCGTGCGCGGCGAGCTCCAGAAGGCCCGCCGAATCGTGAAGAAGATGGACGAGATCGAGGCCATCGAGGCCGGCACCGACAAGGCCCCCGCGCCCAAGAAGCAGACCTCGAAGAAGCCCGCGGCCAAGAAGCCCGCGAAGGCCAAGGCCGAGCAGGCCCCCAAGGAGCCCCAAGTCGCCGCCACCCCGGCGGCCTGAAAAGGGGGTGTTGGACATGACCTATCTGAAAATCTTGATGTACGCCCGGGCAGGAATCCAGGCGAAGATCGACGAGTACCGCGGAATGCAGGAAAAGGCCCTGGAGGGGGCCGGATCCCACGCCGGCGCGCAGGTGCTGGCTCGGAAGTGTCAGGACATGATTGACGATCTGGAGGTCGACATGGCCACCATCGACGAGCTCCAGGAGATCCACGACAGGAAGTGAGGCGGGCATGGAGCTGAAAGACTACACCGTGGAATTTTGCCCCTGGTGCTGTGAGGAGGTCGTCATCCACGCCGCCGGCATCACTGCCTGCCCGTCCTGTGGGAAGCCTCTGGCCCCCTGCTCTGTCTGCTGTGACACCTACGGCGGGTGCCAGGAGCCGTGCCCCTATGGATGCACCGGCGAAGGGGCGCACGAGCAAAAGCCTGTCACCACTCCGCCCATCACCCAAGAGGAAATCGACTCCGTTATGGCGAACTATTGAACAAGGAGGATTTGCTGTGAATGCCAAGGAATTGATTGAAGCCTTTGCCAAGCGCCAGCGCGAGGGGCGCTACCCCTGCCCCCGGTGCGGCCGCGACGTCATGGACGAGGAGCCGGCGCGGAATGCCATGAGCCGCCGGGCTCACGTCTATGTGTGCGACGAATGCGGAACGGTTGAGGCGTTGGAAGATATGCTCCACTCCGTAAAGCTCCCGCTGGAGGAATGGGCTCTGGTGACAACCCCGATGCGCTGGGATGTATATTTGGAAAAGCTGGTACTTAGGCATATCGGTCGTGACAACTGGAGCAGACCGGTCTATGAGTGCGGCGGCCGCTTGTATGTCGACACAGATCCACGAGCCGACAGAAAGCCGGACATCTTCACGAAGCAGGGTAACGCCTTTGATGGAGAGCCGTGCGATCCGCTTCCAGATGGGATCGAGGTGGAATTCGTCCCGCACCGGGATACCTGGTAACACCCGCCTGATGATGGCCATCTGGGCACTGGCCGAAACGCCCCTCCCCGGGGCGTCGCGGGAACCCGTCGGCACAGGGGAGAATCGCCGCCCCTTTTACATACATAACCTTGAGAACAAAATAGAAGGTATGCGTATGAAGCATTACACGAAAAAGGAGTGGGACAAGATGGTGAAACAGTGCCCAAGCTATTTCGGGAAATGGGAACCAACCCCGTTTAACCTTGGCCGCATAGCGGCCGGAGAATTATCCGCTGAATACATAGGACGCAGAAATATGATGACCTATGAGCCGGAGTCGGGGACGGTTTTACTGACAGAGGGTGTGCATTTCACCATAGAGGAGTGACGGCAATGAGTAGAGACTGGACCCCCGCAGAGCTTCAGGACGTCAGTGCCGCTATGGAGTCCCAGGGTGAAATGGGCTATGAGGAATTCTGCCGACATCTGGAACTTTGCACCAAAAAGGTCGTGGTCGTCCACCTGGACGACGGCGACACCATCACTACCAGAATCCACGGTACTGACGAAGACATCCGTGACTATTACCGGATCGGCTCTATGTTAAATATGGGGGCCGGGTACGACAGGCTAGTGGAGGTCGTGGCGGTGGACATCACTGAGTTTCCTGGAAATGCCTTGTGCGCCCCAGTAAACAAGTTGCAACAGCCGTAAGATGGAGCAGGAGTGTAGACGCCCGCCCGGAAGCAAAGGCGCGATGTAGGGCCTCTCTCGCGCTTTTACCCACAAAACGCAAAAAGCCCCCCTTGCAGGATGCAAAAATCCTGCAAGGGGGGCTTTGTCATGGTGAGAAATCACCCGATCCCGATACTAGCCAGAAGATACCCTATCGCGCCCGTAATGAGAGCCGCCACGACCGTCTCCCACCGCTTGGACGGTTTCTCTTTCAGGGCGTTCAGGTCTGCCGACATTGAGGACAGCCTGTCGATGATATTGCCGTACTGTGTAGTAACAGTGGCCATACCGCGTTCCAGTTCACCCAGTCGGTCATATATTTTCTCGCGCGCAAGTGAGCTATGCTGCTTCTGTGCCTCTAATGCCCGCTCCAGTGCCTCCACGCGGGCGATGGATACACAATTTACCCCGTTGATAGGGCAATCGTTTTCGGGCATACTCAGCCCTCCCTGTCGTCCTTTGGCTTGTGGTAGGTGAGGGCCTGTGCGCTATCCCCCAGCCCTTTAGTGGTTGGGTCGGTGGTAACACCCACCAGGGCCAGCACGCCAAATACGGCGGTGACCAGGGCAGTGAGCGCCTGCTGCCAGCTCCCGGCCTCGGCGGTGATGTCCACACCAAAGAGCTGTGCCATACCCACCGCAAACGCGCCGAGCACGCCGATGAGCCCCGTCCAGAACGCAGGGCTCTTCAGTCTGACTTTCCAGTTGATCATGTCATGTACCTTCCTTTCTCAAAGCGAGGCCGCCCACTTGATGATGAGTGCCTGCACGTTTGCGGCGGAGTATACCCCGCCCTTCCAATAATCGGGGCTATTGATAAGCCCTTTCGCGGCCAGTTTGTCTACGGCGGCGGAAAGCTCAGCGTCTACCGGCTCCCCGTTGCAGAGGACCAGGAACGCCTCCCAGGCCCCGGGGGTGGACCGGATGGTCTTAGGGCAGTCCTTGCCGTTCCAGTGGTTATGTTGGACGATATGCTCAATGTCAATTCCGTGCTCCTCCATGAGCAGCCTCACCAGCGCGGCGGCGTTGGCCTGAGCCTGGGCAAAATCGCCCCCGGCGTTGACGCAGATCTCGATGCCGATGCTGGTGGTGTTGCCCGGCCCGGCCTTGCCGTCCCCGGCATGGTAGGCCGTCTCGTAGTCGGGCAGATGCTGGACAATGGCGTGGTCGTCCACGGTGTAGTGCCAGCTCACCAGAGCATCCTCCCCGGCGGCGCTGTCCAGATAGGCCCCGTGGGCCGCGGCGTCGGCGCCCTTAGCCGTGTTGCCGGTCTCATGGATGGTGATGTAGGTGTCCGGGTTGGTGTCCCTGCCCGGCCGGTTTTTACGCCCATCGGAGATGATATGCTCCTGGATGGCGAGGCCCGTGTCAGTGGCCCTCTGAGGGCCCTCCACGGCCTTCAGATAGGTCAGGGACACCCAGCCCTTATCCGTCCTGCCCCAGCCGTCCCTGGCCTCCAGCACGTCCACCACCGTGCCCATGGGATACGCCCCCACCTTGCCGTAACCGGTGCCGGGGCCGCTGCGGATGTTGACGCCAATACTGGGTGTCACCTTGTACTTGCCCATGCTCTCCTCCTTGTCCGGCGGCTGCTGGCCGCCCTCCGTCGTCCAGATACACAGATAACCCTTGACCCGCTTACCGTTGCTGATGCGCTGGCCGTCCCCAAAGTCGCAGTTTGAGGAGCTGCCTGCGTCGAGGCCCAGTGCCCGCAGGTTGGCCGCCTGGTCGTACCGGCAGCCGATGCTCACCAGCTCGTCCCGCAGCCCTTCCGGTGTCTTGGCGTCCGCCGTGCCGTCGCCGGAGCAGTACAGGATCACCCGCGCCCCGGCCAGCAGGACAGCGGAGCGCCCCCGTGTGCCCCCGTACTCCGGGGAGTAGCTGAGGGCCTTACCCGGCCCCCTGGTGGGCGTCAGCAGCTCCACGCCGCTGAGGTAGGAAGCCCCGCCGTTGTCGGGTAAGATGTCCAGGCGGATGTCGGCGCCCTTGTCCCAGGTCAGCCCCCAGCCGTTCCAGCCGGCGGCCGCTTTGACTGTGCCGTCGATCTTGAGATTGCCCACCGGGCGGCCCGTGATCGTGTCGTAAAACCAGGAATTGAGAATGTACTGGCACCCGCAGGCGGCCTTGACCTGCTCCATAGACCGCCCCCCGGCCTCCACCAGGGCGGCGCGGGTGATGTCCGCCCTGGTGATGACCGCTATGTACTTACTCATGGTTTTCGAGCTTCTCGCCGTTGATGGGGCCGGGGTCGGCGGCGTTCTCCATCAGCTCAATCATGCCCTGATAGTCCTTTGCATTCCACAGGGCGGCCAGGGCCTTGACGTTACCCTGGCGCTTTCTGATCCAGGCGTTAAATTCGTCGTTTTCCGCGGCCAGATCTACGCCGTCGCCCAGGGCTGCCCAGTCAGGCCGGAAGGCCGCGGGCAGATTTTCCGCGCCGATGTCCACCGCCCTGCCGTGGCGGATGTTGTTATGTACCATGCTGCCGCCTACACCCACATCTACATCGTTGGCGTTGGCGATCGCGTAGCAGGCGGGGGTGAGTTCGTTCCAGTTGATGTTTTTCATAATAGACTTCCTTTCTTTTATCCAGCGATCCCGCTGTTGATTACTGTTCTGGGGCAAGCAGCCCGGCCAGCTCCTGGTACTCCTCCGGGGTGAGCCGGTCGGCGGCCAGGTAGACATCCATCTTCTCCTGGAGGCCATCGGTTCGGTTCTTCTGGATGAGCAGCTTGCAGAGGTTATATACGGTTGTCATGCTATCTCCTTTCTCATGTGGCAACGGTGGCGGTGGTGGTGAGTTCCAGCATGCACAGCCGCTCCTCATGGTCGGCCAGCATGTCCAGGGTGACGTCCTCCTCAGAGGGCGGCTGGGGCTCCGGCTCCGGCTCTGGAGGCCGCTCAGTGGGCGTGACACCCACCAGCCTGCCCTCCTCAATCTGGAGGTCACACCAGCCATAGGTCGCCCACACCGCGTCATGGAGGTGGGCGGGCACCTCAATCCAGCCCTCCAGCCAGCAGGCGCGCCGCCCGCTCTGGCTCTGGATCGGATGCTGGCAGGTTTCCAGCGGGTCAATTTGGATAATGGTCATAGGTGGCCCCCCCTTTCAGCCGATGGCAAGGTAATAATATTTGTATCTTCTGTCGTTTCTCTGAGCGTTTGCATGACCAGTAGCATACCACGTTATAGTCTTACCATCTGATGACTTCTTTGCATAACTGCCGGAAGGGTCACCAAAGCCTCTATACTGCTTAAACTGTGTCGTTAAAGCTCCTGTGTATATAGAATAGTAATTATCAGAGGTGACCCGCTCCCCTAAATTACTGGAGAAAAAACCATTATCGAGCGTTTCTTGCCAACCAATAATAAGCAACTTGGGGGCAAAGTCAAACGTCAGTGATGTCGGGTTACTGCTCCCCCATCCGGTTCCACTGTTATAATCTCCCGTCCCCACATAGCTTCCGGCGACCACTGTCGCTCTCGTTTTGATGAAATCCATATATGCCGCCACGCTTTTCCCATCCGGCATAAATACCGCTTCGGCCAAGGTCTGCGGGAAAATATCACAGTCCTGCCCCTGCATCCGCTCCACCCGGTACGGGTCAACAGGCAGCGCCAGGGGCGTCTTGGTGTATGTCCAGTTCCGGGTCTGATTCACCGCGCCGCTGGCCGCCTGCACGCTGGCCTTGATGGTGATCGCCCCTGCACCGGGGTCGAGCATGGACACGGGTATGGTGATCAGTTGGCCGCTGGTAGGTGTTAGCGTGCGCTCATGGCCGTTGATTATCTCTGTCACTGTGATGGGGCTGTCCGTATCGCTGGTTACAGAATACGTCACTGGTGCCTTGGCGGTGCCAAGATTACCGTCAGTGCCGGAGATAACGAGGGAGGATACAGGGATAATACTCACCACATTGGACACAGTGAGGCCGCCGTATACACCGGAGATACCGGCGGAGATACGATATTGCACGCTTGTCCAACCGGATTGCACCGTGTCGGTATAGGTCAGGTCGTCTCCTGCGTAAACCTGCGTCCAGCCTCCGGAATCCACCCTGCGCTCCAGTTTGTAGCTTTCCGCGCTGTCTGCGGCCTCCCAGGAAATATCGACCGCATGGCCAATCATGGCGGCACCTGGAACTGTGATGGACGGCACACCGGGAACTGCATACTTAAATACATAATAGTAGTTTCCACTAATTCCGTCTTTTGGATAGGTATTTTCGGATTCACTGGTCACATCTTCAATGTACACGCCCTTCTCTTTTATGGTCTTGACACCATAATAGACTGGATAGAAGATTTTCCCAGAGAGTGTATCAGGTATTCTATACGCCAACTTACCAGAGCTCGAAATCCAGCCTGCTGTTTTGTTAATTCCGTACGCTTCTTCCGCGTAATACACACCGTCTCCGGCCATGGCTCCATCAATGGCATATGGGTATTGAGCTGCGTCATTCTCCCTACTCATTTCAAGTGCGTTATTGAGGGTATATTTCCCACTCACAGCGCTAAAGGAATAGCTCTTACCAACCCAAAAATTATTGATATCCCCTTGTTTAGGGGCATGCGCAGAGTGATCTTCCTCATATTTGACATTCAAGTTGTATTTTCCCCAGACATAGACCTGTGCCATTACCCCTCACCTCCTGTTCCTGTATAATCCGCCAGAATCAGGCCATAGAGCGTATTTGCCTTCCGGGAGGCCGGAGGCACCGCCTCCTCCACCTCATAGAATCCACCGATATCAGGGAGCTGCTCACCTGGCACCTTGCCATCTTTCCCAAGGGATGCTACTCCGCCGGGAACACCTATCTGATCATTAGAGATAGCGTTCCCAGCACTTTCCCCGGCCTCCTCTGCCATCTTTTTGACAGCTTTGATCTCCTCCCGAATATCCTTATGAGAGTTCTTATCGGCATTGTGTTTAATGATTTCGGCGGAAATCTTTTCGACAACATATTCAACAGAGGCGATAGCACCAGAAGTTGTACTAATGGTAATATTGGCATTGTTAGAAACAGCAATGACCGCATAAACCTCAAATAAGAAGCCCGGGTTATCCACCTCAGCGGGAACCTCGATGCCGCGGTCATCCTGTAGAATAAAGAGAAGAGATTCCTCTTCCTGATATTCCAGCCTTGCCCTTACGCCAATCTGATGCAGGATATAGGATTCTAAAATGCCCTTATTTGTGATCTGGATTCCAATCCGCTTGCCTTGCTCAAAGTCCTCGATGCCCAGGAGGTTAAAAGTTTGCTTTTTGTCCACTACATCAGTAGCTGCTTTCAATGCTTCATCGTCCAGCGTACCCGCACCGCCCACCGCGCTTGTGATTGTCAGCGTATGTCCAGCCAGTGATTCATTCAACAGGACGACGCCGGAATCTGTGACGGTCGATTTATTCCAGCTCATGTGTTGATACCTCCCGTTGTAATTTTGGAATAGGTTTCTGTTTTGTTCCCCTGTACCGGAGTTGTAATACGCATATACAAGCCGCTCGCACAAGAACCAGCTGGCGGTTCGATAGAAATGTGCGGCGGCTGCACATCGGCAGACACTTGAACTGGAACAGTTATCCGCATATACTCACCGCATGGTGCAGTAGCTACATAGCCTGTTGCAACTCCCTCCGCCTGGATAATGTAGATGATGCTTTCCAGGTGTGAACGAAGGTTTTTGTAGAACTCTACCCGGCCCATCACACGTCTGTGCTTGACCGGGTCCACGTCCTCCTGTGTCACGTCGATCAGCAGTTTGAAGTGGTACGGCTCGCCGCCGTATTCAAACCATTCGCTGACCTTGGTATTGAGGTAGATGGCGGAGATGGCCAGCTCGACGGCGGCCTTGGTGCCGAGCATCCGATGGACGCGCCAGCTGTCTTTCAGCGTCCGCCGCTTTTCCTCCAGGGTGTAGTCCGCGTCCCACCAGTCCACCTTGAAGTCATAGGCCAGGATGTCCAGCAGCTCCTCCGGGAGCTCGTCGATGCGCGGGTAGATAGCCAGGCGCTGGATCTCCTCGGGGCGCCGGGCCAGCACTTGGGCGACGGAGGCGGCCAAGGCCGCCATGCTCTCGTCGTTCCGCAAGACCTCCGGGAGCGCCCGGAGGAGGTTTTCAGCTGTCAGAGCGTGCGCGCTATTCATCCTCATACCCCCCATTCGTGGCGGTGATGTCGCCTACCGTCGCCACCTGGGGCGTGTCCTTCTTGCTCCCGTCCTTGAGGACGGTAAAGGTGGGAGAGGTAAGGTCCACCCGCTTGATGCCGGTCTGCATGAGCAGGCCAATCAGGTAGGAAGGGTTGATGTCCCGCCCCAGCTTGCCGCACTGCCAGGCCACATACTGCTTCACCGCCGCGTCCACGGCGGTCTCGATTTCCGCTGAGCTGACGGAGGCGTCGCTGGGGATGTAGTAGGTGAAGGAGATGTCGTATTCCACCGTCTCGGGGTCTTTGACGGAAACCAGGTCTGTCAGCGGGCGCACCGTGTCCGCGCTGCAGGCGGCAAGCACCGCGTTCTTGACCTCTGTCTGGGCGATGGTGCCGTCATCCATGAGCACATAAAGGTCCACCGTCCCGGCGACGGGAGAGTTAGCCACCACGTCGGCGATCTCCGTAGAAACGCGCTTGGCGATGTAGATATAGCCACCCTGGGGGCCGGCGGTGGAGTAGGCGTCCATGCTGGCCCGCATGAGCTCGTAGAACTCGCCATCGGTGGCCTCGTCCGAGCCGCTGTCGCTGGCGGTGGTGTTCTCGCAGCGGCTGTAATAGTCAAACAGGTCGATGATGGTGTTGATCTGGCCCACGGCGTAATCGTTGCCCACCACACCCGGCGTCTGGCACCGGATCTGGACGTCGGCGTAGGTGTCACCGATGTCCACGTAGACGTCCTCGACCGTCTCCCAGACAAGGGTACTGCTGGAGTCGGTGACGCGGGTGCCGGCTGGGATCAGGATGGCCGTGGCCCGAGCCTCGGAAATATAAAACCGCTCGTTACACACGGCAGGCTGCGCCGTCGGCCGCTCCGAGACATAGAACAGCTCCCCCAGGGCGTCCAGGTTTTCCCCGGATGCCCTGGAGGGAATGTTTTGGTTTCCCGTGTAGTTGTTCTGGACGCGCTCCTGGATGATGATGTCCGCCACCCACTGGATAAACAGCTTTTCCGGGCTGGCCGGCTGCACGCTGACGCCGGTGATTTTCTCATAGCCGGAAACCAGGGCGGAGACAAGGGCGTTTGTGTCCGTGCTGATGAATTGATACTGCGTGTTTCTACTCATTGATCTCCACCTCCACGGTCGGGATGACCCTGCCCGGAATGCTGGCGTCCTCGTCGAACAGCACCCGGATAAAGGTCGCCCTGGGCTCAAACTTCTCGATGGCCTCCTTGACCTCCGACACGATCATGGGCCGGGCGATGTGAGCGGGCTTGTCGAGGAAGCGCATAGGCAGGCCAAACTCCCGGTAGAGCGGAACTGTGCCCTGCCGGGTGGAGAGGAGGATGGCGATGTTCTGAAGCACCGACGAAACCATGTCCTGTTCGTTCAGCTTGACGGCGCCGACATCGACAGCTGATACCTTGTAGGTCATACCGCGCCCCCTAAATGTACTCCTGGAGGGTGAGCGAAATGGTGGCGCTCGTGATATCCCCCCGCTTGTCGTATGTCTGGGCTTTCATCTTGTGGCTTTTGATGGACCACCGGTATTTGCCGTAGGCGTGGGTACCGATGGTCAGCGGGACGGCGGTGCCGCTCCGCTCGTAGTTCCAAATCTTCACGACCTCCGTCATCGGGTCGACGCCCAGATAGGCCGACACAAAGATGTCGAAGGTGATGCCGTCCGGGTCGAGCCCGGTAAACTCGGTCAGCGCGTGGGTGAGGTGCCGCTGGTGCGTACTGTACCGGGCGGAGCCAGACCAGGTGAAGTTGTTAATCGTCTCCACAACGCGGTCAGAAACGGAGAACACGACCTCTCCGAGCGTCCCGATCTGCATTTATATCCCCCCCAGAATAAAGCCGTCTCCGTTGAACACCGGGAGATAGAGCACCAGCACCTGGTCGTTGACCTTCGGCATCCACGGCTTGATAATCAGGTCGTGCTTGTGGCTTGCGAAGGAGGCGTCGTCGGAGCCGCCGGATTCAAATTCCGTCCGCTGCGGGACGTTGTAATCAGGGATGAAGGGCGGCGTAGCCAGCACGCAGAGCCAGCCAGAGGTATGCCCCGTCTCTTTGAGGATGACGCGGGCTCTCCGCTTGCCGTTGTCCACGTCGCTGACCGTGCCGATCTGCACCAGGCGGGAAAGGATTTTTTCTGAGTCCATCAATATCCCTCCAGAATGCGACGGAGGACCGTCTGCGTCGTGTAGCCGGAGCTGCCCAGGGAGTGCTTCGACTGCTTGATGATATATTTCCCGTCCCACGCGCCCCACCCCTCCAAGGTGGCCGTAACGCCGGCCACCTTGGAGGGGTCCCCGGGGAAGGTGAATGTCGCGGTGCGGGAATACTTGTTGTGGAGGCGGAGCTGCTTGGCCGCCAGCGTCTGCGCTTCGGCGATGCTGGCTACCTTGGCCGTCACCTCCAGCTGCTGATTGTTCTTGGAGTCCGCCTTGTAGTCTTCGGCATAGGCGGTGCCCTCGATGACCTGGCCCGTGGCGGGGTCGGCGTAGCGGACGCGGCAGGACGTGTACTTGGTGTCCGCCGTGCCGACAGACAGGTCATACTTGGTGTAGCTCCCGCTGCCCCGCTTCACGGTGAAGGTCGGGTCCTTGGCCTCATAGTCAGCCTGGTCGAACAGCACCAGGATATTGTTCGTGGCCTTGAGAGAGATCCCGGCGTCGTGGCAGAGCTGGGACAGGAACTTGATGTCGCTCACCTTGTACTGCTCCACCCGCTCGTAATAGGGGTCGCTGGCGGATTCGTAGAGACAGGCCATGCCGTTGGCACCGGCCATTTCCTGGGCGATGCCGGAGAGGGTGTAGGCCTCCCACGCTTTGGTCTTTTCGGTCTGCCGGATCTGCGCGTTGAAGGGTAGCGACGTGGCCTTGATGGTAATGGTGGCCGGCGGCCCGGACGCCTTGATGCTGTCGAGCTCGAATTGCCCGCAGTCCAGAACGGTGTCCTTGCCGTCGTTGTTCCAGTTTTCCCGGACGAAGACCGCCTGGATGGCGAGACCAGTGGTGGCGGAGGCCTCGGAGTTCTCCTCTGCCTGACCCCCGACGACCTCCTTGATGTACTGGGCGCTGACATAGGCCGTCCTTCCGCTGTACTGGATAGTGGCCCAGCCGTTGGAGATCCCCGTCACGGGAACCTCCGTGCCATAGGGCAGCGCCCCGAGCTTCCCATAGCTCGTTCCAGGGCCCGTGCGGACGTTCAGACCGATAGAGGGCATCACCTTGTAGGTTTTTGCTTCCGCCTCTCCTGCGCCCTCTGTGGGGGCAGAGGAGGCCGCTGCCTGGATGGCGTCGTTCAGCCACTTCTCCAGCCAAATACTGTCCCTGTCTTCGAGCTTGATTTGTAGGTCGTCCGCCTCGTCCTCCTCATTGTCGGTATAGGTCATCGACAGAAAGTATGAGCGAATGGACGACGTGATGTCGGTGCCGCCAAAGACGACCTCCGCCGTGGTGCGGCGGGCCTGGTTCCGGTCGCTCATCCCGCCACCTGCTTCCAGGGAGGCAGAGAGCTGGACACCGGCTCCACGGCGTCGGGGATCGTGAGAGCGATTCCGGCCGGGAAGGTGTAGTACTCCCGGTACTGCTGATTGGCGTTCATCAGCTGGTCAGTGTAGTCAACGCTCCCCATCTGCTGGAATGCGATGCTGTCCCACATATCCCCCTGGGTGGTGGTGTACGTGCTCATGTGTAAGCCCTCCTCGCTGCGTCGACGCCGGCCTCCTGCAAGACCTCCAGGATCAGCTCGCGCATATCCTCGTCGTGGGCCGCCAAGATGGCCTCCAGCTCAGCGGCATTTGTGACGCCGGCAAGGTCATACTGGGGCTCGAAGTAGATCACGATGGAGCCGCCCCCGCCGCCCGCCCCGCTCTCTGCGGAGATGGCGTTGCTAGCCTGATAGGAGGCCAGATATGCCATGAGTTGCGGGGCGATTCCGACGGCCTGGATCTCCTCGGCGGAGAAAGCCTCGACACCGGCGCCGGCCATGCCGGACATAGCCTCGGCCACGTCCGGCTGCAGGGCCTCCGTCTCCTGGATATAGCCCGCCCAGGTCATGTCAGCCTTTTCCTCCATAACGCGGGATGGGCTGTGGATGTCCAGCTTTTCGTCAATGGCGTCAATGGCAGCCTGGGCAATGCGGGAATAGGCTGCCTGCACCTGGGGGAGCATCCCCTCGGCGCCGGAGACAAAGCCCTGGATGGTGGCTTTGCCGCTCTCGGCGGCTTCGGTGCCCAGGTCCATGGCCTCGATGTCGGCCGCAAGTTCGGATTGCAGCTCATCCATGGTGGCCGTGAAGTCGGTCTTGAGGTCGGCCACGCTTCCGGCGGCCTCCTCCTGCTCGGCCTTCAAGTCCCGCCAGTTGGATACCATTGCCTCCAACTGCTCGTCGGTAGCTCCTGCCATACCGGCGATAGCGTTCACGCTGTCCTCCGAGCCGTCCGCGAAGCTGGCGATCATCTCGCTTAGCCCCTCGATATCACCGACCCTGTCCGTCAGGGCCTGGAGGTTGGCGTTGTAGTCCTGCCAGTAGGTGACCTGGCTCTCCAAGGCGGAATTGATGCTCCCCGCGCTGGTTGCAACGACCTCTGTGGCCTCGTCCCACAGCTCGTATTGTCCTGATATGCTGTCCAAGGCCGCGTCGTAGGCCTCGGTGTAGGCGGCCACAAGAGTGTTGATTTCTTCCCTGACCCCAGTGACAGTAGACTGGAGCTCCTGCATCTGGGCGGCAGTTTCGGCGGTCACATCTGTATTGGCCGTGCCTGCGGCCGCCATCTGCTCTATCGCCTCGTTCGCCAGCTCCATTTCCTGCTTAGCATCGGCAACGGCCTCGGCATCCTTCTCCATGGCGGTATTGAGGTTTTTTATAATCCTCTCGGCCTGGTTAATTTCGTCGTTGTACCCGTAGACAGCGCCCTGCAAGTCACGGTACTCCTGGGACAGCGCCATATTATTATCGATGGAATCCTGGTACAACTCGTCCATGCGTGCCATAGCGGCGGCGCGCTTTTTTTCCGCTGCGTCTATTTGGAGCTGTGCCTTTGTCAGTTCAACACTGTTTTTGGCCTGCTCCACCAAGACCTCATTGTACTGCTCGGCGAGCTGGTTCATGTACTCCTGGTATGCCTGAGCTTCTGCATTTTCCCGCCATGCCTGCGTGTTGGCGCGGAGAGCGGCGGTACCGCCTTGAATCGTACCGTTCTGGATGTCAATCAGATCGGAGAGCTCTGGTATCAGTTGGCACAGCAACGACAAGGTATTTCGATACTGCTCCTGCTCCTCATTGGAGAGCTGGGTATAATCCCCCATCTCCTCCAGCTTTGCAATATACTGGTCAGCGACATCGGCAGTCGCTACGGTTTGTGCAGCCGTATTCTCAAACGTTTCCCCCGCCTCGTCCATGGCATCCCGCATCCCCTGGGCCGCCTGGGTCAGCTCGTCCACAGAGGGGACGGCGTCATTGTCGGCGGCGGTGGCAAGGGCAGCGATGGCGGCGGTCACGCCAGCCACGGCCGCGGCTACGCCCATGATGATGTTCACGCCCGGAATGGCTGCGGTGAGCATGGCGGACGCAGCAGCAGCTACCTTTGCGCCGACAGTGTACGCGGCAAGGGCCGCTACTACCACGCCGAGCACGCCCGCGAAGGCTGTAATGGCATTCACCAGCGCCGGATTCTGCTTGATGAACTGTGCAACGCCGTTGAGAACATCCGTGCCGACGGAGTACGCCTCCCGCAGAGCGGGGGTATAGGCGTCGCCGATGGCCACCTTCAAGTTCTTATAGGCGTTCTGCATCATGGTGAGCTGGGATTGGGTAGTGGCGTACCGCTTGCTGGCCTCGTTGATCAGGGCGGTATTGGTATCCCACTCCTCGTTTGCCAAACTCACGGCGCCGCCCATCTGGTCGGCCGCGAGAGCAAGGCTTTTCAGCATATTGCTTTGGCGCACGCCGGTCAGGCCCAGGTCCTCCAGGACAAGCACGGTATTTTCGCCCTGCTCGTCCAGCTGGCCCAAACCGGAAATGAAGCTCTCCAGCGCGCTCATGGCGTCGCTTTCCCATGTTGCGGCGAACTCCGCGGAGGTCATGCCGGCGATCCGGGCAAATTCCGTCAGGGTTTCGTTCCCCTGGGCCACGGCGGTTTCGATGGCGTTCATGGTTTCCGTCATAGCGGTACCGCCAGCCTCCGCCTCAATGCCCACGGAGGACATTGCTGCGGATAGGGCCAGTATCTCGGATTCGCTCAAGCCGGCGAGCGTTCCGGCAGAGGCAAGGCGGGTAGCCATTGCCGTGATTTCCGATTCGGTCGTCGCAAAGTTGTTGCCCAGGGCCACGATGACGGAGCCGAGGCGGTCGTAGTTGTCGGCCGATGTTCCGGTAATATTGGCGAAGCGGGCCAGGGCGGTCGCGGCCTCGTCCGCGGTCATGTTGGTGGCCGTGCCCAGCATGGTCATGACCTCGGTGAAATCCAGCAGAGAGTCCTTCTGGATGCCCAGCTGACCGGCAGCCTCCGCCACGGCGGCGATCTCCTCTGTGGTGGCCGGGATCTCCGTGGACATCTCCTTGATGGCGTCCGACATGGCAGCCAGTTCATCGTCGGTAAGGTCTGTGGTCTTCGCTACGCCGGTAATGGCGCTCTCGAAGTCCATAGAGGCCTGGGCGCAGTCGGCAAAGTACTGATAGATCTCCTTGAGCGCCGTGGCGATGCCAGCGGCCACGATAGCCTCATGGACAGCCCCAAACGCCTGGCTCGCTTTATCGCCGAAGGTCATGGCTTTTTCCGCGGCTTCTTCCTGGTCCCTTTTCAGGGCCTCAATGCGGGTGGAGAGCCGGGCCGAGCTTTGGCCGAGGTCGTCCATGTCGACCCCGGCCTCCTGCAGTGCGTCTCCCATCTCGTCGAGCCTTTGGGTCTGCCTGTTCAGCGAAGCAGAGGTCTTGTCGATCTGCTGCTGCTTGGCGAGCAGCTTATTTTGCAGGTCGGCGGAGAACTCTCCCGTCTGCTCGATCTCTTTCTGGATATTCTCGTACTGCTGTTGCAACAGCTCCAGGCGCTTGCGCGTGGCCTCGACTGCGGCCTGCTGCTTCTGATAGGCGGCGATGTCAGATTGGGTCTTGGAGAGGGACTGTATCTCCTTCTGCATGGCCGTGATTTCTTCCTGGGCAGCCCGGAAGGTCTTGCTGTAACTGCTTCCCAGCTGGGCGTTCAGCTGGAATAGCATCTCATATTCTTTGCGGCTCGCCATAGTGTCCCTCCCTTCGAGCTACCGCCTGCGCCGAATCACGATCGGCCGTGCGGGCTGTTTCGGCCGCGCTTTCCTCTGCGCCTTCTGCTCCTCCACAAGCCGGTTGCTGGCCTTTATCCACTTCGTCAGGGACAGGAGGGGCAGAGATACCCAGTAGGATACGGGGGTGTTATTGTTTTGCGCCATCACAAGGCACTGCTTTCGGAGCCACGCACCCCCGTCGCCGGTTACAGCTCCGATTTGAGCAAAAAAGTCCTCGCCCGCCCCCGAATGCGGCTGTAATCACTGATGGGCAAAGCCATGATGACGTCAGCGCCGACTCGGCGCTGCTTCCCATCCGAAGAGGTCAGCATGGTGGTGCAGGCCCTGGCGGCCACGCGGGTCAGGTACTGGCCCGAGAAGGTGGGGACGATGACGGGCTTATTCATGGCCTCCATCTCGTCCTCGATAGCCAGGCTGTCGTTGCCGGTCAGGCGGCCGAAATCGAAGGTGAGCTCGTCGAAGGTGCATCCCTCGAAGGTGACGGGCTTCTTGAACTTGTGCGTGTAAACGGAAACACTGTCCGGCGCGTCCTTGGCGGCCTGCTCTGCGGTCGCATACTCGGCGTCGTTCACCGCAGGGGGCTCGGCGGTGGAAAATGCATCCGACGGGATCTGGGGCATATCTTTGATGTCGATGCTCATAGGGAACTCCTTTCAAAATCAAGGCCCGGGGCAAGCGCCCCGGGCGTATGGCTGTTACTTTCCGAGGGCCTTGCGGACGTCGGCCAGATAGTCGGTGCCGTCGACATAGCAGATGAAGTTCAGCGGGTCAACCTCCCGCGTCCTCACACCGTCGATGTAGGTAGCCCAGTAGCGGACGGCATACTCGCCGGAGCCGTTGGTGGGGGCGGCCGGGGCAATGCTGCCGCCGGTGTCCGTCTTGGGGATAACCACCAGGATGTGCTTGATGTTCTGGACCTTCACCTCGCCGGCCACGGTGTCCTCGATCTGCTGCGCGGCGCGAAGGTCGATGTTGTGGCGGCGCGGCGCGGACAGGCGCACGCTCTGCTCGGTGGTGGTGCGGAAGTTGAGGCCGAGGGTCATGGCGTCGTAGTGGCCGAGGATGGGCACCTCCACGTTCCCCGCGATGCCGGCGCCAGAAAGGGTCTGAACGATGGCGGCCAGATTCGGAAGGGTAACGGAGGCCATGCCGACGTACTCAACGCTGTCCTCATAGACCGCAAAGTTGATTACGGATTCATCGAAGTTAGGCATAGTTCAGTCCTCCTTTTAGGCCTGGAGCGCGCTGGTGACGTAGCTGGTGTCGTACTCCAGGATGAAGTCGATCTCCTGCGCGGGAGAGGGCGGGGTCATGTAGATGTGGATCTTGACGATGCCAGCCATAAGGTCGGTCAGCGGGTTTTCGCTTTCCAGCATCTCCGCCCGGGCACCCAGGAGGTAGCCGGAGCCGACCAGCCCATTGAGCCAGATGTTGGCGGTGTCCATGATGGTGTCCAGCAGGCGGCGATTCATGGGCTTATCCAGCTTGGACCAGAAGGTGCGGATCAGGGTATTGCCGACCCAGCCGAACATCCGGGAAACCGGGATGAAATAGTCCTTGACGTCGGTGTTGCTGGGATAGCAGGCGGTATAGTTGCCCCAGGCGCACCAGCCGCCCATGAAGTTCAGCGCGGTCAGGATGCCGTTGTCGTTGAGGATGTTCGCCTGTGCCAAAGTCAGATTGACTTCGGTGCCATCCTCCAGGACCATCGCATCGCACTGGAAGCTCTTGTTGCTGGGGGACTCATAGGGGCAGCCGCCGTTGTCGGTGTCCACCTGGGCCATCAGGCCCGCCAGCTGCGTGCTCATGTGGAACTTGTAGTCCCCGAGCTTGAGCATGGGCCAGCAGGGAATCTCGTCCACATCGACGAAGTTCTTCCCGCTCTTCTCGGTGATGGCCGCGGTATAGCTGGTGGCGCCGGAGGAGCTGGAGTCGATGTCGATCAGCGCCTTGGCCTGGAACATCCCGTTGATGCCGCCGGCCTTGGTCGCCATGACGGCGGCCACGACCGAGGACTGGGAGTGCCCGGGGGCGCAGATCAGGTCGGGCACGATGCCCAGCGTGGTCATGCACAGCTCAATGCTTTCCATCCCCGCAGCAACAGCGGTATCGTCCACAGACGCGGGCTTGACCTTGTTGTAGGCCACGTTGATCTGCGAAGCGGAATAGGCCTTGCCGTCGGCCAGCGCCTCAATGACAAGAAACTCCCCGTCGTAGTAGGTGCTGTAATCGGTGTCCTTGACGTAGGCATCGCCGGCGCCGCCCGCGGCCTTGACGACCAGATTGCTGTCGTCGATGGCCTCGATGGGCAGCTTGGCCTTATGGTCGGCCAGGGCCACATCGGATGCGGCCACTGCCTCCTTCATGTCCGCGGCATCAAGGACGTTGCAGAAGATGACCGGCTGGCAGCCGAACAGCTTGAAGTGGGAATACGCAAACTCACAGAGCGGATAGCTGGCCCAGTCGTCCGAGTAGCCCAGCTTCTCCACAGCCTCGGCCCAGCTGGTGCAGAGAGCAGGGATGCCGACAGCGGCGGGAGACGCCGCGCTCTGCACGGGGGCCGCGCCGACGACAAAGGGGACTCCGCTCTCGGCCACGACGGGGGTGCTGACGCTGGTCGCCTGCTGGGAGACGTTTACGCCATGATTTGCCATAGTGCTTCCTCCTTACTTTCTGCCGGAGGCCAGCTTCTTGTAGTTCACATTCAGCAGGTTTCCGGCGGTCTTGACTTTGATGCGATCCTCGGGGAGCGTGTCGCCGGTGACAATCAGCGAGGCGATCAGCGGGTATCGTTCCAGGGCCGGAGCCAACTCACTGAGCACATCAGCTTTGCCGCCCCGATAGACCGCGCCGGACTGGATTACTCCCCGGATGCTGGGGCCGAGGTAGACGCAAAACCCGGCGGCCTTGCCGTCGGGTTTCTTGGTTTTCTTGGGGGCCTTGGGCTCCTCCGCGTGCTCACCGGCGCGCTCGGCGGCGCTCTCGGCCGTTTCTTTCTTTACTACTGCCATTCTGCTACCTCTCTTTCCACGCCGGGGACACGCCAGGTGGTCGTCATCTCTCCGGCAAAATAGGGGGCGGTGTCATCGGGGTAGATGAAGGTCTCCAAGCCAGCCTCCAGGTCAAGCTGGTAGCGCCGCCCGATGACGACCTGTCTTAAAAGGCGGATGCGAAGCCGCTCCATGAGATTGAGCAGCATAAGGCCGCCCTCCTGCTCGTCGCCGCTGTAAACAGCGAAAATAGAACGCACCACGGCCACGCCGCGCTCTCGCTCGCCGGCCGGCTGGACGTCTCTGCTGGTGATCGCCTGGTGGATGATGTAGGGGGCCTTCTTTTTCGCGGATGTGCCATCCGGGAGCCGCATCAGGTAGACCTCCGCCGCCCGGTATTGCTGCCTCTCCTCGGCGCTCTGCACCCGAACCGGCATAATCAGGTCTTTAATCGCTTCCTCGGTGACGGCCTTCAGCTCCTCCAGGAGCATAACCCTATCCATCGGCTACCCTCCCCACCCGTTGAGCACCCGCATGATTTCGTGCTCAATGCGGCTCTCGTAGGTTTTTAGGATCTCCTCGTCCATCTTGTCGGTCGTCTCCTCGTGGGCGTAGAAGGCCTGGACGGCAGAGGGCCCGAACAGCTCCCGGATTGGAAAGCGCTCAGGGCCCTCTCGCTCGAATACGCCGGTGTGCCCGCCTACCTGGGTGACAAAGGCATTGTCCAGCGCCTCCTGGGCATTGGAGCGCAGCACGCGGGTATGCACCCGCCCATCCGAGCCGAACTTGGTGTCGAACTTAATCAGCGGGATTACGTTTCCACGGTAGCCGAAGGTGATGGAGTAGGCGCCGGCGGCATCCTTGATGACGGTGTTGATGTTCCTCGTCCGGGCTTTCAGCTCTCCTTGGGAAATGGCGTATTCCTCGGAAACGATCTTCATACCGACGGTGAGGCCGTGCCGCGCTGCCCGCTTCAGGGCGCTGCCGACGGCGCGGTAAACGCCGTCGGGAACTCCGGCCAGGAGCTTTGATACCCGCTCAAGGCTGCCGTCGATCTCGTCAATGGTAATGGCGTAGCTCATTCGTCGATCGCCTCCAGTTCCACCCGGAGCATACCCAGCTCACAGACCGAGGAGGCGACATAGAACTCCCGGAAGAAACCGCCTCCGCCCTCCTGGTCGTTGATTTTGATGCGCTGTCCTTTCTCTGGCTGGTTGCCGCCCAGGTCAGATAGCGCACAGTGCAGGACGGAGGATACCAGGTAGAGCCCCTGGAGGTGGTCGGACTGGAGCTGGCGTCGCTCCCGCTCCTTCAGGCCGGACAAGACGACGGGGATGTCCTGGTACTCCTCTCCGTCATAGCGAATGGTGCGTTTTTCGGCGAACTCATCCAGGTTGAGAAAGACGCTGTGGACGTCTTTGGCTACCATGTCCTTGAAGCCGCTCATTCCACCGGCCCCTCCGCCCCCAGGCTGGGCGGAGCCTCCTCGTCGCCCTCCCCACCGGAGATGGCATCCTCCAGGGGGATGTCAGTGATGGCCGCGATTAGCTGTGCCTTCGTCTTGAGCTTGGCCGTGTCGATACCCAGGCCTTCGGCCAGCTCCCGGAGCTTGGCGTTGGTGAGCTCTTTAAGCTGCTCGGGGTCAAGACGGGCAGCGCCCTCGCCCTCCGCAGGCCCGTCCCCATCGGGAGTGTCCACGCCTGTCCCCGCGCCGTCCTCGCCCTCTGCGGGCGTTGCAACGGCCCCTGCGGTATCTTCCTCGGGGATGTCCTCGAGTACGACACCCACACCGAGGGAGGCCAGGCGGGCGGCCTCGGTGTCAGTCACGACGCAGAGACCGCCCGCGGGTACCGACCGGGGGTGCTTCGCCCCCTCGGGCCGGTAGCCGTACAGGCCGTTGGTGATTTTTACATGCTTCATGGTGTTGCTCCTTTCCCAGCCCTATCAGGTGCCGACCACGTTGGCTGCGTACATCCAGGGGGCCTTGCTCCGGGGTGCAGCCAGGGGGCGGGCGGCCAGACGCAGCTTGCGGGTATCCTTGTCCTTGTCGACGACAAACTTGGGCACGCGCTGCATGGCGAAGCTGTGGTACTCGTTGTCGTCCTCGATCTGGTCGACGCGGCCATACATCATGTGGCCGCAGTCGGGAGCGGTGACCATCGCGGAGGTCGCGGGGAACAGGCGGATGGTGCCGTCCTTGTCCAGCACAGTCTCGCGCACGGAGAAGATGTCCAGGTCGGTGCCGTCGAAGTTCAGGTTGCCGATCCATACCACGCCGGGGTAGCGCACCTGGGGCGCCAGGCGGCCATACTCGGCGCGCCGGTTGTCCAGCAGCTTCAGCGTGGCCTCGTCGCTCTGGATGAAAGCGGCCACGTCGGTGCCCACGATCAGGTCGGTGGCGGGGAGGCCGCGATCCAGCAGGTCGTTCACCATCGCGGCGACGTCACCCTTCCAGTCGCCGTCTCCAGCGTCCCACTTGTTCGCCACGGTGTACTTGGCGGGGTTGGAGCCGGTGGTGTCGAAGTAGAAGATGTCGTAGGTTTCGCCCACGGTGTCGTTGTCGATGTAGGCGACGATGGTGCAGCCGTTGTTGATCATGGTCTGGACGGCCATCCACTCCTCACGGCGCTGAATGCGGCGGTCCAGGTCGGTGAGGTCCTGCATCTGGAGCGCCCGGGCGCGCTCGGCGGGGGTGCTGCCGGCATACAGAGCCTCCCCGAAGCCGCGCTTCTGCAGGTCATCCATGGTCAGCAGACGGGAGGGAGCAGTGAAAGGCGGCTCGAACTCGTGGATCTCGTAGCCGCCGCGGGCCACGGGGATGTCGCCGGCACGGCGCACAACGAAGGGAGCCATAGCCCGGTCACGGTCGCGGTACTCCACCAGCACCTTGTTGGCGTTGAAGATGTCGGTCGCCGCGTTGGTGGGGAAATAGCGGTCACGGAAGAAGCTCTGGACAGGGACAATCTCCTGGACCATGCCCGCCATGTAGTAGGTGTCAAAAATGTCGAAAGGCATATTCTTGTCCTCCTTTTAGTCCAGGACCTGGGCAAGATAGATTCCGCGCTCGCGCAGGGTGTCCTTGTCGGCCTGGGTGATGGTGTACTCATCATCCACGGTCATGGCGTCTTCATTGAAGCAGCCCATCACATAGACGGCGACATTGGCATCGGCGTCGGTGCCGATGTCCTCGTCATCGCAGAGAATGCAGTCGGGGGTCAAAGTCTCGCTCTCGGCGGCGGTGGTGCCGAGGATCTTCAGTTTGCCATCGCCGCCGGTGCCGGAGCTGCGGCACAGGACGGTGCCCCGCGGATAGGTGGCGGCGACGGACAGCTTGGTGATGATGCCGGAGGCCACCTTCACAGGCGGTGTGATACCGGCGATCAGCTTGTCGTACTCCATAGAGCCGACCTTGTCGTTGAGATGCTTCGCCATGTTACTTATCCTCCTTCTTGTTCAGGGCCTTCGCATCGGCGCGGCCCTTCGCCATGCGCTGCTCCGGGGTGAGCTCACCGGCGGGCGCGCCCTCATTGTTGGCGGCTCCGACCTGCTGCGCGCCGGACGCGCCGGTGTCAGCCTCCAGGGCCGCCATGTAGCTCTTGCCGGTCTGAGCGGCTTTCTGAGCCATACGGTAGGCCAGCTCCTGGGCCGTGCAGGGATGCTCGCCATACTTGGCCTCCCGGATGCTCTCGGCGTCATAGAGAGATGCCAGGGCGTCAATCTCCTGGATTCTCTGGCGCTCGGCCTGGGCGGGGTCAGCCCCGCCGTCACCTTCGGCCGCTGCGCTGGGGGCAGGGTTAGCAGCAGCTCTCGCCTCGGCCTCCAGCTGCGCGGTCAGCTCCGGGTACTCCGCCCGGAGCTCCTCAACAGTACTTGCCATAGGTGTACTTCCTCCTTTTCTGCCGGTCTTGGCCGGCGGATTTGTATGTGTCTTAGCCGGGGCCGAGGCCTCGGGATCGACCGTGGGAATGCTATCCGGGGCGAACATCCCCGGAGTGAGGTGGATGGTGCGGCCGCGGACGAACAGGCTCCGGCCGTCCGCGCTGGCGGCAATATCCAGAGGAGCTGCGTCCTCCAGGAGCTCGTCGGCAAAGCCCTTTTCTACCGCCTCGCCGCCCGTCATATAGGTCGTGTCCGCCATCATGTGGGTCAAAACGGTGTCAGACAGGCCGGTCTTGCGCTTGTAGATGGTCGCCTGGGCCTTATCCCAGGCCGTATTCCTGTCTGCCAGGGCCCGCATCTCGTCGGCATTGTAGCCACCGAACAGGAACGTCCAGCACTTGTGGATCATCACCAGGCTGGAGGGGTTGACCTTCACCGTGTCGCAGGCGCACATGATAAGCGAGCCGCCGGACATCGCCACGCCGTCCACGACGCAGGTGAGCTTCGCTCCGCCCCGCGCCAGCTCCCGGAGCCGGTTGTGGATGGTGATAGACACGCCGGCGTCGCCGCCGTAGCTGTTCATGCGGATGGTGATGTCCTTGCAGGAGGCGATCTGCTCCAGGTCCTCCATGAACTCAGGCAGAAGCACGAACTCACCTTCGACAGGATTTCCGTCCCAGTCGGTGGGGTGCTGCTCGTAGATGTCACCGTACATGGTGATCTCTGCGCTCTGGCCGTCGGTAGTGGCCATCGCGTAGACGGCCCGCTTGATGTTCACGGCAGGCCGCGCGGCCGGTACTGTTTTGCTCATGCGTTTTCTCCCTTCCCTTCGCCCTCGCCATTGCCGCCTTCGCCGTCATCGGCACCGGAGCTCGGCAGGTTGGTAATCCGTGCGCCGCCCGCTTCCGCGAGCTTCGCGTTTTCTGCTTTTAGCTGCTCCACGTTGGCCTCCCAGTCGCCTCCGCCCAGCTCGCGCGTGACCTGCTCGTGGGTCTTGAAGCCGTGGTCGACCAGGACAACGGCGGCGTTGGCCTCTTTCAACGGGTCGAGCTGTCCCTGCACGGGGCCGATCCAGCGCGCGCCGCACCACGCGGCCCGCACCAGGGGGTCTTCAAAGAAGCCCGGGGCCTTGATGCGGCCGCGGGCCACCGCCTCCGAAAGCCACACTTCATAGGCCGGCTGGCAGAAGTCGGCCACAAACCAGCTCCGGCGCATCTTGAACTCTTCCCAAGCCTCCAGGAGAGCGGCGCGGGAGGCCGAGTAGCTGGAGTTAAAGGTCTTCATCAGCACCTCGTAGGGCTCTCCCAAAGCCGCGCCGGTCTGCTGGCAGAAGGTCTTGACGAAGGTATCAAAGCCGGTGGTGGGGATGCTGGGGTTTCCGAATTTGATGTCCTCATTCTCCGCCAAGTGAGAAACCGTGCCGGGGCCCATCTCATACTCGCTGTCGCTTCCGGATAGGTTGTTCTCGATGGGATTTGCCGCGGGGACACCGGCGATGTCGCCGGTGCCGACCTCGTTGACGGGGATCTCGGTCTGGCTGGTCTTGGTGATGATCCACGCCGTAAAGAAAGACTGGACGAGGGCGGCCATAAGCGTGCTCTCCGTGTACCGGCGTAGCTGCAGCAGCTGCTCGATCACTGGAGCCAGATAGGTCACGCCACGGTATTGGTCCGGCCGCTCGCTCCCCATGATGTGGAGGATGTTCGGCAAGCCCGTCCTGGGGCCGTAGGCCTCCACCCTCGTCCACTTGGTCGGCTCTGTCGTGGTCTGCCAGGGATAGGTGTTGTGGACGTAGTAGGCGACGACCATGCTGTCGTTGTCCACCTCCACCCCGTCAAAGATGCGGTTTCCGTTCTCCGGGTTCTTCCCGTCCGTGATGTGTGCCACAGCCGTTCCGCCCCCGTACTCGGCGGGGGTGCGCACCCGGTCGGCCTCCACAAGATGGATGCGCAGGGAGTAGGGATTTACCGGCGTGGGGTTTCTCCGCTTGAACACGGGGAAAACGTCTCCGCTCTGGAGCCACGCCACCAGCGCCAGCTGCTGCATCCCGTAAAAATTGTTCATGCCGGTAGCGTCGCAGTTGGCCTTGTTCCTGGCCCATAGGGAAAACTCCGCCTCGGTGCGCCGTTGCCACTCCTTGGCTGCTTCCGGGGAGATGCCCAGCACCTCCCGATCCACGGAGCTCTTGAGGGTCAGGCCGACGCCGACTACCTTCGTCCGATTGGTGTTGATGGCTGACGTCGCCACCGGGGAGGACATATACAGCATCCGCCCCCTCTGGCGGAGGGTGAAGTTGTTCCAGTCGATGTCCTCCCTAGGGGAGCCGCTGCGCGGGGTAAAGCCTTTGAGCGCCCGCCGGGTCATGCTGGCGCCGGCCTCGCTGTATCCCTTGGCCTGGGGGCGCGCTGTGTCGGGCATGAACAGCCCGGTTTTCTTATCGCGGTATATGTCGCCCACCTCCTATGTTGCATAAAAAACGGGCTGCCCGGCGGCGAAAGGAGCTGACAAACTCCGCCGGGCTGCCCGTGGTAAAGCCCTCTCGGGCTTGTACCCATATCATTTTCGTGACCTCACGAAAAAGGTCACCAGTCGCGGGGGATGACGCCGAAGGCCTTGCGGGGCCGCCTGCCGTTCAGCAGGGCGGTCAACTCGTCGATCTTCTGCTCGGCCTCCTCGATCTCGTCCTTGAGGGTGCTAAGGTCGAAGCGGGTGAGCTGCCGGTCGTCGATGGTATAGCTCTTGACGCGGCCGTCTACCAGGGCGGTGTAAGCCGCAGTCAGCTTCTCATAGGCGGAGCGCCAGAAGTTCAGCCGGATTTTCACGTCGGTCATATCTGCCATCGGGCATCACCTACCATTCGTCGTAATATTTTTTCAGCGCGGAACCGCGCTTGGTCTGCTTTTTGGGGGGCGGCGGAGCCGTTGCAACGCCCGTAGAGGGGGCTTTCCCCCGGGCCGCCTTTAGCCGCCTGTCTATCTCGTCCAGGTTGGCAGGCAGGGCCTTGAATGCGGCCAGGGCGTAGTTGCGGCAATCCAGGGCTTCGTTGCGCTCGTGGCCGGGTATCTTCTCCCACACCCAGGGCTGCTTCTTGGCCGGGTCATATACCAGGTGCTCGGAGAGCAGGCCGGTAAAGTAGCCGGGGCCGTAGTCGTCCCGCCTCGGGAAGTGGCAGTACTTCGAGCCCGGCTTCTGCACCTTGAGGTTGTCCATGATGATCTGCTTACCGGAGTCGACGCCGAGCTGGTACTGCCAGCAGGTGCCGATGGCGACCTGATTGACCACGATCTTCATCTTCTTCGGCGGAGAGGTGTAGGGCTTATCCGCCCCGGGCATACCCTTGATGCAGAACACCTTGCGGGAGATGCGCGCCCGGCATTGGAGGCGGACGTCCTGGGTGAAGTGGCCGCCCTCGTCCACGAAGGTCATAGAGCTTCGGAGTCCCAGGCCGTCCTCGAAGCGGAACACTCGGTTGAACACCATCTCGTCCAGCTTGGCCCAGGTATCCGGGTCATCCGGCCTGCCCATGACGATGCCCTTTTCAATGCCCCAGGTTTCCCCGAAGTGGCCGTGCCCGACGACCTCATACTCCATGCGGTCGTCCTGGGTGTCCACGCCGGCGGTGAGCACTAGCACCCCCTCCGGCAGCTCCACGGGAGCGCCGTCCGGCCGGGTGCCGTAGTCCTCCCGGCGGGCCATGAGGCTGTCCTCGTCCTCCAGGTCGCCGCGGTCTTCCCACAGCAGGCCGAAGCAGGTGTTGTAGACCACCTGGAGCTTCCGGGTGTTGCCGATCGCTTTGAGATACTTGAGCACGATGGAGCTCCAGGAAGCCCACTGGCTGACAAAGGCATTTAGCCAGAAAGAGCGGACGCCCTGGGCGTATGCATCGGGGTTGTCCGCCTCCCAGCGCGCGGGCTGGTGCTTCATGGTCGTCTCGTTGGAGATACACCCGCAGCCAGGACAGACGTACCAGACGCGCAGCACCTTGAAGGTCTTGCGGCCAGCCACCACGCTTTCCTCGTGCTCATAGCGGATGTCCTCGAAGTTGATCTCGTGGTACTCTCCGCAGTGGGGGCATTTGCTTTTCCACCGCTCCATCGTGCCCTCGGCGTAGGACGCCTCGATTGCGCTGGCGTTCTTAACGGTGGGGGTGCTGACCTCCAGAGCCTTGGCGTTGTAGAACGTGGTCTGTCGGGCCTGGGCCAGTTCCCAGGGGTCACCCTCGTTGCCGGCGGAGGTCGCCCAGCGGTCGCGCTCGTCCCCCATGATGTAGCGGATGGGCTTGGATGCCAGAGCGTGGGCCTCGGTGGAACCGCACATCGTCAGGATGCCGCCGGGGTATGTCTTTTGCAGGATGGTGTTTCCGCTGTCGCGGCTTTTGGGGTCCGCCACCTTCTTTTTGAGGGTGGGGCAGTCCCGGATCATCGGAGCGATACGGAGCTTGGAGTACTCCTTGGCGTCAATGGTCGTGGGGTGGACGAACAGGATGGAGCCGGGATCCTCGTCGATGATATAGCCGATGGTGTTGTTGAGGAATTCCGACTTTCCCACCTGGGACGCCGCCACCATGACGATGCGGCGCACCCGGGGGTCGGTAAATGCGTCCATCGGCTCCCGGAGGTAAGGGGTGCGGTCGGTGCGCCAGGGGCCAGGCTCGGCGCTGGCCTCGGTGGACAGGCGGCGGTTTTTCTCCGCCCATTCCGTTACGGTCAGGTCATCCGGCGGCTTCATGCCGGCCAAGACCTTCGCGATGACGGCGTTCAGCCGCTTTACCCGCTCGCGGGTCTCTTTCTCCCCAATGAGCCGGCGCGTTTCCTTATCCGTCATCGGCATCACGCCCGCTGTCAGCTTCCCAGGCCCTCCGCTCCCGGACGCGCTCCTCGTATTTCTTTGGGTCATAGCGGTAGTTGGAGAGCTCCCGCATGGCCTTGTTGACCTCGCGGCGGATGATCTCGGCGGCCTCCGCCGGGGACTGGGCTGCGGCCACGTCCACGGCCAGGCGGCCGGGCAGGGCCATCATCGCCCCGCGAATGGCGTACATCAGGTCGGTGGTCATCGCGGCCACGTCCTCGCTCCGGTGCATTTTCCCCTGGAGCTCGTCGGCCTCGGCCTTGGCGATCTGGGCGCGGGCCACCTTCATCGTGACCTCGGCGGCGCTCTTGGCCTCCTCCCGCTTGATTTCCTGCTCAGACTTTTCAGGCCCCGCGCGGGCCTTGAGCATGGCGCAGTAGGCGCGCATCGTCTCGCCGAGCTCGAACAGGTTCCCGTGCGGGGTGCTGCGCTTGTGCAGCGTTCCCTGGGCCACCAACTGGCCGACCCACTGGTTACTGTTCCCGGTAGCCGAGCAGATGTCGGCGGTCTTGACGTAGACGGGAGTGCCAGCACGCAGCACATAGACGGCGCCGTCCTCCACGACAATATCCTGTTTTCTTGGTGCCATGGGCTGCGCTCCTTTCCTGGCCTGTGGCCCTCCGCCCGGCGTCCGGGGCATTTCTGCCCCGGGCCAGGCTATAAAAATAGGAGGCGGGCGTCCCACGCCCGGCGGAAGGTCACGAGATGTCGATATTTTTTACTGAGATTTCAATTAAAGTTCCCCTATTTCGCGCGCACTAACTAATCGTTTTTTGGGGTCGGCGAGCCCGCACCCTTTGGGTGGGGGCCGTCACAGTACCTTGCCGCGCTTCTCGTCGTCGCCTTCAATGCCCGTTTCCAGGGCTTGCAACACCCCTTCACGCCTCGGCATGAGAACGCCCAGGGCAGAACACATACGCAGCTCTCACGCCTTGTATGGCCCTGTCCTGGGCTATGCCTGGTGTATGGGGGCATGGGGTATGCCTCAGTACTTGGTCAGCAGCTCTGCTTTGCTGTACCCATGTACGCCTTTTGTCATCATCGAGAGGAAGTCATCGCGTGAGAAATCAGACAGGCGGAATACCTCCTCGGGCTTCATGCCCAGCTGCTTCCCGATTTCCTGCACGCTTTTCCCGTCGGCCAGCAGGCGCTTAACGATGGCCTTCATAGGCTCCAGCAGGTGTGTACCACGGGCGCGGTTGTGGGTGACGGTGCCGTAGATGTCCTCGGTCTGGTCGTCGTGCCGCACGATTACCACGGGCACCTTGCCGCCCAGCTTCGTGTGCAGGGGCTCCTCTCCGGCCACCGTCCAGCGATGAAAGCCGTCGATGATGGTGTAGTCAGGGCGCACCACGATGGGCAGCGTCCAGCCGTTGGTGAGAATGGACTGCACCAGCAGCTTCAAGTTCTCCCGGTTGACCTTGTTGGGGTTGTAGTCGTTGGGCTTGAGCTGGTCGCGGTCCACCCACCGCAGGGAGGACAGAGGGGCGAACAGGTCCACATCAGCCATTCGCTTCACCTCCCTTCCGGAAGGACTTGGCGTAGGCTGCGTAGGCGCAGGAAATATCCTGGTAGATCGCCCGCAGGGTGCGGAGCTTGGGGTCGCCAGCTACCAGCCCCTCGTACATCTTCCGATAGTCCCGGGGGCGGGCCATGCCGTCCATGCGGATAAAGAGCTTGCGGTACTGCTTGGCGACCTCGCGCTTATGCGGGGTGTTGAAGAAATCGGCGGGGCGCTCGAACAGCATCTCTTTCAGGAGCGCGCGGTAGTCCTTCGTGTCCTTGCCCTCCAGCTCCCGGCGCTTCCGCGTCGTGCGGTGGAACATTTCGCTGTCCCAGTAGAGCATGGCAAGGTAGGCGTTGGGCTCACGGCGGAGCACGCGCTCCATCAGAGCGTGGTCATACTCCGCAAGATGTACCAGGACGGGGACGGTATCGACAGAGAAGAATTGCGAAACCCGCAGCTGGTTGCGATTGACCCCGACCTGGTACATCTGCAGATAGACCTTGGGAATCTCCACCCGCTCGTTGCGAAGGTAGAGCCACACGTCGATGGTCTTCCAGTCGTAGATCGGGTAGATGGTGTTGGTGTTGGTGATCCCCTTGCCGCCCACGCCCAGAGCCGCCATGTACTGGAGGCGCTGGACGGATTCGGCCGCCCGGACGCCGGTCATCATAATACCGTCCCGGGTGACGCGGGGCAGGAAGGATTGATAGTTGTCCACCCTGGGCTTGAGCAGAGGGTGGTTACGGATGGCAAAGGGCGGCGGCTGCCGCACCCAGACATCCCGCTTGCGGCGATCCCAGCAGACGAATGTCTCGTCGCTGGAGAGCTCGTTGAGGCAGTTGAAATGCTTGACCTCGATGCACCACCACTGGAACTTGGCGCCGGCCAGCAGGAACTTCTTGCGCCAGGCCTTGGCCGTCTCCTCGATGCAGTCGAAGATGGCCTCCTCGTCGATGAAGAGGACGGTCAGCAGGGCAGGATCGATCTCCCCGGCCTGGATCAGCTTCAAGGTGAGGTCGGCCAGGCACAGGCTGTCCTTTCCGCCCGAGAACGACATATAGACCGGGACGCCGTTGGAAAACACGTTTTTGATACGCTGGCGGGCGGCGGTCACGATGTCCACGTTGGACGCAACACGCTTCACAGCCATATCCGCTCACCGCATTTCGGGCAGCGAATGAACCGGCGTGCCGATCCTTCCTCCTGGGGCTGTGTTCCAGCCGCCGGCGGGACATATTCCTCGGCATTCCTCGCGGCGGCTTCCTCCCGGGCCTCGGTGCGCTCCCGGGCGTTGCGGATCTCCTCGATGCGCTCCTCGTCGATGGCGCCGTACTCGCTGAGGGTGTCGGCGGCCTCGTCTGCCTCCATGACCATCGCCCGAAGCAGGTCTTCCTCATAGCCAGGGATGTCCAGGTCATCCTTCAGCTCCAGGACAAAAGCATCCAGCGCGGACAGGTCATCCACGCCCAGGTCGAACACTCGGTTGTCGGCCAGCATCAGCTTTTTCTTCTGGGCTTCGGTCAGGCCGGTCACGACGTAGCAGTCCGCCTCGGTGCGGCCCATGGAGAGGAGCGTTTCATACAGACCGTTGCCGGCCAGGATGACGCCGCCCTCGTCCACCACGATGGGGCGGATCTGGCCGAACATCTCAATGGAGCGCCGGAACTCCTTCAGCTGCTTGTCGGTGTGCATCCGGACGTTCCGCTCCGGGCGTCGGAGCTCGGACAGGAGCTTTCTCGTCACGTTCATGCCCACACCCCCTCCAGGAAGACCCGGGCGCTCTCGATCTTCTCCGCTGCCTCAATGACGATGGAGGGGTCGATGTCGTAGACCTCGCGCCAGCCGTTTTCGGTGCTGCCCGTCCACTGCCTGGCGGGCCAGGGGTGCGTACCGCAGAGGTAGCCGTTCTTCCACCCGTAGATGGGCGGGAGGGGAAGCCGGTGGTAATGGATATAGGCCAGGACATGCTCATGGCTCCAGGCCGCGAGCGGGCTGAAGCGGGTGACGCCCCTGCCGTCGGTGTAGATGTTGGTGCCACGGCCCACATAGTTCCCGTCCGCACGGCGGCGGCCCAGGATGATGAGGTCGAGGCTGTGGGCCTTGGCGTAGATGCGCTGGGCTCGGTGCTGCACAATGGAAAACCACCGCCCAGCAGTGGCCGAGTTCTGCGGGAACAGCATTTCGGGGTGACGGGCCAACCAGTCGAGCCCCTGGTGCGTGTTGATGACCTCGCAACCAGCCGGCTTGTTGGCCTCGATCCAGGCGGCAAAGGCCGGGTACTCCAGGTCGCACACGCCGATCATGCAGTCGGTCACGCCGGCGGCCTCGCAGAGCTTGCCAAGGACAATGCTGTCCTTACCACCGCTCCAGGCATAGGCCGCCTTTTTGCCCGCTGTCTTGGCCTTGATGTCCTTGATGGTCGCGGCCACAAGTTCGCCCAGGGCCGCCTCGGAAACCGTGCTCTCGACGGTTGCAACAGCCTCCAGCCAGGCATCGTTGGTGATGCGTTGTTTCCTACCCAGGCTCATGTACTCACCGCCTTTCTGGAGGCGATGACGGCTACGACGCCGCTCGACAGCACAGTCGTCAGGCTGCCAGCCGTTTTGAGGGCCGGAATGCCCGCGATGTTGCCGTAGGCAAAGATGGGGAGTCCGACGCACAGAGCGGTGATGACGCCGGCGAACACGCCGCCGGCGGAGAGCTTCTTCCCCAGCAGCGTCATCACCGTGGGGAGTAGCGTGGAGGCCCGCAGGGTGCCGTAGAACAGGAACAGGTGCGTCACGGTCAGCCCCGGGATGTTGGCAATCAGGATGCTCACCAGCAGCAGGGCCAGCATGACGCGCCGGGAGGCGCGGATATTGTCGGCCCCCTCGCCGGTCATCCAGTCCGTCGTGAGGGACGCCGCGGCGCACAGATTGCTATCCACCGTGGAGAGCAGGCCGGAGATGACCATGAACAGGAAGGGCACCAGCACCCAGGCCGGGAGCAGCGACATGACAAACTCGAAGTTCACCATGCCGGGGTCTACCGCCTGGAAGCCGGAGCCGGCGGCCAGGAAGCCTACCGTGCCCATGGCGATGGGGACAAGGGCGAACAGCAGAGCCGCAGCGAAGAACGAGCGGCCGATGCGGTCTTCCCGAATAGAGAATGTCCGCTGCCAAAAGCACTGGTCGCCGAACGGCCCAGAGATAAGGCCGACCGCCGTCGGGAGCCCGAAGCTCAACAGCACCTCGACACCTGAGACGGAGATCAGGGAGGTGTACTCCCCGCTGATGGAGCCAAGTCCGGCCTGCACTGTCTCCAGGCCGCCGGTCAGCCGGAGGCCCAAGGTCACCAGGAGCGCACCGCTCAAGAGGATGATGCCCAGCTGGACGACATCCGTGGCCACCGACGCTTTGATGCCGGAAAAGCGGGCGTAAGAATAGGCGATGGCGGCTAGGGCCAGCGTCATGCTCCAGAAGGGCAGGCCCGTGAGGAGGGCCAGCGTCTTCCCGCCGGCGAGCAGCTGCACAGCCGTCGAAAGGACGGCCAGCGCGCCCAGCTGGAAGGAGTAGACGCCCTTGACCTTCGGGGAGCGGTACCGCTCGGCCATGTAGCCGGTGAGGGTGATACCCTCCGGGTACTGGCGGCGGATCTTCTTGGCAAATGGGATGAAGATGATGAGGCACAGCACATTCGGCACCAGAAACCAAAACATTCCCGGCACGCCTCTCGTGTAGGCCATTTCTGATGATGTGAACAGGGACGGCGCCCAGATCCAGGTGGCGGCGATACTCATGGCCGCTACCGTGGCTCCGATGCGCCGGTCTGCCACGTGGAAACTTTCTGCGCTGGTCGCCCTGCGGGTGAAAATAAGCGTGACGCCGATCATCAGCAGCGCATAGGCGGCCAGGACAATGATTCCGAACATTTTACTTTTCTCCTTTTTTGGCGTCGCCGCTGCCCACGTTGGCGAACATGAAGCCCGGCGCACGACCGACGCGCAAGGAGTAACGCGGCGGCCTCAACCTCCTTTCCCAAAAGAATGGCGGCCCCTCCGAAGAAGGGCCGCCTGGCTTCATAGGATTTTACGAGTTTAAGCATATCGCACATAAAGGGCGTTTGCAAGCGTCGCACCGCGTCACGCCGTTGCAACTTTTCAGGAGGACAGGTAGCGGTAGCAGGCCGACTTCACGCCGTCCTCCGTGTTGCGCCCGCCGATGACAGCGGCGACCTCGCCCCAGGTCAGGCACCGAAGAAAGCGGAGTCGGAAAATCATCCGCGTCTGGTCGTTCTCGATGCTCTCTACAAATTCCGTGACGGCCGCCTCCGCCCGGTCGATCTCCTCTTTGAGATACCGAATGCGCTCCGTCATGTCGGCGATCTCCACAGCCAGGTCGCCCACCTTATCCCGGACGCCCGGCGCATGGGGCATTCCGCTCAAGTTCTGCGCTCCGGGGCAAGCCGCGGCTCGGAGAGACTCCAGGATTTCTTCGTCCCTGTTCAGCCGCTCGCGCAACTTGTAATACTGGGACAACTCTTGTAGCGTCATTTTTGGCTCACCCCCACACCATCGTTACTTCCGCTTGAATTCCTTTGCCTTCGGGCAGGTGCTGAAATGGGACACATACCCGAAGCCGCTCACCCGGTCACGCTCGCCGATAAAGTCGCAGCTCACGACTTTCCCCAGCAGGGTGACAACCTTGCCCGGAGCCCCCGGGCGGGCCCAGAATGGCACCGCCCCGGGATTACACGGCATACTTTTCCCGGCCGTGGTCTTTACCCACACGATTTCAGCGCCGCACCCGCGACACACGCTTCTTCTGCTGCTCATGGTACGCACCGCCTCCTATTGTCATCTGCTCCATCTGCTTTTGCGGGGCCTCTTCAACGGATATCACCCGTGCATCCCCATACCGTTCCAGGAACATGGCTAAGTCCTCTTTGATGCCGATGGCCTGGCTCGCCCGGGCATTGACCTGGACAGTGATAATCAGCACGGGGGAACCCTCTTGCCCGGAAACTCCGGAAAAGGCGAGCTCTCGTCCAAAAATACGTAAGTAGCCACTCGCCCCAAGTGGCCCATTGAGCTCCCTGCATCGTACATCGCCCTGGAGGCGCGCCTAAAGGCCCGTCTGGTCCGTCTGGCGGATATACCGACACCTTGCATTGCTGCTATGAAGCGCGCAAAATCGTAAAACTCCTCATGCGAACAACCTTGCGCCCGCATCTTTGTGAGCCGGACGGCTTCATTTCTTGAAACTCCATCTCCCATAAGCCTTTTAACAAAACGCTTTCTTGTCATCTTTGCACCCCCTCAAAACTCTCTCTGACGCCCTTCTCGAACTCGACCACATGGAAGCGACCGGCCGGGTGTACCCAGACCACCGCCACGCGCATCGTCTGGGCGTTCTTGGCGTCGCTGTCCGAAAAGGAAACAGGCTTGCGGTAGACTACATCGCCCACCTGGACGCGGCCGCCGGTCGCCGGCGCCGGGGCGGGGCGCCCCGGTACCGGCTGGGATCTCGCTCGCTTTTTCTTCATTCCAGGCTTCCCTCCCAAGTCCAGAGCCCCTGCTTCCCGGAGGCTTTCACCGGCGGGTCCACTGGGATCATCACATGAAACTCTCACGCATACCGGCCAATCGAAAAGTCACCCAGGTCCAGCTCCTGGGGCGACAGCTTCGCCCGGAAGTCCTCTGTAATCAGATTGCAACGGGTCAGAATCGCCTTTCCGACGATGGCCCCGGTAGGTAACTGGTCAAGCGCCCCGGGCCGGATGAAGAGGCCGTCCAGCCGCTCCAGCACATTCCACCCGCTCCCTTCCTTGTCGGCGGCCAGCGCGTCGATGGTCCGACGCACCGGCCGCATGGCGGCGTGAATAGCTATGGGGCCTCGGTAGGCGGTGGCCCAGCTTCTGGTTTCATATTTCTTCTGACCAGACACCAGCAGCGAGGCCCAGGGCTGCCAAATGGTAAGGGCTTTCATCCGTTCACCTCCTGGAACAGCTCATGGGTGCCGTCCTGGAGGGCTTTTTCCTCATCGGACATCTCATATCCCAGTTCTGTGAAGATTTTATACAGGAAATCCAGACTTTCGTTTTCCTGATGTACGCAGGCCATACAGTGCTTCTCAGGGTCCCAGCGCCACCAGAAGTAATTTACTCCCTCGGCGTCAAAGGACGCGTAAGCGGTGACCAGGAGGGTATATTCCGGGCTTTCCTTCGATCGTTCATCAAAGGCCACGGTGTCGATTTCATCGTTCTCGGTATCAACACCAATGCCTAAAAGCTCGGACATCATAGCGTCGTCTGGATCATCGTGGCCCCGAAGGAGCATTCCCGCAACGAAGCGACAAACAGTAGTCACGTTCTTTTTTGCAGACGAGAAATCCTTGATGAATGCGTATCGCGCCTGGTATGCTGCCCTGGAGATGGTTTCAAGCTCTGCGTGCCGGCGCTCCAGCTCGGCCTTGATTCGCTCCGCCCGGGCCGCCGCCTCTGCGTCCTCCGGCTCCTCAACGATCTGGCGATAAAGGTCTACCTGGTGCATTCCCACGCAGAAGAAGTAAGCCACGGTGTCCGCGTCATCGGGGCGCGTCACCTCGTCTTTCTTGTTCCAGGTGCCGTAATTCCGCACATACCGCATGGTGGATTGGTCCGCCTTCTCGACCTGGGTCGCAAAGGCGGAAAGGGCCTGCACCCGCTCCGCGATGAGCTTGCGGCTTTTCTCTGTCTCGATGGCGCTGGCCAGCTTCTGTCGGAAGTTGTTGGTGCCGACGGCCTCCAGGACTTCATTCTTCAGCTCCGGGTCTTCGATCTTGTCCAGATCCATGTAATCCATGAGGTTGGCACCACGGCTCACGGAAGCCTTGAATTTCTCCTGGTCGAGCTCCAGCAGCTTCACTCTGCGCCTGACGGTCGTCTGGGAGAAGCCAGACTTCCGGGCAATCTCGTCAATACTGTCCCCCAGGTCGAGCATCATCTGGAAGCCCTGGGCCTGCTCGTAAAGGGTGAGGTCGGACCGCTGAATGTTCTCCATGAGCATGGTCTGCACCTGCGTCCGGAGATCCATGTCAGTAATGACGCAGGGAAGCTCCTTCAGACCGGCCAGCTTCGCGGCTGCAAGGCGCCTGTGGCCGATGACGACCGTGTAGCCTTTCTGCCAAGTGTCGCCCGTAATTTCCCCCTTCACCATCCTTGGAACAACGGTCAAATTCTGGAGGACACCGTTGGCCTTGATGCTGTCGGCCAGTTCGGTCAGGTCGCCCAAGTCTTTCCGGGGGTTGTCGGGATGGGAGTAGAGCTGTTCGATGGGGATGTAGACCAGGCCGTCAGGGGCGTCGTCATCGCCCAGGGATGCAGAGAGAGCTTCGTCCATAGCCTCCCGATCCTTCCTGTCGCGGATCGCCTCTTGGTCGTAGATGTAGTAGCCCTCGCGGGCGTTTGCCGAATAGTAGGGGCATTCCAGTTCCTTGCAGATGAAGTCGCACTTCTTCCGCTCACATTCGACCTGCAGCGGGCAGCGGTCGTTGATTGATTTTTTCATACAAGCTCCTTTCGTGGCCGGCTTATCCCTCGGCCGGGGAATTTGATGTGATGCGGTGTGTCTTAGGGTCCATGTGCCGGAGTAGCGCCTCCAGGGGCCACCGCTCCGGGCAGGTGTATATCGCTTTCCATCGGTATGTGTGGACCGGCTGGCTGGTGTTACCGAGGACATTCGGTATGGCGACCGGCTCTTTTCTTTCCAGGAAGAACATCTCACATCTCCTTTCGGATATATCTGTTCACGCGGCACCACCGGCGCTGGGCCTGCTTCTTCCGGGCCGTGCGGCAGGCCGAGCAGAAGCGATTTTCCTTGCGCTCATAGAAGGTAGCCCCACATCGCGCGCAGTATTGCGGGGGTATGCGGCGGAACTCTGTGCAGGAATCACAGTCCTTGCACCCGGCGGCGCATCCGTCGAAGTCATCCCAGTTCATGCACATAAACCGCTGCCAGTACGGATCGTAGCCGAGCTCGTTCATCCGGTACCGTAGCAATGAGTCGAGCGCGGACAGGTTTTTCCGCACCCCTGTCCGTGTGCGCGAGAGGCAGAGAGCCTGCTTCACGGTTGGCTCCGGCACCCCATATCCCCACTGATGGTCCCCCATCATGGCCCGCACCTTATCTTGGCTTTCGGTCAGGTACACAAAATAGACCTTTCCTCGGATAGCCTTTTCGGATTTGCCCAGCGCCTTTCCTATCAGTGTGTAGCTGTCGCCCCGACGGATGCCATCGGCCAGCTTATCGAAATCCTCTTGTGTCCAGACTGCTGCGCTCCCGTGGTTATCGGCCTTTACTGGCCTGTTCTTCAGGCCGAGGTCGGTACACCTGCGCTGGATAGCCCCAGCCGACCTATGGAGCACTTCTGACAGCTCGGCGTACCCATAACGCTGCTGCTCCAAAAGAGCCTTCAGCCGACTGTCCTCTTCTGGCGTCCACGGGTCCTTGCGCTGAACAGCGAAGGCCTGAAAATCTTTCCGACGCTGCTCGGCCACCCATTCCGGCTCCGCCCCCAAGGCCAGCGGCTCCATCTTGGAGAAGTCCAGAAAGGCGCGGTTTTTCTCGGCCCACACCCAGAATTCATCCAGATAGACCACGCGCCATGTATGGGCCAGGGCCTTTTTCATGTGAACTGGAAGCCCTCGCTTCTCAACCCAGCTCTTAATTTTGTATGAGTACGATTTCTTCGACCCTGTGACTGCGATGACAAGCTGATTGAGTGTCACATAGTCGCCGCTGTCCAGAAACGCGCCAAGGCCTAATTTGCGGGCTCGGATGGTGACAGCCGTTTCCGTTCGGTTTAGCCGCTTAGCTATTGTGGAGATCGTAACCCGTCCCCAGTTTTCGGAAAGATATTCTTCTTCGGCAGCATTCCAATTTGGTCCCTTCGCCCTTTGTCCGCGTTCTCTGCAAAGTTTCATCCGGTGTCGGGCATTGGCTACTTGGGTTTCGTGAACTTTGAATTTCTTTGCAAGCTCTGTGTCGCTGAACTCCAAATAATGTTCACGGATATATGCAACCTGCTCCTGGGTCAACCGTTTATTGATTTCCCTCCACTCCCTTCAAAACAGAGTGAGTTGACCGCCTTTGCCTTCATTCAGTTCTGGCCCTACTGTGCCAAGCGGCTCCGGGGCCGGCGTTTCCGCCTGGCCTTTCGGAGCCGCCGTGAACAGTACGCGATCCATCTGCACCCACAGCCGGCGCCAGTGCCAAACGTCCCGGAAGTACATAGGCGTGTACCAGACGTTTGGACCGTCGCGAGGAATGAGCCCATGAGGGTCAATCCCTGTTATGGGGCTGGAGATGCTGTCGTCTATGACCACATACCCAGGGCAGCCAATGAGGCTCAGCTGGATATAGCACATCATCCCGGCCAGGAAGTCGATGTCCTGGGCCACGAACAGCACCGACGTCTGGAAGTTGATGTCGTGGCCAGGACGGCGGCACTCGTTGGCAAAGGCAATCAGCAGGGCCCCTGCTCCGCAGGCCGGGTCGTTAACGGCCACCCATCCCCTTTGTTCGATACGCGCCTTGAGATCGTCGCCGTAGGTCATGCCGGACATCGCCCGGCACACGGAGTACGGGGTGAAGAACTGCCCCTTCCACTTGTTGCTGAGGTCGAGGGCCATAAACAGCTCCCCGAGGAGGTCTTGATCGGGCTCTCGCTCCATTTCCATAGCCACCTCCGCCAGCATCTGTGCGAATACCTCCAGCTCCTTCCGGGAGTACCGGGAAGCGTGCTCCATGTACTCGCGCTCACGGGCCTCCCGGTGAGGGCCGCTCAGGACGTTCGCGATGCTGATGGCGGACATGATGATGAAGTCCTGCCACACTTCCCACCTGGAGTAGTGGCCGCACAAGCCGTCCAGCAACTTGACGATATTCTTTTGGCACTCACCACGGAGACGGATGGCCTTTCCCATGACTTATCCCTCCGCTTCCGGCGCGCCGTCGGCGGCCTTCGCCTGGATGGCAGCCTTGGTCTTGGCGATGACAGACTTGACGCCCGCATCGAAGCCGCGCTGGTAGACTGTCTGGAGATATTTCTCCATCTGGGTCTTATCCATGTGTTTTACGGCCTTGTAGTCCTCACGCCTCATCATCGCTCTCGCCCTCCTCGCCGTCATCGTCATCGGGGAGGTCACTGGGGAGCACCTCTCGCGGGTCGGAGCCGTTGTAGGGGCCGACCACGCCCAGACGCTCCAAGGCATCCAGGAGGCGGGCAGCCTTGGCATAGCCGATATTCATGCGTCGTTGCAAGAGGGCCGTGGAAGCCTTGTTCTCACCCCGGACGATACGGGTAGCCTCCTGGATGTCCGGGGCATCCTCGTCGAGCTCCTCGTCTCCGGGGATCTCGCCGTCGTCCTCGTATTCCTCCAGGGGCTCGGCGCCCTCCGGCGCGGGCGGGGCCTCGCTGTCGTCGGCCTCGTCCTCGTCGATGACGGGCATTACGCCGGGGCGCAGGGCGTTCTTCTCCATCACATCCCGGAAGAAGTACTGCTGCCAGTAGGCAATCATCTTCACCAGGACGTTCTCGATTTTCCCCCGGAGGGTCTTGCTGATGGTGAAGGTGCCGCCGGTGACCTTCGTCTCCAGCACCCCGTCCTCGAAGATCCAGGTCATGGAGGCATCCGGGCTCCGATAGCCGACCTCCTCCACGTCCTCCAGCATAGACATCTGGGCTTCAACGCCCTGCACAGGCTTGATGGTGAGGGTGATTGGGTAGCGGTCTTTGATGAAGCGGTAAACAAGGTCGTGCTCGTCGCAAAGGCCCTGCAGCTTCTTCTTTTGGGCTTCATACATGGAAATCTCGCTCATGGTAATCTCCTTTCGTTCAGTCGAGCAGCTGCAGCGTGGCGTTCCACGCCGTATGCACTCGGTATCGCTCCAAGTCGGCCTCGGTGACATACTTGCGGCCGAAAAGCTCTTTCATGGCCCTCCATGTGGGCCAGGGGATGCGGTAGACCTCACCGGAGCCGAAGCCAGCCAAAACATAGCATCTTGCCCCCAAGCGTTCGTGCCGGTCAAGATATTCGCTCTGGGTCCGTTCCACGCGATCCTGCTCCATCCGGTCCTTCGCCGTGAATTTCGCCTCGAACATGACGGTGCGGCCGCCCTTGATGGTTCCCTTGTAGTCGGGCTGGGCCTTCTTCTCAAAGAAAGCGATGAACTTGCCGTTGCCCAGATTTTTGGTCGGGCGCATGGGCTCCGGGGTCTTTTCGATGATGGCGTACCCGCAGTCGCGGTAGTAGGCGAAGGAGGTGTCCAGGCGCTCCTCGAAGTGCTTGCCCTTGGCCTTGCTGATTTTCCCCATCAGCTGCCGGCGTGGGTCCTTATCCTTGCTCATTCGATATACCCTCCCAAATAGCATCCGGCGGCAAATAGCCCGAGCCCCAAGGCCGCCAAGCAAAACGATTCCGGACGGTCGAGGGTGCCGGTATCGCTGCCCCCGGCCGCTACCAGCATGATAAAGAAACCGATGCCGGCCACCACGCCGCAGGCAGTTCTAAACTTGCTTCTTCTCATAAAGTCACTCCCAGGCATAGGCGTAACAGAACACATGGCCGCCGATCTTGCCCCACACGCGGTCGTTTTCTCCGCTCTGGGAGAAGAACACCACATCGGCCGGCAGGATGGAGGGGCCGTACAGGGCTGCGTCGATAGCGTCATACTGGGCTTGGGTTGGCTCCGCTTTCGGCAAGAGGCCGATGGTGGAGAACTGCGGCACCGCCTTTCCCTCTCCCTGGTGCAGCACCTCGTTTACGCTGTCCGGAAAGTCCGGGGAAATCACCCTGTTCAGGATGACCTCGGCCACTGCCTGTTGCCCCTCGGCCGGCTCTCCGCGAGCCTCCAGGTAGATGATCGCCGCCAGCTCGGCGCGCTCCGCCTCGGTCATGGAGACATCCGCATATCGGGCCATCACCGTCGGTGTCGGCTCCGGGGTCGGAATTGCCTCTACGATATAGGTAGGCTCCGGCCGCAATACAGCCGTTTCCTGGGGCGTTGCCTCCGGGGTGGTAGATACCTCGCCCGCCACCGGCTCCGCCTCTATACGGGCGATTATCAGCGTTGCAACGACCGCCAGGAGCAGCACCAGTGCGATGCGCTGCGCCCAAGCCCGGCGGCGGTAGCTTTTTCTCGTTCTCATGGACTCAACTCCTTCTTTTTCCCGGAGGTCAGCCGCGCCACCGCCCCGGGCACTTCTTTTCGCATCAGCTTTTCGTACATATCCCGGAACTCGTAGTAGTTCCAGCTTCCTTCTCCCTTGGTGGCGAACTTCTCCATACCGCCCAGGGCGTCAATCACGGCCTTAACGTCGCTATTGGTGGGTAGCCTCTGATACCATTCCTGCGGCGACTTATCCAGCAAGCGGGAGAACTTGATCTCGTTCCACTCCAGGTCAATGCGTGACCTGATTTCCTGCTGGACGTTGTCTGCTTTTTCCTTAAACTCCGCAATAGAGGGAGGAAATTTGCACTCGCGGCACAGCCGGATAACAGCCTGCTGGCCCAGCCAGAAGTCCACGTCGGAGAGGCAGTCTGTCCAGAGCTCGATGGTCGGCCCCAGTTTGGCGACGCCACCCTTGAACATTTCAGCGTTGGGCCACGCAAGGAGCATGACACTGAAAATCTCCGTCATTTCCTTCTTGGTCACAACATCACCCCTCACCGAACAGCTCGTGGAGCTCCCGCAGATCCTCCGCAGCACCCTGGGATGCGCTTTTCCTCGTGCCGCCCACTGGGGCCGACGTCCGTTCAAGTCCCCAGCGCCCCTTGCTGCATTTCCGAATGACGAGATTCCAGTCCTTCCACTTGTTCTTATTGCCGGTGGTCTGGGCGGCCTCGTCGACATAGGTAATGCAGCGGGCCAGCTCGTCCGGCCCCAGGTCGCGGGTGAGGCGGTCCATCTCCTCGTCGGTAAGGCGCACCCATCCGTACTGGCCGCGCTTGTGGCGCACCTGCCTTTCCGGGGTAGCCTCGGCGCCGTCGCTGCCTTTCCTGGGTGGGGGAGGCAGCTCGCTGCCCGCCGGCGGCTGGTCGGTCCAGTGTTCATAGGGAACGCTCACGCTGTCCCGCTCGTTGTAGCGGTCGGCCAGATACTCCCGGAAGCTGTCACACTTCACCGTCCGAATCTCAGCCAGCAGGGGCTTATCCAGCTTTTCCGAGGCGTTCCAGTTGTAGCGATACCAGTTGAGCACCAGGAGCTCCTTCGTGGGGGCGCTGTATCGGATGACATTGTGCGCCCCATCCAGCCGCTTCAAGAGCCGCTCCACGGTGTCGGTGTTGTACCCCAGCTCATGGGCAATCTGCTTGATGCTGACCTCGTAACAGCCGCAGAGGTTGGTGTGAGGATTGGTCAGGCACCAGAGGTATGCGTACTTGTCCTCCGGCGTGAAATCATCTTCCACCTTGCCGTCCATCCAGAAATTTGTGCTGATAAGGCGTCCCTTTGCCACACTTGCGTCACCTCCTTTTGGTGGCGGGCCGCCGCCCGAAGGGACGGCCCGCACAGGTCAGAACGGGAGCTCCCCGTCATCGTCATCGCCCAGCTCCGCGAAGTCTCCGCCGCCGTAGTTGGAGGGCGGATAGCCCCCGGCCGGTGGGCCAGACCGCCCGGACGGTGGAGGCGCATACCCGCCGTAGGCGTCCTGCGGGTAGCCGCCTTGGTAGCCCCCGCCTCCGTCCCCGTCCCTCTTGGAGTCCCCGAAGTACACGTTGTCGGCGACGACCTCGGCCGAGCGGCGCTTGTTCCCGTCCCGGTCCTGCCAGGGGCGGATCTGCAGCCGCCCCTCCACCACGGCCATGCGGCCCTTGGTGAAGTACCGGGACACGAACTCCGCAGAATTGCGCCAGGCCACCACGTCGATGAAGTCCGTGGACTTCTCGCCGGTGGTCTTGTCCTTGAAGTCCCGGTCCACCGCCAGGGAGAAAGAGGCGACGGCCGTGCCGCTCTGCGTATGGCGGAGCTCCGGGTCACGGGTCAGCCGGCCCATGATGATGATTTTATTGAGCATCACCCTCCACCTCCGGCTTGCCCAGGAGCACCTTGTTCCGGGCTTTCTTGATAGCGGCCATGACGACATCGACGTTGTAGTTCTTGTCGCCCAGGATTACGACTTCCAGGACGTCGCGCTCCGCCTCGGCCCGCACCAGTTCCTCAAAGCGGTCCTGCGGCACCAGCACGAAGCCGGGCTCCAAGCACAGCTGCGCCAGCAGTTCCTCGGGGCTTCTCTTTTCATCCATATGAACTTCCTCCTCTCGTTTCGTTCTCAATGATATGGATGGCCTTGCGACACTGCGCCACGTCAAACATCCCGATATGGGTCTGCTCCACGGGCAGCCCCATCTTCTGGGCCAGCCAGCCATAAGCCGCGTTGCGGTGGCCGCGGAAGCGTCCCCGCTGCCACAGAGGGTCGAAAACGGCGTGGGCCCGCTTCTTCCAGTAGCGGAGCTCTGCGTTGGCCAGCCGGCCCAGGGGCTTGTCGGTGCCCTTGTGAACACCGACGTAGGCCATGAAATTCCGACAGAGGTACATCAGCCGTAGCTCTTGCCGTAGACGACCTTGCTGTCCACATACTCAGCCTGCCGGCCGCAGTAGTCGCAGTAAACTTTTCTCATTCCTTATTCCAGTCCTCCTTGTACCGGGCCAGCTGCTCCGGGGTGTCCGTCTCGATGCCCAGCTCCTTGGCTACCTCGATGGCCCCGTCAATCAGCCGGGCCATTTCCTTGCTGTCCATGAGGTGCGTCTGCTTGTAGACCAGGTAGCATTTGAACATCTTGTCGTTCTCCACGCGGGTGTCAAAGCATTTCACATAGGGGTAGATGGTGGACACATCCACGGAGGCGGGAAGCTTGAAGCCCACCGTCAGCCCGTCGGCGTCCTTGGCCAGCGCCCCGTACTCCACGACAAGGGCCGCTTTGGTCGCCTCGTCACTGCCCCCGCGCTCGGCGGCAATTTTGTTCACCAGCACATGGAAATAGGCATTGGCCGACTTGGAGCGTTTTTCCCGGTGCTTCTTGATTTCGATGTCCAGCTCGGCGTCTTTCAGCCGCTCATAGTCCTCGCGGTAATCTCGGTCGACCTCGACAGTGATGCGCTGCTTCCGGTTGAGCCCGATAGTCAGGTCGACCAGCCGCCCCCTCATAGGGCCAGCCATTTCTCTTTGTAGAGCGGAGCCAATCCCAGCGCATCCAGCCATTCCAGAAAATCCGAGATGGTGGGAATGATGCTGGGCGTCTCCTCGCGGTAATACCGCTCCGTCCAGACCTCAGAGCCGTTGCTCACGAGGTATGTAAATGACTTTGCCTCCGGGACAATCTCAAAGTAGGTCGGGTGTTGGGTGCTGCTGAAATACTTGCCCCGGTCATAGCCGCTGGAGAACTTGATGTCCTTGATATCCCCGGCCTTGAGGCAGTCCAGACGACCGTACAGCACCAGCTCCGTGTCCCGGGCGGTGATGATCCGGCGGGCCTTGTACTGAAGAACACCGCCGCGGACATGACCGGCGACCTTCTGTGCCGCGTCATACCAGCGATTATTGGTATCGCCGGCGCCGTTCACAATGTCGGTCACCAAGTTCTCGAAGTCGATGCCCTTCTGCATGGCCTCGGTGGTGGTGGTCGGCTCTCGCCGGAGCACCTGGAGGAACTCGGCATAGGGGTCCCGCTCGGTACTGGCGTCCTCGTAGGGGTTTTCCTTCATGGCGTAGAGCCAGGACGACAGCAGAGAGTGGGTCATCAGATACCGGGCCATTTACTCCGCCCCCTTATCCCCCTCCGGGGGCGCCGGGGTGTACTTTTTCAGCACCTTGTCGTAGAACAGCCCCAGCTCCTTGATTTTGGCGTTAAAGGCCGCGTTGACTTCTTTCTTGGAGGTCAGGGCGTGGTTGACGGCCTTGATTTTGGACATGGCGGCGTTGGCGCTGTCGGCATCGGTGACACCAGCGACGATCTCTTGCCCCTCGGCCATAGCCGCCTCGTAGGCTTCCTGCTCTTTCTCGTTCTGAGCCACTTCCGCGGCGGAGAGCGCGTTGTACTGGGCAAAGAGCCGGGTCAAGAAGTCGTTGGGCTTGTCCGGTCCCAGCTCCGGGACCTGCCAAACACCGTGGATGCCCCGGGTGCCCTTGGCGAAGTACCGCTCACAGTTGGAGAAGCCGATGGTGCGGTTGTTGCCTTGGATCTCCACGAAGCCGCCCAGGTCCATCGGCTCCCAGACGTTGTTCTTGGTCTGGCCCTCAACCTTGATGCGGAGCCGGGTATTGTCCCCGTCCTTCTCCTCGATGGCATGGAACACCACGACGATGTGCTTGTCCAGCTCATAGAAGCAGTAGTCCATGAGGCGCTGGAACTCGCGGCCGATGAAGCCATAGCCCTTGAGGGAGAGGGAGCCGTCCCGCTGGCCATACTTGACGTCTTTCTTGATGGCCCACTGGGACATGAGGGAAATGAGCTTCCCGCCGGTATCGAAGACCAGCGTATCGAAGTCTTGGACGTTAATGGGGGTCAAGTCCTCCAAGATTTCGTCATAGCTCTTGGGCTGGATGTAGGGCTTGCGGTACCGGGGCTCGATGCGGTCGATGCCGAAGTCCACGTCAATGTGCAGGGGGCGGGGGGCAGAGAGGGCCAGGGTGGACTTGCCGATGCCGGGGTAGCCGGCAATCAGCATACGGATCTTCTTGGCACCCTCCTGGATTTCGTTGGGGTTTCTAATCATGGTGATAGCTCCTTTCTGGGAAGCAGTCCTCAACTTCCCATGCGTCTTTGATTTCCACGCACACGTCGCAACCGACGTATGCGCCGTATCGGTCTTTGTAGATGGTTTCGCACTCCTCGCCGCAGATGGGGCAGCGGGGGTAGTGGGGCTCCTTTCCGTCCGGGTAGCCGGTGCGCTCTAGGTTTTGCACGACCGGGTGATCCGGCAGGTCATAGTTCACGCCTCCACCTCCCCGGCAAGATACCGGCGCACCAGGGCAGTTAAGAGCTCCTGGGCGGTGGCGTACCCATCAGCCTCCATGCGCTGTTGCAACGCCTCCATATCGGCGTCCTCCAGGCGGCAGGTGATACGGCCCGTCAGCCGGTGGCGGTCTTTCTTCCGCCGGCTGGCCTTGGTTCCGCCAGGGGCGAACTTCTCATACAGCGCCTTCATGGCGTCCGACCGGAGGGAGATCCCGTAGTCATCGCCGTTCTCGCACTTGCTCTGCATGGTCTTGTCGTACTTGGGGTAGAGCCCCTGGACGACAGCCACCATGTCGCGGGCCGGTAGGCCCAGCTCAATGCGAAGACTTCTCAGTTCATTGTCCGGCATGGCATTACCTCCAGCCCTTGACTTCCAGCCGACGGGCTGATAGACTGGGTTTGTGTCCATTTGCGTGAGGTCGTTCCCGTGGCAGCGGGGGCGGCCTCTTTTTCTACTTCCCGGCAGTCACAGGGCTCGCCGGGGTCGAGATGCGCCCCACAGCGGGGGCATTCCCTGAAATACATAGGTACCTCCCTCAAACCTTCTTCGCTGGGGGGTTCTTGGTCTTGATAATCAAACCGGTCGGCGCGGTACATATCGAAAACTTCCTGCAGCTTGTTGGCGTTTCGGAAGTTCCGCAGGCTGTCATACCGCTTCTTGGCCTCCTTGGCGTCATTGTACTCGAAGACCATATTTCGCTGTCGTCCATCTGCCAGGAAGGACTTCAAGGCAGTCACTTCCTCGCTTTCCTTCCTGTTGCCTCGTTTCCGCTCCGGAAGGTGCTCTACGTTATAGGCGATTTTCATTTCATCCCTCCTATGCCGAGTAGACCAGGTGCTCCTCGGTGATAATGTCCGCCCAGGTCATCCCATCTGTTCCCGGGATGGGGTCATCCAGGCTGACAGTCTTAATTCTGCGGGCCTGCTTCCGCTTTTCGTTGGAGACGGCCGACCGCATGGACGCCCAGGCGATGGTGGAAAATTCGTACTGGTACAAGTCCGGGCGACTAAACCACTTTTTGACGGCCAGCAGGAATCCAAAGGCAACGACGTCGTAATACTCGTCTTTAGGTAGGGCTTGCTGTGCTATGTACCTGTCAATCATCTGGTAGTGGCGCATCGCCACGGCCTGCTCAACCGGTAACAGCGGGCTTAGGCGCTGTCGTTTCATGCCCCCCGCGATTTTCTGGCCCATCATCCGTCAGCTCCTCTCGGAAAACTCATGGATGCAGGCCCCGCAGAGGGAAACCCCGTTGAACTCGACCAGATCCTCCGACGACCCGCAGCAGATACACCCGGGTTTATAGGGGCGGATAAGGATTCCGTCCTCCGTCGTGAAAATCTCCATCGGGTCCTCTTCCTTGATTCCGAGGGTGCGGCGCAGCTCCATCGGGATCACCAGGCGCCCTAAGCTATCCACCCTCCGCACGATTCCGGTTGCTTTCACAGAAATCAGCTCCTTTCCATTGCCCGGCTACGCTCGCTTAACTTGGCGCAGCGCCCGGGCTACTTTCATGTCCGGCCGTGCCGGGTGCGTCGCGCGGGCCAGATACTCGACCAGCGCCTCTTCGGTAATCCAGACCTTTCCTCCGGGCTTACGCTGTATGTAGGCCAGGTGGCCGCTGCTCCGCTCGGCATCTAAGGTCATTACCGTAATGCCAAGCCGCGCAGCCGCCTCTTTCCGGGTCAACAGGTTTGGCATCTGATTACCTCCTTTCGCCATCCTTGCCTGCCCCATCTTTCCGTGATAAAATCCATTGTGAAAGGAGGCGATAGGATGGACTTCAAAATTGAGCTCTTATGCAGTAAATGCAAGTGCTCTTGTGAATTGCGGCCAGAGGAATTCAAAGCGCGCACATCCATGGAGTGCCCGAATTGCGGTCAGGCGCTTCCGGCGGATGTTTACAACGACTTGAAAGCTGGGGTCGAGGCCCTTGGGAGGGTCCCGGAACGCATCAGCGAGAATGCCACAAATCCATTTTCCGAAGATCTCTTTACGGTGCGTGTAAAAAGCTTCGGCACTCTTCACAACCTTCTGGATAACCGCCAAAACTAAATCTTTGCCCTGCGTAGACGGCCTTTCGCTACCTCAAGCAATAGCTCTGCTTGCTGGAACGAGAGGCCGTTATTTACAAGCAAGCCACAGATTTCGTTTGGGATAGTCTTCAGCTTTTCGGTCGGAATTCCAGCCAGGATCTGTTCGGGTTGCTCCTTGTTGATAGCAGCCACAGCCTTCTCTAACGCTTCGCACATTTTCTTCACCTCCTTTTTGACAGGCGCATTCTTCGTAAAAAAGTCACTCCAAAGTAGTTCGCCATTTTAATTTTCACGGAATCTTTTGGGACGCGCCGGTTTGTTTCGTACATTCTGAGGGAGGATGCGGAGATACCAAGCTCGCTTGCTACCTCGTCTCCGCTTCTGCCCCCGCGCAATTTTTTAAGCCGCCTACCAAGGTTCATAAAATCATCTCCTTTCCTCGATTGTGTAGTCGGTTAAACAGTTTCAGTAAAAAAAATACGGTCTACGCTTGTGTTGAGTGCCTGGGCGAGCTTCAGCAAGGTTTTGCTGGTTGTGTTCCGCATGGAGCCGTTCTCCAGCGCGGAAATTGTACCACGGCTGACACCACTTTTGTCGGCAAGCTCCTCCTGGGTCATCTTCATGGCTTCACGAAGCTCTCGGATTCTGTACCCCATAGCTGCCCCCTCCTTTCTGAAAAATCGCGGTGTGTTTAACCGGCTGCACAGACATAGTACACCAGGACGCAGGGCCTGTCAAGTGAGTTACACAAATTTTGCTCAATAAATTTCACACTTTTATTGACAGCCCTCATGTGCGCGTGTATAATAGATTAAACAAAAACAGGGGGTCAAAGTTATGACACTGAGCGATTTGGTGCAGGAATACCGCAGGGAGCACGGCCTGTCCCAGCGTCAATTTGCTTCCATCTGCGGCCTGTCGAATGGCTACATCTCCATGCTGGAGCGGAATGTCAACCCCAAAACTGGCCAGCCGGTAACTCCATCGCTCCCCGCCTTGAAGAAGATTGCGGACGGAATGAGCATCACGTTAACCGATCTTTTTACCCGCACTGACGACATCCCCGTCGATTTGCTAACAGAGGGCCTGGATGAAACAACGCCCGCCCCCAAAGCAGGGAGCGGGCGTTGTGGCCTCGACAATGAGTTGGCAGCTATTCTTCTCGAACTGACGCCTGAGAAGAAGCGGGAGGCGTTGAGCTATCTGCGGTACCTCGCAGAGAGCGCAGATAAATAATCAGTCGCCCTTTTTGAGCAACCGACAGCTTTGACAGCATGGCTTCTATTTCCTGTCGCTCTTTTGATTTCATTTCCTCAGCTCCTTATCGAAAAGTAGCTGCCGGCAGTGGCACCATTATAGCAAAGGTCAGTAGATTTTTGCTGGAAAAGATAAAAAATCACTTTCGACATACTTCGGCACGAAAACGCTGTATATTGGAAAATATGTGAAAGGGGATCGCTATGATTATTACTACATCCTTTACCGTAGAGGGGCGCCCTGTCATTGAGTACCTGGGTATCGTTTCCGCCGCTCAGGTCATGGCTCTGCCTGGGGGGAACAAGGGGGTGCAGCGTGGGTGGCAGACAGGCGTAGAAGGGGCCGTTGCCGTCCTTCAGCAGCAGGCCGCAGAATTAGGGGCCGATGCCGTCATCGCCGCCCGCTTTGAACCATTCGGATCCAATATCTGCGCCACGGGGACGGCCGTTCGGCTCGGCTGATACCCTATCCATGCTTTTGCGGATACGGTATGGATAGGGTATCAATAGGGTATGGATACTCGCGCGCGTGCGCGCGCGACGCGCCTATATCTACTTTCTATTCTATCTTAAGACTAAGTCTGTATTTAATCTTCTGGTTATTCTGTCTTAGGAAAGCTACCAATAGAAGAAGGGGGGCGGTGGCATGGCTCGGCCAAAGAAGCCAACCTACGAATGGATTGAGAGCCGTAAAGAATTTCGGAAACGTATCAAGGGGCCAGGAGGAAAGTACATCGCCCTCTATGCCCAAACGGCGGAGGAGCTGACCGAGAAGATCGCCACCGTTCAGCGCCAGATTGAGGAAGATATCTACCGTCGGGATAATCCCACCGTCAAGGACTACGCTGAAAAGTGGCTCACCATGCAGGCCGCGCACGTCCGAGCCACTACGCTGGCCGACTATGCCTCCAAGGTCAAGATCTACATCATAGCGCCCCTGGGGGAGAAATACATGGCCGAGGTGACGCCGGATGATATTAAGCTGGCGATCTCCAAGGCAGCAGAGAAGTCGGCTTCTATCTACCGTAGCGTTCAGATGCTCTACAAGATGATTTTCGGCTCCGCGCTGGAGAATCGCATCATCGACGAAAGCCCGTGTAAAAACCTCAACCCCAAGGGAGGGAGGGCCCCAAAGGAGAAAACTGCGCTTACCGATAAGCAGGTCAGTATTTTGCTGGATGCCATCCGGGGATTACCGCCGTATCCGTTTGTCATGCTCTGCCTATATGCGGGGCTCCGTCGAGAGGAGGCCCTGGCGCTGCAATGGGATAGCGTTTTTCTGGAGGGGGGCGCCCCTCACATCTCCGTCTGCAGAGCCTGGCACACTGAGCACAATAGGCCAGTCATATTGACCGACCTGAAAACCAAGGCGTCCAAGAGGATCATCCCGATCCCTCCCCAGCTGGTGGAATGCCTAAAGGCCGTCAAAGAAGCAAGCCAGTCTGAGTATGTGATTTCCAACCGGGACGGTGGGCCGCTATCCGGTACCCAGTGGGCGCGACTCTGGAAATATGTAACCGTACGAAGCACAAAAGAGCGCACATACACCAGATATGTCAAAGGCCAGAAAATCAAGCACACGGTCACGCCGGTGCTTGGAGAGCGGGCCGCTCACAACAAGACCGTCATTTACAGCATGGACTTTCAGGTGACGCCGCATCAGCTCAGGCATACCTACATCACGAATCTGCTCTTATCTGGCGCTGTTGACGTCAAGACCGCTCAGGTGCTGGCCGGCCATGAGCACGCGAAAATCACCTTGGACATCTATGCCCACTTGACCTATAATCAGCCTAAAGACTTGATCTCCAAGGTCACGGCCGCCTTCGCTTCCAGTCCAAAATAAGGTTCATTTTGAGGTGCATTTTTGGAGGCGTGACTTATACCCATTGAAAATAAAGGGGATTTCGCCAGAGAGCGCAAGAAGTACGGTCTGAAGGCCGCCCGTCGCGCTCCCCAGTTCTCCAAGCGCTGATTTTATATCAGAAATGCTCAAAAACCCCGGAAAATTGCGATTTTCCGGGGTTTTTTCTTTTGAAAACCTCTGATGGCATTTGCCTGATTTTAGCCTGATTTGCCTCAATTTTACCCTGTTTTTTTGGGTTAAATATGGTCTAACCGGCCCTTTTGGGTTAAAAAATGGGCTAACTGACAGAGCGAAAGAAGTCAATTCCGGCCTGGTCTCAGGGCAGGCCGTCATAGGCGGCTATCAACCTTTCCAAAGGACCCAATGCCAAAAAATCAATCTATATTTTTCTTCTGATTTGACCTACTTTGTCATAACTGAATACTGTTTATATTGTAGCTATACATAGAGCACCGAATCATTCCCTGAATGAATCGGTGCTCTTTTTTTGTCCCAGTTGGCAGACGCAATTATTTCTCCTGTTCTACCCAATCTTACATAGCTGTCTAAATCTCTTTTGACAGCTATGAATTTACAGTAGGAGGACACAAGCCATGAAGTGGAAGAAGAACGAGGTACAGGACAGTGAGGACCGCATTGAGAAGCTGATCGGGGAGGTTCGCAGCGCCGCCAGCAAGAGCACAGGGGCCCTGTGGAACGCTTTCCTGGAGGTGGGGGACCTGGACATGGTGCGGGCTATGGAAAAAGCCCTGCGGCTCCTGGTGAGCCACGGCAACTACATCGGGGCCATGAAGGTGCTGGAGGGTATTTACGCCATGGTGGAGATCGCCCCGTCCGAGAACTTTACCGACTGCCAGCAGCACCCCGCCCTGGCACAGATGTTCATGGAGGAATTTCTGGCGGAGAGCGAGGACTTCATCTTTGACGCTGGTATGGAGGATGTTTTGGCATTTCTCACAGACAAGGGCCAGTGACCCCAGGTGGGCCGCCGGCCCACTTTACATAGCCGTTGTGTGGGGCAAGCGCCGCAAACGGCTATGACGATAACCGAAGAAAAGGAGGTAGTAGCCCATGGACAAGTGCAAAGTGATCGCTGTTACCAATCAAAAGGGCGGCGTCGGTAAGACGACCACGGCGGTCAATTTGGGCGTTGGACTGGCGCAGCAAGGGAAAAAGGTGTTGTTGGTGGACGCAGATCCCCAGGGAAGTCTTACAGTGAGCTTGGGTGTGAAGAACCCGGACGAGTTGGAAACGACCATCTCTGACCTGATGCAAGTCGTTGTGGACAATGGCATCCTCTCACCACAAGACAGGGGCATCTTGAAAAATATTGAGGGTGTCGATTTGGTGCCTCCAACATCGGCCTGTCCAGTTTTGAGGTAAGTCTTGTGAACACCATGAGCCGGGAATTTGTGCTGCGCAGCTACCTGGGCACGGTCAAGCGGGATTATGACTACGTTCTGATCGATTGTATGCCATCGCTGGGTATGCTGACCATCAACGCTCTGGCAGCGGCGAACAGTGTTCTTATCCCATGTCAGGCCAACTACCTGTCCACCAAGGGCTTGAAGCTGTTGTTGGGATCGGTGGCCAAGGTACGGCGGCAGATCAACCCATCGCTGAAAATCGACGGCATCCTGCTGACCATGGTGGATAGCCGTACCAACAATGCCAAAAGCATCATCGCAGCCCTGCGGCAGACCGGGAGCAATCTCCGGGTATTGAATACGGAGATACCCTTCTCCGTCCGGGCGGCAGAGTGCAGCGTGGAGGGCAAGAGCATTTTCGCCCATGACAGCAAAGGGAAGGTAGCTACGGCATATACCGCACTGGTAAAGGAGGTGATCGCCCTTGAACAAAGGAACCGTAATCGACCTGGGGCTGAACGAGGCTTATAACGACCTATTCTCTACCCAGGAAGAACGGGACAATGCCCAGCGCAGCTATGTGACCGACCTGCCCGCCGCTGAGATCAGCGATTTTCCCAACCACCCATTCAAGGTACGGATGGACGAGGAGATGGTGCAGATGGTGGAGAGCGTGAAAGAGCGGGGCATCCTGTCCCCTGTGCTGGTGCGGCCTATGCCGGACGGCAGCCATCAGATGGTATCCGGCCACCGGCGCAAGCGGGCGGCAGAGCTGGCGGGTCTACCCACACTGCCCTGTGTCATCCGGGAACTGACCGATGATGAAGCCATCATTGTTATGGTGGACAGCAACCTTCAGCGGGAACAGGTATTGCCGTCAGAGAAGGCGTTTGCCTATCAGATGAAATTGGAAGCCATGAAACGGCAGGCTGGCAGACCGAGTAAAGAAAATAGTGTTCCAGTGGGACACCATTCTTTAGCGGGGAAATCAAGAGAGATTTTGGCATCTAATTCCCCTGATAGCAATACCCAAATTCAACGCTATGTCCGCTTAACCAACCTTATCCCGGAATTGCTGGACATGGTGGACAATTCTGTGCTGAAAGAAACTGGCAAGTTGCAAATGGCCCTGCGCCCCGCCGTGGAACTGTCCTATCTGCCGGAGGCCGAGCAGACCGCCTTGCTGGAGGTCATGGAGGGAGAAATCCGCACCCCATCCCATGCCCAGGCCATCAAAATGCGGACCTTTTCCGAGCATGGCAAGCTGAACCCTGATGTGATCCTCTCCATCATGCAGGAGGAAAAGCCCAATCAGGTAGAGCAATTCAAAATCCCCAGGGAACGGATCAACAAGTTTTTCAAGCCGGGGACGCCCGCACAGAAAATCGAGGACACCATCGTGAAGGCTTTGGAACTGTACCGCAGGCGGGAAAGGGCGATGGAACGATGAACACGACGCCTGGGGGATGGTCTGCCCTTTTGCGGCCACAGTACGCCTGCCGCTCCCCCCCTCTCACACTCTCCCCCCGAAACCTGCTGTACCAGCTGAAAAGAAAGGCTCTGTCCATCCTTTTTCAGCCAGTAGAATCCCTTGGAGGACAGCGCGCGAGAAAACTGAACACTAGCATTTTTGACCTCATGGGAAGCCATGAGGCTTTTTGATGCTCAAAATCAAGAACATGGAGGTAATTTACTATGAAGTGGAAACCCCTGATCCACGCGGCCCAGCTCCTGTGTGTCCTGGCCCTATCTATAAGTCTGGCTCCCGCCGCCCTTGCAGCCGCCCCGCCTGAGCCCACCCAACCATCCCCCTGTTACCCCACTACTGTCACCCGGAGCGAGGACGGCGGCGAGGTCAGGAAGATGTATGACCTGGGACCGGAGGACGACCCCGGAGGCATCCCCCGGTCCGATTTTGACCAGGACGGCTACCACTACACCCTCACCGACCTGCTGAAACAGGAACTCCCCGCCAATGAGAGCCGCCAACACACGGAAACTGTGTCCATGAACAGCAAGAGTAAGGACATGGGCGCGGTGCTTGCCCTGCTGCCCCAGACAAAGGAGTTCATTACGGAGGATGGACTGTCCGGGGTGCTGACCTTGAAGCTGGACACAGTAAAGGTGGAGGTGGCCGGGTATGGCAGTTCCACCAAGACCGTGACCGCCACCCGCACCTACCCTGGCCTTGCTGACCAGGACACGCAGTATATCCCCAAGAGCATCCAGGACGGCGGCAATTCTATGACCCTCCAGACCGTCAACTGGCAGACCGAGGGCAACGGCCACTTTACAGCAGTGGCCTCTTACTCCGGCTCCGCCACCAGTTCCTATGTGAAGGGCTACACCGTCACCGCCGACTATGCAGGCACCGTGAGCCGTATCAATCTGAACAAGATCCGCTATGTGGCGATCTTTGAGGGCACGGCCCTGGAACCTGCCCCCGGAGAGGACCCCAGCGATGATCATACCGCCACCCAGACTGACCCCAGCGCCCCCGCTGACCAGACCTCCGACCAGGATGCCCAGGCCAGCGAGCAAAACAGCGTCCTGCCCGTTGTAGCCATCATTGCGGCGGCGCTGTTGGGTGGAGGGGCGTTCTATTTCATCAGACGACGGAGGTAATGCGATATGAAGAAACTGACCATGCTTTTGTCCATGATGTGCCTAACCGCAGCCCTGGCTGTTCCCGCCAGCGCATTGGAGTACGACATCGCAGCCCCCGGCGACCCGGAGTACGGCAAGCCGACTTCGGTGGAGACTGTTGCCACGGCGGATCGGGGTGAACTGCCCAACATGGATGTGAGTAAAAACGCAGCTCTGGTCCCGCCCACCTTTGGCAGCCCCACCGCCTACACCCCGAACACCGGCACACCGCTGACCCCCAACCTGGCCCCCGGCTATATGCTGGGAGATGGGGCTGTTGTCAACGGCAGCGCCGGCACCACTGTTGTCCCACCTGATTATGGTGGTTTCCCCAGCGGTGGCACGGCCAGCGGTATCCCTATTACCGGCTTTACGGAGGTCACATCGGACCTCTACTACAAGGGCGGCTACCTGGCCACTCTAAAAATCCCCAGCATTGATGTCAATGTGAAGGTCTATGAGGGGACGGGAAGCGCCGTGCTGAGGAAGGGCGCGGGCCACTTTGAGGATACCAGCATTTGGGCCGGAAACATCTGTGTGGCCGCTCATAACCGTGGCGTGAACGCCCACTTCGGTGAGATCCACACGCTGGATGTAGGCGATGAGATCACCCTGACCACTAAACTGGGCAAGCGCACCTACGCCGTGACCAGTGTAAACAAGATCAGCGAACTGGATAACTCCCTGCTGTCCCCCACCGTGGAGAACTGCATCACCCTCTTTACCTGTGTCCGCAATCAGAGTGCCTACCGCTGGGTGGTCCGGGCCGTGGAGGTTTGAATACCCGCTGAAAAGAAAATCGCACCTTAGACTGTTTCCGCTCCTTGTGGTACTGTTGGCACAGCACCCCCCAACATATCACAGAGGAGGTCCTTCGTTATGAAAACCAGTCTGCACCATACCATCTCTCTCATCGTTTGCGCCGCATTGGCATTGACGCTGTCCCTGCCAGTTCACGCCGTGGAGATTTCCGAAGAACAGACGGCTGCCGCCGCCCAACTTCAGCTCCGAGGGCTGATGGCGGGTGACGAATACGGCGATCTTCATCTTGACGAGATGCTGACACGGGCAGAACTGGCCTGCCTCATCAGTCCCATCGTCCTCAACCCAGAGCACGTGGCCTGGGAACGGGACTACTACGCCCAGCTGTGTACCACCAACTTTTCCGATGTACCGGAGTGGGCACAGGTAGCTGTGGGTGTATGCGCGTCCATGCAGATGATGGCCGGATATGGAGACGGGCGATTCGGCCCCAACGACCCGGTCAGCCCACAGATGGCCTGTACCGTCATGCTCCGCTATCTGGAGCGGGACGGCTGGACCTATGCTACCGCTTGTGACAAGGCGGTGGAACTGGGGCTGGCCCCAGCCAGCGCCCTGCAAGGCGATGAGATCACACGTGGAGATACGGCGATCCTTTTGGATGGTACGCTGGAATATCTGGAGTATCTACAAACGCTGTAAATAAAACTGAATAAAGCCGCAAGCGGTCCTGGTGTCCAAGTACACCAAGGACCGCTATTTTATTGTAAGGAGGAACACGCACGATATGAAACAGAGAATCTTATCTTTCTTTCTGGCCCTGTTGACCCTGTTCAGCCTGTTTCCCACCGCTGCCCTTGCAGCTAACACGGAGGAGGAAGCACTGGGCGAGGTGGACATTTACAATGGCGGCTACGAGCTGTCCTACCTGACCATCAATGGCCAGATCAGGACCCAGGACTACACCTATTTCAAGTATGTGGACGCCAAGGGACAGTTGAAGGAGGTCCCGGCCTACTGTGTGAACCCCGTGCGCCTTGTTCCTTGACAATCTGCGTAGAAATGCGCAATAAAACAAGGCAGATTATGAAAGAATAATCTGAACTCTGTATCTGAATCGGCGGGGGAAGTTCCCGCCTGACCCGGTGTGACGGGTTACAAAAGCTCTGAGTCTCCGACGTGCCCATCGCAGTGCTATGTGGTGGGTACGAAGCTCGGTAAAGTGCGGAGGTGATATCTGAGATGGTATCACGCCGCTAGAGGCTATAAAGCAGTCACGCCTAGTATGTCAAACAGACCGACAAACTCCCGACCTAACAGCTCGTAAACGCAAGGGTGATTATACAGCCACCCGCCCCCATGTGGGGTGCTGTCGCAGCTCAATACCTTGGGATTGTAGTGGGCCGCAGAAAACCAGGAATGGTCGAATGTCGCTGGCAAAGTCACACCAGCCAGTGATGACAGCCGGGCCATAGGGAGAGGCTAAAACTGCCATGAAAAGCTAGGATGCAGGGAACAAGGGAACCACGGACGGCACACCGGCCATCAGGACGGCGTAAGTTGGTTAGCACACCAGCCGCATGAGCAGGAAATGGCTCATAAATCCGTGGGACAGCAGCCCGTAGTAGTGAAGAAGCCCCTGTAATGGGGGTGGAGCGAAGGGGCATAGTCTGTACAGGGAACATGGAACCAGTCTGTCGAGGAAGCCGTAGGCGAACCTGACTAAAACCATAGCGCCAAATCTTGTTTCAAACAGGAGGTGGTGGCCATGGCACAACAATTCGACTACCCAAAATCTGAAACAGACCTGCGTGTTATACTTGACGCACTTTATAAGTCGGCCAGAACGGCGCGCGAGGCAGGAAACCGCCCCGCATTCAAAGGACTGGTCGAGTTGATGTCTGCACAGGCAACGATTATCACAGCCATCCATAACATCAAATCCAACAAGGGAAGCAAGACGCCAGGTATTGACCACAAAACCATGCAGAAGGGATATCTACAAAAACCGACAGCATGGGTAATCCAAGATATCCAGGCCGCTTTCCGGCATTATGAACCACAAAAAATACGCCGGAAGTATATTGATAAACCGGGAAAGGCAGAAAAGCGTCCGTTGGGAATCCCTACGATACGGGATAGAATCGTTCAGGAATGCGTCCGGATTGTGCTGGAGCCCATTCTGGAAGCACAATTCTTTGAACACTCCTATGGATTCCGACCGATGCGCGATACCCATCAGGCGCTTGCCCGCGTAACTGACCTGGTATTCCGAACGGGGTATTTCTGGATTGTCGAAGGAGATATCAGCAAATGCTTTGACAGGCTCGACCACAATGTCCTGATAAAACGGCTCTATCACATGGGCATCAAGGACAGACGGGTACTGCAAATAATCAAGGCAATGATGAAAGCTGGTATTATCGGAGAATGTGAAGTCAATGAGAAGGGCGTACAGCAGGGCGGGGTACTCTCACCTCTGCTGGCAAACGTCAGCCTGGACATTCTTGACCAATGGATAACCAGCCAATGGGAACAGAAGAAAACCAGATTCCCTTACAAAGACTGGAAAGGTAAGTCGGAGGGGCTCCGTAAGGGCAGCCGCTTGATACCCGGCTACCTCGTCCGCTATGCCGACGACTTTGTAATCATTACAGATAGTCGAGAGCATGCCCAGAGTTGGAAGGAACGGCTACAGCAGTATCTTCAGGCGGAACTGAAACTCGAACTATCCCCGGAGAAAACGCTGATAACCGACCTGCGTAAGCAGTACATCCATTTCCTTGGATATGAATACAAGGTGGTCAAAGGCAAAGGATTAAAAGGTTACATTCCACGTACGCTTCCTGACCGAAATCGGCTGAAGCGAAAGGTGGATGCCATTGCAAAAGAAACAAAGAATATTCCGTACAACTACAGCCGAGAACAGGTCATTCTTGCAATTAACCGGATTAACAGCGAAATAAGAGGGCTTATCAACTACTACTCCAATTGCACTTGGGTCAATATTGCCATGAAAAAGTATGCCCATTGGCTTCAGAGCATCGCTATGCACCGTCTGAAGCAATATAAGGGCAAATGGATACCCGCAAAAGAGACCCGAAACTTGCCCCGTATACATGAGAAGTACAAGCAGAAAATACCCTCTATTCAATACCGGGATTTCTATATTGGAATGACCTCACTTTCTTTTTGCAAATGGGAAAAGCCAGCGGTAAAGCACCACGAGGAAACCCCATATACAGAGCGCGGCCGGCAACTGTACTTCAGGCGGACAAAGAAGAAACGGCAAAATGCCCGCCTGGATCACATGTACAGTAGCAGTACAGCTCAACTCGTGGCACAGGGACGATGGAAAAGGAACTTCAACTTCGAGTTCTATATGAATCGGGCCTATGCCCTGAACCGGGACAGGCTGAAATGCAGGGTATGCGGCGGATGGCTGATATCCAGCGCCCCATATGCCCACCATATTGACCCCAACCTACCGCTGGACAAGGTGAACAAAGTAAGTACCCTCACCTGTATGGGAAGGAGCCGGTAACGGTTCATGGACATGATGGGCAGGAGCACACGGTTATGGCCTATGTGATGACGGAGCTGTGCAAGGAACCATCCATTCCCTCCTTTGATTATTACAACGGCATCCTGGAGGGCTACCGGCAGAACGGCCTGCCCACACAGCCACTCAAGCAGGCATGGGAGCACTGCGTGGAGGAGGTTCCCCGGGAGACAGAGCGGATCAACCGCAGCGCCTGCGGCCAGCTCTCGCCCAGACGGAAGAAAGACCGTGGGCGATAAACTTAAAATCAGTCAGGAGGCAGAACCTATGCCAAACAAAAGCATTTCCCTGTCTGGGGAAGTACATATCAGCACAGAACAGGTTTATACCACCGTGGACGCACTGGAGGCGCTGAAGGCCATTGGTCTGGCCTATGGCCTCTACAGCCGCGCGGAAGAACTCCGCGGGCAGCGTGTCCACCTGACAGGTGACGAGGGACATACTGCTCTGGTGGTGCAGGAGGATTTCAGTTGTCACGGGAGTCCATGCTGGGAGACAGTTCGGACTTTGACCGAGGACCCGGCAGAGATCCAGCAGTACATGGCCTTTCGGGATGTGCTTCGTATCGTCCAGCAGCGGGATCGGGAGGAACGGCTGCCCGCGAAACAGCGGACAGGCGACAGCTTCCCTGAGCATCCACCCAGGCAAGGCGGAAGATCCCGTGAGCGATGAACCGCACCAGTTCTTGACCAGCGGTGAGCTCGATGTCAACGATCTGTTTTCGACCAAATTACAGGAGGGAGCCTGCACGGCCCATCTGCGTGGAGTGTTTACCAATACGGGCGAAGTCGAAATCACCCTGTTAAAGAAGAATGAGGAGCTGGCCTCCCCAGCGTTCCAGGCTGAATTGAACACCTTACTGGGAGCCCTCCGGGGAGACAGCGGTCCTCTGCGGGACCTTCCCTCCATGCGGGCATATTGTGAAGCGCGTCCCCAGGCACTCATGCGCGGCAGACAAGCCTTTTACGCATTCCGAATCGACACTGGCAAATACCGATATTATCTACGATTTTTCCCACAGCGGGAACTCCATAAATTCTTTATTTTCTGCTATCAAACAGACCGGCTTCGGGAAGATCTCCCCAAGCCGGATTTTCATTATCTGAACCGGAGGAGAAAACATCAAAAGAGGGAGGAAAGATCATGAAGGTTTTGATTGTGGAGCCCATGAAACCCTGCTATGTGCGGGAGATCAGCGGGCTGAATGATATGCAGGAAATCGTAGGCGGCCATATTGAAGCAATCTACCCATTCAAGGAGCAGGTGGCGATTATCGCAAACGAGGAGGGCAAAATCCTGGGCCTGCCCTTCAACCGCCCCCTGTCAGATGAGCGTGGAGTCCCGTATGACATCGTCTGCGGGACGTTCTTCCTCGCAGGGCTGGGTGCGGAGGACTTTGTTTCCCTGACGGAAGAACAGATCCGACGGTATAAGGAGCTATATGACAATGTCATGGTCATTACCGCAGTGAAGGAACAGCCTCAAGGCACAAAAACTGAGCAAAAGAAGAAACGAGGGAACGCGCATGAAAGATAAGCATATTCTGAATTCAGAGTTAACTATGAGTTTACGACAAAGATTCGCCCCCAACAGGTAGCCTTAAGACGGCTCCAGCCTAACCAATAAAAAACTTTTTGCAAATACTTGTGGAGACTCTATATCCTACGAAAATGAAACTTTGTCTGGAACGGTCATTACTAATGTAAATTATGTTGGCAAATATATTTTCACTGTACAATAT
>CDYJ01002318.1_pt1 | contig 73822 bp, 78 predicted proteins | sample 557501 | NCBI WGS metagenome assembly CDYJ01 (sample SAMEA3182079, study PRJEB8094) | gut metagenome | biome: human; feature: gut; material: Stool; isolation source: human stools | place: Canada | collected 2012-11-20
AAGGACGGAGAGGCAGACACAGAACGACTTTTCCAGGGGGAGCATGGCGCGGAACATCCTTCAGATGGCGCTCCCCATGACGGTGGCGCAGCTCATCAACATCCTCTATAATGTTGTGGACCGGATGTATCTGGGCAAGCTGCCGGGGCACTTGTCCCTGACCGGGCTGGGGCTGTGCCTGCCCATCATCTCCATCCTCATGGGCTTTGCCAACCTGTGCGGCATGGGGGGCGCGCCCCTGTGCTCCATCCACCGGGGCAAGGGGGAGGACGGGGAGGCCGAGCGGATTTTAGGCAACTCCTTTGCGCTGCTCCTCCTGTTCGGAGCGGGGCTGACGGCGCTGGGGCTGGCCTTCCGGCGGCCCATCCTCTATCTCTTTGGGGCCAGCGATCTGACCTTCCCCTACGCCAACGACTACCTGACCATCTATCTGCTGGGCACCCTCTTTGTGATGATCGGACTGGGTATGAATCCCTTCATCAACGCCCAGGGCTTCAGCCGCATGGGGATGATGACGGTGGCCCTGGGCGCGGTGGTGAACATCGTGCTGGATCCCATCTTCATCTTTGTCCTGGATATGGGGGTGCGGGGGGCGGCCCTGGCCACGGTGCTCGCCCAGGGCTGCTCTGCCCTGTGGGTGCTGAAGTTCCTCACCGGACGGCGGGCGCTCCTCCGGCTGCGGTGGAACACCCTGCGGCTCCAGGCGGCGCGAGTACGTCGGATCCTCGCCCTGGGCACCTCCGGCTTTGTCATGTCCATGACCAACAGCCTGGTGCAGGTGCTGTGCAACGCCTCCCTCCAGCACTACGGCGGCGACCTTTACGTGGGGGTGATGACCGTCATCAACTCCATCCGGGAGGTGGTGTCCATGCCGGTGCAGGGCATCACCAACGGCTGCCAGCCGGTGCTGGGCTACAACTACGGCGCGGGGGAGTACGAGCGGGTGCGCCGGGGGATCCGGTTCACCACGGTGCTTACGGTGGGCTACTCCGTGGCGGCGTGGGCGCTGGTTATGGCCGTGCCCGAGCTGCTTATCCGCATCTTCAACGACGAGCCGGAGCTGATCGCTGCGGGCATTCCGGCCTTCCGGCTCTATTTCGCCGCCTTCTTCTGTATGTCCTTCCAGTTCATCGGGCAGTCGGTGTTTGTGGGCCTGGGGCGCTCCAGGAGCGCGGTGTTTTTCTCCCTGCTGCGCAAGGCCTTCATCGTGGCCCCGCTGACGCTCCTGCTGCCGGGGCTGGGCATGGGGGTGGACGGGGTTTTCGCGGCGGAGCCGGTCTCCAACGTGCTCGGCGGGCTGGCCTGCCTGCTCACCATGTATGTCACGGTCTACCGGCGTCTGGGCCGGTAAGACCGGGGGCGGATTTCCCGAAGGGGAAATCCCGCCCTCTTTTTTTGCCCGGCCTGAGATATTTCCCGCCCCTGGCGGGTATTCTCAGTGAAAGGCCTTTCAAACGACGACCGCAAGGAAGGGAGTACCCATGACAGACGAGACATTCGAGCGGGTGGCCCGCACCTACGGGGACATGCTCTACCGGGTTGCCTACCACGCCCTGAAGAACCGGGCGGATGCGGAGGACGTGACCCAGACCGTCCTGCTCAAGCTCTACCAGCAGGGAGACCGCTTTGAGAGCGAGGAGCACCGGAAGCACTGGCTGCTGCGGGTGGCGGTGAACGAGAGCCGGCGCCTGCTGCGCTCCTTCTGGCGGAGCCGCGCCGTGCCGCTGGATGAGCAGTGGGACGCGCCGGTGTCCGACGACCCCGCCAAACGCGAGCTGTTCCGGGCCGTCATGGGCCTGGAGACCAAGTACCGCCTGACCATCTATCTGTATTACTACGAGGGCTGCTCCGTCAAGGAGGTCGCCGCGGCCCTTCATGCCAATCCGTCCACGGTGCAGACCTGGCTCCAGCGGGCCAGGGAGCGGCTGCGGAGGGAGCTGTCCGAAGAAGAGGAGGGAAAGGGCTATGTTTGAACCCAATCAATACCGTGAACTCTGCTCGGAGCTGCATGTATCCGAGGAAAAATTAGAGGAGGTTATCCAAATGACTGAGCAGGAAAAGAAGCGCAAGTTCCACCGCCCCATGCGTCTGGGCTTGGTGGCCGCCGCCGTGGCCGCCATGCTGGTGGTAACGGTGAGCGCCGCCAATTCTGAGGCGATTATGACCTATCTCACAAGTCTCCGCGACGCCGCGGTCGCCGGGGAGGCCTGGGCGGATTCCCCGGTGAATACGGAGGAGGGGACGGGAGGACTGCGCCTCCCGGAGGCGTCCCTGGAGGAACGGGACGGCCGCACCATCCTGATTGTGGACGGAGTGGAGACCGATGTAACCCAGGCGCTGACCGACCAGGGGGAATACCTGTATGAGTGCGGCGAGGGGGAGGAACAGGCACAGGTACGGGTCTATTTGGACGAGCAGGGCGCGCCCCGGCTGATGACCAGCTTTTTCACGGCCGGAGAGGACGGCGGAATGGGGGCGGTCGTGGTTGTCCCGGCGGAGGGGGAGAAGTAAGGAAACGCCCCCACAGAGCCGGATTGGCTCCTTGGTGCGCTCCGGATTGTTGACTCAAATAATTTTAAATGTCATACTGCTCCACGGAAAAAACCAGGCGGCCCAAGGAATTGGGCCGCCTGGTGTTGTTCGTATTTTTGACTAATTTATTGTAGTATGGTATAATATTATCTCATTGAATTGCTCCGGGCGCGCCCGGGGACAGGAGGCTACCGCATGAAACTCATGGTCATTGACGGCAATTCCCTCATCAACCGGGCCTTTTACGGTATACGGATGCTTACCACCAAGGACGGGCAGCCCACCAACGCCGTCTATGGCTTTGTCAACATCCTGCTCAAGCTGCTGGACGAGGAGAAGCCCGACGCCCTGTGCGTCACCTTCGACCGGAAGGCCCCCACCTTCCGCCACCTGGCCTACGAGGGCTACAAGGCGCAGCGGAAGGGGATGCCCGACGAGCTGGCCGCCCAGCTTCCCGTGCTCAAGGATGTGCTGGCCGCCATGAATATCCCCCGCTACGAGCTGGACGGCTGGGAGGCCGACGATCTGATCGGCACCATCGCCGCCAGGGATACCGCCGCCGGGTGGGAAACCGTGATCGTCACCGGCGACAAGGACTCCCTGCAGTTGGTCACCGACGCCACCCGGGTCAAGCTGGTGTCCACCCGAATGGGGCAGACCACCACGAAGGAGATGACCCCGGAGACCTTCCGGGAGGCCTACGGCTTCGCCCCCGTCCACATTGTGGACTTGAAGGCGCTGATGGGGGACACCAGCGACAACATTCCCGGCGTCAAGGGCATTGGGGAGAAGACCGCGATGGATCTGATCCAGCGCTACCAGAGCGTGGAGGCCATCTACGCCGACGTGGAGGGCGTGGAGGCCAAGCCCGCGGTCAAGAAAAAGCTGGCCGAGGGGGAAGAACAGGCCAGAATGTCCTATGATCTGGCCACCATCCGCTGCGACGCGCCCATCGACTTCTCCCCCGAGGACGCCCGGCGGCGGGAGCCGGACGGCCCTGCCCTGTACGAGCTGTTTCTGGCGCTGGAGTTCAACAAGCTCATCGACAAGATGGGGCTGAGCGGCGGCCCGGCGGCCGGACGGGCGGACAAGCCCGCCGCCGGGGCCGTCCGGCAGGAGTGCGTCACCGACCGGGTTCGCATGGAGGAGCTGGTGGAGCAGTGGCGGAGGGAGCCGTGGGTCGCGGTGCTGGCCCTGCCCTCTCTGGATGTGGTGGCGGTGGCCTGGGATGGCGGAGCCAGGGCTGCCCTGTGCGCGGCGGACCGGCTGGAGGGGTACAATGAGCTGCTGCGGGCCCTGTTCTCCGGGGAGATCCAAAAGGTGTCCCACAATGTCAAGGATCTGATGCACCTGCTGCTGGACGAGGGGCTGAGCGCCGACGGGTTCTGCTTTGACACCGCCCTGGCCGCCTATCTGCTCTCTCCCACCGACGGCAGCTACGAGCTGGAGAAGCTGGGGATCACCTATTTCAACCAGGAGTTCCCCAAGGCAAAGGAGTACCTGGCCCCCGACGCTTTCGGTCCCCTGGCCGACCCGGCGGGACCGGCGGAGGCCATGTGCGCCCACGCCGCCTTGACGGCCGCGCTGTACGGGGCCCTCGCCCCCAAGCTGGAGGAGCTGGGCATGCACGAGCTCTATTACGGCCTGGAGCTGCCCCTCTGTCCCGTGCTGGCGGAAATGGAACGGGCGGGCATGCTGGTGGACCGGAGGGCACTGGCCGACTTCGGTATCCTGCTGGACGGGCGTATTCAGGCCGACGAGGCCCTCATCTACGAGCTGGCGGGGGAGGAGTTCAACATCAACTCCACCCAGCAGTTCGGCCGCATCCTGTTTGACAAGCTGGGCCTGCCCCCGGTGAAGAAGACCAAGACGGGCTACTCCACCAACGCCGACGTGCTGGAGAAGCTGCGGGACAAGCACCCCATCGTGGAGGCGGTGCTGGACTACCGGCAGCTGGCCAAGCTGAAATCCACCTATGTGGACGGGCTGACCAAGGTCATCGCCGCCGACGGACGCATCCACACCTCCTTCCAGAACACCGTCACCGCCACCGGGCGGCTGAGCTCCACCGAGCCCAACCTCCAGAACATCCCCGTCCGCACCGAGCTGGGGGCGGAGCTGCGCAAGATGTTTGTGGCCCCCGCGGGGAGGGTGCTGGTGGATGCGGACTACTCCCAGATTGAACTGCGCCTGCTGGCCCACATTGCGGGGGACGAGCACATGATTGCCGCCTTCCGCACCGGGGAGGACATCCACACCGTCACCGCCTCCCAGGTGTTCGGTGTGCCTCCGGAGCAGGTGACCCACGAGATGCGCCGCCGGGCCAAGGCGGTGAACTTTGGTATCGTCTACGGCATCTCCGACTTCTCCCTGTCCCAGGACATCGGGGTGACCCGGGCGGAGGCCAAGGCGTATATGGAGAAGTACTTTGAGAAATATTCCGGCGTCCACTCCTATATGACCCAGGTGGTGGAGCGGGCCAAGGCCGACGGCTATGTGTCCACCCTCATGGGCCGCCGCCGGTGGCTGCCGGAGCTCAAGTCCTCCAACTTCAACCTGCGCTCCTTCGGCGAGCGAGTGGCGCTGAACATGCCCATCCAGGGCACCGCCGCCGATCTCATTAAAAAGGCTATGCTCCGAGTGGACGGCCGCCTGCGCCGGGAGGGGCTGGAGGCCCGGCTGGTGCTCCAGGTCCACGACGAGCTGATCGTAGAGTGCCCCGAGGGGGAGGCGGAGCAGGTGCAGCGCCTGCTGGCCGAGGAGATGGAGCATGTGGCCGAGCTGGCCGTTCCCCTCACCGCCGAGGCCCACGCGGGCAAGAGCTGGGCGGAGGCCAAGGGCTGACCGGCTCTCCCGGCGGATTTTGGCCGGCGTTTTGACGGTAGGGGCGGCTATTAGCCGCCCGCGGGCGCACAAAGTGCGCCCCTACATGGGTTCCGCCTGTATGGATCGAAAGGAGAGATCGCTATGGAGCTGCGCCCCATTCCCGCCCGGGACTGGGCGGACTGGTACACCCAAGAGCTGTGTGCCTCCTTTCCCGCCTGCGAGTGCAAGCCGCTGGAGGCCATCCGCGCCCTGGCGGCAGAGGGCCGCTATGAGCTGTTGGGCCTCTACGATGGGGTGGCCCTGCTGGGCTACGCCACCCTGTGGAGCACTCCGGAGTGGCCGGACTATGTGCTTCTGGACTATCTGGGGGTGACTGCCGCCCGCCGGAACGGCGGTCTGGGCGGGGCCATCCTGAAGATGCTGGCCGCCCGGGAGGCGGGGCGGCGGACGGTACTCGTCGAGGCCGAGGCGGAGCGCTCCGGCGGCCCGGAGGAGGAGCGGCCCCTGCGGCTGCGCCGCCTGGGGTTCTATGCCCGAAACGGCTGCATCCCCGTGTATGAGAGCTTTAACTGCGGCCTGCTCTGCCAGGTCTTTGTGCTGGGGCCCGCCCCGGCGGATCAGGTGGACCTCAAGGCGGCTCACCGTGCCATCTACGGCCCGGCCCGGACGGACGTGGTCATAGACCCGCCCCCCGGCGCGTCGCCGGAGCCGCCCTACTGGATGTAACAGAGGTGTTGACATGATACAATTGCAAGTGTGTTTCTGCCTGCTGGGGCTGGCGCTGGCCGCGCTGGGCGTGGCGATGCTCCTCCGGCCCCAGAGGCTGCGGCGCGCCCTGCGGCGGCTGGACGCCCGGCTGTGGAAGTGGACGGGGCGGCGGCTGGCCTGGAGCCGGCTGGCCGGCAGCGGCCTGCTGCTGCTGGGCAGCGTCCTGTTCCTGGTGCTGCTGGCGGCCCTGCTGCTGCGGGCGCTCTACTGAGGGGGCAGAGGGATGAACTACAGGCTGATCCCCATGGAGCGGGCCCATCTGCCCCAGGCGGCGGAGCTGGAGCGGCAGTGCTTCTCCGATCCCTGGACGGAGGCGCAGCTGGCGGGTGAGCTGGACAACGAGCTGCTCTCCCTGTCGGCGGCCGTGGGGGAGGACGGGACGGTGCTGGGCTACGCCGAGGTGCGGGTGATCCTGGATGAGGGAACCCTGGAGCGCATCGCCGTGGCCCCCCGATACCGCCGCCAGGGCATCGCGGAGGCCCTGCTGGACGCATACATACAGTACGGCCGGGAGCACCTGGCCTTCCTCACCCTGGAGGTGCGGGCGGGCAACGCCCCCGCCATCGCCCTCTATGAGAAGTTGGGCTTCCGGGAGGTGGGCCGCCGGAAGAACTACTACCGTGCCGAGCACGAGGACGCCCTGCTGATGACGGTGGAGTTTGACCGCCATGGCTGAGCTGCGTCTGCTCACCGCCCGGCAGCTCCGGCAGGTGTACCGGGAGCGGGTACGATCCGATTTTCCGCCCAGCGAGCGGCGGCCTCTTGCCTCCATGGAGCACCTGCGGGCGGCAGGGGTATACGACACCTGGGGGATGTACGAGGGAGAGGAGCTGCTGGCGTACGCTTTCCTGTGGCGGTCGGAGGCGTACGGCGTGGCGCTGCTGGACTATCTGGCCGTGTGCCGGGAGGGCCGGGGGCGGGGAACCGGCACCCTGGCGCTTTCCCTGCTCCAGGCCCGCTATGGGGGCTGCTCCCTGCTGGTGGAGGCGGAGGCCCAGGAGGAGGGGGGCCGCCGGAGGAAAACGCCCTGCGGGCCAGGCGGCTGTCCTTCTATGAGCGCTCCGGCTTCCGGCGGCTGGACTACCAGACCCGGATTTTTGGAGTGCAATACGCCATGCTGGTGTGGCCGGAGGAGACCGCAGCAGAGCCGGAGCGGCTCCAGGACGCCCACCGGGGTCTGTATCGGAGCCAGCTCCCGAACCCGCTGTTCCGGCGGGTGATCCACATTCCGGCAGACGAGCACTGAGGCGGAGCCGGCTTTTTCCGCCGCCTGATATGTACCTGACGATCCCGCAAGAAAGGACTGATTCGGATGAATATCCTGGCCTTTGAATCCTCGTGTGACGAGACTGCGGCGGCGGTGGTGCGGGACGGCCGCACCGTGCTGTCCGATGTGATTGCCTCCCAGGCGGATATGCACGCCGTCTACGGCGGCGTGGTGCCGGAGATCGCCTCCCGCAAGCACGTGGAGGCCATCGTGGGCCTGGCCGACCAGGCCCTGGCCCGGGCGGGGCTGACCCGGGCGGACATCGACGCCGTGGCGGTCACCTACGCCCCCGGCCTCATCGGTGCGCTGCTGGTGGGGGTCAACTTCGCCAAAGCGGCGGCCTATGGACTGGGGGTGCCGCTGATCCCGGTGCACCATGTCCGGGGCCACATCGCCGCCAACTACATCACTCATCCCGAGCTGGAGCCCCCCTTCGTCTGCCTGTGCGTCTCCGGCGGCAACACCATGCTGGTAGACGTGAGGGACTACACGGACATGGCGATTTTGGGCGCTACCCGGGACGACGCGGCGGGGGAGTGCTTTGACAAGGTGGCACGGGTGCTGGGCATCGGCTACCCCGGCGGCGCGCCCATGGACGCGCTGGCCCAGGGGGGGGACGACCGGCGCTATGAGCTCCCCCGTGCCCACGTGGCCGACGCGCCGCTGGACATGTCCTTTTCAGGCCTCAAGACGGCGGTGCTCAACCTGACCCACAACGCCGCCCAGAAGGGGGAGACGCTGGATCTCCCCGGCCTGGCCGCCTCCTTTGCCGCCGCGGTGAGCGATACCCTGGTGCCCCGCACCATGGAGGCCGCCCGCCGGACGGGCTATGGCAAGGTGGCCGTGGCGGGGGGGGTGGCGGCCAACAGCCGCATCCGGGCCGATCTGGAGCGGGCCTGCCGGGCCAGCGGCCACAGGCTCTACCTGCCCGCCCTGTCTCTGTGCGGGGACAACGGGGCCATGATTGGCTGCCAGGCCTACTACGAGTATCAGGCGGGGCGCCGGGGGGATCTAGCCCTCAACGCCTATGCCACTCGCTCCATCGAGCAGGGCTGAGAGAAAATGCACCGCCCTGGAAACCTTGGTTTCCGGGGCGGTGCATTTTTGACAGAGGGCGGCAACGGGATGCAAAATTGTGTTATGTCTACTATGACTCCAAAGCGGCCAAAAGTGGGGACTTCGGTTGAAGCATGTGGATAACTGGGTGGATAAGTGCATAACTGACTGGGACGCTAAGGAGGAGAGGGGGTGGAAAACCCGGTGGACAATGTGAATAACTCTCTGTAGAGGCGCTGAGATGGGTGAATTATGTCAAATAAATGGAGAAAAAATCCAGGGGGAAATGGGGGCGAAACAGAAAAAACAGGGCGGTGACTGACTGGTTTTTCGTCTGATTGGGCCTTGACAGGCGGGCAGAGCAGGGGACACACCCGGCCCGCCCGGCAGGAAATTTGCAGCTTTTCCGCCGCGGGGCAGAGGCGTATACAATGGGTATTGAACAGGAATAAAACTTCATGCGCCACGGGCGCAGGCAAAAGCCGGGGCGTATGAAGTTTTTGCGCATGTGGGCCGTCCCGGCCCCCGCGCTTTTAATTTCATGGCCGTGCCGCTGAAAGCGGCACATGGCCAATTTTGCTATGCTTTTGCATAGCAAAAAAGCGGCCGCAGCGTACGCTGCGGCCGGTAGAACGTGGGAGTAGTTCAGGCCAGCTTGGACTTGGCCAGCTCGGTCAGGGTGGTGAAAGCGGCCTTGTCGTTGACGGCCAGCTCCGCCAGCATCTTGCGGTTGATCTCCACACCGGCCTTCTTCAGGCCGTTCATGAAGGTAGAGTAGTTCATCCCGTTCATCTTGCAGGCGGCGGAAATGCGGGTGATCCACAGGGAGCGGAAGTCGCGCTTCTTCAGGCGGCGGCCGGTGTAGGCGTAGGACAGGGACTTCATCACCTGCTCGTTGGCCATCTTGAAGTGCTTGCTCTTGGCGCCCCAGTAGCCCTTGGCCAGCTTGAGGACCTTATTTCTTCTCTTGCGCGTCATCATCGCGCCTTTGACTCTAGCCATTGTAAAAAGCCTCCTATGTTAAGGTAAAAATCAGTCTTATCTTATTTGTAGGGGATCATGCGCTTGATGGCGGGCTCGTTGGTCTTGTCCGCATAAGCGCCGGCGCGGAGGCCTCTCTTGCGCTTGGTGTCCTTGTCGTGACCGTTGAGCAGGTGACGCTTGTTGGCGTGGGCGCGCTTGACCTTGCCGGACTTGGTCAGGCTGAATCTCTTTTTCGCACCGCTGTGAGTCTTGAGCTTAGGCATGGTGGTAAAACTCCTTTTCTTTCAATTCAAAACGTGCGGGGTTCAGGACTTCTTGGCTTCCTTGGCAACCTTGGGGGAGAGGAAGATGGACATGTGCCGTCCGTCCAGCTTGGGGTCCTTGTCCAACGTGGCGACCTCGCCGCACTGCTCGGCAAACTTGAGCAGCAGGCCCTTGCCGATGTCGGTGTGAGCCATCTCGCGGCCGCGGAAGCGGACCGTGACCTTCACCCGGTTGCCCTCGGCCAGGAACTTCTGGGCGTTGCGGAGCTTCACATTGAAGTCGTTCACGTCGATACTGGGAGACATACGGACTTCCTTGATCTCCACGACGTGCTGGTTTTTCCGCGCCTCCTTCTCCCGCTTGGTCTGCTCGAACTTGTACTTGCCGTAGTCCATGAGCTTGCAGACGGGGGGATTCGCAGTGGGAGAGATCTTCACCAGGTCCAGATTCGCGTCCATGGCGCGCTCCAGCGCCTCCCGGGCGGACATGATGCCCAGCTGCTCTCCGGTGTCGGAGACCAGGCGAACCTCCTTGTCGCGGATCTCTTCGTTGATTTGATGACCCTGTTTGCTGATACGAAAGCACCTCCAATTCTCAGATACATACAAAAAAACGGCTACCAGTCCGGTACCCGCATCCAACCTGAACACGCACGCGCCGCATCGGGCGCGCACGGGAAACCTGATTGACCTCTTTGCCGTGGGCTGGAGGTGAGGATGGGGGCACCGATCCTGCTTTGTTTTGCTCTGATAGTATAGCAGACCGTTGGCGTAGTGTCAAGAGAAATTTCAAAGGCCCGGTTGGGTGAAAATGCTACTAATAAGAGTAACAAAGCGTAAAGCGTTGTTACTCTTATTTTTTTATCGAAAAACGGAGGTGAAAAGACCATGAGCAACAAATATTTGGGGCCTGCGGATCGGCAGCTGATTGCGGAGAAGTGGGCCGCTTATGCGTCGGTGCGGGAGATCGCGGGCCTGGTAGGTGTGGCACCTAAAACCATTTACGAGGAATTGAGGCGCGGGAGCAACGGCACCCTGGACAAGAATAGCCGCAAGGCATACAACCCGGAGCTGGCCCAGCGTCGTTTCCAGGAAAGCCTCCGACGGCGCGGCAAGCCCCTGAACAGAACGCGGGCGGCCAATGAATGAGTGACCCCACCGCCATGGAGGCGGATAAAACAAAGGAGGAAATGACAATGGCAACCATCATCAAGCAGACGAAAGAGGAAATCAACTGGGCGGAGATTGCCAGGGCCAGAGAAATGGGCGTACTGGACAAGCTCCTGGCGGAGCGGGATGTGATCCGCTTCCACCTGCGGAGCGGCACCGAGGTGGCCATCATGGTGGAAAAGGTGGAGCCGGGCCTGGCCTGGATGGGATTTGTGGACGGCGTGGCCGAGCGGCCTATGTATAGCCGCCTGGAGCGTCCTGTGTCCTGGAAAGAGAGCGACGCCCGGAAATGGTGCAACACCGATCTGGTCCAGGATCTCCCGGAGGATCTGGTGTCCATCATCACCCCCCGCACCATCCGCCAGACCATCAAAGGCGAGGAGCTGGTGACCACGGATCTGCTATGGCTGCACAGCGTAACAGAGTTTTTCGGGCGCAAGCCGTGGGCAGATGGGGACGATCCCGCAGAGGAGCAGCTGCCAGTCTACAAGACCGAGCGGGACCGCGTGAAGATGTGGGACGGGCAGACATGGCCGCATTACACCCGTTCCGCCTATGCGGGCGGCAGCAACGATTTCTGCCTTGTCGGTACGGACGGCACGGCCTACAACGCCGACGCCGACCGTTCATGGGCGCTGGCCCCCGGCTTTTGGATCTAATCGGCGGAGCGTATCAACAGAAATCCCGCCACGCAAGGGGCGGAGAAAGGAGCCGGACATGGCAAAGAGAAAGGAAATCAAGTGGCGGCGGGAGGGCCGCGGCACCATGACCGGGCGCCAGGACGGGATCATTTTTCGGATTTATCACGCCTGGGACATGCCGGAACGAGAACACACCGTAAGCTGCCACGACACAAAGGGGAACGGGAGAACGATCAACACGGCGGGGTATAGGAAATTCACCTGGGAGGAGGCTGTGGAGTTCTGCCAGGCAATCGTGGCCGGAGAGATCAACCTGGAGGACCTGCGGGCAGAGTTTGCCGCAGAGGACGCGAAAAGGGAGCGGAGGGCGATCCGGCAGGCTGTGGCAGAGGCCAAGGAGTTCCGGGGCCACCTGGAGCGGGCGGGAATTTCATACACCACCCTGCTGGAACTGGAGGCGCTGCGGGCGAACCTGGGGAGCCTGGGCCACAATGCACTCCTGGGATTTGAGCGTGGGGAGGGCTGGCCGGATGGGACCTGACGGGAAAGACACCGCCCAGGCGGCGGTCTACATAGACGGCCAGCCGGTGCAATACGCCGGAGAAATCACCCTGCCGGAGCAAGTGGAGCGCCCGGCGCCGCCGCTCCTTTCGTCAATGGGCCTCACGATGGAACAGGCCGGAAAGGTGGCCGAGGCCATGGCAGAGGGTTTCCGCGCTATCTGCATAGCGATAGAGGAGGCCGCGGCGGCTGTGACAAAGATATGGGGAGCCATCCAGGCGGCGGAGGAGTTCCGCAAGGCCCTGCGGTGGGCGGAGGCGGCCAACAGGCCGCTGGCCGCCCGCTACCACCGCACCAAAAAGAAGCGGATCCGCAAGAAGTACGCCAAGCGGATCCTGGCCTGGTATCGGGAGGAGATCCTGTAATGCTGCGACTAAAAGCGAATAAAACCGCCCTGTATAAGCTGGTGGCGGATTATGTGGACAACCTCCCGCCCATGCGGAGCGGGACAGAGTTCATTAAATACCCGCGCACACCGGACTACGCCCTGAACTGGATCACCCCGGAATGGAACACGGCCCACGCCTTTTTCTCCACCTGTATGGGCCGCCCCCTCCTATCCATTGAGATCCGGGACGGAGAAACCGGAAAGACGGCGAGCCGCACCACCTATTCCCTGACCCTCCGGGATCTCCGGGAGCGGGGCATGGTGGAGGAGTTCGTAACGGCGGCGGAGCGCCGGCGGATAGAAAGGAGTGCCGACAATGGCGGACTTTCTCCCGCTACCTGAAAAGGAATACAGCGTAATTTATGCGGATCCCCCATGGGAGTACCGCCAGCACGGGACCACGGAAAAGAGCCGAGGCACGGCGCTGAAACAGTACCCAACAATGACCACCGCAGATATATGCAATCTGCCGGTACGGAAAATCTGCGGGGGGGGGGCAGCCTGTTTTCTATGGGCGACTTTCCCAAACATTGCCGAGGGGATCAGGGTCCTGGAGGCGTGGGGGTTTCAGTACAAGACCGCGGCCTTTGTGTGGGTGAAGAAAAACGCCAAGAGCGGCACCAACTTTTGGGGCATGGGCGCATACACCCGCGCCAACGCGGAGGTGTGCCTGCTGGGCGTTTCGCCTGGGTTTAAGGCAAAGGAGAGGATCCGCAGCCACAAGGTACACCAGATCATTGAGGCCCCATTTGAGGGGCACAGCAAAAAGCCGGACGAAACCCGCCGGCGGATCGTGGAGCTGCTGGGGGATGTGCCCCGCCTGGAAATGTTCGCCCGCCAGAGGGCGGAGGGTTGGGACGCATGGGGCAACGAGGCGCCGCCGGAAGAAAGGACGATCAAATAAATGACCGAGCGGGAAAGACTGCTGGAGAAGCTGGGAAAGGTCAAGGCCCTGGCGGATCGCGGCGAGGGCGGGGAGAAAGAGAGCGCGGAGCGCACCCTGGCCGCCCTTATGAAAAGGTACGGGGTCACCGAGGAGGACCTGGAAAACACAAAAGCCACCACTCACTGGATCCGCTACAAAACGGACTGGGAGCGCAGACTGCTGGGGCAGCTGGCTTATATGCACCTGGGCGCGGGTCACTCTTTCGGCTGTGTAGGCAGATACACAAAGAGGCCGCGCAAGGAGGTGGGGATCGAATGTACCCCGGCCCAGTATATCGAGATCGAAGCGGATTTTGCATTTTATTCCGAGGCCATGAAAGAGGAAATGGAGCTGTTTTACAGCGCATTTCTCCAGAAAAATGAGCTTTTCCCGCCGCCGGAGCTGGCGGCGGAACCGACAGAGGCAGAAAAAGAGGAATGGGAAGATGTGGAACGGGCGTGGAAAATCCAGTCCATGATGGGCGGACTGGACCGGCACACGCGCCACAAGGCCCTGGAGGCCGCGGAATAGGAGGGCAATGTGGAGAACGAAAGAAAACCTATGACCCGCGCCCAGGTTGAACAGATCCAAAAGCCGCGCCCGGTTTGGATTGAGTGGATCGGCCTGCACCAATTACAGAAAAGCCCTGGCTGGGAGATCGCCACCCATGTCCATGCCGGGCGGCTTTGTATCAAGGGAGAGCGGGACAAAGATGGGTATTTACTGGATCTGTACGGGGTTTACTGGGCGGCATACGACACCCCGCCGGGAGAAAAGGAGGACACATGAGCAAAGAAAACGGACGGCCCGCCCGCCTGGAGGTGGGCGCGGAGGTAGTGAGGACCCCACAAACCTTTTACGAGGCTGACGCCAAGGGAAAGGCGGAACGCCGGCCCATGCGGGGCCGTGTCGTGTATATCCACCCGCGGGGCCTGTTCCATACGGTGGAATTTCAGACACGCGGCGGAGCGGTAAAGGAAAGTTTTCAGGGGGTGGAGGTATAGCCATGAATTTTTTGGAAAGGAACGGGCTTCAAACAGCGCAGACCCATTTCAAGGACATTTTTCAAAACAATATCCACCGGGACTATGCGGACGCCATGCTGGACTGGCTGCTGCATGAAACGGACTTTTTCACCGCCCCAGCCTCTACCCAGCACCACGGCGCAAGCCCCGGCGGCCTGCTGGTACATAGCTTGAATGTGTACTACCGCCTGCGGGATATTGCGATCCGCGACATGGCAGGCAAGGAAAATCCGGGAGAATATCGACTTTCGGAAGAACAGGAGGAAACGGTGGCAGTCCTGGGCCTCTTGCATGATGTGTGCAAGGTAGGGTGCTATCACCTGGAAACCAAACGGAGGAAAAACAAGGAAACCGGACGCTGGGAGGATTACCAGGGGTATGTATTCCGGGATCCTCTCCCCCTGGGCCACGGAGAGAAAAGCCTGTTTCTCATTGAGCGGCACATGGACCTGACAACCGAGGAGGCCCTGGCCATCCGGTGGCACATGGGCGCCTATGATACATCCGCTGCCGGTGCCAGGAGCATGGACGCGGCCATGGCAGCCTCCCCATGGGTATGGCGCTTACAGGAGGCAGACATGTGCGCGGCCTGGGTGGATGAACGGGAGGCAAGGGAATGAAACAGGGATTGTGCAAGCCCTGCGCCATTGCCCTGGCTGACCGTGGAAAGACCGTAAAGCCCGCCAGCGGACGGTGCGAGAAAATCACCTGTGCGGAGTGTGGCCGCCGGCGTTTCGGGTACACCTACGAGGTGACCGGCAGAGCAACCAACGGAAAAAAGGAGGACAAGCAGACATGAGCCAGAGAAAGGCCAAGGAGTACCGCCAGGCCATGGAGCAGTACCGGGGCGTGGTGGAAGATGTGGACGATCTGAAACGCCGGATCGGGGCCATGGAAGCCCGCCACCGCAGGGAGGACCAGCTGGAGGAGATCAGCCGCAGGCAGGCCAGACGGGAGGCGGAGAAGCGGGAAGCCAATAGGGCGGAATACCGAGAACACATGCGGAAGATCAACGCAGAGAAGCGGCGGAGGAAAATTGCCAGGCGGCGGATCGCTTTTCTGGCCTGCATGGCTATCCTGGCGCTGGCCCTTGTGTGTGCCCTTGTAACGGCCTGTTCGGCGCGTGGCAGCGGATCGGCAGAGGAGCGGGAGATCAACAGCACCGCCACCATTTCCCCGCCGGTTACACTGGTAACCGCAGAACCGGACATGTGGGACGGCGAGGGAGAGGATCCGCTGGAGGCAGAGAAGATCGAGGAGGCCCTGCTGGCCTCCGGGTATTTCTCCATAGCGGTGCCCATGTGCTACGAATACCAGGACTATATGCGGACCTACTGCGCGGCCTATGAGTGCCCCTATCCTCTGGCCCTGGCCGTGGCGGAGGTTGAAAGCCACTTTAACATGGAGGCCGTGGGCGCCGCCGGCGAGGTGGGGATCATGCAGTTAAATCCGGGGCAGGATGGTGCCTACCACGCAGAGCTGGAGGCGGCCACGGGACTGGACCCCACCACCCCCTCCGGGAACATTGCCGCCGGGTGTTACCCGCTGGGAAAGTACATGCAGGAATACGGGGACGCAAACAAGGCGGCCATGGCGTACAACATGGGAGTGAGCGGAGCGGAAAACGCCTGGGCGGAGGGTATCGCCTCCACTGACTACTCCACCGCCGTGGTGGAGGCCATGGAGCGGTGGGAGGTCACAGTGAACGCATGGAATGGAATTTGAACCAGGAGGCAACGCGCACCGCAGCGGCCAGGAGGGCAAGGATCCACCGCTGGCGTGTTCCTGGCCGCTCCAAGGTGGTCCACCCTGCCCATGGGGCCGTGGTGGTCCCTCACGCCTCCAACCTGTGCGCGATTATGAACGCGGCAGAGGTGTGGGGATGTGACTGGGCGGAGATCCTGGACGCGCAGGTGTGGGCGGCACCAGGGGAAAAGGCGGCCCCCATGCCTACATTATATAAATAAAGGAGGCGGCGAAATGCTGATCAATGAAAGCGGCCTGGTGCGCTGTATCAAGCGGGCCTATAAATCCGCCGGGTATGCGGTGGCCGCAGAGGGCGATTGCATGACGATCTACACAGAGCAATGGTATATCCAATGCAAGCGGGCGGCCATCCTCCGCAAGGTGCTGGCCACCATCGTGGAACACATGGGCATGATACCGGACACAGAACCCGTGTCCATTGTAAAGGATGGAGAGCCGCAGCTAATCATGCCGGATGTGGCGGCGGATGAAATTGCACACTGGAGGACCGGAGAGCGCACCGACGCGGTGACCATGGAAACGGTTATCATGCAGGGCTACCAGATTTTCCAGCCGGACGGCGGCGGGGCCTGCTACGGGGTGAGCCTGCTTGACCTTGCGATAATGGAGCGGGACATGGTGGAGCATGGAGCCGCTGCTGTGATCGACGGGGACCGCCTGCTGTGGCGCGGGGACACCGAGGTGGTGGCCATGGGCGCAGTAAGAAAAGCCCGGTCAAGCTGGGCAAAGGAATGGGAGCGGGCCGTGTGGAACGCCCTGGAGGGCGTGGACCTCCACAAAGAGGAGGCATGACGATGGGAAAGACGAATTTTGACCGGATCACCGCCTCCCCGGAGGCTCTGGCCTCTTTTTTGGCCTCCCTCCCCTGCCTGGACGCGCCATGGGATGACGATTTTCACCGGATTTTCTGCGACAACTGCCCCATGGAGGACTGCCCCAAGGTATGCCCACACGAGGAAAAAAGAAACAGCCCCGCGTGGTGGCTGGGGCTGGAGGTGTCAGAGTAATGGAAGTAACTGTAAACATGAGCGCCGAGGAGTTCCTGGAGTTCGTGGCCTGGAAAAATGACCGGGAGCAATACAACAAGGAAATGGCCGCCAGGTCCGAGAAAATGGAACTGCTGGCCAAGAAAACATGCTGGGCCATTGAGAAAGACCAGAAGCGGCCCGGAAAGGTCAAGATCGTGGACCAGGAACACGCGGCGGAGCTGCTGGAGCTGGCCAATGACTACCTATCATAAAAAGGAAACCACCTGCGCCCGGTGCTGACAACACGGCGCAGGTGGACAGATACGAGGCGGCGCGGAGGCCGTCCTGGATAGTTGCATTATAGCATACTCCCGGACGGCCTGCAAGCCGCAAAATTCAACGGGGCCGCGGCCCCGTATAGCTCCGGTAAGAGCTATTAGTAAAGTGACCAGCAGGCCCAAAGGAGGAGTACAGCATGGCCTATGTCCATAGGCGGGGAAAGGCTGGCCGCACCATCGAACACAGGAAAATGCAGTCATACCGGATCCACACAAGGGGGGTACAGAGAGGCCCCAACCATGGGACCACATCAGAGAAGCAGGCCAAGGTCAACGAGCGGGTGGCAGAGGAACACCTGCGCTGGGACCTAAACGCTAACTTTGACCACCGGGATCTCCACGCCGTCCTGCACTACTATGCCAAGGACACCACTTTCCCGGAGATACTGGCAGACAAGGCCGCCTTTCTGTCCAACCTGCGGAAGATCTGCAAAAAGCGCGGGATCAAATACAAGGCCGTGGTGGTCATCGAAACCAAGCGGATGACAAACCCGCACATTCATGTGGTAATAACGCGCATGGACCCGGAGATCATCACCGAGGCGTGGGAGAGCGTCCCAAGGGGTGGCGGGGGTATCAGCTTCAAACCCCTGGACCGCAGAGGGAACCATGAGAAGCTGGCGCATTACCTGGTCAAAGAAAGCCGGTCCACCATGGAGAAATACAGGGAGCTGGGGAAACGGGGAAAGCGGTACAGCAAGACCCAAAACATGGACAAGCCCGTGATTACATACACCCCCGTGTCTGCCTCCTCCTGGCGCAAGGAGCCAAGGGCCAGCAAGGGCGCCGTGCTGTACAAGTTCGATGACGGATCCACCACCCGGAGCGGGTGGCATGAGATCAGCGGCTACCCATACCAGGAATATTTCGAGGTTTTCAACGAATAGGAGGACAAGCCCATGAAAATTTACATAGCGGGAAAGATTGCCGGAGATCGGCGTTATCGGGCCAAGTTCCGGGAGGCGGCCAAGACCCTGGAGGCGGCGGGCCATGTAGTCCTGAACCCCGCCACCCTGCCGGACGGCCTGACCGACGGGGATTATATGCGGATCGCGCTGGCCATGCTGGAGGCGTCGGACCTGGCCGTGTTCCTCCCGGACTACCAGGAGAGCCGGGGCGCCATGGTGGAATGGGCCTGGTGCCAGCGGACCGGGAAAGAGTGTGCCCTGTATCTGGAAATGACAGGAGGGAGAACAAAGTGAAAGACTTTGCGGAAGCATACAAAGCGGCCCGCGCCAAAGCGCGGAAATACCAGGGAGCAAAAAGGGCGGGATGGGCAGAGCCGGGGAAACGGACGCAGGAAAATCACGCGATCCTAATCCCGCGCCGGGAGGCTGTGGACATGGCGGACAACCTGGCAACGGCAATCTACGCCAAGGAGGTATGTATAACCTGGGCCATGAACCTGCGGGGCTTTATGGTGCAACTGGCCACGGGAGAACATGACGCCATGACATGCCGGGAATGTGGCGGCGTTTTCCGCGCTGGGTGGATGAATGGGAAATGCCCATACTGTGAGGCGGAGCAGGCGGCCACCAGGTATGTGGACGGAATGAGAGAGGCGGCAGGAAAATGAGCAAGGCACAGATCAGCATGTGGGAGGAAAAGATCGTGGACAGTTTCGCCGGCGGCGGCGGAGCTTCCACGGGAATTGAACTGGCCACGGGCCGGGTGGTGGACATAGCGATCAACCATGACCCGGACGCCATCCTCATGCACAAGACCAACCACCCGCACACCGTCCACTATCAGGCCAGCGTGTGGGATGTGGATCCGCTCGAAGTCACAGGCGGAAGCCCGGTGGGGTTACTGTGGGCCTCCCCTGACTGCAAGCATTTCAGCAAAGCCAAGGGCGGGAAGCCTGTGGACAAGAACATCCGGGGGCTGGCCTGGATCGTCCTGCGGTGGGCTGGGACAGTCCAGCCCCGCGTGGTCATCCTGGAGAATGTGGAGGAGTTCCAGACCTGGGGGCCGGTCCGCCGTGGGCACCCGGTAAAGGCAAAGGCCGGGCAAACATTCCGGCGCTTTATTGACCAACTGGAGGGCCTGGGCTATGCGGTGGAATGGCGGGAACTGGTGGCGGCTGACTATGGGGCGCCGACAACCAGAAAGAGATTTTTCCTGATTGCCCGCTGTGACGGGCAACCCATTGTGTGGCCGGAGCCTACACACGCGCCAGCGGACAGCCCGGAGGTGCTGGCCGGGAAGAAATTGCCCTGGCGGAGTGCGGCGGAGATCATAGACTGGAGCCTGCCCTGCCCCTCCATTTTTGACACACGGGAGGAAATCCGGGAGAAATACGGCATTTCCGCCCAGCGGCCACTCCGGCCCAACACCATGCGCCGGGTGGCCAGGGGCGTGGACAAGTTCGTGGTCAAGTCTGCAAACCCGTTTTTGGTGGTGGTCAACCATGCTGGAGAGTTCCGGGGACAGGAGATTGAGGACCCGCTCCAGACCATTACAGCAAAGCATGGGTATGGGGCGGTAAGCCCAACCATGGTGCCCTGGACAGTGACTAACACCACCAACTCCACGGGCCACCCAGTCAATGAGCCAATAGACACGGCGCGGACCGGCGGCGGAGGAGGGCAAATGTTTTTGGGAGCCTCCCTGATCCAGTACCACACGGAACAGTCCGAGCATGTGAGAGGCCAGGAGATCACCGGACCGATTATGACCATTGACGCCGCCAACCGCTACGGCTTAACGGCGGCCAGCCTGGTCAAATACTACGGGAGCGACCAGCACGGCCAGAACATCCAGGACCCGCTCCACACGGTAACGGCAAAGGACCGGGAGGGGCTGACAACTGCCCACCTGGTCAAAATGAAAGGCACAAACCTGGGAGGACCGGCCACGGAGCCGGTGCAGACTATCACCGCCGGCGGAGGCCACCATGGTGTGGTCACCACGCAGATTACCAGAGCGGAGCCGGGGGCGGATCTCCGACACTGGCCGGAGATCCGGGAACTGCTGAATACATATTGCGGCTATGACCTGGGACCGGAGGATGTGATCCTGTTCCAGATCGGCGGTGCCTGGTATTTCATGGCGGACATTGGCCTGCGTATGCTGACGCCGCGGGAACTGTACCGGGCCAACGGTTTCCAGGATGATTACAAGATCGAGCGGGACTATACCGGACAGACCTACGGAAAAAGCAAGCAGGTGGCCCGGTGCGGCAATGCGGTGCCGCCTCCCTTTGCCACGGCCCTGGTGCGGGCTAATCTGCCGGAGTGGTGTGCAGGGGTGGAGATCAACACCATGGAGGAACTGGAAAGGGCGGTGGCCGTATGAGCAAAAGAAAGAATATGCGCCGGATCAGCGTCCTGGTGACTGCGCAGACGGCCTATAACCTGGACAAGCTGGCAGCCATGTGTGGCTACAAGGAGCAGGGACGCATAATTGACAAGCTGGTAAGAGAAAAAATGATTATGCTGGGAGGCCAGAGAAATGAAAATGTGCGATAGGTGCCCAGGCGCCGGCGGGTGCCTGCTGAACTACATGGGGGAAGCCTGCAAACACTGGAGAAAAGAAAACGCACCGGAGGTCCTGGCCACCATGGAGGACATGATCGGGGTGGCCTCCCGCGAGGAGCTGGCCAGGATCTTATGCACAGCTGAATTTTGCGAGTGCTGCGACTACGAAAAAGACGGCGGCGTGTGCCATTACATCGAAGAACACCCGGACGGCCTCCTGTTTGACGGCTGTGTGGAGGCCGCCAAGCGGTGGCTGGGGAAAATCGTGGAAAAACTTTGAAAGGGGAAACGACATGAACAAGACGAAAATTGACTGGGCCACCATGAGCTGGAACCCTGTAACCGGGTGCCGCCATGGGTGCCCCTACTGCTACGCCAGACGAACCGCCCACCGCTTTGACGCCGGGTGTGCAGATCCCGATCTGCCGGCTGACGGCCTCCATGTGCTGGAGGAGAAGATCAAGGCCACGCCATACCCATACGGATTTGAACCCACCATGCACAGATACATCCCCGCGGAGAAGATCGTGAACATCCGCGAGTACGACACCGCGGCCCTGGAGGCCGCGCTGACCGGAGGAGGCGAGTAACCCATGAGCAAGAATATTCCGACCAAGATAAACAACTACAATGTGTACAACGAGGGGGAAAAGCTGCTGGGCGTGGGGGATGAATTGACCCTGCCGGACTTTGAGGCCACCAGCGAAACGGTGAGCGGCGCCGGGATCCTGGGTGAGATCGACGATCCCACCATCGGCCATTTCGGCAATATGCAGCTGGAGGTCCCTTTCCGCACCCTGGACAAAGAGGCCACCGACATGATGGACCAGACCAAGGCGGTCCAACTGACGATCCGGGGCGCTATTCAGGAGATCGACAGCGCCGGAAACATTGTACCAAAGGCAATCCGCATTGTGGTGGGTGGCCGGGCGGCAAAGCTGACCGGCGGCAAGCTGAAACGGGCCAGCACCATGGACAGCGGCGTGACCCTGAACATCCTTAACATCTTGATTGAGGTAGACGGGGAAAGCGTCGTGGAGCTGGACAAAATGAACCCCACATATAGGGTCAACGGAGTGGATCTGCTGGCTGCATACAAGGAGATGTGCTAAATGGACGAAATCAAGAACAACGCCGCCCTGGAGGCGGAGGACCAGGAGGAGAGCCTGATCCTGAAATTCCGCCGGCCCTATCAGTTTGAGGGCCAGGAATATACCGAGCTGGATCTGTCCGGGCTGGAGGATGTGACGGCGGGAACGCTGGAGAACATCGGAAAGATCCTGGCCAAAAAATCCCCTGGGCTGAACCCTGCCACCATCGAAATGGAAATGGGTTACTGCGAACTGCTGGCCGCCAGGGTGACCGGAAAACCGCTGGAATTTTTCCAGAGGCTTCCGGGCCGGGATGCTATCGCGCTGAAAAGCAAAATTGTGGGTTTTCTTTACGGCGGGGATGGGAACAACTGACACCCGCCGTCATTCGGAAAGCCTGCGTGGGAATGTCTATCCATCTGCGGACAGGGCTGGACTATCTGCTGGCCCTGTCTGTGGATGACCTGAACGATTTAGCGGACACAATGAACGAACTTTCGGAGGAGGTGCGCAGGAATGGCAAAAAGTAAGAGCTATGAAATGCTGCTGAAAATCGCGGGAAAGACAGACAGCAGCCTGAAAGCCGCCTGCGATACCGCCGCCAAGAACATAGACGCGCTGGGAAAAACCGCAAAGAACGCAGGAAAAGTGATCGCCGGAGCGGCGGCGGCTGGCGCCGCCGCCGTGGGAACCATAGGTGTGGCAGCGGTAAAGGCCGCGTCGGATTATGAGGCCCAGCTGGCCAATGTCGCAACCCTGCTGACGGGAACAGGGGCAGAGGTGGCGGCACGCACCGCAGAAATCGGGAACCAGATCATGGAGGTATCGAACCGGACTGGCGTGGCCACGGCAGATCTGACCGACGGCATGTATCAGGTAGTATCTGCATTTGGCGACAGCGCGGACGCGGCCAGCATACTGGAAACCGCCGCAAAATCGGCGGCGGCAGGAAACGCCACCACAACGGACAGTATCAATCTGCTGTCCGCGGTCACAAAGGGCTACGGCGATACATCGGCGGAGGCCGTGCAAAAGGCGGCGGATCTGTCCTTTGCCACGGTTCGGCTGGGACAAACCACTTTCCCGGAGCTGGCGGCGGCCATGGGGAAAGTGATACCGCTGGCCAGCACATTGGGCGTGGAGCAGGAACAGCTTTTCGGAGCCATGGCCACCCTAACGGGCGTAACCGGATCCACCGCGGAAGTAGTGACCCAGCTAAAGGCGACTATGCAGGGCTTCCTTTCGCCGTCCAAGAATATGAGCGCGGCCTTGCAAAGCATGGGCTATGAAAGCGGACAAGCCCTGCTGGAGAGCGAGGGCCTACAAGGGGCGCTGGAGGCCCTGAAAAAATCCGTGGGCGGGAATGAACTGGCGTTTGCCGGGCTGTTCTCCTCCGTAGAGGCGCAAACCGCCGTGCTGGCCATGGCGGGGACCCAGGCGGAAAACCTGACCAGCAAGACAGCGGAAATGTATGAGGCCACGGGCGCGGCAAACACCGCCTTTGAGCGGCAAACCGACACGCTGGCCTATGACATTCAGATGATCAAAAACCTGGGCGCAAACTTTTTGACGGAGCTGGGCACCAATATTCTGCCGTATGTCAGAGAGCTGGCAGAGGCGGCCCTGCCCGTCGTGCAAGAGGCCCTGGGCAAGATCGGGGACTACATGACAGGAACCATCATACCGGCGGCGGAAGCGGCGGTAAAATGGGTTTCCGAAAACAAGGATCTGATCCTGGCGCTGGCCGCCGGCATATTGACAGCGGTGGCCGCTTATAAGGCGTATAAGCTGGCGGTGACTGCATACAACGCCGTTATGGGCGTCTACAAGGTAGTAACCGCAGCCAGCGCAACGGGCACATTTACCCTGGCTGGAGCCATGACCGCGCTTAATCTGCCCGTCCTGGCCGTTGTGGCGGCCATCGGCGCGGCGGTAGCTATCGGCGTTCTGCTGTACAAAAACTGGGACACCGTGAAAGCAAAGGCCGCGGAGCTGGGCGCAAAAATAGCGCAGGTGTTCGGAAATATTCAGAACTGGGTCACCACTACCATTTCCAATCTGGTGGCCGCGTTTCAAACAAATTTCCCTAAGGCGGTCCATCAGAATGAGAAAGCCATAGCCGCCCGCCTTTTGAAGCCCTCCAACAGTGGACAGGAGGCAAAGCACAGACGGGCGGCGGCGGAGAAAAAGCGGGCGGAAAAACGTCTTGCCGAGCTGGACAGCCTGATAGCCCGGATATATGAGGACAGAACCGCGGAGGTCATGACCGCCCGGAACTTCTCTATGCTCTCCCAAAAGTACCAGCAGGAGCAGAAGGCGCTGGAGACTAAAATCCTGGCCTTGAATACACAGCTTGAAGCCGCACGGGAACAGACGGAAAACATTGAAAAATGGCTTGCTTTGGTAAAGCAATATGCCGACCTGTCTGAGCTGACCGCAGAAGTATGATTACCTTGATTGAAAAATCCTTATCCATGAGGCGATAAAGGACAGCGAGGGAAAACGGGTACAGAAAATCGAGATTTTCTATCGCTTCATTGGCAACATCGACCAAGCTGTTGACACCATCTTTTTAACTGCGTGAAACGGACCAGAGTTTACCGGACAGTGAAAAAATAATTCGGCTAAGTGAGATCTTCGGAGTAACAACGGATTATTTGTTCAAAGGCAAAGAGTCAGACTCTATGGACATCTATGTCCAGCATACTTCAAAAGGCGGGGGCGGATATGTCTGCGAAGGTGACGGAGCGCTTGGAAGGGGTACGCCGCATGAGCACCGCCAGCGGCCCTTCTGCTGGCGGCCGCCGCGGTTATTGCTGGACGCATTTGCTGCTCAAGTGTTGACCGGCGGACGGCCTGCACTAAGGCAAACAGCAGGCGGGGCAAAGAGGCGCGGGGCAATGCCCCGCGCCTCTTTTATCGGGATTTGGGTTTGGGTTTAAAGATCAGGGCCACCAGCCAGCCGAAGAAGATGGCGGCGGAGATGCCGCCCGCCGCGGCGGTGACGCCGCCGGTGAGGGCGCCCAGTATGCCCATCTCGTCCACGGCCTTGGCGGCCCCCTTGGCCAGCAGATAGCCGAAGCCGGTCAGGGGGACGGTGGCCCCCGCTCCGCCGAACTCCACCACATACTTGTAGAGCCCCAGCCCGCCCAGCACCACGCCGGACACCACATAGAGCACCAGAATACGGGCCGGGGTGAGCTTGGTCTTGTCAATGAGCAGCTGCCCGATCAGGCAGAGCACCCCGCCGCAGAGGAAGGCGCGGGCGTATTCCCAAAAGACTTCCATGATTTTCCCTCACTGTTCCGTTGAGATGGCCACCGCGTGGCAGATGGACGGGATGCTCTCCCCCTGGAGCGTGGAGGTGGGGGAGAGCAGGGCACCGGTGCCGCAGAAGAGCAGGCGCCTCCAGCGGCCCTGCTTCATACCGTTGAGCAGAAAGCCGGTGAGCACCGCGGCAGAGCAGCCGCAGCCCGAGCCACCGCAGTGGACGTCCTGGGTCTGGGCGTCATAGATGAGCACGCCGCAGTCCTCCAGATTTTTGAATTCAATGCCGTCCCGGTGGAAGAGATCCAGCAGAATCTCCTTGCCCAGACTGCCCAGATCGCCGGTGACGATCAGATCGTAGTCCGAGGGCCTGCGGCCTGTGTCCCGAAAATGGGCCTGAATGGTGTCATAGGCGGCGGGGGCCATGGCGGCCCCCATGTTGTTGGCGTCCTGGATTCCCTTGTCCACAATCTTGCCTGTGGTCACATGGGTGATATAGGGGCCCGGCCCCTCCCGGGAGAGGATGACGCAGCCCGCCCCCGTCACCGTCCACTGGGCGGTGGGGGTGCGCTGGCCGCCGTACTCCAGGGGCGTGCGGTACTGCCGCTCGGCGGAGCAGAAATGGGAGGAGGTCATGGCGGCGGCGTGGGCGGCGAAACCGCCGTCCACCAGCAGGGCGGCCAGAGACAGGCTCTCCGCCATGGTGGAGCAGGCGCCGTACAGCCCGAAGAAGGGGACGTCCTGCCCCCGGACGGCGAAGCCGGAGCCAATGCACTGGTTGAGCAGGTCGCCGGCCAGAATATAGTCCAGGGCGGAGGCGCTCAGCCCCGCCTTGTCCAGCGCGGAGGAGAGGGCCAGCTTCTGCATGGCGGTCTCCGCCTTCTCCCAGGTCTTTTCCCCAAAGGAATCGTCCTGATTGATCTGGTCGAAGCTGTCGGCCAGCGGGCCCTCCCCTTCTTTTTTCCCCACCACATTGGCGTGGCCCGCGACGGAGGGCGGGTGGGCAAGGGCGACCGTCTGCCGGCCCAGCTTTTTTGTGGTCATAGCGCCAACCTTCTTTCCTTCAGATAATGCTATTTTGAACGAAAAGCCGGGAAAATATGAGGCTGGATTTTGTGGCGGGACATGCTGGTCAAAAAGAGGGCTTTGCGGTATAATAAACAGCAGAAACCGGATTCATTGAAATGGAGGCATATCATGGTCGAGGAAGCCAAGCGTACTCTGGCCTATCTCTGTCCCGCCTGCCGCCAGAGCGTGGCGGTGGAGCGCAGCGTATTCCAGCTGGCGGCGTCCGCCAACGAACTGCCCTGCCCCTGCGGCAAATCCTCCCTCCGGGTGGAGCTGATGGGCGACCGGGTGAAGCTCACCGTCCCCTGCCTGTTCTGCGGCAAGGATCACACCGTCACCTGCTCTTCCCACGCCTTTCTCCACGAGAAGGTGCTGGCCTTCTCCTGCGCCGCCTCGGGGCTGGACTGCTGCTACGTGGGGGAGGAGGGGCCGGTGTTTGCCGCCCTCCAGCGCCTGGAGGAAGCGGTGGACAAGCTGGAGGCCGCTTCAGGGGAGAAGGGGGCCTTCCTGGACGAGCTGGTGATGCAGGAGGTGCTCTCCGAGCTCAAGGAGATCGCCCAGCGGGACGGCATCTCCTGCACCTGCGGCTCCCACCGCTGGAAGCTCCAGGTCAATTTCAGCTCCATCGACCTGTTCTGCGCCGACTGCGGCGGGGCCATGCGCATTCCGGCGGCCACCGCCAGCGACATCGACGACATCTGCTGTAAAAACAAGCTGGTCATCCACGGCCAGGACTGAGGAGGCGGAAGCATGGTGGTATACGAGTGCGAGTACACGGTGGACTCCAGGGACATCGACCCCTGGTACCACTGCCGCCCCTCCGGGCTGATGGGGATGCTCCAGGAGGCCGCCACCCAGGCGGCCTGTGCCCTTCACGTCTCCCGGGACGAGATGCTGGAGCGGTACAACAGCTTCTGGATGCTGGCCCGGCTGTGGTACCGGCTGGATGTCCCTCTGAGCTGGGGGGACACGGTACACATCCGCACCTGGCACCGGGGCGGGAGGGGAGCCTCCACCTACCGGGACTTCGACCTGTTTGTGAATGGACAGCCGGTGGGGGAGGCGGTGTCCACCTGGGTGCTGGCCGACGCCGCCACCCACAGGCTGGCCCGCATGGGCCGGATCACGGAGTTCCAGGATACCGACGGCGGCCCTCTCTGCAAGGAGCGCACCCTGTCCCGGGTCCGCCTGCCCGAAACTATGGAGCACGCGGACAGCCGCGCCATGCACTACAGTGATACCGACGTCAACGGCCACGTCAACAATGTCCGTTATGTGGACTTCCTCTGCGACGCCCTCCACATGGAGCGCCTGGGCCCCAGCCGCTTCGTCTCCTCCCTCCAGGTAGGCTACCTGGCCGAGTGCGTGGCGGGGGAGACCATCGAGCTCTACACCGGCCAGGCCGGCGGCCTGTGGTACGTCCACGGGGCGGATCAGGCGGGCAAGAGCCGGTTTGACGGCGCGGTGGAGCTGGCGGAGCTCACCCCTTGACAGCGGCGGAGCCATCGAGTAAAATAGAAAAAATTTAACCTCTGAGAGAGCAAAAAGATAAAAGGAGATGCACCATGGTCAACACTGACGAGCGCCAGAAGTTCACCCGGCAGGGCCTCACCTTCGACGACGTGCTGCTCATCCCCGCCGAGAGCGACGTCCTGCCCGCAGACATCGATCTGCATACCCAGCTCACCCGCAGGATCAGGCTTAACATCCCCCTGATGAGCGCCGCCATGGATACCGTCACCGAGTACCGCATGGCCATCGCCATCGCCCGTGAGGGCGGCATCGGCATCATTCATAAAAATATGTCCATCGGCGCCCAGGCCGAGCAGGTGGACATGGTCAAGCGCAGCGAGAACGGCGTCATCACCAACCCCTTCTGGCTGGCCCCCGGCCACACGCTGGCGGAGGCCGACGAGCTCATGGCCAAGTACCGCATCTCCGGCGTGCCCATCTGCAAGGACGGCAAGCTCATCGGTATTATCACCAACCGGGACATGAAGTTTGAGACCGACATGAGCCAGTTGGTGGACAACGTGATGACCAGGGACAACCTGGTCACCGCCAGGGAGGGCGTCACGCTGGAGGAGGCCAAGGAGATCCTGCGCCGCCACAAGATCGAGAAGCTGCCCATCGTGGACGACGAGAACCACCTCAAGGGCCTCATCACCATCAAGGACATCGAGAAGGCCACCGTGTACCCCAACTCCGCCCGCGACGAGAAGGGCCGCCTGCTGGTGGGCGCCGCCATCGGCGCCACCCCCGACGTGCTGGACCGGGTCCACGCGCTGGTGGAGGCCGGCGTGGACGTGCTCTGCCTGGACTCCGCCCACGGCCACTCCAACAACATTCTGGAGTGCGTCCGCCGCATCAAGGCCCTCTACCCCGACGTGCAGCTCATCGCCGGCAACGTGGCCACCGCGGAGGGCACCCGCGCTCTCATTGAGGCGGGCGCCGACTGCGTGAAGATCGGCATCGGCCCCGGCTCCATCTGCACCACCCGCGTGGTGGCCGGCATCGGCGTGCCCCAGATCACCGCCGTCTATGACGCCGCCTGCGTGGCCGCCGAGTACGGCGTGCCCATCATCGCCGACGGCGGCGTGAAGTACTCCGGCGATCTGGCCAAGGCCCTGGCCGCCGGCGCCAACGTGGTCATGCTGGGCTCCCTGCTGGCGGGCTGCGAGGAGTCCCCCGGCGACACCGAGGTGTACCAGGGCCGCCAGTTCAAGGTCTACCGCGGCATGGGCTCCCTGGGCGCCATGGCCTGCGGCTCCAAGGACCGCTACTTCCAGCAGAACAACAAGAAGCTGGTGCCCGAGGGCGTAGAGGGCCGCGTGCCCTACAAGGGCCCCACCGGCGACACCATCTACCAGCTCATGGGCGGCCTGCGGGCCGGTATGGGCTACACCGGCTGCCACAACGTGGAGGAGCTACACACCAAGGCCCAGTTCATGCAGATCACCTCCGCCGGACTCAAAGAGTCCCATCCCCACGACATCTATATCACCAAGGAAGCGCCCAACTACACCCTCAATCCCCAGTAAGCGGTGGAGCGCATCACGGTACCCGGCCCGGACGGCGGATTTTCCGTACCCGCCGGGCTGGAACAAGAGGCCGCGGAGCGGCTGGGCCGCTATGAGGATGCCCATGGGCGCCTGCTTGCCCGCCAGGAGGAGCTGGCCGGGCGGATGGAGGCCCTCAAGGCCCAGGGAAAGCAGAAGACCGCCCAGTTCCGGGAGTTGTTCGCCGAGAAGCTCACCATTCTGAATACCCTGACGCTGTGGGAGACCTACGGCATTCACTGAAAAGGCCCAAAAGACGGCCGCCGCCCATTTGGGCGGCGGCCTCTTTCTGCGTCCGGGTCTCTGGGCGCGGGAATGAGAAAAAGCCCTTCCGCGTACGCGGCTTTGGTCAGAGGGCACACAGAAACGCGGTGATGCGCCGGGCCGCGGCTTCCGCGTTGGTGAGTATGGCCGGGTGGCCGCCGTGCTCCAGCAGGCAGACCTCCGCGCCGGGGAGCGCGGCGGCCATTTCCTCATATTCCTGGGGCAAATCCGCCCGGCACATCCTGTCCTCCCGGCTGCCCAGAAGCAGCACGGGCAGGGACAGCTCCGAGAGGGGCCGACCGAACAGCGGCCGCTTTTCCCGGGCGCACCGCAGCAGGGCGGAGGTGTCGCGGTCGGCCACGGCTTCCCAGTCCTCTCCCTGACACCAGGCGTAGAATTGCCGGGCCTGGGGGTCGGCCTTGGCGCGGGCGCGCTCGGCGAGCAGGTTGTCCGCAAACCGGACGTTCAGCGTGCGGCCGTCGAAGCTGTCGGCCACCACCCGCCGAAACAGCTCCGGCCGTTCCAGCGCGGCGTTGAGGGCGGCCCAGGCACCGCCGCTGGTGCCGACGAGATTGACCGGGCCGCAGTCCAGCGCATCCGCCAGGGCGGCGGCCTGGCGTCCCTGCTCCCGCCAGAGATCGGCTGGAAACGCCTCCACCCGGTCGGAGCGGCCGTTTCCCAGAAAGTCGGGCAGAATACACCGGAAACGCGCGGCATAGAGCGGCATCAACGGCTCAAACAGCCGGGAGGAGGCGGTATTTCCATGGAGAAACAGGACGATCGGCCCCGTTCCATATTCGGTGTAGAACAGCCGTTTGCCCTGATAAGAGAGGTACGCCATATTCCCACGCCCTTTTTTTCTCCATTATACCATCCGAGCCATGGAACGGCAAGGCGCGCTGCGGAATCTTCCGCCGGGGCGTTGCGCGTACAGAGGCGGATATGGTATAATACTCTACCTATTATCAATCTCGGAGAGGGGGAGAGACATGCTCAAGCTGCTGCTGGGCCGGGCGGGGACGGGAAAGACCCGGGCTCTGCTGGAGGCCATGGCCGCCGAGGACGGGCGGCCCCAGATCCTGATCGTCCCCGAGCAGCACTCCCACAGCATGGAGCGCCAGCTCTGCGCCATCGGAGGCAGCCGGGTGTCCCTCTTCGCCGAGGTGCTCTCCTTCACCCGGCTGGCCAACCGGGTGTTCTCCGTGTACGGCGGTTTAGCCGCCCCGGCGCTGGACGGGGGCGGCCGCCTGCTGCTGCTGTGCGCCGCCCTCAGGTCGGTGGCCCCGGAGCTGCGGGTGTACCAGCGCCCCTCCCGCAAGCCCGCCTTCCTCTCCGGCCTGCTGGCCACGGTGGACGAGCTCAAGACCTGCCGCATCACCCCGGAGCAGCTCTGGACGGCGGGGGAGGAGAGCGGCGGCGGGGAGGGGGACAAGCTGCGGGACCTCTCTCTCATCTACGGCGCCTACGAGGCCATGACCGCCCGCCAGGGGGCCGACCCCCGGGACCGGCTGACCCGGCTGGCGGAGGCGCTCACCCGGGAGGACTGGGCGGTTGGGAAGGACTTCTACCTGGACGCCTTCACCGACTTCACCCCCCAGGAGCGGGCGGTGCTCTCCGCCCTGCTGGGGAAGGCCAATTCCGTCACCGTGGCCCTCACCTGCGACAAGCTGGAGGAGGACGAGGGGGGCGCGGGGATTTTCTCCCCCGCCCGCCGCACCGCCCGCCAGCTCCTCCGGCTGGCCCAGGAGCGGGGCGTTCCCCGGGAAATTGAGGTGCGTTCCGGCGGGGCCGGGCCCAAGACGGCGGCCCTGGCCCACCTGGAGGGCCAGCTCTTTGCCACCCGGCCCGCCCCCTATGAGGGCGCGGCGGAGGAGATCACCATGCTGAAGGCCAACAGCCCCTACTCCGAGGTGGAGTGGACGGCGGCGGAGATTTTGCGCCTGGTGCGGGAGGAGGGGTACCGCTTCCGGGACATCGCCGTGTGCGCCCGCAGCCTGGAGGGCTGCGGCTCCCTCGTCGAGACCATCTTCGCCCGGTACGGGGTGCCCGTGTTCCTCAGCCGGATGAGCGACATCCTGCAAAAGCCCATTCTGGCCCTCATCACCTCCGCCCTGGAGGCCGCGTCGGGGGGCTACCGCTATGACGACGTGTTCCGCTATCTGAAAACCGGGCTCACCGGCCTGTCGGCGGAGGACGTGGATCTGCTGGAGAACTACGTGCTCAAGTGGAGCCTGGAGGGGAGCGCCTGGACGGGGGCGCGGGACTGGGCGAACCACCCCAGAGGGTACGGCCTGCCCTTCTCCGAGGGGGACCGGGCCCTGCTGGCCCGGCTCAACACGCTGCGGCGTCAGGTGGCCCAGCCCCTGGAGGGCCTGCGGAAGAACCCGGACAAGACGGGCCGGGGGCAGGCGGCCGCCCTCTACGCCTTTCTGGAGGCGGCGGGGGTGCCGGAGCGGCTGGCCCAGCGCACCGAGGAGCTGAACCGCCGGGGGCAGGCCGCGCTGGCGGAGGAGTATGCCCAGCTCTGGGAGATCCTCTGCGGCGGCCTGGAGCAGTGCGCCCAGATCCTGGGGGACGCCCCTATGGAGCTGGACGAGTTCTCCAAGCTCTTTGCCCTGGTGCTCTCCCAGTACGACGTGGGCTCCATCCCCGTGTCCCTGGACCGGGTGAATGTGGGCGACATGCCCCGCCTGGCCCACCGGGCCTGCCCGGTGGTGTTCCTGCTGGGGGCGGACGACGGGGCCATCCCCGCCGCCGCGCCGTCGCCGGGGCTGCTCAACGACGACGACCGGAGCCTGCTGGCCTCCTACGGGCTGGAGCTGGCCCCCCGGCTGTCCGACAAGCTGTACCGGGAGATGACCATCGTCTACGAGACCTGCGCCCTGCCCCAGCGGCGCTTCTATGTGAGCTGGGCGGCGGCCGGGCCCGACGGGGAGGAGCGGCGGCCCTCCTTCCTCCAGTCCAAGCTGAATTTCCTGTTCCCCCAGGCGCGGCGGGTGGAGGAGGGGCGGCTGGACGGCTCCTTCCGGCTGGCGGCCCCCCGGCCCGCCCTGGAGCTGGCGGGGCGGTTCCCCCAGGCCGGGGCGGCCCTGCGCGCCCTGCCGGAATACGCCCCCCTGGTGGAGCGGATGGAGCGGGCCGCCCGCATGGAGCGGGGGCGGCTCACCCGCCCGGCGGTGGACGCCCTCTATGGGAGGCGGGTGCCCATGTCCGCCTCCCGGATGGACAAGTACAAGTCCTGCCACTTCTCCTATTTCATGCAGTACGGCCTGAAGGCCGAGCCCCGGCGGGCCGCCGGGTTCCAGGCCCCGGAGTACGGCACCTTCGTCCACTATGTGCTGGAGCACGTGCTGCGGGCCTGCCGGGAGCGGGGTGGCGTGAAGGAGGTTCCGGCGGAGGAGCTGCGCACCCTGGCCCAGGCGGCGGTGGAGCGGTACGTCAGCGAGGAGCTGGGCGGGCTGGAGCACGAGACCGCCCGCTTCCGCTATCTGTTCCGGCGGCTGCTCAAATCGGTGTACGCCGTGGTGGACAACGTGGCGGAGGAGCTGCGCGCATCCCAGTTCCAGCCTATTTCCTTCGAGCTGGGCTTCGGCGCGGGGAAGGATCTGCCTCCGGTGGAGCTGAGTGTGGACGGCATGACGGTCAGCATCTCCGGCTTCGTGGACCGGGTGGACGGCTGGGAGCACGATGGGCGGCTCTATCTGCGGGTCGTGGACTACAAGACGGGGCGCAAAACCTTTGATCTGACGGATATCTGGAACGGCATGGGCCTTCAAATGCTGCTCTACCTGTTCACCCTGGAGCGAGAGGGGGAAGCGCTTTACAACCGGGAGATCATCCCGGCCGGCGTGCTCTACCTGCCCGCCCGGGACGCGGTGGTCGCGGGCAGCCGGGCCATGAGCGAGGCCGAGCGCCGGAGAAAGGTGGACGCCGAGCTGCGGCGGCGCGGCATTGTGCTGGACGAGCCGGAGGTGCTCGCCGCCATGGAGGAGCCGGGGGAGGCGGGCATCCGTTTCCTGCCCGTGAAGGTGAACAAGGCCGGGGCCATCACCGGCGAGGCGCTGGTCTCCGCCGAGCGGCTGGGCAAGCTGGCCCGGCACACCGGGCGGATTCTGGAGGAGATTGGCCGGGAGCTGGCCGCCGGCAACATCGCCGCTGACCCCTTCTGGCAGGGGCCGGATCACAATGCCTGCCAGTGGTGCGAGTACGCCGCCGCCTGTCACTTCGAGGAGGGCCGGGGCGGCGACCGACGGCGCTTCCTGCCTGCCGTCAGGGGCGAGGAATTCTGGCAGGCGGTTGCGAAAGAGCAAGTATGAGTTGGGAGCCCAGATACAGCCCGGAGCGGAACTGTTCGTCGCTCTCGATGGCGGAGAGCTTGCACAGCTCCGACCAGAAGTCGTCCAGGAACGCGGCGGAGAAGCCCTTTCCAAGGCGGGTCATGTAAGTATCGACAACGGCAAGCTGCTTGCGGTATTCTGGAGAAGTCTCATGGGTCATCAACTGCTGTAATTCTAAGAGATCAAACATGATAGAACCTCCTTTTGTTGAGAATAACTCCACATGTCAAGAGAGGAGCGGAAAATGGCCACTTTTGAGGAGCGGCTTACAAAGCTGCGTACGAAAGCAGGGGTGTCACAACAGGCGATCGGGGATGCCTTGAACGTGTCCCGCTGGGCAGTTCACAATTATGAGGCGGGGAAAAACCGGCCGGATTTTGATGGCCTGATCGCCCTGGCCGACTATTTCGACGTCTCCCTGGATTATCTGGTCGGACGCTCCGACCGCCGGGAGCGCAACCCGTAGGGGCGGCCCTTGTGGCCGCCCGCAGTCAGGAGCAGGCCCGGCCCTGTTGGAATTGCAATCGGTCAAACATAGCAATAGATGCCTCTGAACAGGAACAAATTGAGCCTGTTGATAAATTGGGGGAATCATTATGACGTTTGGACAGAGACTGGGCATGCTGCGGAAAGAAAGAGGTTATACGCAAAAGACCTTTGCACAGGAGCTGAGCGTAACAGAGCGGTGTATTCGGGCCTATGAAAATGAGACGCGCCATCCTGATTACTTTGGCCTGATCGCCCTGGCCGATTATTTCAATGTCTCCCTGGACTATCTGGTCGGACGCTCCGACCGCCGGGAGCGCAACCCGTAGGGGCGGCCTTTATGGTCGCCCGCGGGCGACCACAAGGGTCGCCCCTACGCCGTTATGTACTGGGGCGGGTCCCCTGCTGGATGTACCCCTGTAGATGGGGGCTGACTCTAGGCCTTGTTTGAAAAATAGCAATATGACCAGCGGCGAGGAATTTTGCCCGCTGGCAAGCAATTTTTTCGCAGGAATCCTGGCGGATTTCAAGGAAAAATTGGGCCGTCCAGAGGGCAAAAGGCCCGGTGATTGGGCGTGTTGACTATTTTCAAACAAGGCCTAGGCACAGAATAGTAAAAAGCAAAGAAATGAAAAGAGAGGAATATCTGCGCATGATCAATTTTGGAGCGCTCTTGAGCAACACCAGCAACTTTCTGTATACCTACATTCTCATCGCCCTGCTGATTTTTGCGGGGCTCTACTTCACCGTGCGCACCCGCGGGGTGCAGTTCCGGCTGTTCCCCGAGGCCCTGCGGGTGCTGGGGGAGAAGAAAAAGGACGGCAAGGACATCTCCTCCTTCCAGGCTTTGATGATCTCCACCGCCTCCCGGGTGGGCACCGGCAACATCGCCGGGGTGGCCAACGCCATCATCGCCGCCACGGTCATCGGCGGCTACGGCGCGGTGTTCTGGATGTGGCTGCTGGCCCTCATCGGCGCGGCCTCCGCCTTCATTGAGAGCACCCTGGCCCAGTGCTACAAGGAGAAGCACGGGGACAACTGGGTGGGCGGCCCGGCCTACTACATCCAGAAGGCCCTGGGCAGCCGGTTCTTCGGCGTGGTGTTCGCGGTGCTGCTCATCGCCTGCTTCGCTTACGGCTTCAACGCCCTCCAGGCCTACAACGCCGGCTCCGCCCTCCAGTACTACCTGCCCGGCTACTCCAAGAGCGTCTGGCCCGCGGTGGTGGGGGCGGCGCTGGCCCTGCTCACCGGCCTGTGCATCTTCGGCGGCGTACGCCGCATCAGCGCCATCACCTCCGGCATCGTCCCGGTCATGGCGGCCATCTATATCGCCCTGGGCCTCTTCATCACCGTCAAGAACATCGGCCAGGTGCCCTATATGCTCTCCATGATCGTCTCCCAGGCCTTTGATCCCAAGGCCATGTTCGCGGGCATCGGCGCGTCCTGCATCATGCAGGGCATCAAGCGTGGCCTCTACTCCAATGAGGCGGGCATGGGCTCCGCCCCCAACGCGGCGGCGGCCGCCGACGTGTCCCACCCGGTGAAGCAGGGGCTGGTGCAGATGCTCTCCGTGTTCATCGACACCATCCTCATCTGCTCCACCACCGCCTTCATGCTGCTCCTCTCCGGTGTGCCCATCGACGCCTACTCCGAGGGCATGAACTTTGTCCAGGCGGCGGTGCACAGCCAGGTGGGCCCCTTCGGCCCCTTGTTCATCACTGTCTCCATCTTCCTGTTCGCCTTCAGTTCCCTGGTGGGCAACTACTACTACACCGAGTCCAACTTCCGCTTCATCCGGGACTCCAAGACCGGGCTGCTGGTGTTCCGGCTGACCTGTGTGGCCGCCATTTTCATTGGCGCCCAGATGAGCTTCTCCATGGTGTGGGATCTGGCCGATGTGCTGATGGGCCTGATGGCCCTGGTCAACCTGGTGGCCATCCTGCTGCTGGGGGGAAAGGCCATCCGGGTGCTCAAGGACTACCAGAAGCAGCGCAGGGCGGGGAAGAACCCCGTCTACCGCTACGACGAGGTGGGCGTGGGCAGCCCGGAGATCTGGAACGAAGCCCACGCCAAAAAGTGGGAGGACTGAACCGAACCCATCCCCGCTGAGCTGAAAGGAGCGCCCTATGGCCTTTTCCCTGACAAGTGAACAGCAGGCTGCGGTGGACAACCGGGGCGGCGGGCTGCTGGTGTCCGCCGCCGCCGGCTCCGGCAAGACCCGGGTACTGGTGGAGCGGCTCCTGGCCCGGGTGGAGGGGGAGGGGCTGGACATCGACCGCTTCCTGGTCATTACCTACACCAAGGCCGCCGCCGCCGAGCTGCGGGGCCGCATCGTGGAGGAGCTGTCCGCCCGGCTGGCGGAGCGCCCCACCGACGCCCACCTGCGGCGGCAGGCCACCCTGGTCTATAAGGCCCAGATCTCCACCGTCCACGCCTTCTGCGCCCAGCTTTTGCGGGAGTGCGGCCACCTGCTGGAGCTGGACCCGGACTTCCGCCTGTGCGACGAGGGGGAGGCGGGCATCCTCATGCTCCGCGCCCTCAACGATGTGCTGGACCGGCGCTATGAGGACATCGCCGAGGGGAGCGACTTCGCCCGGCTGGTGGACACCATGTCCGCCGGGCGGGACGACAGCCGGCTCATGCAGATCGTGCTGGACATCCGGGGGCGGGTGCAGGCCCACCCCAATCCCGCCGCCTGGCTGGACGGGCAGGAGCGGGCCTTTGCCCTGGAGGGGGTGGACGACCCGGGGGAGACCCCCTGGGGCCGCCTGCTGCTGGACGACGCGGGGCGGCAGGGGGCCTACTGGCGGGACAAGATTGCCCAGGCCCTGGAGCTGTGCCCCTGCGACGCCAACCTGGACGCCAACTACGCCCCCAGCCTCTCCGCCACCCTGGCGGCCCTGGACGCCTTTGTGGAGGGGACGCGGCGGGGGTGGGACGCGGCCCGGGCCGCCCTGCCCATCCCCTTCCCGGCGGCGGGGCGCAAGAAGATTGTGGACTGCCCCGACGCGGCGGAGCAGGTGAAGGCCATCCGGAGCACCTGCAAAAAGCGGATGGAGAAGCTGGGGGAGTGGTTCGAGGACTGCGGGGCGGATCTCCTGGAGGATCTCCGGGCGGTGCACCCGGCGGTGCGGGGGCTGTTCGCCCTGGTGAAGGACTTCGAGGGGGCCTACGCCGCCGAGAAGGCCCGCCGGGGCATGGTGGACTTCGCCGATCTGGAGCACATGGCGGTGCGCCTGCTGGTGGGGGAGGACGGCGCCCCCACCGAGCTGGCCCGCCAGTGGTCCGCCCGGTACGACGAGATCATGGTGGACGAGTACCAGGACACCAACGAGGTGCAGAACGCCATCTTCACCGCCCTGTCTCGGAACGGCACCAACCTCTTCCTGGTGGGGGACGTGAAGCAGTCCATCTACCGCTTCCGCCTGGCCGATCCCACCATCTTCCTGGGCAAGTACCGCGCTTTCGCCGACTACACCCAGGCGGCGGAGGGGGAGGAGCGGCGGCTCATCCTGTCACGGAACTTCCGCTCCCGGCCGGAGGTGCTGGAGGGGGCCAACTTTGTGTTCCGCAACGTCATGTCCGCCGACTTCGGCGAGATGGACTACACCGCCGACGAGGCCCTCTATCCCGGCGCGCCCTTCCCGCCCGACGGCCGCTACGCCGTGGAGCTGGACGCGGTGGACGCCTCCGCCGAGGGGGAGGAGGAGAAGACCGCCCGGGATCTCATCGAGGCCCGCTTTGCGGCCAAGCGCATCCGGGCGCTGGTGGACGGGGGCTTTCCTGTCTCCGACGGCGAGGGCGGCGAGCGGCCCGTCCGCCCGGCAGACATCGTGATTTTACTCCGCTCCCCCAACACGGTGCTCCACCACTACGCCCGCGCCCTGGGGGAGCGGGACATCCCCTGGGAGGCGGAGGGCGGCGGCGACTTCTTTGCCGCCACAGAGGTGAACGTGGCCCTCTCCCTGCTCCAGATCGTGGACAACCCCCGGCAGGACGTGCCCCTCATCTCCGTCCTCCGCTCCCCGGTGTACGGCTTCTCCGCCGACCGGCTGGCGGAGCTCCGGGCTGCCAGCCCCGATACCGACTTCTACGCCGCCCTGACCGCCGACGGCGGGGAGGACAGCCGGGCCTTTCTGACCGAGCTGGACGAGCTGCGCTTCGGCGCGGGGGAGCTGAGCAGCCACGAGCTGCTCTGGCAGCTCTACGACCGCACCAATCTGCTGGGGGTGTTCGGCGCAATGGACCGGGGGGAGGAGCGGCAGTCCAACCTGCTCACCCTGGCGGAGCTGGCCCGCCGCTTCGAGGGGGCGGGTCACAAGGGCCTGTTCGGCTTTTTGTCCTACCTGACCCGGCTGCGGGAGAACGGGGCCAAGCTGGCCCTGCCCGCCCCCGGCCGGGAGGGGGGCGGCGTGCGCATCCTGAGCATCCACAAGTCGAAGGGGCTGGAGTTCCCCGTGGTGCTCCTCTGCGGGCTGGCGCGGAGGCTCAACCGGGAGGACATGAGCCGGCCCATCCTGTTCCACCCCAAGCTGGGGGTGGGTCCCAAGCGGCTGGACGTGGAGCGGGGGATGGAGTATCCCACCCTGGCCCGCCGGGCGGTGGCCCGGAAGCTGGAGCTGGAGATGATGGCCGAGGAGCTGCGGCTGCTCTATGTGGCCATGACCCGGGCCAAGGAGAAGCTGATTTTGTCGGTGGCCCTCACCGGCGGGGCGCGGGATCTGGAGAAGCTGGCCCCCGACGCGGCCTGTCCGGTGGAGCCCCAGGTGCTGGCCGGGTGCCAGAGCGTGGGGCAGTGGGTGCTGTTGCCCGCCCTGGCCCGGCCCGACGGGGAGGTCCTCCGCCGGGCCGCGGGGGTGCAGGTGCCCGTCCCGGCGGCGGACTTCGGCCCGGCCTGGGACATCCGCTTTGTGGACGGGGCGGAGTTCCAGGCGGAGCCGGAGGAGAGCGCCATTTCCCCATCCGGTCCCCCGGACGGCGAGATGATTTCCGCGGGGGCGGGGGAGGAGACCGCCGCCCTGGCGGCCCGGCTGGCCTGGCATTATCCCCACGGGGCGGAGGTGGAGCTGCCCTCCAAGCTCACCGCCACCCAGCTCAAGGGGCGGGCGCTGGACGAGGAGGTGGCCGAGGCGGCGGTCCGGCCCCCCCGGCCCATCCGCCTGGGGCGGCCCCGGTTCGCCGCCGAGGAGTTCGGCCTCACCCCGGCCCAGAAGGGCACCGCCCTCCACCTGGTCATGCAGTACATCGACTTCGAGCGGACGGAGCGCGTGGAGCAGGTGCGGGCCGAGATCGCCCGGCTGGTGGAGCGGGCCTTCCTCACCCCCCAGCAGGGGGAGGCGGTGGACCCGGCCAAAATCGCGGCCTTTTTCGCCTCTCCCCTGGGGCGGGAGCTGATGGCCTCCACCTCCCTGCGGAGGGAGTTCAAGTTCTCCATCCTGGTTCCGGCGGCGGACTACTACCCCCAGGCCGGGGCGGAGGAGCAGGTGCTCCTCCAGGGCGTGGTGGACTGCTGCTTTGAGACTCTGGAGGGCATCACCGTGGTGGACTTCAAGACCGACCGGGTGGACCGGCGCTCTGTAGCGGCCCGGGCGGAGGAGTACCGGCCCCAGCTCGCGGCCTACAGCCGGGCGCTGGAGGAGATCACCGGGAAGCCGGTGATCCGCCGGTGCCTGTGGTTTTTCGCCCTGGATCAGGCGGTGGATGTGTGAAGGGCCGCTGGCAACTTGAAAAATTTCTCGAAAAAACAGTTGCAATTCCGGTTTTCCTGTGCTATACTGTCCTAGCGTTTATAAGGCGTGGAGGTTTGCTGCGCCGCCTCATCCAGAACGAGAAAGAGGTGAACACACCATGAAGGAAGGCATCCATCCCAACTACGAACAGACCACGATCAAGTGTGCTTGCGGTAATGTGATCGAAACCGGATCTACCAAGAAGGACATTCGCGTGGAAGTCTGCTCCAAGTGTCACCCCTTCTTCACCGGCAAGCAGAAGATGGTGGATACTGGCGGACGCGTCAGCCGCTTCAACAAGAAGTTCGGCCTGGACAAGAAGTAAGTTCGTATGTAAGAGCCCGTACCGGTTTCGGTACGGGCTCTTTTGCATCGGAAGGATACCAGCCGCCGGAGCGGCATAAGAATAAGGAGGGAGACGGCTATGCGCAAGTGCCTGCGCTGCGGGACAGAGATGTTGGAGGGCTGGAACGTCAAGGAGGATGGGCATAAACATGAAATTTTCATCAACAATGGGGGAAGCTTCGTGCGCGGCGACGGACGGATGGGAATTCTGAAGGCCGCGGTCTGCCCCCAGTGCGGCGAGGTTTCGGTTTATGTGGACGATCCGGACACGGTGATCAACGGATGGAGGTAAGAGCGATGTTTAGCAGAATTGACCCCAAGGAGCTGGACCAGAACGTCTTTTCCATGATCGGCGAGCAGTGGATGCTGGTCACCGCCGGGACCGCGGAGCGGTGCAACACCATGACGGCCAGCTGGGGCGGCCTGGGCGTGCTGTGGGGAAAGCCGGTGGCCACGGTCTACATCCGCCCCCAGCGGTACACCCTGGAATTCGTGGAGCGGGAGAACTGCTTCACCCTCTCCTTCTTCGGGGAGGAATACCGGAAGGCCCTGGCCCTGTGCGGCTCCAAGAGCGGCCGGGACGTGGATAAGGTCAAGGAGTGCGGCTTCACGGTGGCCGGGGCGGCGTGCGGCGCGCCCTACTTTGAGGAGGCCGGGCTGGTGCTGGTGTGTAAAAAGGCGTACTGGCAGGACATAGACCCGACCCACTTCCTGGACGGAGAGCTGGACGGGAAGTGGTACCTCGAGCGGGACTATCACCGCATCTTTATCGGGGAGATTGTGGAAGTACTGAAGAAAAACTGACGCCGGGGCTGCGGCCCGCGGCGCGGAGGACGGTATGACGGAAAACGAGACAAAGCAAGCGAAAAACCGGGCGGTGCTGGTGGGCCTGAACGCCCACTGCCTGTCCGCCGAGGAAAACGCCGACGACACCTCCATGGAGGAGCTGGCCGATCTGCTGGAGACCGCGGGGGGCGTGTGCGTGGGCACCGTGTTCCAGAACAAGGACGCCCCCGATCCCCGCACCTTCATCGGCGAGGGCAAGGCGGCTGAGGTGAAGGAGCTGGTGGGGGCCATGGGGGCCGACATGGTGGTGGTGGATAACCCCCTGTCCCCCTCCCAGCAGCGGGTGCTGTCGGAGGAGCTGGGCGTCCAGGTGCTGGACCGGGCGGCCCTGATCCTGGATATCTTCGCCCAGCGGGCCCACACCCGGGAGGGACGGCTCCAGGTGGAGCTGGCCCAGTACCAGTATCTGCTGCCCCGGCTGCTGGGCATGTGGACCCACCTGGAGCGGCAGGAGGGCGCCATCGGCACCCGCGGCCCCGGCGAGACCCAGCTGGAGACCGACCGGCGGCACATCCGCCGCAAGATCCAGAAGCTGCGGGAGGAGCTGGAGCAGGTGCGGCGGGTGCGGGCCACCCAGCGCACCCGCCGGGAGAAGAACGAGGTGCCGGTGGTGGCCATCGTGGGCTACACCAACGCGGGCAAGTCCACCCTGCTCAACCGGCTGACCGGGGCGGACATCCCCGCCAACAACCGGCTGTTCGACACCCTGGACACCACCACCCGGACGCTGGAGATCAGCGACACCTGCACCGTGCTGCTCAGCGACACCGTGGGCTTCATCCGCAAGCTGCCCCACCATCTGGTGGAGGCCTTCAAGGCCACGCTGGAGGAGCTGAGCTACGCCGACCTGCTCCTCCATGTCATCGACGCCTCCAACCCCCTGTGGCGGGAGCAGGCGGCGGTGGTGGAGCAGCTCATCGTGGAGCTGGGGGCGGAGCAGACCCCCCGCATCGACGTGTTCAACAAGTGCGACAGATTTACCGGCGACATCCTTCCCCACGGGGCGGACATCGTGTCCATCTCGGCCAAGACCGGCCAGGGGCTGGACGAGCTGCTGGAGAAAATCGGCGGCCGCCTGGACACCGGCGCCTGCCGGGTGGTGCTCCGCCTGCCCTACGACCAGGGCGGCGTGGTGGACATGCTCCACCGGCAGGCCAAGGTGGAGCGGGTGGACTACGGCGAGTCCATCGAGGTGGAGGCGGTGTGCACCCCTGTCCAGCTTGGCCGCCTGAAGGACTATATTGTGTCGGGCTGGACGCCCCCCAAGGAGTTCTGGGAGGACTGAGAGGCGCCGTAAACGGCGCGATACCCCCTCCGCGCTCCGAGGGGGTTCAATGCTTGCGATAGAAGGAGGAACCGCCATGCAGTTACTGGAGACTGACCGCCTGCTCCTGCGCCCCTTCACCCTGGACGACGCGGAGGGGCTGTACGCCTATGCCAGCCACCCGGAGGTGGGCCCCCCGGCGGGGTGGCGCCCCCACCGGAGCGTGGAGGAGAGCCGACAGGTCATCGAGAACATCTTCATCCCCTCGGATGCCCTGGCGGTGCTCCGCAAGTCCGACGGCCGCCTGATCGGCTCGGCTGGCTTTGTGGACCGGCACCGCACGGAGTTGGGGACGCCCAGCGAGGAGATCGGCTATTCCCTGGCCCGGGACTGCTGGGGCCAGGGGCTGATCCCCGAGGCGGTGAAGGAGATTATCCGCCACGCCTTCGCCGACCTGGGCTATCAGGCCCTGTGGGCGGCCTACTACGACGGCAACCGCAAGTCCAAGCGGGTCATGCAGAAGTGCGGCATGACCTACCGTCTCTCCCGTATTGAAGCGGTGGAGCAGCTGGGCGAGACCCGGCTGGCCCACTACTTTGCCGTCACCCGAAGGGAGTGGGAGCGATGACCGAGTATTTTGTCCCCACCGGAGCGTCCGAGACCGAGCTGGTGGAGAAGCGCTCCCGCTTTCTCGGCCGCGTCTGGCCGGTGGAGAGCGAGGAGGAGGCCAGGGCCCGCATCGAGGAGATCCGGAAAAAGCACTACGACGCCCGCCACCATTGCTGGTGCTACCGCATCCGGGAGGGGGGCGTGGAGCGCTACTCCGACGACGGGGAGCCTCAGGGCACGGCGGGCCAGCCCATGCTCAATGTCTTCCAGCGGGAGGGGGTCACTAACGTCTGCTGCGTGGTGACCCGCTACTTTGGCGGTATCCTGCTGGGGGCGGGGGGGCTGGTGCGGGCCTACACCCAGTCCGCCAAGGACGCCCTGGACGCGGCGGGCATCTCCGTGGTGCGCCGCTGGGTGGAGGTGGCCGTGCCCTGCCCCTACTCCTTCTTTGAGCGGCTCAAGCTGGAGCTGGAGGCCCACGGCGGGGTGCTGGGGGAGGTGGAGTACGCCGCCGACGTCACGGTGCACGCCCTGCTGCCCGAGGAGCGGGCAGAGGCCTTCTCCGCCCGGCTCACCGAGCTGGCCGCCGGCGGAGTGGCCGCCCAGGTGTGCGGCGAGTCCTTCCAGGCGGTGCCCCGGACACAAGTATGAACAAATCATGAATCTTTTGCAAAAAAGAAGGATTTTTCCGAGGAAAGAAGTATATAGTTACAGAGACTGCTGAGAGGTAGGTGGTATCTGTGACCCTGCGCGAACAGACCGAGGCGCTGGAGCGGGAGATGCTCTCCCCCTTTGCATGCCTGTCGTCCCAATCCCTGGGGCGGCAGACGCCGCTGGAGCCCTGTCCCACCCGCACCTGCTTCCAACGGGACATCGACCGGATCATCCACTCCAAGGCCTTCCGGCGGCTCAAGCACAAGACCCAGGTCTTTCTGGAGCCGGAGGGGGACCACTACCGCACCCGCATGACCCACACCATCGAGGTCAGCCGCATCGCCCGCACCATTGCCCGGGGCCTGCGGCTCAACGAGGATCTGGCGGAGGCGGCGGCCTACGGCCACGATCTGGGCCACACCCCCTTCGGCCACGCCGGGGAGCGGGTGCTCAATGAAATCCTGCCCGGCGGCTTCGCCCACAACGAGCAGTCCCTGCGGGTGGTGGACCGGCTGGAAAAGGAGGGGGAGGGCCTCAACCTGACCTATGAGGTGCGGCGGGGCATCCTCTGCCACACCGGCCCCGACCGGGCGGAGACCCTGGAAGGCCAGCTCCTCCGGCTGGCCGACAAGATCGCCTACATCAACCACGACATTGACGACGCCATCCGGGGCAGGATCATCTACCCCATGGACATACCCCTGTCCATCTCCCAGGTGCTGGGCTTCACCCACTCGGAGCGGATCAACACCCTGACGGTGGACATCATCACCCAGAGCGCCGGGCGGGACGCAATTCTCCAGTCCCCCGCCTGCCGGGACGCTATGGGCGAGCTGCGGGCGTTCATGTTCGAGTTTGTCTACCGCAATCCGGTGGCCAAGGGGGAGGAGGGGAAGGCTCAGGAGCTGCTCCGCCGCCTGTTCGACTACTACCGGCGGGAGCCGGACAAGCTGCCACCGGAGTTTCAGGACATCAGGATGGAGGAGGGCGTGGAGCGGGCCGTCTGCGACTATATTGCGGGCATGACCGACGTCTACGCGGTGGAGTGCTTCAACGCGGCGTTCATTCCGAAATCCTGGAGCGTGAAGTAGGCGCGGACAGGCAGGCCGCGCGGGAGGGTATAAGCCTGGTATATTGTGGAAAACATAGTCGGAAGGAGGGCGCGGCGTGCCGATTCCCGAACAATTCATCGACGAGCTGGTGGCCCGGAGCGAGATCTCCGACGTGGTTTCCTCCTATGTCCACCTGACCCGGAAGGGAAACAACCTGTGGGGGCTGTGCCCCTTTCACAACGAAAAGACGCCCTCCTTCTCGGTTTCGCCGGATAAACAGATTTACCACTGCTTCGGCTGCGGCAAAGGGGGCGGGGTGATCTCCTTCATCATGGAGATCGAGAACCTGCCCTTTCCCGACGCGGTGCGCCTGCTGGCCCAGCGGGCGGGGCTGGAGGTGCCCGACGCAGGCGCCGATGACGCCGGGCGCAAAAAGCGGGCCCGGGCCCTCGCGGCCAACCGGGACGCGGCCCGGTTTTACCACGACTACCTCAAGGGCCCCGGCGGTGCGCGGGTGCGGGACTATCTGGCCCAGCGGCAGGTTGCGCCGCGCACCGCCACCCGCTTCGGCCTGGGGGCGGCTCCGGAGCAGTGGGACGCGCTGACCAGGGCGCTGACCGCCAAGGGATACAGCAAGATGGAGCTCATCGACGCCGGGCTGGCCGTGGCGGGCAAGAACGGCGGCGTGTACGACAAGTTTCGCGCCCGTCTCATGCTCCCCGTCATCGACGTGCGGGGGGAGGTGGCCGGCTTCACCAGCCGCATCCTGCCGGGGGAGGAGGGGGCCAAGTACCTCAACACCCCGGAGACTATTGCCTTCAAGAAGGGGCGGCTGATCTACGCCCTCAACTTTGCCAAGAGCACCAAGCGGCCCAATCTGGTGCTGGTGGAGGGCAACATCGACGTCATCACCCTCCACCAGGCGGGGTTTGACAACGTGGTGGCCACCATGGGCACCGCCCTCACCGAGGAGCACGCCCGGATACTGGCCCGCTACACCAAGGAGCTGGTGCTCTGCTACGACAACGACGCGGCGGGTAAGCAGTCCACCGACCGGGTGCTCAACATTCTGAAAAACGCCAACCTGAACGTCCGGGTGCTCCAGCTCCCCAACGCCTACGACGCGGAGGGCAAGCCCGTCAAGCAGGATCCGGACGACTTTGTGAAGAAATTCGGCCCGGCGGCCTTTGAGAAGTGCCTGAATGGCAGCGCGGGCCAGAACGACTACCGGCTGGAGACCCTCCAGCAGAAGCACAGCCTGGCCGACGAGGAGGGGCGCATGGCCTTCCTCCGGGAGGCGGTGGAGACGGTGGCGGCGCTCCAGAGTCCCATCGAGCGCGAGATTTACGGCAACAAGGCCGCGGCGGCCGCGGGGATCTCCTCCTCCGCCTTTGCTCAGGAGGTGGAGCGGTTCCGCAAGAACCGGGCATGGCAGGCCCGCAAGAAGCAGGCCCGCCGGGAGCTGACGCCGGCGGCCCAGCTCCAGCCCCGGGAGCGGGAGCTGCGGTATGAGAACCTCCGCTCGGCCCGGGCGGAGGAGGGGGTGGTGAGGCTGCTGCTGCTGGAGCCCGACCTGTTTCCCCAGGTGGAGGGGTTGGGGCCGGAGCAGTTTTCCGCCCCGGTGCTGGCCAAGATCTACGCCCTGCTGTGCCAGCGCCACCGGGAGGGGCGCTCCACCCAGTTGGCCGCCCTCGCCGGGGCGCTCTCCCCGGAGGAGATGAGCCACCTGGTGAGCGTGATGGATCAGCCGGAGGCCCTGGCGCACAGCGCCCAGGCCCTGCGGGATTACATAGAAATCATTGAGACCGAGGCCCTCAAGCGGGGCGGGGCGGGCGCAAGCGACCCCCTGCTGGCGGCACGGGAGAAGTTCAGAGAAAGAAAAGCGTATGGAGGATAACCGCATGAGTGAGAAGAAGACCACCAGCAAGAAGGTACACACCCTGACCCTGGAGGATCAGACCAAGCTGGCCCAGGCCAATGTGAAGAAAATGGAGCAGGGCAAGATCGAGGTCATGAAGGTCGTCGAGGGCGTCCAGGGGGCGGAAAAGCTGGCGGAGCTGATCGAGCGGGGCAAGAAAAACGGCAAGCTCTCGTCCAGTGAGCTCATGGATGTGCTGGAGAACCTGGATCTGGAGAGCGACCAGATGGACAAGATCTACGATACCCTGGAGAACCTGGGGATCGACACCGTGGGCGACGACTATCTGCCCGAGCTGGCTGACGATATCATGCCCCCCCTGGAGGAGCTCAACGAGATTGAGGAGCTCCCCGAGGAGGAGATGGTGGACCCCAATACGCTGGTGGACTCTTTCGGCATCGACGACCCTGTGCGGATGTACCTTAAGGAGATCGGCAAGGTGAATCTGCTCACTCCCGATGAGGAGATCCAGTTGGCCCAGGATATGGGGGCCGGCGACGCGGCCAAGGAGCAGATGGAGGAGCTGGAGCAGGCCCGGAAAAACGGCGAGGAAGTCTCCATCACCGAGGAGGAGGAGAAGGAACTGCGCCGCCTGGTGAAGCGGGGCGAGGCCGCCAAGCAGCGCCTGGCCGAGGCCAACCTCCGTCTGGTGGTGTCCATTGCCAAGCGGTACGTGGGCCGCGGCATGCTCTTCCTGGATCTGATCCAGGAGGGCAACCTGGGCCTCATCAAGGCGGTGGAGAAGTTCGACTACACCAAGGGCTACAAGTTCTCCACCTATGCCACCTGGTGGATCCGCCAGGCCATCACTCGGGCCATCGCCGACCAGGCCCGCACCATCCGCATCCCCGTCCACATGGTGGAGACCATCAACAAGGTCATCCGTGTCTCTCGCCAGCTCCTCCAGGAGCTGGGCCACGACCCCTCCCCCGAGGAGATCGCCGAGGAGATGAGTATGCCCGTGGACAAGGTGCGGGAGATTCTGAAAATTGCCCAGGAGCCGGTGAGTCTGGAGACCCCCATCGGCGAGGAGGAGGACTCCCACCTGGGCGACTTCATCCCCGACGAGGACGCCTCCGAGCCGTCGGAGGCCGCCTCCTTCACCCTGCTCAAGGAGCAGCTGGTGGACGTGCTGGGTACCCTGACCCCCAGGGAGGAGAAGGTGCTCAAGCTGCGCTTCGGCATTGAGGACGGCCGCACCCGCACCCTGGAGGAGGTGGGCAAGGAGTTCAACGTCACCCGTGAGCGCATCCGCCAGATCGAGGCTAAGGCCCTGAGAAAACTGCGCCACCCCAGCCGTTCCAAAAAGCTGAAGGACTTCCTGAACTGATTCTTTTTTGATGCCGTCAGGCATTGGGAGCAGTTTCGGGGTCCCGTGGGGAGAGGAGGAGCGGCGGAGCGAGGGAGCCTTCGCCGTCCGGCGGAGGCGAGGAATGCGCAGCCCGCGACGACGGCGCGCCACCCCAGCCGCTCCAAGAAGCGGAAGGACTTCCTGAACTGAGACAGTACAGCGACGAGACGAGGCCCGGAACCGTATAGTTCCGGGCCTCTGGCCTGTCAAAGACCTCCCGCAAAGGAAAGCCGCGCAGAGTTCCTGCGGCCGCAGCCGCAGGAATAAAGCAAAAATCCGTCGTTTCCGGGGACATGTGCCTCGGAAATGACTCCTCTCATGGCGGAAGGGGCGACTATTTCGCTGGAAATCGAGTCCCTTCTGCCATGCTGCCTTTCTCGAAAAAGTGGCGCTGCCACTTTTTCGACACGCTGGCGGGGCCCGGAACCGTATGGTTCCGGGCCCCGCTGCGTCTCCTATGCCTCGGTTCCGGGGAGCGGGCCGCGCCCCCCGTCCTGGTAGGGGTTGACGTAATCCGGCGGGCAGAGGTGCGTTTCGCTCCACAGCAGCATGTGGTTCAGCACAGGCAGAAAGCTCTCGCCCATGGCCGTGAGGGTGTACTCCACCCGGGGCGGAACCTCGGGATAGACCTCCCGGTGGAGAAAGCCGTCGGCCTCCAGCTCGCGGAGCTGCCGGGTCAGGGTGGACTGGGTGATGCCGTCCAGGCGGCGCAGCAGCGCCCCGAAGCGCTGTACCCGGTAGAAGGCCACGTACCACAGGATCAGGATTTTCCACTTCCCGCTGAGCACCGCCTGCAGGCGGCTCATGGGAAGGCAGCGGGCCAGCGCCTCCGGCGTCTGGAATTTGTTGTCTGCCATTGCGTTCCCTCCCTGTCCTGACATTATAGCGGGAAACCGGAAAAAAGCAAGACAGGATCAAAAAAGATACCGGAGTGCAAAAAAGACCGTACTTGAAGAACGGGCGGGAGCGGGGTATGCTGAACGGAACAAACGACAAGGAGGCAAACTGCCATGCACTACACAGGCACCATCTGGCGTCCGCCCTATGAATCCGGCTCCCTGCTGCTGGAGGCGGCCGCCGGCTGCACCCACCACCGCTGCAAGTTCTGCACGCTTTACGACGAGCTGCCCTTCCGCTTCCGGCTCTCTCCCCTGGAGGACATTGAGGCGGATCTGGCCGAGGCCCAGGAGCTGCTCCAGGGACAGCTCGTCCAGCGGGTCTTTCTGGTGGGGGCAAACCCCTTTGCGCTTCAAACGGAGCGGCTGAAGGCCATCGCGGGGCGCATCCGCAAGTACTTCCCGGAGTGCCGGACCATCGGCTGCTTCGCGCGGGTGACCGATGTGGGACGGAAAACCGATGAAGCGCTCCGGGAGCTCCGCCGCCTGGGGTACGACGGCCTGACCATCGGCGTGGAGACGGGATACGATCCGGCGCTGCTCTTCATGGACAAGGGCTATCAGGCGCGGGACATCGTGGAGCAGGCGCACCGGCTGGACGAGGCGGGCATCGCCTATCACTTTTTCTATCTGGCCGGAATCGCCGGGGCCGGATGCGGAGAGGCGGCGGCCCTGGCCAGCGCGTCGGTGTTCAATCAGACCAGCCCCCGCATCCTGGGTAGCTCCATGCTGACAGTCTATCCCCAGTCCCGGCTTTTTTCGGAGATGCAGGCCGGCCGGTGGACAGAGGCAGGGGAAGTGGAGAAGCTGGAGGAGCTGAAAACCCTGGTGGAGCACCTGGAGCGGCCCCTCTATTTTGCGGCCCTGGGCGCCTCCAACGCGGTTTCGGTTCACGGCTTTCTGCCGGAGGAGCGGGACGCCGTGGCCGCCAAGCTGGCGCGGGCCTGCCGCCCGGAGCACGAGGACGCCCTGCGCCGTTACCGGGCCGGTCTGCGGCATCTGTAGTGGAAATAAAGATTGAAAAACATATAGGAATAGTATAATATAGAAAGGGAAAGAAAGTGGGCATACTGGTTTTCAAAGGAGGCATGCAGGTTGAATAACATTCAGAAGGCGGCCGTCATCGGCTGCGGCTTTGTAGGCTCCAGCATTGCGTTCACGCTGATGCAGAGCGGCATCTTTTCCGAGCTGGTGCTCATCGACGCCAACCGGGACAAGGCGGAGGGGGAGGCCATGGATCTGTCCCACGGCCTGCCCTTCACCCACCCCATGGACATCCGGGCGGGGGACTACGACGACGTGGCCGACTGCGCCCTGGTGATCGTCACCGCCGGTGCGGGGCAGAAGCCGGGGGAGACCCGGCTGGACCTGGTGCACAAGAATGTGGCCATTTTCAGGAGTATCATCCCGGAGATCGCCCGGCGCAATAGGGACGCCATCCTGCTCATCGTGTCCAATCCCGTGGACGTGCTCACCTGGGCGGCGTGGAAGCTGTCCGGCTACCCGGCCAACCGGGTGCTGGGCTCGGGCACGGTGCTGGACACCGCCCGGCTCAAGTACCTGCTGGGGGAGCGCCTGGGGGTGGACAGCCGCAGCGTCCACGCCTTCATCATCGGCGAGCACGGCGACAGCGAGCTGGCGGTGTGGAGCGGGGCCAACGTGTCCGGCATCTCCCTGGATCACTTCTGCGAGCTGCGGGGCTACTACGAGCACGACAAGGCCGACGAGTGGCTCCAGCGGGAGGTGCGGGACAGCGCCTATGAGATCATCCGCCGTAAGGGGGCCACCTACTATGGCGTGGCCATGGCGGTGGAGCGCATCGTCCGCGCCATCGTGCGGGACGAGCACTCGGTGCTCCCGGTGTCCAACCTGCTCCAGGGCCAGTACGGCATCGACGGCCTGTGCATGAGCATACCCGCCGTGGTGGGCCGGAACGGGGTGGAGGACACCCTGGAGATCCCCCTCTCCCCGGCAGAGCGGGAGGCCCTGCGGGACTCCGCCGCCACCCTGCGGGACGTGGTGGATAGCCTGGAGCTGTGAGAAAATGCGAAAACGGAGCCCGGCGCACAAAGCGCGCCGGGCTCCGTTTTTTGTCCGCCCGGCTCAGGGGATCACCAGCCAGGCTACCCGCTGGGCGTTGTCGGAGGGCCAGTTGTCATAGGCCGCGCTCATGGAGACCTGCCAGGCATCCTCAAACACAGCGTAGCAGGCGGCCAGCTTCCCGTCCTGGGCGGCGGGGGCTTCAAGCATCTCCACCGGCTGTCCGTCTACCAGAGCGGTGGTGCTGCCCGGCGTCAGAGTGATGGTGACGCCCCGGTAGGTCATGGCGGCGGTCTGGGCCTCGTTGCTCCATACGCAGTCCACCCCCAGCCCTTCACACAGGGCCCGGACGGGGACGCTGTAGCCGCCGCCCTCCGACAGGCGGTCCATCAACGGGATCTGGAAGGGATAGAGGGCGGGATCCACCTCTACAGGCTCCGGCCTGCCGCCGCCCAGGGGATAGGCCGCACCATTGAACACTACCGCGTCCACCTGGGAGAGATCCAGCACGGAGCGGAGCTGGTGATCGTAGCTGGCATGTTTGATGTCCTGATCGCGCCAGGAGGAGCCGCCAAGCATGCTGTCGCCCACAATCTGGCCCCAGCTGCGCAGGGAGCCGTCGGTCATGCGGAAGAAAAGCAGGGGGAAAGCGTCGCCGTCTGCTGCGGCAAAGGAGTATTCCATCTGAATGGAGAGAGGGGACAGGGTGACGGATTCCAGGGTGACGGGAGCTCCGCCCTCAATATGGTAGAAGGTGCCGAAGCTGGTACCCTCCGCGTTGATCTCCACGGTAATGGGCTCCACCGGCTCTATGGGAATCTCCACATAAACGCCCTCATCCATGGCATTTAACCGGAGATCGACGGCACAGGCAGCCGCCGACATGGGCTGGAGTTCCATGCTCCAGGTGCGGGAGCTGTCCGTCCGCAGGTTCTTCTCTTCGCCGATGCCGTAAGACAGGGCCAATACCTCCGGGGCGGGCCCGTCCCCTGTAGATGTGGGCTCTGGTTCCGCGGCCTCGTCCTCCAGAATCCGGATAGAGAACGTATCCATGTTGGTGAATCCGTCTGCCATGAGGGCGGCAGTGGCTGCGTCGTTTTTGGACTCAATGGTGACCAGCAGATAGGCGGAGCGGGTGTCCGCCACGGAGCTGGTCACCGACAGGGTATAGTTGTCATCGCTGACGGAGTACGCCTGGTTGTTTACATAGTCCTCGGCGGGGGTATTGTCTCCTTCAAAGTTAAAGTCCAGCACGTTCCACTGTCCGGCCACCGCCAGGGCGGAGCCGGCCAGCAGGGCCGCGATGGCGGCCACCGCCGCGGCAAATCGGATTTTTTGTCTCATATAGGCTCTCCTTTCCGAGGGGACGGCGTTCAGCGCGGCGTTGACCCGCCGCTTGACCGCCGCGGGGTCGGCCTGGGGACAGGGTACGCCCACCGGTACTGTGTCGTCCCACAGCTCCTGCATCCGGTCTCTCACGCCTCCACCCCTCCTTTCGTCAATGTATCCCGCAGGGCCTTCCGCCCCCGGAACAGCCGCTGCTTGGCGGCGGTCTGGGTCAGGCCCAGGGCACGGGCGATGTCCTTGAGCTTGTCGCCGTAGTAGTAATAGCGCAGGAACAGGGTGCGGTCGGGCTCGTCCAGCCCCTCCACCGCGTCCCACAGCCGGGCCGCCCACTCCCGCCGCTCCGCCTCGGCCTGGGGGTCTGCGCCGCCGGGGGCGGCGGCGTCCTCCGGCAGGGGGGCGGCCTCTTTGTGGGTGCGCAGCCAGTCCGCCGCCCTGTTCCGGGCCACCGCCCCCAGCCAGGGCCGCAGGCCCTGCTCCGGGTTCAGCTCCCCGGCGTGGGCCCACAGGGCCAGGAATACGTCGGCGGTCAGCTCCTCCACGTCCTCCCGGGCGCCCCGCCCGGCCAGCACCCGCACCACGACGGCGCTCACATAGGGGGTGAAGCGGTCGATGGCCCGCTCCAAGGCCAGGCGGCTGCCCTGCCGGAGCTTCTTTGCCAGCGTGATCTCGTCCAGCTTGTCCCCCTCCTCTCCAAGAACCGGTTCTATCAGTATATACGAAGCGGGGGCGGTTTGGTTACGGAACAGGCAAAAAAATTCCCCGAGGTTTGGCCTCGGGGAAGAAAAGAAGCTCAGTGCAGGTCGGGCAGGGCGGCGAGCAGGCCGTCCACGTCCTCCTGGGAGGTCTGGAAGCAGGTGACGAAGCGCACCACGGTATGGCTCCCGTCGTAGGGGCACCAGTCCTCGTAATCGCACACCACGTCGAGCTGGGGCTTGAGGGCGTTGTCCACCACGGCGAACACCTGGTTGGTGGGGGAGTCCACCCACAGCGTCCACCCCTTGGCCCTCAGCCCGTCCTGGAGGCGGGCGGCCATCTCGTTGGCGTGGCGGGCCATGTGGAAGTAGAGGTCGTCGGTGAACAGGGCCTGGAACATGACGCCCTGAATCCACCCCTTCTCCATCACCGCGCCCATGCGCTTCTTCATGCGGAAGAAGCCGTCGGTCAGCTCGGGCCGGGTGATCACCAGGGCCTCGCCGAACATGGCGCCGTTCTTGGTGCCGCCGATGTAGAAGGCGTCGCACAGGCGGGCGAACTCAGGCAGGGTCAGATCGTTGGCCTTGGAGGTGAGGGCGGCCCCCAGCCGGGCGCCGTCCACGAAGAGGAGCAGGCCGTTCTCCCGGCAGAAGGCGTACAGGGCGGTCAGCTCCGCCTTGGTGTACACCGCGCCGTTCTCGGTGGCATTGGAGATGTAGACCAGGCCCGGCTTGGTCAGATGGGGGTCCTGGTGGAGGGCCAGCAGGGGAGGCAGCATCTCCGGGGTGATCTTGCCGTCGCCGCCCACGGGCACGGGGAGGATCTTGTGGCCGGTGGCCTCAAACGCGCCCACCTCGTGGCCGTTCAGGTGGCCGGAGTCGGGGCAGATGGCCGCCTCCCACGGCTTGAGCAGGAAGGAGCAGGCCACCACGTTGGTCTGGGTGCCGCCGATGAGGAACTCCACCATGGCGTCGGGGCAGCCGCACACCTCACGGATGCGCTCCTTGGCCCGGGCGGTGTACCCGTCGTCGCCGTAGCCGTGGTTGCCCTCCAGGTTGACGGCGCACACCGCCTCCAGAACCTTGGGGTGGGCGCCGAAGGAGTAGTCGTTGCGGAAGAGATACTTTTTCATCACGCATACCTCCAGTTGTTTGCGAAAAAGGCGGGCGGCCGCAGGCCGGGGTGACCTGCGGTCGCCCGCCGCCGTTCTGTGGCTTAAAATTTGAAGGAGTCCTTGAGGCTCACCGAGCGGTTGAACACCAGATGGCCGGGGGCGCTGTCCTTGTTGTCCACGCAGAAGTAGCCCTGGCGCAGGAACTGGAAGGAGGCGGGGGCCTCAGCGCCGGCCAGGCCGGCCTCCACCTTGGTGCGGGGGAGCACCTCCAGGGAGCTGGGGTTGAGGCAGTCCAGGAAGTTCTTGTCCCCGGCGTCCGGCTCGGCGTCGGTGAACAGGTTGTCGTACAGCCGCACCTCGGCGTCCACGGCGGTGGCGGCGTCCACCCAGTGGATGGTGGCCCCCTTCACCTTGCGGCCGTCGGCGGGATCGCCCCCCCGGCTGTCCGGGTCGTACTCGGCCAGAATGGCGGTAATATTGCCCGCCGCGTCGGTCTCATAGCCGGTGCACTTGATCACATAGGCGCCCTTGAGGCGGCACTCCGGCCCGTCGGGGTAGAGGCGCTTGTACTTGGGCACCGGCGCGGGGAGAAAATCCTCCGCCTCGATATACAGCTCCCGGGAGAAGGTGACCTCCCGCGCGCTGTCCTCCGGGCGGTTGGGGTTGTTCTCCACGGAGAAGGTCTCGCTCTGCCCCTCGGGGTAGTTGGTGATGATGAGGCGCACCGGGCGGAGCACCGCCATGCGCCGCTGGGCGGTCTCGTTCAAATCCTCCCGCAGGCAGTGCTCCAGGAAGGCGTACTCCACGGTGGAGGCTGCCTTGCTCACGCCGTTGCGCTCGGAGAAGTTGCGGATGGCCCGGGGGGTGTAGCCCCGCCGGCGCAGGCCGCACAGGGTGGGCATGCGGGGGTCGTCCCAGCCGGACACCCGGCCCTCCTCCACAAGCTGGCGGAGCTTGCGCTTGCTCATGACGGTATAGTTGATACCCAGGCGGGCGAACTCGATCTGCCGGGGCTTGGCGGGGACGGGGCAGTTGGCGATCACCCAGTCGTAGAGGGGCCGGTGATCCTCAAACTCCAGGGAGCAGAGGGAGTGGGTGATCCCCTCCAGCGCGTCCTCCAGGGGGTGGGCGAAGTCGTACATGGGGTAGATGCACCACTTGTCCCCCTGGCGGTGGTGGTGCATGTGGTTGATGCGGTAGAGCACCGGGTCGCGCATGTTGAAGTTGCCGCTGGCCAGATCGATCCTGGCCCGCAGGGTCATGGCCCCGTTGGGGAACTCGCCGGCACGCATCCGGGCGAAGAGGTCCAGAGACTCCTCGATGGGCCGGTCGCGGAAGGGAGAGCGGGCGGGGGTGTTCACGTCGCCGCGGTACTCCTTAAACTGCTCGGGGGTCAGCTCGCACACGTAGGCCAGGCCCTTTTTGATGAGCTCCACGGCGTACTCGTACATCTTCTCAAAGTAGTCGGAGGCGAAGAAGAAGCGGCCGCCCCAGTCGTAGCCCAGCCAGTGGATGTCCTCCTGGATGGCCTCCACGTACTCCACGTCCTCCTTGGTGGGGTTGGTGTCGTCCATGCGCAGGTTGCACAGGCCGCCGTACTTCTCGGCGGTGCCGAAGTCCACGAAGATCGCCTTGGCATGGCCGATGTGCAGGTAGCCGTTGGGCTCCGGCGGGAACCGGGTGTGGACGGTCATGCCTTGGAACTGACCACCCTGGGCGATGTCCTCGTCAATGAAATCATGGATGAAGTTCTGCGTCATGGTGGGTTTCAGCTCTTCTGGCATGTAAATTCACTCCTTTATCTCGATACGAACTCTTATTTTACCCTGAACAGCGGGAAAAAGCAAGAGAGGGAGGACATTCCGGCATATTTTTTCCAGAAGGGCGGAGAAAATTGCATAAAAGGGGGCGTGGGAAGGGGGAGAGGGCCCGGATAGTTGTCACAAAGTGCGGAAAGGGAGGCCCAAAGCCCTTGACAGAGGGAGGCGGAACACGGTATACTTACGACAATCGTTGTGAACAAAGGCGTTCCGACCCCAAGGGCGGAGCGCCTTCATTTTTAAAGCGAAAGGGGCGGCAGACCATGGGGGTCTACAGCAAAGAGGACATCATCCGCATCGTCCGGGAAGAGGAAATCGAGTTCGTGCGCTTGCAGTTTACCGACATTTTCGGCATGCTCAAAAACGTGGCCATCACCGCGTCCCAGATTGAAAAGGCGGTCAGCAACCAGTGTATGTTCGACGGCTCCTCCATTGAGGGCTTCGTCCGCATTGACGAGTCTGACCAGTACCTCTACCCGGATCTGAAGAGCTTCCGTATCTTCCCCTGGCGGCCCAGCCACGGTAAAGTGGCCCGGCTGATCTGCGACGTATACAACACCGATGGAACCCCCTTCGTGGGCGACCCCCGCTATGTGCTCAAGCGGGTGATCCAGAAGGCCAACGACATGGGCTACGACCGTTTCAATGTGGGCCCGGAGGCGGAGTTCTTCCTGTTCAAGACCGACGAGGAGGGCAAGCCCACCACCCAGACCAACGACGAGGCGGGCTACTTCGACCTGGGCCCCCTGGATCACGGGGAGTCCACCCGGCGGGAGATCTGCATGGCGCTGGAGCAGATGGACTTTGAGATCGAGGCCAGCCACCACGAGTGCGCCCAGGGCCAGCATGAGATCGACTTCAAGTACGCCGAAGCCCTCCACGCCGCCGACAACATCATGACCTTTAAGCTGGCGGTCAAGACCCTGGCCCAGCGCAACGGCCTCCACGCCACCTTCATGCCCAAGCCGATCTTCGGGATAGCGGGCTCCGGTATGCACACCAACATGTCCCTGTTCCGCAACGGCAAAAACGCCTTCTACGACCCCGACGATCCCCGCGGCCTGTCCAAGGAGGCGTACAGCTTCATCGCCGGCCTGCTCCACCATGTGCGGGGCATGGCGGCAGTGACCAACCCCCTGGTCAACTCCTACAAGCGGCTGGTGCCCGGCTACGAGGCCCCCTGCTACCTGGCCTGGTCGGCCTCCAACCGCTCCGCCCTCATCCGCATCCCCGCCAGCCGGGGCCAGGGCACCCGGGTGGAGCTGCGCTCCCCCGACCCCTCCTGCAACCCCTACCTGGCCTTCGCCGTCTGCCTGGCCGCCGGCCTGGACGGCATCGAGAAGGGCATGACGCCCCCGGCGGAGATCACCGAGAACATCTACGCCATGGATGCCGCCGCCCGGAAGGCCCACGGCATCGAGAGTTTGCCCGGCTCCCTGGAGGAGGCCCTCCGCGCCCTGGAGGCCGACCAGTTGATTCTGGACACCCTGGGGGAGCACGTGGCCGCCAACTACCTGACGGGCAAGTGGCGGGAGTGGGACGAGTACCGCACCCGCGTGTCCTCCTGGGAGCGGGAGAAGTACATCATCAACTATTAAGGCCCCGTGGAGACGGTGGTCGTCGCCTTTGAGGGCGAGAAAAACGGCCGGAGACTCAAGGAGCTGCTGGAGAGCTCCGGGACGGCCGCCTGCCTGCTCTGCCGCTCCGCGGATCAGGTCAAGCGCCTGGTCCGCCAGCAGCGGCTCACCGCCGTGGTGTGCGGCTATAAGTTCCCGGATGGGACGGCGGAGGAGCTGGCCGGGGAACTGCCCGGCTTCTGTACGGTGCTGCTGCTGGCCCCCCGCGGCCTGCTGGAGCTGGTGCCGGAGCGCCCCGGACTCCTCCGCCTCCCTGCCCCCGCAGGCAGGCGGGAGCTGCTCGCCGCGGTGGAGGAGCTGCTTCGGCTGGGCGAGGAGGCCGGAGCCCTCCTGCCGCCCCGGCGGAGCCGTGAGGAGCGCGAGGTGGTGGAGCGGGCCAAGGAGCGGCTGATGGCGCGCAGCGGCATGACCGAGGAGGAGGCCCACCGGGCCCTCCGGCGGCGGAGCATGGACCGCCGCATCCCCCTGGCGGACGCGGCGCGGATGCTCTTGGACGAGGAGCGCCCCGCCCCTTGACAAAGGGGAAAAATTGGCGTAGTATGTCTTCCGACAACTTGATAGCATGGACAGTGCCGCCCTCCGGGGCGGGTAAAAGGGAATCGGGTGCAAATCCCGAACGATCCGGTCACTGTAAGCGGGGAGCCGGCCGCAGACGCCATTGTGGAGACACGAGAAGGCGCGGCCCGGCGGAGAGCCGTAAGTCAGGAAACCTGCTGTCTGTGCAGAAGGATAGGTGTCTTCCGCAGAAAGCAGCCTGTCTGTTTGCCGCCTTGTGGTCCGATTGTGCCCATGGCGATGAGCAGTCCCGCTTTCCGTCGGAAAGCGGGATTTTTCTGTCCACAGCACAAAAAAGGAGGATTATCATGAAAAAGCTCGTACCCCTGACCCTCGCCCTCGCCCTGGGCCTGACGGCCTGCGGCACCGCCGGCCAGAATCCGGCCCCGGCGGCCAGCCCCACCCCTGCGGGGGATGTCCAGGGCGCGGAAACCCCGGCAAACACCGAGGTATTTCCCTTTACCCTGACCACCAAGGACGGCGCGGAGGTCACATTTACCCACGTGCCCGAGAAGGTTCTCTGTACGAATGTGAACACGGGCGATCAACTGATGGCCCTGGGGCTGGGGGACAGGATCATTTACACAGCCAATAACAATACCCGCGTGGCACCCGAGTACCGTGCGGAATACGAGGTCATTCCCCAGATGGCGGATAAGCCGAGCCTGGAAACCATCCTGGCGCTGGAGCCCGACTTTGTCTACGGCCGCTCCAGTGCCTTCAGTGAGAAATATAACACGGAACATGACACCCTCTCCCGGTACGGAATTATGTCCCTGTCCTCCATCGAGGGCTACAAGCTGGGGGCTGATTTGGAGGACGTATATCAGGATTTCTATAACCTGGGACGCATCTTCCAAGTGGAAGAGCGGGCGGAGGAGCTGGTGAATGACATGCAGGCCCAGATTGCCGCCGCCGAGGAGGCGGTGGCGGGCCAGGAGGCCATCCCGGTGTTCGTTTTTGACATGGCCCAGGAGGAGGGCGCCTACACCTGCGGCAACAACTTCACCTCCAAGCTCATCGAGCACGCGGGCGGCGTCAATATCTTCAACGATCTGGACACCACCTGGGCCACCGTGAGCTGGGAAACCGTGGTGGAGCGGGCCCCTGAGGTGATCGTCATCGACGACTACGGCGATACCTCTCTGGAGGAGAAGATTGCCCAGCTCAAGGAGAACCCTGCCTTGGCCACGGTGCCCGCCATCCAGAACGGCCGCATTATCTCCGTGACGCTGTGCGAGTCTTTTGCCAGTTCCATGACGGGCGACACGGTGGAGAAGTTTGCCCGGGCCTTCCACCCCGACTGCTTCGCGTAAGAGGGCGGTATGAAGCAGTTTTGCAGGCTGGTGAAGACTCACACCTTTCTGACCTGTCTGGTGCTGGCAGCGGTGCTCCTGGCATCTATCATCATCGGCATCGGCACCGGGCCGGTAGCCATCCCCTTTGCCGAGGTGTGGCGGGTGATGTTCCACCGGCTGGGCGGCCTGCTGACCGGCTCGGAGCTCCCCCTGGAGGGGGTGCGGGAGAGCACCCAGAACATCGTCTGGTTCCTGCGGGCCCCGCGGGTGCTGCTGGGGGCCCTGGTGGGGGCGGCCCTCACCCTTTCCGGTGTGGGGATGCAGGCATTCACCAAGAATCCGCTGGCCGAGCCTTATGTGCTGGGCATTTCCTCCGGCGCATCACTAGGCGCGGTGCTGGCCATGCTGCTGGGGGTGTCCCTGCCTGTGCTGGGCCGCCTGTCGGTGTCCGCCGGCGCCTTTGCCGGGGCTCTGGTGTCCATCCTCCTGGTGTACCTTCTGGCCCGCACCCGAAATGCGGTGACGCCGATCCGGCTGATCCTGGTGGGAGTGGCGGTATCCGCCATGTTCCAGGCATTTACCAACTACATCGTCTATACCGCCCCGGACGACGCCGCCGTCCGGGAGGCCACCTTCTGGATGCTGGGAGGACTGGGCAGCGCGGAGTGGGCCGACGTGCCACTGCTGGCCGGCCTGGTGCCTCCGGCCCTCCTGCTGATGCTGGCCCTGGCCAAGCCCCTCAACGCCATGATGATGGGGGACAGCTCCGCCGTCACCCTGGGAGTCAACCTGACGGTGGTGCGCAATGTGCTCATCGGCGTCACCGCCCTGCTGACCGCCTCCTCGGTGGCGGTCAGCGGCTGCATCGGCTTTGTGGGGCTGGTCATCCCCCACCTGGTTCGCTCGGTGGTGGGGCCGGATCACCGGAAGCTGGTTCCCCTGGCCGCTCTGTTCGGGGCCATCTTTCTCATCTGGGTAGACGTGGGAGCCCGGATCATCAAGCCGCCGGCGGAGATCCCCGTGGGAATCCTGACGGCGTTCCTGGGCGCGCCCCTGTTCCTGTGGATGATCAAGGTGCGCCGCTATGAATTCCAGTAGGGGGGGTCCGCGCCATGATAGAGGCAAAACAGATCCGGTACGGCATCCGCAGCCGGGAGATCCTCCGGGGCGTGGATTTCCGGGTGGAGAAGGGGGAATTCGTCGGGCTCATCGGCCCCAACGGCAGCGGCAAATCCACGTTCCTCAAAAACGTCTACAAGGTGCTCCGCCCCCAGGCGGGGGAGCTGACCCTCATGGGGGACGATCTGCTGGCCATGAGCAACCGGGAGATGGCCCAGCGGCTTGCCGTCATGGTACAGGAGCAGGAGGCCGCCTTCGATTTCACGGTGGAGGAGGTGGTCATGATGGGGCGGCAGGCCCGCAAGCGGCTGCTGGAGACCGACAGCCGGGAGGACCGGGCGCTGGTAGGGGAGATCCTGGCGCGCACCGGGCTGGCCTCCCTGCGGGAGCAGGGGTTCTCCACCTTGTCCGGCGGGGAGAAGCAGCGGGTGCTTATCGCCCGGGCCCTGGCCCAGCAGACGGCGGTGCTGGTGCTGGACGAGCCGACCAACCACCTGGACATCAAGTACCAGCTCCAGCTCATGGAGCTGGTGCGGGGGAGCGGATGTACCGTAGTGGCCGCCATCCACGATCTCAATCTGGCCGCGGCCTACTGCCACCGGCTCTACGCATTGAAGGACGGGGTGATCGTGGGGGAGGGCGCGCCCAAAGAGCTCCTTACCCCCGCTTTTCTGCGGGAGGTGTACGAGGTGGAGGCAGAGGTGCTCACCGGACGGGACGGCTCCCTGCGGGTGTTCTTTTACCCGTCCCGCATATCATAAAAACGGCCCCCGGGCAGCGCCCGGGGGCCGTTTTATTCTGCCAGCCAGTCGAAAGCCAGGCGGGGGGTGCCGTCCTCCACATAGATGGTGCCGCAGGGGAGAAAGCCGTGCCTGGCGATCAGATGGCGCATGACGGCGTTGTTCTCGTGGGTGTCGATGCGCAGGTGGGACATGCGTCTCTTACAGAAGTCCATACAGGCGGCAAACAGGCCGTGAACCGTGCCGTCGCCGGCCACCCGGTGGATGGTGCCATAGGGTGCGCCGGAGTGCCAGGCTCCCTCGATGGAGCGGTAGCTGGGCTCCTCCCCTAGGCGGAGGACAAAGGCCCCGTGGATGACTCCGTCCTGGTCAAAGACGTACAGCTCACCCCGCTGCAGATCCGCCTCCAGATCCTCCGGGAGGGGGTAACGGTCGCTCCACTGGGTGGGGTTGCCGTGCTCGGCCATGAAGCGGCGGGCCGCGCCGTAGACGGGACCCAGAGCGGGCAGATCGTCGGGCCGCGCCAGCCGGATCATAGGTGCCGCCTCTGCGGACCCCGCGCCCGGCCCATCGGCACTCAAGAGGGCTTCCAGATGGACCTTTTGCGGCCTCAGACCGCAGGATTCGTAAAATTTCAGGGCGGAGGGATTGCAGCTCCATACATTGAGTGTCAGATTATAGCACCCGCTTTTCCGGGCGAATTCCGCCGCGTAGGCATAGAGGGCCCCGCCGATGTGCTGCCCCCGAAGCGCCTCGTCCACACACAGATCATCAATGTAAAGAGTTTTTACATCCGTCAGGATGTTGTGATTGACATGCTGCTCAAATTGACAGAAGACGTAGCCCAGCACCCGCTCCCTGTCGTCCACGGCCACAAAAATGGGCGTATTTTCATCGTTTATTTTCTGACTCAACTGGGTATCCGTGTACTTTCTGCCCCCGGCCCGGAAGAGATCCGGCCGCCCGGTGTGATGCACCTGAGCCACCTGAGCCAAAAGTTCATGGATGCGGGGGATGTCTCTCTCCGCTGCTCTGCGAATAAGCATAGGTACCTCCTTCCTAACCGCCCCAGAGGCGCCCCGGCGGAGCGGGGACCTCTGTCCTGTGTTCAGGAGCAAATCATACCACGTTCCGCCCCGGCTGACAAGGCCAGAGCCCCGGCTGGTGGTCCTTTTCCCGAACGAACCGGCCCGGGATCGCAAAATTTTGATTGCCTTTAGGCGCAAAGTGCCGTATGATGGAGGCTGGTGATGCCTTTTGAAAAAATTGCTTCGGGTACTGGGGCGGCTGTTTCTGGCGCTCCTGTTTTTAGCCGCCGCTGCGCTGGTTACCCTAGGCCTGCTGCGCTGGCGGGGCCTGATCCTTCTGCCCGACGAAGCGGACCCCGACGAGTGGGAGGTCTTCGGCGTGGACGTGTCCTCCTACCAGGGGGAGGTGGACTGGCCCGTTCTGGCGGAGCAGGGGGTGGACTTTGCATTCATTAAGGCCACGGAAGGCTCCCTCCTCCAGGACAGGCGGTTTGCCGCCAACTGGGCCGGAGCGGCGGCGGCCGGAGTGCGGGCGGGAGCCTATCACTTCCTCAGCTATGACAGCCCCGGCGAGACCCAGGCGGACAATTTTATCGCTGCGGTTCCGGTGACCGAGGGGGCCTTGCCCCCGGTGGTGGATATCGAGTTCTACGGGGAATATCTGGACACGCCGCCGGAGAAGGAGCGGGTGCGGGCCATTCTGGACCCCCTGCTGGAGCGGCTGGAGGCCCACTACGGCGTCAAGCCCATCCTCTACGTGACCTACCGCTCTTACTACCGCTATATCGCTGGGGGCGGCTACGGGGACTACCCCATCTGGTGCTCCAGCCCCACGGTGTTCCCGCTGGTGCCCGGATGGGACTTCTGGCAGTACTCCCACTCCGCCGAGCTGGAGGGCTACTACGGGACCCAGCGGCGCATTGATCTGAACATCTTCCGGGGCAGCCAGGCGGAATTTGAGCGGTTTGGATAGACCGGACGGGGACAGGCGAGAAAAAACGCCTGTCCTCTTCTATTTCCGCCGGAATTCTGGTATAATAATAAACCAATGTATTTTGTGTGTGGGAGGTCGCTATGGACCGATTTGAGAGACTGGCGAGTGCCCTGCGGCGGATACCCGGCCTGGAGGTGCGGGAAAACGAGCCCATGAAGAGGCACACCACGTTCCGCATCGGCGGCCCGACCCGGCTGATGGCGCTGCCCAGGAGTCGGAAGGAGGCCGCCGCCGCCGTGCGGGCCGCCACAGAGGCTGGAATCGCCCCTTTTTTCCTGGGAAACGGCAGCAATCTGCTGGTGGCCGACCATGGCTATGAGGGCTTTGTGCTCAAGGCATGCGGCCTGGATCAGGTGCGTGAGGTCAACCGCCGTCTGCGGGCGGAGAGCGGTATCACCCTGGCCCGGCTGGCCAACGCTGCCCTGGGCCGGGGGCTCACCGGCCTGGAGTTTGCCCACGGTATCCCCGGCACACTGGGCGGGGCCGTGGTGATGAACGCCGGGGCCTACGGCGGGGAGATGGTGCAGGTGCTCACTGCCGTCACCTACCTGGACGGGGCGGGGGAGGAGCACACCCTGCCCGCCGCCGCGTGCGCCCTGACCTACCGGCACAGCCGGTTCTCCGACCGCCCGGACTGGCTTGTCCTGGAGGCGGAGCTGGAGCTTCGGCCAGGAGATGGAGAGGCCATCCGGGCCCGCATGGACGAACTGGCCGCCAAGCGGCGGGAGAAGCAGCCCCTGGAGTGGCCCAGCGGGGGCAGTACCTTCAAGCGGCCGGAGGGCCACTTCGCCGCCGCGCTGATCGAGGGGTGCGGCCTCAAGGGCGTGGGGATCGGTGGAGCCCAGGTGTCGGAAAAGCATGCGGGCTTCGTGGTCAACCGGGGCGGCGCCACGGCGGACGATGTGCGGCGGCTGATGGCGCTGGTTCAGGAGACGGTGCTGCGGGAGACCGGCGTGGCGCTGGAGCCGGAGGTCCGGCTGCTGGGGTTCTGACGGGGCGCGGAAAAAGGAGATTGCAATGGAATTTATCATTATATCCGGCCTGTCCGGTGCGGGAAAGAGTAAGGTGGCCTCCTTTCTGGAGGATATCGGGTTCTACGTGGTGGACAACATGCCCGCCCCGCTGATGCCCAAATTTGCCGAGCTGTGCATGGCCGGGCCGGGCCGCTATGACCGGGTGGCCCTGGTCACCGATATCCGGGGCGGCCAGACCTTCGATGGGCTGTTTGACGCCCTCCACGAGCTGCACCGCATGGGCTGTGCGTATAAAATCCTCTTTGTGGAGGCCAGCGTAGAGACCATCATCAAGCGATACAAGGAGACCCGGCGGATGCACCCGCTGTCCTCGACCTCCCGCTCGCTGGACGAGGCGGTGCGGCAGGAGCGCACCGTCCTGGCCCCCGTCCGCCAGCGGGCGGAGTACATCATTGACACCTCGGCCCTCTCCACCGCCAAGCTGCGGGGGGAGGTGCTGCGGCTGTTCGGGGATGGGGGGAGTACCCCGGCCATGAGTGTCAGCGTCATCTCCTTCGGCTTCAAGTACGGCATCCCCATCGAGGCCGACCTGGTGTTCGACGTGCGCTTTCTGCCCAACCCCTACTACATCGCCGAGCTGCGCCATCAGACCGGGCTGGACGAGGGGGTATACAGCTTTGTCTTTGGCTATCAGCAGACCAAGGACTTCATGGCCCACCTGGAGAGCCTCATCGGCTTCCTCCTGCCCCAGTATGTGGAGGAGGGAAAGGCGGCGCTGGTCATCGGCATCGGCTGCACCGGCGGGCAGCACCGCTCGGTAGCCATTACCAAGGCCCTGGCCGACTTCATCAAGCAGAAAGGCTATCAGGCCACGGAGAACCACCGGGACATGACGCGGGCGTGAGGAGGTGGACACTATGACGGAATGGAACGGCGGAGCGGGCCCCAGGATTGTGGCCATCGGAGGAGGCACGGGGCTGTCCACCATGCTGCGGGGGCTGAAAAGCCGCACCCGCAGCCTGACGGCCATCGTCACCGTGGCCGACGACGGCGGCGGCTCGGGCATGCTGCGGCAGGATCTGGGTATGCCCCCTCCGGGGGACATCCGCCACTGCATGGAGGCCCTGGCCAACGCCGAGCCGGTGATGCAGCAGCTTCTGACCTACCGATTCCCGGAGGGCTCGGGCAACCTGACGGGGCAGTCCTTCGGCAACCTGATCCTGGCCGCCCTCAACGGCATCTCCGACTCCTTCGACCAGGCGGTGGCCCGCATGAGCGAGGTGCTGGCCATCAGCGGCCGGGTGCTGCCTGTGACCAATGAGAACGTGGCGCTGGAGGCCACCTTCGAGAACGGCACCCGGGTGCTGGGGGAGTCTAAGATCAGCGCCTTCAAGAAGGAGCAGGACTGCCGCATTGAGAGCGTCCGCCTGCTGCCGGAGCACCCAAAGGCTCTGCCGGAGGCGGTGCGGGCCATCGGGGAGGCGGAGCTGATCCTCCTGGGCCCCGGCAGCCTTTACACCAGCGTCATCCCCAACCTGCTGGTGGACGGCATTGCCGACGCGGTGCGTGCCTCCGACGCGCTGAAGATCTACATCTGCAACATCATGACCCAGGACGGGGAGACCGAGGGCATGACCGCCTCTGACCACGTAAAGGCCCTGCTCGACCACTCCGGGCCGGGGCTGGTGGATCTGTGCCTGTGCAACTCCGCGCCGGTGCGCCCCGGCCTGGTGGAGCGGTACAGAGAGGAGGACGCCGCCCCCATCGTGGTGGACCGGGCGGCCATCGAGGCCCTGGGGGTGGAGGCCGTCACCCGGCCCCTGGCCTCCGAGACCCTTAACTACGCCCGCCACTCCTTTGCTCGCCTGGCCGAGGCGGTGATGGAGCTTTACAACGAGCGGGCCGACACCAAGATTTTTTGAGAAAGGGAGGGGGGCACTATGTCGTTTTCCTCTGAGGTCAAGGCGGAGCTGTGCCGGACGGCCCTCTCCCGCCGCTGCTGCGCCCAGGCGGAGGCCTACGGAGTGCTGCTCTACTGCAACCAGTTCACGGCCTCACAGGTGCGCATCAGCACCGAGTCCAACGCCTTTGCCGCCCGGCTGCCCGCCCTGTTCCACAGGGCCTTTCAGCTCTCCTTTGACCGCACGCCGGAGGAGGGGGCGGCCAAGCAGATTTTCTCCATCACAGAGCCGGACAAGCTGTCCGCCCTCTGGTCGGCGTTCGGCCATGAGCCGGCGGGCACCCTGGCCCATCACATTAACTTTGCCGTGCTGGAGGAGGAGCACTGCCGCCTGGCCTTTTTTCGGGGGGCCTTTCTGGCGGGCGGCTCGGTGACCGACCCGGCCAAGCGCTACCACCTGGAGCTGTCCACCCCCCATCTGAGTGTCAGCCGGGAGCTGCGGGCCCTCCTGCTGGAGTGTGGCTTCACCCCCAAGGAGACCACCCGCAAGGCCAACTCCATCACCTACTTCAAGCAGAGCGAGGCCATTGAGGACTTTCTCACCGCCATCGGCGCGCCCCTGGCGGCCATGGAGATCATGAACGCCAAGGCGGAGAAGGATCTCCGGGGGAGCATCAACCGCCGGGTCAACTGCGACGCGGCCAATCTGGACAAGGCGGTGGACGCCGCCCAGGGGCAGATCGAGGCCATCTACAGGCTGGAGGAGCGCGGCATGCTGGAGGAGCTGCCCGACAAGCTCAAGGAGGCGGTGGATCTGCGGGTGGCCCACCCGGAGCTCACCCTGGCCCAGCTTGCGGAGCTGTGCGAACCGCCCGTCTCCAAATCCGCGTTCAACCACCGCCTGCGCAAGCTGATGGAGATGGCCAGGGCGTAGGGCGGGAAAGAAAAGAAAGGGTAGATTGCCATGGAGAAGCAAGTGGTTCAAAAGCGCTGGAAGCTGATTTTCTGGGGCCTTACGGCGGCGGCTGTTGCGCTGCTGGCGCCGGGCCTGGTGCTGACGCTGGAGCCGGCGCTGTTTCTGGGGCTGGGCGTTCTGGCGGCTGTGGTATTCTGCACGGGTCTGTGTATTGCTGTGATCAAGCTCCGGTGTCCTGCCTGCGGCGGCTCGGTGTACCACCAGGCCATGCGGGCGCAGGAGGGCATCCCCTTTGCCTGCCCAAAGTGCGGCCGGAAGCTGGAGATGAAATGAGATGAAAAAGAGAAGAGACGCCCGAAAGACCAGGCGGGTGCTGCTACTGCCTACGGTACTCGCCTTTGCGCCCCGCTGTCCTCTCTGCGGGGCCATACTGAGGATAGGTATTGACCATTGCCACTACTGTGGAGCCATGCTCACCAAATAGAGAAAGAGGAGGTACTCCTAATGTCCTTTGTCCACCTGCATGTCCATACCGAATATTCCCTGCTGGACGGGGCCTGCCGCATTCCCCTGCTGGTCAAGCGGGTGAAGGAGCTGGGCCAGAGCGCCGTGGCCATCACCGACCACGGCGTCATGTACGGCGTGGTGGACTTCTACAAGGCGTGCAAGGCGGAGGGAGTCAAGCCCATCATCGGCTGCGAGGTGTATGTGGCCCCCCGGAAGCGCACCGACAAGGTACACGAGTACGACGCGGCCATGTACCACCTGATTCTGTTGTGCCGCAACGAGGTGGGCTACCGCAACCTGTGCTTCCTGGACTCGGCGGCCTTTACGGAGGGCTTTTATATCAGGCCCCGCATTGACAAGGAACTCTTACGCCAGCACGCCGAGGGGCTTATCGCCCTGTCGGCCTGCCAGTCCGGCGAGGTGCCCCGCAAGCTGCTGGCCGGGGACTACGAGGGGGCCAAGGCGGCGGCGCTGGAGATGCGGGCGCTGTTTGGAGAGGACGGCTACTATCTGGAGCTCCAGGATCACAAGCTGCCCAACGACCCGGCCATCAACCAGGGGCTCATCCGCATCCACCAGGAGACGGGCATCCCCCTGGTGGTGACCAACGACGCCCACTATCTCCGCCGGGAGGACGCGGAGATGCAGGACACCCTCATGTGCATCCAGATGGGCAAGACGGTGGACGATCCCAACCGCCTGCGGATGGAGACCAGCGAGCTGTATGTCAAATCCACCGAGGAGATGGCCGCTCTGTTCCCCGACTACCCGGAGGCGGTGGAGAACACGGTCAAAATCGCGGAGCTGTGCAATATGGACTTCCAGTTCGGCGTCCACCACCTGCCCGAGTTCAAGCTGCCCGAGGGCTACACCGACGGGGACGCCTACTTCCAGAAGCTGTGCGAGGAGGGCTTCGCGCGCCGCTACCCCGGCGCCCCGGCGGAGTACCGGGAGCGGCTGGCCTACGAGATGGGGATTATCCGCCAGATGGGGTTTGTGGATTACTTCCTCATCGTCTCCGATTTCATCGGCTATGCCAAGGGGCGGGGCATCCCCGTGGGCCCTGGCCGGGGCTCGGCGGCCGGCTCCATGGTGGCCTACTGCATGGCCATCACCGACGTGGACCCGATGAAATACTCCCTCTACTTTGAGCGATTCCTCAACCCCGAGCGGGTCACCATGCCGGATATTGACATCGACTTCTGCATCCGGCGGCGGCAGGAGGTCATTGAGTACGTCCAGAATAAATACGGTGCCGACCACGTGGCCCAGATCGTCACCTTCGGTACCATGGCCGCCCGGGGCGCCATCCGGGACGTGGGCCGGGCGCTGAACATACCCTATGCCGACGTGGATGTGGTGGCAAAGCAGGTGCCCAGCGGCCCGGGTGCACTCCATATCACCCTGGACGAGGCCCTCAAGCTGTCCAAGCCCCTCCGGGACGCCTATGAAGGGGACGAGCGGATCAGGACCCTCATCGACACCGCCAAGGCCATCGAAGGCATGCCCCGCCACGCCTCCACCCACGCCGCCGGCGTGGTCATCACCCGGAAGCCGGTGGTGGACTATGTGCCCCTGGCGAAGAACGATGAGTCGGTGGTCACCCAGTACGTCATGACCACCCTGGAGGAGCTGGGCCTCTTAAAGATGGACTTCCTTGGCCTGCGCAACCTGACCATCCTGGACGACACGGTGCGCCTGGTGCAGAAGAGCCGCCCCAGCTTCTCTCTGGCAGACATCCCGGACAACGACCCGGCGGTGTTCCAGATGCTCTCCGAGGGCAGGACCTCCGGCGTGTTCCAGATGGAGTCGGCGGGCATGACCGGCGTCTGCGTGGGCCTCAAGCCCCAGAACATCGAGGACATCACCGCCATCATCGCCCTCTACCGCCCCGGCCCCATGGACTCCATTCCCCGCTTCATCGCCTGCAAGCACAACCCGGACAAGGTGAAGTACAAGCACCCCATGCTGGAGCCCATCCTCTCCGTCACCTACGGCTGCATCGTCTACCAGGAGCAGGTCATCGAGATTTTCCGCAGGCTGGCGGGCTACACGCTGGGACAGGCCGACATGGTGCGCCGGGCCATGAGCAAGAAGAAGGTCAAGGACATCGAGCGGGAGCGGCAGGCCTTCGTCTACGGCGACGCCGGGCGGGCCATTGCCGGCTGCATCGCCAACGGCGTCCCGGAGGACGTGGCAAAGGACATCTATGATGAAATTTACGCCTTTGCCAATTACGCCTTCAACAAGGCCCACGCGGTGGCCTACGCCATTGTGTGCTACCAGACGGCCTGGTTCAAGTGCCACTACACCAAGGAGTATATGGCCGCCCTGCTCACCTCCGTGCTGGACTCCAGCGAGAAGGTGGCTGAGTATATCGCCGAGTGCAGGGACTGCGGCATCCATCTGCTGCCCCCCGACATCAATGAGTCGGAGGCCGACTTCACCGTGTCCGGCGAGCACATCCGCTTCGGCCTGGTGGCCGTCAAGGGAGTGGGCCGGGGCTTTATCAACGCTGTGCTGGCTGAGCGGGGCAGGGGAGGGCCCTTTGTCTCCTTCCCTGATTTCTGCCAGCGGATGTTCGACGCGGAGCTGAACAAGCGTGTGCTGGAGAATCTGATCCGCTGCGGCGCCTTTGACAGTATGGGTATCTACCGCTCCCGGTTACTGGAGGCTTACGAGCAGCTTGTGGACTCCATCGCCCAGAACAAGCGCAAGAACCTGGCGGGCCAGTTCGATCTGTTCGGCGGCGGTGGGGATCAGATGCAGAGCGCCCCGGAGCTCCAGGTCAAAAATATCCCTGAGTTTACCCGGCACGAGCTCATGACCATGGAAAAGGAGACGACTGGACTCTACCTCACCGGCCACCCCATGGACGAATACCGGGACGTGGTCAAGCAGTGCAAGGCGGCCTCTATGGGCGCAATCCTGTCGGACTTTGCCCAGGAGGGGGGAGCGGCCATTTACCACGACGAGCAGCGGGTCACCCTGGCGGGGGTCATCACCGCCTCCCGCACCAAGACCACCCGCAACAACAGCCTGATGGCCTATGTGACGCTGGAGGACGACACCGCCTCCATGGAGATGCTTGTGTTCGCACGGGTGCTGGGGGAGGCAGGCCCCTACCTGAAGGAGGGGGTGGCCGTCCTGGCTGAGGGACGCATCTCCGTTCGGGATGAAAAGGCGCCCCAGCTCATGTGCGACCGGGTACGCCCCTTGGATCAGGTGAAGGGAAACCTGCCTCCGGTGGAGGGGGAGGAGAGGGCCAAGAAGCTCTATATCCGCATACCCAGCCTGGACGACCCCCGCTGGGAGAGGATCAAGCTGGTGCTCACCATGTTTCCAGGCACGGAACAGATGGTGGTCAAGTGTGAGGATACCGGAAAGCGGCTGGGCACGGTCTGCCTGGTCCATCCCGCGCTGATCCAGGAGCTGAACGAGCTGCTGGGCGCGGAGAATGTGGTCGTGCGTTGAGGGGAGCCGATGAGATGAATATTAAAAAACTGGCCTCCCTGCTCTTTCAGCGGTCGGTGATCGTGGCCCTGCTGATCTTCCTCCAGGCTGCGATGCTGCTGCTCTATATGCTCTGGTTTTCCAGCGACTTCATTTATGTGTACTGGGGGTGTGTGGTGCTCTCCATTCTGGCGGTGCTGATTATCGTCAGCCGCCAGACCGACCCGGGGTATAAAATCGCCTGGATCATCCCCATTCTGCTGTTCCCGGCCTTTGGATGGCTGGTGTATCTGCTCTGCGGCGGCAACAAGCTCTCCGCCCGCAAGCGCCGGAAGATGCAGGGTATGGACCGCACCATGCTGGAGCAGTTGGAGCGGGACTACAAGGCGGAGGAGCTGAGGCCCTTTGGGGCCGACGCGGTGAACCAGGCCCGCTACCTGGAGCACTACGCCCGCTGCCCGGTCTATACCAACACCTATACCCACTATTTTCCCCTGGGGGATGATGTGTTTCCCGCCATGCTGGAGGAGCTGCGGAAGGCGGAAAAGTATATCTTCCTGGAATACTTCATTATTAGCCCCGGCATATTCTGGGATTCTATGGTGGAGATTTTGAAGGAGAAGCATGCCGCCGGGGTGGATGTGCGGGTGATCTACGACGATGTGGGCTCCCTGAACACCCTGCCTATGAACTACGCCAGAAAATTTGAGGCGGAAACCGGCATCCCCTGCTGCTGCTTCAACCGCTTCAAGCCGGTGATTTCCATCCGCATGAACAACCGGGACCACCGGAAGTTCTGTATCATCGACGGCCACACCGCCTTTACCGGCGGCATCAACCTGGCCGACGAGTATATCAACCAAAAGCTGCGGTATGGCCACTGGAAAGACACAGCCATTCTCCTCAAGGGGGAGGCGGTGTGGAGCATGACCGTCATGTTCCTGACCATGTGGGAGTACACCCGGGACGTGGAGGAGGACTACCGCCGCTTCCGGCCGGACAAGCTGCCGCCGGAGGCCGCGCAGGGAGCGGGGTACTATGTCCAGCCCTACGCGGATAACCCTCTGGACGAGGAGGCGGTAGGGGAGGCGGTCTACCTCAACCTTATCAACAAGGCCGAGCGCTATGTGTACGCCATGACGCCCTATCTGATCATCAGTGACAGCGTCAATACGGCCCTGTGCAACGCGGCCAAGTCGGGGGTGGACGTGCGCATCATCACCCCGCATATCCCGGACAAGGCATTGGTTTTTGAGCTAACCCGTTCCCACTACGAGTCCCTGTTGGAGGCGGGCGTGCAGATTTTTGAGTATACGCCCGGCTTTGTCCATGCCAAGGTCATGGTCACGGACGACTGCTGCGGAGTGGTAGGCTCTATCAATCTGGACTACCGCAGTATGTTCCTCCACTTTGAGGACGCGGTGTTGCTCTACCACGACCCCACGGTACTCGACATCAAGCGGGATTTCATCAACACGCAGTTCCGCAGCCAGCCGGTGACGCTGGAGCAGTGCCTCGGCCACTCCTGGATACGCCGCCTCTTCCGCTCCATTCTGCGGGTGCTGGCCCCGCTGCTGTGACAAAATAAGGCCGCCCCCACAAGGGGCGGCCTTATTCCGCTTCAATCCTTCTCCTCGTGTTCCAGCAGTGCGGAGAGAACCTCATTGTAAATCCGCTCCGGCTCGGCCTTGAAGCTCTCCGCCAGGCGGTTGGCCTGCTCCTGGGAGCCGCAGAACAGCTCCAGGGTGAACAGATTGCCCCCGTCATCGTCCAGAAACATCCGGGCTGAGTACCCGCCCTCCGGCCGGGGCTCCGTCTCCGCACGTACTTGAGCATTGCGCCGCAGAATCCCGTTGAGTTTTACCAACTGGGCGCTACAGTTGCGCTTGACCGAGTAGGGGAGGCTGCTCTCACAGGCTGCGCCGTTTTCACGGCCTTTTTCCGTGATCGAATAGAGCCCGTCCTCCAGTGTCAGATGGCCGCTCTCCACCAATTCAGAAACCGCCTCGGCAAACTCAAAGTAGCCAATGCCGTCATCGCAGACCGTCAGCTCCGTCAGTGTCGGAAAGTCGATGGGCGCCGCGACCCGGGCCATAAAATAGAGGATCAAAAATTTAATGTCCAGCTTGTCGTGGATAAAGCCGTAGCGAGCCATCTGGGAACTCCTTTCCAATAGACGAGTCAAACATAATATGTATTTATTTATTATACCGAAAGGTTGAGAAAATCACAAGAGGTATTTTTGACTTGACGCTGGTCTAAAAATATGGTATTATCCTATACTGTCGGTAACAAATATATGCTGGAATAGCTCAGTCGGTAGAGCAGCTGATTCGTAATCAGCAGGTCGCGTGTTCAAGTCACGTTTCCAGCTCCATAAAGCCACACCAATCTGGATATTTTAAGCGGGACGCTTAGAGTATCAGAGGGTGCGGCTTTTTTATTTTCCTGAAATTTGTGTTCTAAAAAAGATATTTTCGAGGTATTCCGGGG
>CDYJ01028942.1_pt1 | contig 68505 bp, 72 predicted proteins | sample 557501 | NCBI WGS metagenome assembly CDYJ01 (sample SAMEA3182079, study PRJEB8094) | gut metagenome | biome: human; feature: gut; material: Stool; isolation source: human stools | place: Canada | collected 2012-11-20
ATTTCAATCCACGCACCCCGCGAGGGGTGCGACTCCTGTATCAGATACGGACCCCTGTGCAGATGACATTTCAATCCACGCACCCCGCGAGGGGTGCGACTCTACCTGCTGTTCTTTTGCCTGCTGTTGACCATGATTTCAATCCACGCACCCCGCGAGGGGTGCGACCAGACGAGTATCCAGAGTATGCGTACTGTGCGTGATTTCAATCCACGCACCCCGCGAGGGGTGCGACCAGGCCGTCCAGTACCTATTATACAACTCCATTGCATTTCAATCCACGCACCCCGCGAGGGGTGCGACAGGTTGGCCTCCTTGTCACGTTCGATGCAAAACCATTTCAATCCACGCACCCCGCGAGGGGTGCGACCTGCACCGCCGCTACCCCCGCCATGTGAAGGAGATTTCAATCCACGCACCCCGCGAGGGGTGCGACCATCGCTCAGGTTGGCACCGCGCAGGTTGGCACCATTTCAATCCACGCACCCCGCGAGGGGTGCGACATCTGGTAGTCACATTATTGCTACCACACATGTGTCATTTCAATCCACGCACCCCGCGAGGGGTGCGACATGGCTGGGAAATCTGCTCGCCTGGACAATTCGTAATTTCAATCCACGCACCCCGCGAGGGGTGCGACTCCTGTATCAGATACGGACCCCTGTGCAGATGACATTTCAATCCACGCACCCCGCGAGGGGTGCGACTCTACCTGCTGTTCTTTTGCCTGCTGTTGACCATGATTTCAATCCACGCACCCCGCGAGGGGTGCGACGGCGGACAACCGCCTGGCCGAGCTGGCCGAGTGGATTTCAATCCACGCACCCCGCGAGGGGTGCGACTCACCACAAGCAAAATAACGAATATGGTCATCGGGATTTCAATCCACGCACCCCGCGAGGGGTGCGACTAAACGTCTGCTCGGCCTCTATCATGTGATTAAGATTTCAATCCACGCACCCCGCGAGGGGTGCGACAGGACGTATCCGGTCCCGGCCTGACAGGGCGGGGATATTTCAATCCACGCACCCCGCGAGGGGTGCGACGACGTTGTTCCGTCCGCTTCGTAGCGAGCCGGAGATTTCAATCCACGCACCCCGCGAGGGGTGCGACGGTTCAACCGTACCTCCGCCCCTACTGTATTCCAATTTCAATCCACGCACCCCGCGAGGGGTGCGACCCTCGCTGGTATAATCCGCCCCACCGCCCGGTAATTTCAATCCACGCACCCCGCGAGGGGTGCGACGGCACCACTGGCAGACTGTCATGCCGTTAAGCTAAGATTTCAATCCACGCACCCCGCGAGGGGTGCGACAGCAAACTTTACCAAAGAGCAGGGAGTTTGCTTGGCTCAATTTGCTTATTTGCACAAGGGGAAGAAGGCTGAGCATACAAAAACAAACGCGCCTATGCTCCATTAAGCTTTCCTTTATGCTTTTTGGGTGCGAACCGGCCGGAGAAGGCGTGTCATCTTGGACTTCGCACGCTACAAAATCAAAGGTTCGTCTGGAAGGTAGGTCTGCTTACAGCCAAAGTGCTCGATCTTCTGCTCATAGCGATTTCCCAGGGAATAAAAGCGGAGACTGTCCCGTTCGGGGTCCATGATTGCGCACAGCTTGGCTTGAAGCAGCTTGTACTGGGCTGGATCCAGCTTACACTCAAAGACGGAGTTCTGAACCCGCTGGCCGTAGTTGACGCACTGCCTGGCGATCTGCCGCAGGCGTTTGCGCCCGGCGGCATCCGCCGTATTGACATCGTAGGTAATCAAAACCAGCATAATGGCCTCACTTCCACAAAAAGGGCGGATAGGCGTCCAGATCGCCGCGGAGGCAGCGGGCCAGAAGCAGCGCCTGGAGATAGGGAACCAGTCCCCAAGAGAGCTTTTCCTGGAGATAGGGGTGAGTCAGAGGCTCCTTTTTCCGCTCCTGCCAGCGCTTCAGAACCGATCTGCGGCCGGAGTCGCTCAAAAAGACCGCCCCATTCTCCAGAAAATCAAAGTCCTGCCGCCCCACCATTCGGTTGTTTATCAGGGTTAAAACGAACCGGTCGGCCATACAGGGGCGCAGCTCCTCCATCAGATCCAGGGCCAGAGAGGCCCGGCCGGGGCGATCCCGGTGGAGAAAGCCCACGTAGGAATCCAGCCCCACGCTCTCCAGTGCGGAGGCGCAGTCGTGCGACAGCAGACTGTAGACAAAGGAGAGCAGGGCGTTGACAGGATCCCGCGGCGGACGGCGGCTGCGGCTTTGGTAGGAAAAGAGGGGCTTTTCACCCAAGATCAGCTGGTCGAACTGCCCGAAATAGAGGGTTGCTCCGGCGCCCTCCAGGCCGCGCAGATGCTCGAGAGAGGCGGCCGCGGCGATTTGGGGGAGAAGCTCTTTCAGATGAGACGCGGAGGCTGTCAGGCTGGCGGAATCCAGCCGGAGCCCGTGATCTCTTCGGGTGCGCTCGATGCTCCAGCGGGCGTTATAGACCTTGCCGAAGATCATACTGCGGGCAATGCGGCAACTGGCGGAGAGCTCGTCCGCCGTGCGGTACTGGGCACGCCGGAGCAGGACGTTTCCCGAGGTACTCCCGGCGATCCGGGCCAGAAACCGCCCGCGCGGCGTGCAGAAGGCCAGAGAGATACCGCGCTCGGCGCAGGCGCCCATCAGGGCGGGAGAGGCCCCGGGGTAGGAGAAGGAGACAATGCCGCTCAAGGTATGGAGCGGGTAGCGGGCGGCCTCCTGATGTTCCCGGCTGGCGACCACATTTTCGCCGTCCAGGGACAGATAGATGTCCTCCGAGGTCACGAAGAGGGTGTTCAACAGTTGTCTCATGGCGTTTCCTCCATGGCCCGGTTCAGATAATCGGATACGGACTCCCGCCGGATCAGCTGCGGCAGGCACAGCTCCTTCAGAGAACAGGCGCCGCAGAACTTGCCCGGCCTGGCTTTGGGGGTGTGGCCCCGCCGGAAGAGCTGATGCATCTCCTCTGCGGCGGACTGAACCTGACGGCGCAGCTCTGGAGAGAAGCGCACCGGAGTGCGCCGGCGGGTTTCGCCGTAGTAGAGTGCGCCTTCCGGGACGGGGCAGCACAGCATTTCCTCCAGACACATGGCCTGGGCGCACAGCTGAAGCTCGTCCGCCTGGTGAGGCTTTGGCCGGCCGCGCTTGTACTCCACGGGAAAGGGCAGCCAGCGGCCCTCCTCGCCCGCGAGGGGGACGCCCTCTGGCGCGGCGCGAAATTCGACCACGTCGCACTGGCCGGACAGTCCCAGGGTAGGGGAGGCCACCGCCAGACTGCGGAGAACCAGAGTATCGCCCCGCCGCTCCCGAAGGGAGGCGTCGTGGGCACGCTCATGGAAGAGCTGGCCCTCTATGGTGCGCAGATTTTCCTGCCACTGCTGTTCCAGATGGATCAGCGCCCACTGGCGGCGGCAGAAGGCAAAGTGCTGAAGGCCGGAGAGGGGGAGAAACTCCTCCTCACGGAAGTTCACCCCATCCGCCGGCAGGTGATTCCGGCGGGGAGGGCGGCCTCGTCCACCGTGACGGAGTAATCCTGATAGGAACGGGCGGGGGCGGGATCACCGGGATCCCTCCGGGTGACATGTACCGCTTCAAAGAGCTTCCAGGCCGGGGCGCAGCCCAGCTCGCTGTCGTGCTGGAAGACAATCAGCTCCCGCACGGCCATCTTGCCCCGTGCGGCGGAGTGGTCGTGCTCGAACATATTGAGGATTGCCTCCCACAGCAGGGACAGATCCTCCTCGGAGAAGCCGGTGGTCTTGCGGGCCAGGTTGGCGGAGACGTAGCCCTCGCAGCGATAGAGGCCATAGGGGATGACATACTTTCTCCCCATCTCAGTGCCCTTTTTCTCCGCGTCGGCCTCGGTGGTGATGGCCACACGGGTGATGGTGATCTCCTGGGGAATGACGGGTTCCACGCTGCGGGCAAAGCCCAACTGCACCGGCCCCCGCACCTGGCCGCAGTTGAGGGCGGCCTTCACAAAGGTGGTCATCACCGCGCCAAAGGTGCGCACATCGTAGAAGTTGGCGCACATCCAGTCCCGGACTTTCCGATCCAGGTCGGGATCGGCCTTTTTCTTTTCCTTGATGGTCTTTTCGTCCACGTCCAGGGCGGCGTAGGCCTCGGCGTCGCTGCGGTTAAGAGGCACGCCGTCCTTGACATAGATGCGGTAGCCGGTGGCGTCCTCCTTCACCGTCTCCACATAGTTGCGGATCTTCCGTTTCAGGCACACGTCGGTGACAATGCCCAGGCCGGTCTCCGGATCCACCCGGGGCATATTGCCCGCGTCCGGATCCCCGTTGGGATTGCCGTTCTCCACGTCGAACAGGATGACAAATTCATAGCGGTTTTTGATAGGATCAGACATGCTCTTTTTCCTCCTTTTTCTGATTGCTCTGATGATAATATCCGATATAGAAACAGTCGGTTTCTTCTGGCATAAAACGCGGAGGAATAGGAGCAGTCAATTTGCCAATCAGAGAGCCTTTTTCCTTCCCCAGTATATTTGCCAGGCCGGGCTTATCACGCAGGAGCTTTTTCATGTGATATTCGCTTAGTGGAAACAATTTTGCGTAGATATTTTTGGGAGTTGTTGCGGCGGAGGTAAAATAGCTATCTTTGATTGTGCGGTTCAATTTCCAATCTGCGGAGGCGAGCTGTATTTGTTCCATTACCGCAAATAACCGGCCTAAAACATAGGGCTGATAATTGCAAGAATCATTTAGTTCCACGGTCAATACCTCCCTTAGTGTGGAATAAATTGGAAGACAACGATAATTTTGCAAGAGACATGCTTTGATGGCGGCAGCTCGGCTTCGTGTAATTTCGTGTTCTGCCCGGATACGCAAAGTAATACCATTCAGTAATGTAGCAGGGTAACGGGTATTCATGAGAATAGAGCGGAGGATCTCACCGGATAGTTCTGGAGGGAGATATTTTTCCAAATTTTGTTTTGCTTCCTTATATGAACTTGGTTCATATTTGGTTTGACTTCGGACAGTGGCATACAGAAGGCACCAAAGAGGAATGTTGTCAAATTTATTATCATTGGACTGAGCGATCTCCAGGCGGTCATAGTGGGCCTGGATGTGATCCAGGAATCCCTGGAAGGTATTGTGGAGGAAAAAGCGCACTGACAGCCGGGCGGCGTTGGGGGAGAGGCCTAGGATATAGAAATCCATGTTGGGGTCGAGCTTGTCCTCCTGAAAGTCCACGGGGATTCCCTGGCACAGCTGTGCGGTCATGCCGCGGAGATCCGCGGCGCTGTACGGCGTCGGCGCCCCCAGCAGAGCTCCGCCGAAAAAGGCCTGGTAGGCGTCGCCGCCGCCTCTGGCCCAGCAGACGACGGTGGCGTCCCCGAGCCGGTAGACGTGCTCCCGGTCGGCCAGCAGGTAATTGAGGGCGGCCGTGTAGGCGAAGGCGGCTTGTTGGCTGACAGGCGCATTATAGCTTTGCTCTTTCCCATAAGAACAGACCGACGGAGAGTTAAAGCCGACCAGCGTATTCCCCATAGCCTCGCCGTTGATGATGCCTTTGATTTTGGGGTGGATCCGCGCCACTGCAGCTTGTTTCCCTGTGACTAAGCAAGTCATTTCTATCCCTGTGCTCTGGTCTGCATAGTGCCTCTGCCATGCATCCCTAATCTCTGGATCTTCGTGGATGTAACCGCCGCTATAGCGGAATACCATGTTCGCGCCCTTGAGTATGTCCTCCATGGCATCTTGAAGCGCAGGATGTTCAGGAGCTTTTTCTGGATCCCACTGTTGGAAGAAGGCCAGCAGAGCAGTAGCGGCTGGGGATACCACGCCAGATAAAATGGCTTCATGGTACTCTTTGGCTCCATTGAAATATTTAATACCACGCTGCGTGCCGCCCTTGCTGATTCCAAGCAGATAATCGGATTTGTCCCATAGAAAGTTTGGACGCACAGCAGTGGAGGTCCTTCCATCTGCTGGTACAGGCAGTATCATTGATTGAGGACGTAATACTGTCTTCTTCCCTTGGGAGACTTGATTTTTAATGGAGATGACTTGCTCTAGTTCCCCTTCGTCACTGATACAGAGGACAAAGGAAATATCGGACGATTTCCACCCAGGCGCGGCAATTTTCTCCGCCTGAACCAGCGATTGATAGTACTCGGTCAGTGCCTGCAAAATCATCCCCGCACCTCCCCACTTTCCCGGGCGGGCACCTCCAGCACCCCGTCCCGCAGGGTGCCGCGGAAGAACAGGGGGCGGATATCCTCCGGATTTGTATAGTCCATATCCCACAGGATCCAGCCCAGATCGCGCTCTCCCAGCAGCTCCTTCGGGCAGGGGGGTAGCTCCTCGCACCAGCGGAAATGGGCTGGAAACTCCCGGCAGCCGAAGCAGGGCTGGTGGTAGAATTGCCCCTTTTTGATGCGGCGCTTGACAATGTCCTGAAACTTGCCCGGATTATCTCCGGGGGCGGCCTGACTGGTCATGTCAAAATGGGCCTCAATGACATACCGCACATCCCGCAGCAGCAGGGCGGCTCGCTGCTGTATGTCGTCGGATGTGCACAGATACAGCTCCCCCTTGCCCCGCTCCATCACCGTCCGGGCCGAGCGGGCGGAGAGAGTGGACTTGACCTCGTTGCGCCGCAGGTTGGTGAAGCGGATGGGAGCGCACACATGGATGCGGTCGATGATCCACCTCAGCCCAGGATGCCAGTAGATGGCCTCCACCAGCCCCCGGGCGGCGGAGGGGGTCATGATATCGTAGCTCACCCGTTCTACTTTCATCTCCGGGCGGGTAAAGAGGGCATAATCCCCCCAGACCTCCAGCTGAATGGACATAGGCGTTCACTCCTTTCATAATACATAATATATTGTTTGGACAGGGGAAGCACCGGCAGACGGAGTAGAGAGTGAATGAGACCTCACGTCTGCCCGGCGTTCCATCCTGCGTCTATTCATTTAGACGACTATATTATACATCAGAGTTAGTCATCCGTCAAACTCCTTAAAATACATATCTATGAATTTTTGTTGACACATGTGATATAATATTTTCTGTCGCAACATGCGTGGATTGAAATATAGAAATGTATATTAATTAGGAGGCACAGGGGAGCGGAGACGGAAGCGTCTCCGCTCCCCTGCTGTTTAGACAAAGAAGGCTTTCCCACAGTCCGCCTCCAGGGACAGCCCGGTTTCCTCTGAATAGAGGGACAGGGTGGCAAGGATAGCGGAGCCATCCTCCAGCCGCTCCAGATCCCCGGCCTGATCCAGGGCGGCGAAGTGCTCTTCGTAGATAGATACGCCGTATTGGCCGAGCTGGCGGAACAGCGTCCGGCTCCGCTCTCCGGCCCGAAGCCGTCCGACCAGCTCCGCGCCCGCGCCCAATGGGATGTAGACCGTCCGGGTGGGGCTGTCGATCATGTGGAAGCGCTCCGCCACGGACTGGAAGGGGAACAGCTCCGTGCGAATCTTGGGCAGAATACCATATATGTCCTGCGCTTCCGCCCCCTTCAGCTCCAGGAGCGTATGGAAGTAGGCCTGGATCGCCTCCTGAGAGGCGATGTCGTCATACTGCTCCAGCACCATGCGGCCCGCGCCGATAGCGGTCTGAAACAGAGGCGGCGGGACGGCTTCCCCCCGGAAAAGGGTGACGATGCTCTCCGAGACGGGGCGCTTCCCCTCCCGGTTGCACCGGCCGGCGGCCTGGAGGATGGAGTCCAGGCCCGCCTCTTCCCGGAACACGGCTGGAAAGTCCACATCCACCCCGGCCTCGATCAGGGAGGTGGAGATCACCCGGCAGGGGAGCCCCTCCTTGAGCCGGCGGCGGATCTCCTCCAGCTTGGCGCGCCGGTGGGCGGGATACATGAGGGTAGAGAGGTGAAAGTTCCCCTCGCCGGAGAGCCGCGTAAAGATCTCCTGGGCGCTCTTGCGGCTGTTGACAACGCAGAGCACCTGCTCGTGCTGCTGGAGCTGTCCGGACAGTGTATCCCAGTCCAGCCGGCCCGCCTGGCGGAAGCACACCCGGCGGAAGGATTCCGGGGGACACAGCTCCGGCGGACAGAGCTCCACTGCCGGACGGCCGGGCAGGAACTCCGCAAAGAGCGGCCCCAGTGCGGGCTGGGTGGCGGTACAGAGGACGGCGGAAGCACCGTAATGCTGAACGAGCTGGGCGATGGCGTGGACGCAGGGCCGCAGGCAGGGGAGGGGGAGCAGCTGGGCCTCGTCGAAGAGAATGACGCTTCCGGCCAGGTTATGGAGCTTGCGGCACTGGGAGGGGCGGTTGGCATAGAGGGATTCAAAGAACTGCACCGCCGTGGTCACCACCACGGGCATGTCCCAGTTCTCCGCGGCCTGGGCCAGGCGAACCGTTTTCGGAGTGGCCTCGGCGTCGATTTCATAGGCGGCGTTGGAGTGGTGCTCCAGCACATTCTCCGCCCCCAGGATGGTTCGGAACTCCTGGGCGGTCTGCTCGATGATGGAGGTGTAGGGGATAACATAGATGATCCGCCGCAGCCCCCTGGCCCTGGCCTGGGCCAGGGCGAAGGCCAGAGAGGCCACCGTCTTTCCGCCCCCGGTGGGGACGGTGAGGGTAAACAGGCCGGGGGGCTGGGTTTTGCCCATCCGGATACACTGCTCCAGAACGGCGCAGCGGCGGGAGTTCAGCTCTCCCTGAGGGGGAAACCAGCCGGAGATATGGCGCTGGAGCCGCTCCCAAAGGTCATCCAGAGGAGCGGGGTGCTCCGGCCGGGGGGAGCCGTCCATAAAGGCCTCGGTGTCCAGGAAATCCGCGTCCGTCAGACAGGAAAACAGCATCCGGGTAAAGAACATCAGGGACAGCGGCTCCGCGCCGCAGGGGGGAGGAGCGGGGGAGGGGAGGGCGATCTCTTCTGTCCAGGGGGAGCAGTCGGGCAGCATGCCCCGTTCCGCGCGCTTCATCCGTCCCCAAAAGGTTCCGGCATCCGGGGAATCCCCCTGAGTGCCTCCGTCCGGGAGGCCGCCGTGGTGCCCTGCCGCCGCAAAGGCAGCCAGAGGCTGCCCCATACGCCAGCAGGCAAAGGCGCCGGCGGTGGCGTGATCCACCTTGGGGCCGCCGGCAAGGCGGCGCTGAAATTCCATGGAGTATTTTCCGAGGTCGTGGCTCAGGCCGGCCAGCCGACCCAGCTCCTCCGCGCCAAAGGGAGCGGCAAAGAGGGCGCAACGCTCCGCCGTCCCGTTGAGGTGCTCCGCCGCCGTCTGTTTCCGGCCGTCGCCGGCAATGTGGGCCAGATAGGTCATGGGAAAACTACCTCCGTTCTCAAATGTTTCTGAACGTAGAATACCGCCGGATAAGCCCGATAGACCGGACATTTTGCCGTAATGCCAACTATAACTATAGTTGATTTTGCGCAAAACCGCAAGTAGAGAGAAGAAAGAATTGTGCAGATAGCTATGGTCTGGGTGGCGCTTGTGTTATAGCGGGAATTGTGATAAAATAGCTCTGATTCTGTAGAAAAGGGGTGTGCCGTATGAGCGACACCGAACTTCAGTTCCGCACGTCCACCTTTGGCGGGTTTCAGAAGCAGGATGTGCTGAATTATATTGAGACGTCGAACCAGGAGCACCGGGAGAAGCTGGAGGCTGTCCGGCGGGAGCTGGCGGAAGCCGAGGCGGCCAAGGCGGCCCAGGCGGAGGAGACCGCCGCGGCCCAGGCCCAGACGGAGGCCAAGGAGAAGGAGCTCCAGGCCCTGCGGGAGGAGCTGGCCGCCGCCCACAAGGAGGCGGAGGAGCGCAAGCTGGAGATCTCCCTGCTGGAGGAAGAGCTGGAGAAGGCGAAGCAGCGGTTGGCCGATACCGAGGCCCAGCTGAAGGAGAGCGAGGAAAAGCTGGCCAAGGCGGGGCCCGCAGCGGCGGCCTATGAGAAGGTGAAGGACCGCACCGCCGGTATCGAGCTGGAGGCCCACTGCCGCGCCCAGGCGGTTCAGGCGGAGGCGGAGGAGCGCATCCGCAAGACACGGGCCGAGGTGGAGCAGTGGCTGAACCGGGTGCAGGGGAATTACGGCCGCCTGCGCGCTGATATGGACGCGGCGGTTTCCAGGGCCTGTGGAGAGCTGGACCAGGTGCGGCAGACGCTGGAGCAGATCTCCGGGGAGCTGGCCCGCCAGGATGAGGGACTGGACAAGCTGACCAAGTCCTGCTGTGCCGAGCTGACCCACCGTGCACCGGACCCACTCCCACTGGATGAGAAATAAGCAAGCCGGCTGACCGAAGCCGCAGCATTTGTGTGGCAGGCTGATGTTGGAAATGCAATCAAATGGGGTGAGGATACGGAAATAGCGGAAGTGAAGGAACGGTAGCCTGTATTGCTCCAACAGCTTCTGAAAATTTGGGAGCAGTCCGTGAGGGCAACGCACCACTTTTTATCCAGCCGTGAAATAGAACAGATCAAGGAATACGTTCCCGAGGCGCTGAATTTGGTTCCAAGGCTTGTCATCGCCAGAGAGGAAAGCGGAGCTCCGGTCGGATTTATGGGAGTAGATGGCGGTCGCCTTGAAATGCTGTTTCTCGTTCCGGACAAACGGGGAAACGGCTTGGGAAGGCTGCTCGTTGAATATGGGATGAAGCATTGTGGGGTTAAGAGCGTGACGGTCAATGAACAGAATCCAGAGGCAAAGGGTTTTTATGAGCACATGGGATTCTGTGTATATAAAAGGACAGACTGCGATGAACAGGGAGCGCCGTATCCCCTTCTATACATGGAGATTTCTCAACGGTGATGATAGGGGCACCGGGACGGGTGGACACAGTTCAGCTTACAGAGAAGACAGATAAGGGAAGAGCCCTTGCGCGGCCGCGCAAGGGCTCTTTTTCAGGGGCAAACGCAGAGAAGCAGGCGGACGACCCACTCAGGGGCCTCGGGGAGCTGGGCGTGGATCATCTGGAACAGGACCTCGGGGGAGTAGCCGTGAAGCTGGTCCAGGGTGAGGGCCAGCCCGCCGGAGGAGGATTGGGCGTCCTGGCCGATGGCAAGGGTGGAGCCGAGCGCGGCGCCTCCGGCGGCGTACTGTCCCACCGCCGCCCCGCCGATGGCGACAGACTGGCTGACGGCGCAGCCGCCAAGTGCCAGCCCCAGGCTGAACGCACCGCCGCCCAGGGCAAGCAGGAGACCGGCGGCCAGTCCGCCCGCGGCGGCGATCCCCACGGACAGTCCGCCCAGGGTCAGTAGTCCGACACCCAGGCCGCCGATGGACAGCAGGCCGGCGGAAAAACCGCCAATGGCCAGAAAACCGGTGGCCACGTTGCCGATGGCAATGATTCCCTTGGCCCGGCAGAGCCCACGATCCCGTAGGTTGATATGCACCAGCGGCAGGCCGAGGAGGGTGCGGCGGCTGCGGAACTCATAGCTCCAGCCTGTATAGTAGTTTTGGATGACAGCCTGCTGAGGGGAAGGGGCTGCGGGCTTTTCGGGCTCGATTCCCCGCACCAGATAGTCCAAACTGACGACAAAATAGTCGGCCAAGGCGGACAGGTTGCCGAGATCCGGGGTGGCGGCCCCCGCCTCCCACTTCTGTACCGCCTGCCGGGAGACCCCTACGGTGTGGGCCAGCTCCTCCTGGGAGATGCCCCGCCCTTTGCGGAGCTGGTAGAGCCGTTCACGAAATTCCATGGTGATGAACCTCCTTTTTTCTTGGGCTCATCTTAGCAGAACGGCCCGGATAGACGCAACCAACCGGAGCATCCAATTTGACAACCAGCAGTAGCACCCCTTGGGGCGCAAGGGCTTCAAACCCGGCCAATGTCGGTGCGGAAGTGCATGTCCTGGAAGTGGATGTGCCCCGCGGCGGCGTAGGCGCTGTCGATCGCGGCGTTCAGATCCGGCCCGGTGGCGGTGACGCCCAGCACCCGGCCGCCGTTGGTGAACACCGTGCCGTCGTCTCCCAGTTTGGTGCCCGCATGGAAAACCACGGCCTGCTGTCCGGCATCCTCCAGGCCGGTGATGGGCAGACCCTTGGCGTAGGAGCCGGGGTAGCCGCCGGAGGCCAGCACCAGACAACAGGCCGCCCCGTCCTTCCACCGGATGTTCAGATGGTCCAAAGTGCCGTTACGGCAGGCCAGGAAGATGTCCAGCAGATCGGTCTCCAGCAGGGAGAGCACCGCCTGGCATTCGGGATCGCCGAAGCGGGCATTGTACTCCACCACCTTGGGGCCGTCGGGGGTGAGCATCAGGCCAAAGTAGAGCACTCCCTGGAAGGGGCGGCCCTCCGCCTTGAGGGCGGCCACCGTGGGCAGGAAGATCTCCTCCATACAGCGGCGGGCCACCTCGGGCGTGTAGTTGGGAGAGGGGGAGATGGCGCCCATGCCGCCGGTGTTGGGGCCCTGGTTGCCGTCAAAGGCCCGCTTGTGATCCTGGGAGGAGGGCATGGGAACCAGATGCTCCCCGTCGCAGAAGGCCAGCACGGTGACCTCCGGGCCGGTCATACACTCCTCGATGACCACCCTGGCGCCGGCCTGGCCGAACTTGCGGCCGTCCATCATGGAACGGGCGGCCTCCTGGGCTTCGGCTACCGTCTGGGCCACGATAACGCCCTTGCCCAGGGCCAGGCCGTCAGCCTTCACTACGATGGGCGCGCCCTCGGCCTCAATGTAGGCCAGAGCAGGGGCGAGCTCTGTAAAGGTTTGATACTTTGCGGTTGGAATGTGGTACTTGGCCATCAGATTCTTGGAAAAGATTTTGCTCGCCTCGATGATGGCGGCGTCCGCCCGGGGGCCGAAGGCGGGAATGCCCGCATCCTCCAGGGCATCCACCATGCCCAGGGCGAGGGGATCGTCCGGCGCCACCACCACAAAATCAATGGAATGGGCCTGGGCCCAGGCCACCACTCCATCCACGTCGGTGGCGGAGAGGGGGACACACTGGGCCAGGGCGGCGATACCGCCGTTGCCGGGGGCGCAGTAAAGCTGTTCCACTTGCTCACTTTTAGACAGTGCCCAGGCGATGGCGTGCTCCCGCCCGCCGCCGCCGACAATCAAAACATTCATTGCTTACACCTCAATTCAGCGCCAGCCCCAGGGCCCATAGGCCCAGCAGGTGCGCGGGATAGAACACATAAAAGAACCACTTGCTCTGCACACCCAATTGCCCATGGTACCAGGCCAACAGAAGGAGGGATGCCTCGGCGCACAATGCGTAGAGAGCAAACACAGGGAGGGCATGGAGCAGATAGCCCGCCATCCAGTCCGGCCGGAACAGTGGGAGGGAGAGTAGCCCTATCAGGGGCTGGTAGAGCAGATAGAGGAGAGCCAGACCGGCTCCCAGACAGAGCAGCTTTCGGCGGCGATTATCACCGCAGAGGTAAAGGGCGAAGATCAGGAGCACGGCGGGGAAGCCGTAGTCCACGTTGAGCAGGAGTGCCAGCGCACAGGCCGCGAACAGGGGAATGGCCGACACGGCTGGGCCGTGCTCTGCTTTGGACAGACGCTCATAGCCATAGATGGCTCCGGCGCTGAGGAAGAAGGTGAGGAGCACACTTCCGCCCCAGACGCCGGTGGCCAGGGTGAAGGGCGCCTGGGAGAGAAGGGCACACGCTCCCAGCCGGATGAGATAGCGGTGGAAGAAGCGGGTGCGGCGGCAGCCCTCGGCCACGAAGTAGGCGAAAATGGGAAAGGCCAGCCGCCCGATGAGCCGGGGCAGCCCATCCGCCCAGGTGGGCAGGCCCAGCTCGGTCAGCATGGTGGGAAAGACCATCCCGATATGATCCACCAGCATAAACAGCGCGGCCAGATATTTGAGAGCGGCGGCGCTCAGACCGTAGCGGTGTGCCTCCATTAGTGGTGGAACAGCCGCATACCGGTAAAGGCCATGACGATGCCGTACTTGTTGCAGGTGGCGATGACATGGTCGTCCCGGATGGAGCCGCCGGGCTGGACGATGTACTGTACGCCGCTCTTGCGGGCACGCTCCACATTGTCGCCGAAGGGGAAGAAGGCGTCGGAGCCCACGGTCACGCCCGACTGGCGGGCGATCCACTCCTTTTTCTCCTCCGCCGTGAGCACCTCGGGCCGGATTTTGAAGGTGTTCTGCCACACGCCGTCGGCCAGCACGTCCTCGTACTCGTCGGAGAGGTAGACGTCGATGGCGTTGTCCCGGTCGGGACGGCGGATGCCGTCCACGAAGGAGAGGCCCAGCACCTTGGGATGCTGCCGCAGGAGCCAGTTGTCCGCTTTGTTCCCCGCCAGACGGGTACAGTGGATGCGGCTCTGCTGGCCCGCGCCCACGCCGATGGCCTGGCCGTCCTTCACATAGCAGACGGAGTTGGACTGGGTGTACTTCAGGGTGATGAGGGCGATGAGCATGTCCCGCTTGGCGGACTCGGGCAGCTCCTTGTTGTCAGTGACGATGTTGTCCAGCAGGGCCTCGCTGATGGCGAAGCTGTTGCGGCCCTGCTCGAAGGTGATGCCGAAGACGTCCTTGTGCTCCACGGCCTTGGGGGCGTAGTCCGGGTCGATCTGCACCACATTATAGCCGCCCTTGCGCTTGGTTTTGAGGATGGCCAGGGCCTCGTCGGTGTAGCCAGGGGCGATCACGCCGTCGGATACCTCCAGGGCCAGGTAGCGGGCGGTGTCGGCGTCGCACACATCGGAGAGGGCGGCCCAGTCGCCGTAGGAGCACAGCCGGTCAGCGCCCCGGGCGCGGACATAGGCGCAGGCGATGGGGGAGAGCTCCATATCCTCGGCAAAGTAGATTTTCCGCTCCACGTCGGTGAGGGGGGTACCCACGGCGGCGCCAGCAGGGGAGACGTGCTTGAAGGATGCGGCGGCGGGCAGGCCGGTGGCCTCCTTTAGTTCTTTCACCAACTGCCAGGAGTTGAAGGCGTCCAGAAAGTTGATGTAGCCCGGCTTTCCGTTGAGCACCTGGATAGGCAGCTCGCCCTCCTCCATAAAGATGCGGGCCGGCTTCTGGTTGGGGTTGCAGCCGTATTTCAGTTCCAGTTCTGTCATTGCGATAAACCTCCGTCAAGTGAGCGGCGGCCGCGGGCCGCCCTCGGACTGTGTGTATCTGAGGCGGCCTGCGGCCGTCCGTCAGGCTGATGCATGCTTGTTTTTGATCACAGTCTCCCAATCTCCGGTTTTCCGGTCGATGTAGCGCACAAAGAGAGAGACCTTGTTCTCCGCGTTGAGGCTGTCCCACAACAGGTCGGCAAGCTCCGCGGGGGTGCCGCAGGGGATTTCCACCTGCTCCGGTTCCCCCACAAAGGAGGGCAGGGGGGTGCCGTCGCCCATGTAGGTGTGGATGAAATGGCCCTGCCCGGCGCGGGGGGCCTCATAGGCGAAGAAATACCGGCGGCAGGAGGCGGGATCGCCGTCCGCGCTCTTGAGGATGGACAGGGTGTAGTCGCCGTTCTTTTTCACCAGCCCGGAGATACGGGGGGTGTAGTTGGGGGCGTCGGGCTCAAAGGTCCGGGTGTGGAGGGCCTGGGCAAAGGTCTTGCCTGCGGCCAGTCCCTCACGGATGGTGTCGGTCTGGTCGCCGTTGGTGACAATGGTGGAGGTGCCGAACACCCGCACAGGGGCGTAGATAATAAGGGAGGGGTCGGTCATTTTGGAGGGGTCAAAGGCCTGGGTGCGGATGCCGTCAGGGGTCTCCACGAAGACCCGGTTGCGGGAGTTCTCGCTGCGTCCCATGATAAAATAGGCAATGACGGACTTCTCCCCGTCGGGGGAGCTGCCCAGCACGATGCCGCGTCCGGGATAGGGGTTGCCGCGCAGCAGCGCGGTAAGATCCAGGTTTTTCATGATAATCTCCATTCTACGATATCATACTGTTATTGCCTTGCTGAATGTAACATTTGTGAGGAATTCTTGAAATAAGTCTACAGACAGGGGGATGTATTATTTCGACAATCCCTCGGGAAAGAAATGCACACACCAGTTGCAGCAATATGTTCTCACAAAATAGTTTCATCGAACATAACTGCACCCGCTAGGTCACTATTGGTATTTAATATTTCTGGGTCTGCAATCGACACCGGAGCATCACGCTTCACGATTTCTTCTCCTGTAAAATTAAAATGTAATCCGTTGCCAGGAGTCATTTCGTTTGTATTCACCATTACTTCCATATCTTGATACATGAATCTTAACCAACCTGCTGCAAGCGTATCTTCCCCGAAATACTCATAATCGTCCACACCGATCAAGGAGAAAAAATCTTCAAAGGACATGTCATCTTCCATGTCTGGGAAAAGTATGTTTGCGGTGGTGACAAAGCCCGCACATTTCAGCTGTTCCTCACATTCGCTCATGGCCTTTTCAGAATCGCCGCTCTGCGTTCCGAAAAAGTAATAAGCATATTCCGCCTCCGGCTCCCCAAAGCATATAGCGGCACAATCTGGGGATGAATCTAAGCTTTCAATTATTTCGCCTTCTGGATGCTCATTTTTTAATTCGATGAGTGTTTTCCCGATGTCATTCAAAAATTCAGGCGTTTGACCGCTGGGGGCTGCGGGCGCGCAGGCAGAAAATACGAATGCTGCAAGCAAAGATAGGATTACAATGACTGCGGTTCGTTTCATATGAAGACATCTCCTACCTGGACTACTCATGAGAGCTTTGGCTAGGAGGTACCAGCCAGCGGATCAGGGAAATACACGCCAGAACAACAGGAACCAGCAGAACGACCAAGCCAAGCAGCAACAGAGCGAGCCCGTAGTCTCCGCCAAGCCAGATTCCACCAAAGAACAGGAAACCGCCGCTGAGGACAAGTGCCAGAAGACGCAGATCGCTCATGTCTCCATACCTCCTATGAAATTATAAAATATGGACGATCCTTCCCTCCACCCGGAGCCGCCCCTCACAGAACAGGGAGACGGCCTGGGGGAGGATATGCCACTCCGCCTGCTCCATCACCCGGCGCTGGAGTACCTCGGGGGTGTCCCCCTCCAGGATCTCCACCGCCTTCTGAAGGACGATGGGGCCGCCGTCGGGCTCTTCATTGACGAAGTGGACGGTAGCGCCCGTGAGCTTCACGCCGTAGGCCAGGGCGGCCTCGTGGACGTGGAGGCCGTAGTAGCCCGCGCCGCAGAAGGAGGGGATGAGGGCGGGGTGGACGTTGAGGATGGCGTTGGGGAAGGCGGCCACCATCTCCCCGGTAAGGATGTGCAGGAAGCCGGCCAGCACCACCAGCCCGATATTCAGCTCACGGAGCTTGTCCACCAGGGCCACGGTCATCTCCCGGTTGGAGGCGAAGTCTTTCCGGGCCACCACATAGCCGGGGATGCCGGCCCGGGCGGCCCGCTCCAGGGCGTAGGCGTCGGGCCGGGAGGAGAGCACGGCGGCGATGCGGCCGTTTTTCAGCTCACCCCGGCTCTGGGCGTCGATCAGTGCCTGGAGGTTGGTGCCCCCGCCGGAAACCAAGACGGCAATTCGTACCATGCGCCCTGCCCTCAGACCAGCTCCACGCCGGCGTCGCCCTTGATCACGTCGCCGATGACGTAGGACTGCTCGCCCGCCCGGGCCAGCACGTCCAGCGCGTGGCCCACTTGATCCTTGGGGATGGCGATGACCAGGCCGATGCCCATGTTGAAGGTGTTATACATGTCCCGCACGGGGATGTCACCCGACTTCTGAATGAGCTCGAAGATGGCGGGCACGGGGTAGGAGGCGGTGCGGATGCGGGCGGTGAGGCCCTCTTTCATCATGCGGGGCACATTCTCATACAGGCCGCCGCCGGTGATGTGGCTGATGGCCTTGACAGTTACGCCGTGCTGGCGCAGGCATTGGATGGATTTTACGTAGATATGGGTGGGGCGCAGCAGCTCCTCGCCGATGGTGCGGCCCAGCTCGGAGACATAGATATCCAGAGCCTTGGGGTTGTCCAGCAGCACCTTGCGCACCAGGGAGAAGCCGTTGGAGTGGACGCCGTTGGAGCACAGGCCGATGAGCAGATCCCCTTCGCAGAGGGTGGAGCCGTCGATCATGTCGGACTCGTCCACCAGACCCACGGAGAAGCCGGCCAGATCATACTCGTCCTCGGGGTAGAAGCCGGGCATCTCGGCGGTCTCGCCGCCGATGAGGGCGCAGCCGGCCTGGCGGCAGCCCTCGGTGACGCCGGAGACGATGGCCTCGATGCGGCTGGGCACATTCTTTCCCACAGCCACGTAGTCCAGGAAAAACAGGGGAGAGGCACCGGAGCAGATAATGTCGTTGACGCACATGGCCACGCAGTCGATGCCAACGGTGTCGTGCTTATCCATGAGAAAGGCGATTTTCAGCTTGGTGCCCACGCCGTCGGTACCGGAGACCAGGACGGGCTTCTTCATGCCCGCCACATTGGGGGCGAACAGGCCGCCGAAGCCGCCCAGAGAGCCCATGACACCGGGAATGTAGGTGGACTCCACCAGGGGCTTGATGCGGTTGACCGCCTCGTAGCCGGCGGTGACGTCCACGCCGGCGGCGGCGTAGGATTCGGAATGGGAGTTCTTCATGTCAAAACCTCCAGATAACAATGAGGAAATGGGGCGCTGGGGTAGAGGAAAAAGCCTTGCAGAGTTTTACCCGCTTTGCGGGTAAAAGAATTGCAAAAGAGGTCCGCAGGCGAATTCAGTTCGCCGGAGTACGCCGCTGCTTGCTCCGCCATCGGCGGGCGACCACCTGCGCCGTGCGCGGGTGAGGGGGGATCAAACCCGCTGTGCCGCCGGGGGCGGCGCGGGGGGGGTATCCAGGGGGGACAGCGTCCCCCTTGGAGCGTTTTTACTCCTTCCCCGTCCAGCAGTAAGTGCAGATCTTGTCCCGGTCGATGCCGATGGCCTCCAGCAGGCCGTCCAGGGACTGGTAGCCCAGAGAGTCGAAGCCCAGCTTCTCGCAGATGGCGCGGAGCATGCATCTGCCGCGCTCCGTGGAGGCGTCGGCGTATTCCTCGATATGCTGCTGCCCCTCGTCCCCCTCCAGCTCCTGGATGGTTCGCCGGGCCAGCAGTTCCATGTCGGAGTTGCTGCGGGAGAAATTCAGGTACTTGCAGCCGTACATGACGGGCGGACAGGCCGAGCGCATGTGGACCTCCTCAGCGCCGGACTCGTAGAGGAATTCCACGGTCTCCCGGAGCTGGGTGCCCCGGACGATGGAGTCGTCCACAAAGAGCAGCTTCTTGCCCTCAATGAGCTCGGGCACGGGAATCTGCTTCATCTTGGCCACCTGGTTGCGGGCCTCCTGGCTGGTGGGCATGAAGGAGCGGGGCCAGGTAGGGGTGTATTTGACGAAGGGGCGGGCAAAGGGCTTGCCGCTGCGGTTGGCAAAGCCGATGGCATGGGGCACGCCTGAGTCGGGCACGCCGGCCACATAGTCCACCTTGGGCAGTTGGCCCCGGTGTACCTCGTCCCGGGCCATGATCTCCCCGTTGCGGTAGCGCATGACCTCCACATTCATCCCCTCGTAGTTGGAGTTGGGGTAGCCGTAGTAGGTCCAAAGGAAGGCGCAAATCTTCATCTGCTCTCCGGCGGGGGAGAGGGTCTTCCAGCCGCCGGCCGTGACCCGTACGATCTCCCGGGGGCCCAGCTCGTAAGCGTCATGGTAGCCCAGCTTATGGTAGGCGAAGGACTCGAAGGAGACGCAGCAGCCGTTTTCGCCCTGGCCGATGAGCACGGGCAGGCGGCCCAGCTTGTCACGGGCGGCGAGGATGCCGTCGGCATCCAGAATAAGAATGGTGGCTGAACCGTCGATCTCGTCCTGGGCGTGGCGGATGCCGGAGATCAGATCGTCCTTCTGGTTGATGAGGGCGGCCACCAGCTCGGTGGCGTTGACTTTACCCGAGCTCATGGCCATGAACTGGTGGCCGTGGTCGGAGAAGTAGCGCTCCACCAGCGCGTCGGCATTGTTGATGATGCCCACGGTGGTGATGGCGTACAGGCCCAGGTGGGAGCGCACCAGCAGGGGCTGGGGATCGGTGTCGCTGATACAGCCGATGCCGGAGCAGCCGTGAAATTCCGCCAGATCCTTGTCGAACTTGGTGCGGAAGGGGGTGTTTTCAATGTTGTGGATCTGCCGCTGAAAGCCATCCTTCCGGTCGTAGACCGCCATGCCGCCCCGCTTGGTGCCCAGGTGGGAGTGGTAGTCGGTACCGAAGAACACGTCCAGCACGCAGTCCTGCTTGGTAATCGCGCCGAAGAAACCGCCCATGGATTACTGATCCCCCATCAGGCGGCGCATGACCTCCTCGTAGGCCTCCTCGGCCCCGCCCATGTCCCGGCGGAAACGGTCCTTGTCCAGCTTCTCGTGGGTCTGTTCGTCCCACAGGCGGCAGGTGTCGGGGGAGATCTCGTCGGCCAGCACAATGGTGCCGTCAGATGTTTTGCCGAACTCCAGCTTGAAGTCCACCAGATCAATGCCGATCTTCTTCATGAAGCCCCGCAGCAGGTCGTTGACCGCAAAGGCATACTTCTTGATCAGGTCGATCTCCTCCTGGGTGGCCAGCTTGAGAGCCAGGGCGTGATAGCTGTTCATGAGGGGATCGCCCAGGTCGTCATTCTTGTAGGAGAACTCGATGGTGGGCGCGTCGAACACGATGCCCTCCTCCACGCCAAAACGCTTGGCGAAGGAGCCGGCGGAGATGTTGCGGATGATGACCTCCAGGGGGACGATGGACACCTTTTTCACTGCGGTCTCCCGGTCGCTGAGCTCCTCCACATAGTGGGTGGGCACGCCCTTCTCCTCCAGGCGGCGCATCAGGTTGTTGGTCATGCGGTTGTTGATGGCCCCCTTGCCGGTGATGGTGCCCTTCTTCAGGCCGTTGAAGGCGGTGGCGTCATCCTTGTAGGACACGATCACCACATTGGGGTCGCTGGTGGCGAAGACCTTCTTGGCCTTGCCCTCATAGAGCTGCTCCAGTTTCTCGTAAGACATATTAAAACTCCTCCATTTGGATTTTATGATCCTTTGCTTCCACCTCGGCGGCCATGCCGGCCTTGAACTGCACCAGCCGGTCGCTCAGGGCCTCGTCGGAAAGGGCCAGCATCTGGGCGGACAGAATGGCGGCGTTGTCCGCGCCGTCCACCGCCACGCAGGCCACGGGAATCCCCTTGGGCATCTGCACCATGGACAGAAGGGAGTCCAGCCCGCCCATCATAGAGGTCTTGATGGGCACGCCGATGACGGGCAGGGTGGTATAGGCGGCCAGCACACCGGCCAGATGGGCGGCTTTGCCCGCTGCGGCGATAATCGCACCGAAGCCGTTCTCCCTTGCCTGAGAGGCGAAGCGCTCGGCGGCGGCGGGGGTACGGTGGGCGGAGATGATGTGGACCTCTGTGGGGATGCCAAAGGACTTGAGCCGCTGGATGCAGGGGCGCATGGTGTCCAGATCTGAGTCGGAACCCATGATGACGGCAACTTTTTTGCTCATAAAACCCTCCTGTAGCGCCAAATAAATTTTTAGGAAACGATAAAATAAATCAGGGTATCTGCTTACACAGATACCCTGCACTTATTACCGCCGAAAATTGGACAGGCGGGAACCATTGATGATCCAAACCCCAGAGCGCAGTTCGTGCACCGGCGTCATGGCTCTACCTCCCTGTCCCAGAATGAGTATAATATATCGAATTCCCGGGGGCTTTGCAAGGGAGGGGGCGGAAATTCGTATGCTTATACAAGTTTCGCCGGAAAAACAGAAGACACAATTGTAAAGTGTGTGTCAAGCCTGGCGGAGCAGCGTGCCGTCGGTGCCCACAATGACCGTATGGAGGGAGAGCGGTTTGCCGCTGGCGGACACGGCCCGCTCGGCGGCCCGCTGGATGCCCCCACAGCAGGGGACCGCCATCCGTACAACGGTGACGCTGCGGATGTCGTTTTGAGCCAGAATGGCGGTGAGCTTTTCACTATAGTCCCCTTCGTCCAGCTTGGGGCAGCCGATAAGGGTCACCCGGCCCCGGATAAAGTCCCGGTGAAAGGCGCCGTAGGCGTAGGCGGTGCAGTCGGCAGCAATGAGAAGATCACAGCCGTCAAAGTAGGGCGCGTTAACCGGAGCGAGCTTGATCTGAACCGGCCACTGGCGCAGTTCACTGGGGATATCTCCAGCGGTGGGGGCGGCTTCCGGCCGGCGGATGGCCCGGCTCTGGCTGCCGGGACAGCCGCAGGGCAGGGGCGTGTCCGCGGCCCTGGCCGCCTTGGCGGCCAAGACCGCCGCATGGTCGTAGGCGGGGGCCTCACGCTCCTCAAAGGTGATGGCCCCGGTGGGGCAGGCGGGCAGGCAGTCCCCCAGCCCGTCGCAGTAGTCCTCCCGGGTGAGACGGGCCTTGCCGTTGACCATCTCAATGGCGCCCTCGTGGCAGGCGGCGGCGCACAGGCCGCAGCCGTTGCACCTGGATTCCTCGATATGAATGATTCTGCGTTTCATGGGAAAACGCCTCCTTCGTCGGTTTCTGGGCCTATTCTAACAAAGGGACGGGCCGTTGTATGTTGCAGGTGCAATAAAAAAGAAAAAACGTGCGCTGTCACCGACAGCGCACGTTGGATGGAACACAATCAATCGCGCAGATACTGCTTCACCAGCTCCTGTAGCAGCTCGTCCCGGTCCAGCTTGCGGATCAGGGCGCGGGCGTTGTTGTAGTTGGTGATATAGGTGGGGTCCTCCGAGAGGATGTACCCCACGATCTGGTTGATGGGATTGTAACCCTTTTCCTGCAAGGACTGGTAGACGGAAGAGAGGATCTTCTTGATCTCTGGGTCCTTGTCGTTTTGGATGCTGAATTTGCGGGTGTAGTCCATCTCCATATCGGTACACCTCCCCGTGTATCATTCTGTTCCCCATTGTAGCGGAAAAAGGACGCGCTGTAAAGGGGATGACTTAAAATTTATGATTCTTTAAGATTTCGACCGGACGCGGAAGGGGCTCACCGCAAAACAGCACCCAGCTCCTGCTCCAGCAGCTCCAAAACTGCCTTCACGTCGGCATCAGCCTCCTCGCTGGTGAGGGAGCGGTCGTCGGCACGCAGAGTCAGGTTAAAGGCTACGCTCTTCTTGCCCTCGTCCACGCCCTTGCCCCGGTAGATGTCGAACAGGGCAACCTCCTTGAGCAGGCCCTTGGCTCCCCGGCGGATGCAGTCCTCCAGAGCGCCCACGGTGACCTTCTCACCGCACACCACGGCGATATCCCGGGTGACGGCGGGGAACCTGGGCAGGGGGACGTACTCGGGATCGGGGCCCTTGGCGTTCAGAAGCTCGTCAAAGGAGAGCTCGGCGCAGTAGAGCTCGGCGTCTACGCCGTAGTTCTGGGCAGCCAGGGGGTGGATCTGGCCGAAGATGCCGATGCAGTTGCTGCCGCTCCACACGGTGGCGCAGCGGCCGGGGTGGTAGGAGGCGTCGGAGGGTGCGCCGGTGGGGCCCTCAAAATGGATATCTGTGGCCCGGATGTCCTTGAGAATGGCCTCGACGGCCCCTTTCATGGCGTAGAAGTCCATGTCCCCGCCGTAGGCGCCCAGGGTGAGCACCTTGGACTCGTTGGCCAGGCCGTCCTCCCCGCCGGGCAGATAGACCCGGGCCAGCTCATAGAGCCTGGCGGACTTGTTGCGGTAATTGTAGTTGCGGGTCAGGATATCCAGCATGGAGGGCAGGGTGGTGGTGCGCATGATGGAGGTGTCCTCCCCCAGAGGGTTGAGGATCTGGAAGCTCTTGCGGGCGGAGTAGTCGCGGGGCCAGCGGATCTTGTCGTAGCAGGCGGGGGAGATGAAGGAGTAGGTGATGATCTCGTCATACCCGAAGGCGCGGCAGAGCGCGCCCAGCCGGTTTTCCAGTTTCTGCTCGGCGGAGTAGCCGCCCAGGGTGGTCTGACCCCGCATGAGGGTGACGGGAATGTTGTTGTACCCGTAGAACCGGGCCACCTCCTCGGCCAGATCGGCGATGCCCTCCACGTCGGCGCGCCAGGAGGGGATGACCACGTCGGCGGGGCCGTCGGGGAAGTCGTGCTGATCGGTGTGGATCTCCACCCGCTCCAGGTATTTGTACTGCTCCGCGGCGGGGATGTCGGTGCCCAGCAGGGCATTCACCCGCTCCGGATCCATGCGGATGGTGCGGGGCTGGGGTACATAGTTGAGGATATCGATGACGCCGTCCACCACCTCGCCGGCCCTCAGCAGCTCCACCAGCTCGCAGGCCCGCTGGACGGCGGGGAGGGTGTTCATGGGATCCAGGCCCTTTTCGAACTTGGCGCTGGCCTCGGTGCGCATGCCCAGGGCCAGGGCGCCCTTGCGGATGCAGGTGCCGTCGAAGCAGGCGGACTCGAACACCACGTCGGCGGTGTCGGAGACGATCTCGCTGTTCTCGCCGCCCATGATGCCCGCAAGGCCCACGGCCCGGGTCTCGTCGGCGATGACCAGGTGGTTGGCATTGAGCTTGCGCACCTGGCCGTCCAGGGTGGTCAGCTCCTCGCCCTCCTCCGCCCGGCGGACGATGATTCTGCCGCCCTTCACATAGCGGTAGTCGAAGGCGTGCATGGGCTGGCCGTACTCCAGCATGACGTAGTTGGTGATATCCACGATGTTGTTGATGGGACGCACGCCCATGGAGCGCAGCCGCTCCCGCATCCACTTGGGGGAGGGGGCGATCTTCACGTTGCGCACCATCCGGGCGGTGTACCGGGGCACCAGGTCGGCTGCCGGGGTCTCCACGTCCAGCAGCTCGGTGAGCACGCCGGGGCCGCCGCCCTTCACCACCGGCTCGTGGAGGGTGAGAGGGGCGTCGTAGGTGGCGGCCACCTCCCGGGCCAGGCCGATGACGGACAGGCAGTCGGGCCGGTTGGGTGTGATCTCAAACTCCACCACGTGGTCGTCGGCGTTGATGACGGGCTTGAGATCGTCGCCGGGCTTGCAGTCCTCGCGGAGGATGAAGATGCCGTCTGGGATGCAGTGGGGGAATTCCGCCTGCTGGGCGTGAAGGTCGTCCAGGGTACAGTAGCTGCCGGTCTTGGTGTTGTAGGCCACAAGATCGCCCGCGTGCAGGTTGGGGCAGGCGGTGTCCGGGCAGACCGTGCCGGTTCCGATGTCCGCGCAGGTGTGGAAGGAGCCGCCCGGCTGGGTCTCACACTCCAGCACCTTGGCGCATACCACGGGGCCGTAGATCTTGTCGCCGGGCTGAATGTCGGCGGAGATGGAGGGCTTGTCCTTGTCTAGGGGCTTGTAGTCCCCCAGAATGGCGGCGGGGGTGATGGCGGCATAGGGGAAGTCCCGCTCGTCCAGGCCCAGCTCGGCCAGACCGCAAAGCATGCCGTCGGACAGCACGCCGCGCAGCTTGCCCCTCTCGATCTTCTTGCCGCCGGGCAGGGTGGACTTATGCAGGGCTACGGGAACCAGATCGCCCGCATGGACGTTCCAGGCGCCGGTGACGATCTGCACCGGCTGTTCCCGTCCGGCGTCCACCTGGCAGATCCACATGTGGTCGGAGTCGGGGTGCCGCTCCATGGACAGCACCTTGCCCACCACCACGTTGGAGATCTCCTCTCCCAGATCGTGGGTCAGCTCCACCTTGGAGCCGGACAGGGTCATGGCCTCGGCGAACTCCTTGTCGGAGGCGTCCACATGGACGAATTCCTCCAGCCATTTGCGAGATAAGTTCATATATGAAAACTCCCTTGTTATTCTTGTTTTACCTCGGACGGATTCCGGGTGTAGGGGCGGATATTATCCGCCCGCCAGGCTCAAATTCGGAAACAGGCGGGCGGCTGATAGCCGCCCCTACGGTTCTGAGGCTGCGCCTCAGAACTGCTCCAGGAACCGGACGTCGTTTTCAAAAATCAGCCGCAGATCGGCGATCTTGAAGCGCCGCATGGCGGTGCGCTCCAGGCCGATGCCGAAGGCCCAGCCGGAGTAGACGCTGGGGTCGATGCCCGCCATCTCCAGCACCCGGGGGTGGATCATGCCCGCGCCCAGCAGCTCGATCCAGCCCTCACCCTTGCAGGTGGGGCAGCCCACGCCGCCGCACTTGTGGCACTGCACGTCCATCTCGCAGGACGGCTCGGTGAAGGGGAAGTGGTGGGGGCGGAAGCGGGTCTTGGTGCCCTTGCCGTAGAGCTGCTCCACCACGGTGTTGAGGGTGCCCTTCAGATCGGCCATGGTGACGCCCTTGTCGATGACCATGCCCTCCACCTGGTGGAACATGGGGGAGTGGGTGGCGTCCACCTCGTCCTTGCGGTAGACCCGGCCGGGGGCGATGATGCGGATGGGCAGAGGCATGGAGTCCATGGCCCGCACCTGCATGGGGGAGGTCTGGCTGCGGAGCATCACCCGGCTGCCCTCGTCAAAATAGAAGGTGTCTGACCAGTCGCGGCTGGGGTGCCCCTCGCCGGCGTTGAGCCGGTCGAAGTTCAGCTCGGCCAGCTCCACCTCGGGGCCGTCCAGTACGGTGAAGCCCATGCCGATGAAGATGTCCTTGAGTTCGTCCAGGGCGATATACATGGGGTGCCGGTGGCCCATCGTCACGGGCTTGCCGGGGACGGTGACATCCAGCGCCTCGGCCTCCAGTCGGGCCTCCAGCGCCTTGGCCTCCAGCTCCCTGCCCTTGGCCTCCAGCTCGGCCTCCAGAGCGGCGCGCACCTCGTTGGCCAGCTGACCCATGGCGGGCCGCTCCTCGGCGGAGAGCTTGCCCATCTGCTTGAGTACGGCAGTGAGCTCGCCCTTCTTGCCCAGATACTTGACCCGCAGGGCGTCCAGTTCTGCGGAAGATCCGGCCTGCGCAAACGCGGCCAGAGCCTCCGAGCGGATGGTTGCTAACTGTTCTTTCATATGGAAAACTCCTTCTTGATGAATGGTAGTGGATACGATTAGGCTTCCGCATGGTAGGCGAAGGGCAGCAGATCCTTTGCCGGAACCTTTTGTGCAACCCCGTTCACGGGGAGGATTACTTCACACTCCGGCGCGTAGTCCGCCAGGAGCTGCCGGCAGTTGCCGCACGGGGGCAGCAGTTCCGAGCCGTCTTTGCCGCGGACGGCGGCGATTGCTTCCAAAACCCGCTCGCCATTGGTGATGGCGGAGCCGATGGCCACCTGCTCTGCGCATGCGCCGTGAATGGAGTACACATTCACGCCGGTATAAACTGCGCCGCTGCCGCACCGCACGGCCGCGCCTACGGTGTGATGGAAGTTTTCGCCGTCATAGTTCCGGCGAATCGCTGCACCGGCGGCCTCAATCAAGGCGCGGTCTCGCTCTTCCAACGACTTCATTGTCCAGCTCCTCTTTCCGGTTTGGGCAATAAAAAAGCCCTTCCTCCCAACTAATTGGGACGAAAGGCAAACCTTCCGCGGTACCACCCGCAATTCCCGCGCCGGCGGCGCAGGCACTTTGGCCCCGGTAACGTGGGGCAAAACCGTCCCTGTCTCCAGGGCCGCTCCAGGACGAACCGAACAGGCCAGCCCCACATCCGCTTTCAGCCGGTGACGGACGCTCTCTGCCGGGCCGGGGGCTGCTCTTTTTCCCTTCATCGCATGTGCCCTTATTTATATCACAAAATCGAGAAAAGCGCAAGAAGGAAATTGACGAGTCCTGCCGCACGGCATATAATGAGACCGACTTAGAGAGAAATGGGAGCGTGGAACACATGAGAATCGCAACGGCGGAGCAGATGCGAACATTGGACCGGAGGGCCATAGAGGAGCGGGGCGTCCCCTCGCTGGAGCTGATGGAGCGGGCGGCAAATGCGCTGGCGGAGGCCGCCATCGACACGGCGGCCAACGCGCCGGGGCGGGCGGTTTGTTTCTGCGGGCCGGGCAACAATGGCGGCGACGGCGTGGCCTGCGCCCGCCTGCTGCTGGAGGCGGGCTTCGAGGTGCGCTGCATCCTGGTGGGGCAGCGGGAGAAGCTGACCTGCGACACCAGGGCCATGGAGGCCCGGCTGGCGGCGGCCGGCGGGGTACTGGAGCCCTTTACCCCGGACGACCCGGACTTCGCGGCCTGGTGCCTGAAGGCGGACGTGATGGTGGACGCCATCTTCGGTATCGGCCTGAACACCGAGGTGCGGGGGGACGCCCTCACCGCCGTTCACATGATGAACACCTGTGACATCCCGGTGGTGTCCGCCGACATCCCCAGTGGGGTAGAGGCCGACACCGGCAGGGTGCTGGGGGAGGGGGTGCGCGCGGCGCGGACGGTCACCTTCACGCTTCCCAAGGCGGGCCATTATGTGGGCAAAGGCGGCCTGTGCACCGGCGTGCTGACTGTGGCGGACATCGGCATACCCCGGGACTTGGTGGACGGGGAGGACTATCCGGTACAGACGGTGGAGGGGGCGGATGTCCGTCTGCCCGTCCGGCCCCGGGACGCCCACAAGGGGGACTTTGGAAAGGTCTATCTCCTGGGCGGCAGCGTGGGCTATACCGGCGCGCCGGTGTTCGCGGCTCAGGCAGCGGTGCGCTCCGGCGCGGGCCTGGTGACGGTGGGAGTGCCGGCCCCGGTGTGGCCCATCGCGGCGGCCAAGCTGGATGAGGCCATGCCCCACCCCCTGCCTGCGGGCAAGGAGGGGCAGCTCTCCCTGGAGGCGGGGGAAGCCGCAATGACCCGGCTGGCCGGCTGTGGCGTCTGCCTGATCGGCCCCGGCCTGGGCCGCGGAAACGGCGTGGCCGCAGTGGTGCGCCACCTGCTCGGGGAAATCCACCTGCCCGTGGTGCTGGACGCCGACGGCATAAATGCGCTGGAGGGACATATAGATGTCTTGGACAGCCGCCGGGGACTGCACACGGTGCTCACTCCCCACGACGGGGAGTTTGTCCGGCTGGGGGGCGAGCTGTCGTCGGGCGACCGCCTTGGGGCGGCGCGCGCCTTTGCCGTGGAGCACGCCTGCTGCCTGGTGCTCAAGGGACACCGCACCATCACCGCCTTCCCCGATGGCTCGGCCTACATCAACACCAACGGCAATCCGGGCATGGCCAAGGGGGGGAGCGGCGACGTGCTGGCAGGGCTGATCCTCTCTCTGCTGGGCCAGGGCCTGCCCGCCCGGCAGGCGGTGCCCATGGCGGTATGGCTCCACGGAGAGGCGGGGGAGGTCTGTGCCCGCGCCATTGGAGAGTATGGAATGACCCCAACCGACGTGATTGCCGCCCTGCCGGCCGTCATTGAGGAACACGTGAGCTAGGAGGGAGCGCTGTGCGCCATCGGACCGGGATGTGCGTACTAATGATGATACTCGGCCTGTCCCTGTCCGCCTGCGGCGGAGCAGAGGGCGGAAACCGCGCTGAGCAACTGGCCCTGGACATACGGGGAGAGTATCTGGAGATGGGGGGCTGTACCGCCTCCCTGGAGCTGACGGCCGACTACGGCCAGCGGGTGTATACCTATGGAATCGGCCTGAACTATGCCAGGGAGGGGGAGACCACCCTGACCATCACTGCGCCGGAGAATATCGCCGGGGTCACCGCCCGTATTCTGGAGGGGGAGACCGCTCTGGAGTACGACGGCATGCGGGTGGAGACTGGGCCGCTGGATGACAGCGGCATGAGTCCGGTGGACGCGGTTCCGGTGCTGATGGACTATGTGCAGGAGGGCTTCATCGCCGAATGTGGTATGGAGGCCCAGGGGGAGAGCGAGGTGCTGCGTGTGGTCTGCCGGGAGCCGGAGTCCGCCGCGGGCGAGGGGCGGGAGTGCTCCCTTTGGTTTGACCCGTCCACCCACGCCCTTCTGCGGGGGGAGCTGTCTCAGGACGGCTTTACCGTGATCCAGTGTGTCTTTACGGAGTTTCAGTTCACAGTTGGAGAGAACACATAGCAAACGGCCAGGCGGGGCAGCGCCCCGCCTGGCCGTTTGCCTCATGATTCCTCGCTGTCGTGCTCCTGGGGGCCGCCGTGGATCTCGGTGATCTCGGCACCGCCCTCGCCGGGCGCGGCCTCCTCCGCCTGGGCAGCGGCCTCACGGGCCTGCCGCTCCAGCTCGTCCAGCTCCGCCAGCCGGCGGCGCAGGGCCTCGCGCTCCTGAGCGTCCATGGCGGAGATGCGCTGCTCCAACTGCTCCTCCCGGCGGCGCTGGGCGTCCTCCTGGAGCTTCTGCTGGAGCTCCTCGCCATACCGTTTGCCCTGCTCCACGTAGATTTCGCCCTTTTCCGCCAGTACCTTTCCGGCCTTGACCACCTGTTCGGCGGCCAGCGCGGCCAGTCCCACACCAGCGAAGGCCACATTTGTCAATGCTTTGCCAAAGTCTTCCCACATAATTCGGAATCCTCCTTATTTGAATTGGAAGGCGGGCCGGTCCCGGCCCTGGTTTCTGCCCTTAGTATAGACCAAAATTCCCTGTTTGTCTTTTGATTTCTATGAACAGTACATTAAAAATGGATGAAAACGCCGGGCGGACGGGGCTTGTGCCGCGGCCCGGCCCGTAGTATAATGGAATGAATGATCCCATATCAGTGAGGCGAAAGCATGAAGCAACAGGAGAGACGAACCTGGGCGGAGATCTCCCTGCCCAATTTGGAGCACAACTACCGCGCACTCCGGGCGCTGCTGCCCGAGGGGTGCCGATTTCTGGGCGTGGTGAAGGCCGACGCCTACGGCCACGGGGCGGTCCCCGTGGCCCGGAAGCTGGAGGAGCTGGGGGCGGAGTACCTGGCGGTGGCCTGCCTGGCGGAGGCCAGGGAGCTGCGGGAGGCCGGGGTGCTCACCCCGATCCTGCTCTTGGGCTACACGCCAACCGACTGCGCGGAGGAGCTGCTGCGCTATGGGTTGACCCAGACGGTCTACGATCTGGAGAGTGCCAGGGCCTTTTCCGCCGCCGCCCAGGCGGCAGGGAGGCGGCTGCGCATCCACGTGAAGGCGGACACCGGTATGTCCCGTCTGGGCTGGCTGTGTGATGAGGGACACCGGACGGAGGCGGCCGACGCCATTGCCGCGGTGTGCGCCCTGCCCGGCCTGGAGGCGGAGGGCATCTATACCCACTTCGCCAATGCCGACGGGGACGAGGCGTACACCATGGGCCAGTTCACCCGCTTTCTGGAGCTGCTGTCCGAGCTGGAGGGGCGGGGAATCACGTTCCCAATCCGCCATTGCGCCGCCAGCGCCGCTGTGTTAAAGTATCCCTGTACTCATCTGGATATGGTGCGCCCCGGGGTGGCCCTGTACGGCCACTATCCCGACCCCTCCTGCGAGGGGCTGGACGGCGTTGGCCTGCGGCCGGTAATGGCGCTTAAGACCCGGGTAGCCTCGGTCAAGGCCGTCCCCGCCGGGACGCCGGTAAGCTATGGCTGTACCCATGTGCTGGAGCGGGACGCCGAGCTGGCCGCCCTGACCGTCGGCTATGCCGACGGCCTGCCCCGGCTGTGCTCCGACCGGCTGGAGGTGCTCATCCGCGGACAGCGGGCGCCTATTGTGGGCCGTGTCTGCATGGACATGTGCATGGCGGATGCCACCGGGCTGGGGGCTGCCCCCGGCGACGAGGTGGAGCTCTTCGGCGAACACCTGCCGGTGGAGGACGCCGCCGCTCTGGCGGGCACCATCCAATACGAATTGCTCTGCGCCGTGTCTCCCCGGGTGCCCCGGGAGTACTTGAATTGAGCGTCCGCTCACACGGCGACCCCGCCGGGCATACAATGGTTCGGGGAGGGATGCCGGCGCAGCGGCGGAGAGAGACGGGGACTTCCTGTTTTTTGAAACCCTGTGTATAAATTCCGCCGCCCCGTGGGAGAATCATAGTGACCGCGTTACATAAGCCCTGTGTTTGGTGACGCTGGTGACTATATTCCGGCGGAGTGTGAGCTTTTGTGGACAACAGCGTAAAACGAGGAGACATCTTTTATGCCGATCTGAGCCCGGTGGTGGGCAGTGAGCAGGGGGGCGTGCGTCCGGTGCTGATCGTACAGAACGACACCGGCAACCGCCACAGTCCCACCGTGATCGCCGCCGCCATCACCTCTCAGACCGGAAAGGCCCGTCTGCCCACCCACATTGAGCTCTCAGCCAACACCTACGGACTGCCCAAGGAGTCGGTGGTGCTGCTGGAACAGATCCGGACGCTGGACAAAAGGCGGCTGAGAGAGCATATGGGCCGGCTGGACGAAGCGCAGATGCAGCGGGTGGACAACGCCATCGCGGTCAGCTTCGGCCTGCACACGGACACCATGGTTTAAAAATGGAAGCACGGGACCGCCCCGGCGGGCGGCCCCGCTTCCCAAACGGAGGACGTACATATGAAGAAAACACATTGGCCCACCCGTCTGGCAGCCGGGTGCCTGGTGACCCTGACCCTGGTGGGCGTTGCCTTTGCCGCAGGCCAGCAGGGGAGCCAGAGCGACCCGCTGGTGACGTTGAGCTATCTGACTCAGAAAGCCACCCCATCCATTCTGTCCCAGGTGGACAGCAAGCTCACGGCCCGGGAGACGGAGCTGAAGAAGCAGCTCTCCGCCGTGGTCGAAGGCTATGTCAAGGAGGTGGAGGACAAGCTAGCATCCTCAGGCGGGGGAAGCTCCGTCCAGCCCTCCGGCGGCGCATCCTATCAGGTAGTCAACCTTTCCGCTGGGCAGATCATCACCGGCGACGCGGCGTGTGAATTCCTCCTGCGCAGCGGCACGGCTACCTGCGTTTCGGACACCTCCCCCGGCCTGGTGGACATGACCGCCGGAACGACGCTGGCCGGCGGCGGGGCCCTGACGGCCAACCATCTGTATCTGGCCACCATTGAGGGCCGGGGCGTCAAGGCTTCCACCGCCGTGACCCTCCTGGTCCGGGGGACCTACCGCATTCAATAAACAGAAGAGTGGGCGGCACAGATTGTGCCGCCCGCTGAAATGGTCAATAGCTCCTCCTGCTTGAAGGCTTCGGAGGGAGGGATAGTGTGAAAGAGAACCGTCAGAGTTCCCTTTCGCGTGGGATCAAACGACTTTTTGAACCTTTTTAGAAGGTTCAAAAAGTCCGGCAGCCAGTCGAAAAGACTTTTTGACTGGCTGCTCGGGCGGCACGGAATTGTGCCGCCCGTTCTTTTGTTATTATGCCTCCCCAATGGCCCGGAGGGCGGTAATGAGCGGCGGTTCCTCCGCCGGGGAGACCAGATCGGGGGTGGTTCCCATTTCCTCATTGCTGCTGCCGTCGGGGTTTAGCCCAAATGGGACGGTATATTGAATCAGGATACCGCTGTTCGGGAGCTGAAGGTAGACCGGATCCATAGCGCCAATCCCGTCGCCGCCGGTTGTGCGGCCTACCAGGGTGGCAAAGCCGGTCTGTTGGCAGAACAGGACGAAGGATTCGGAGGCGGAGTAGACCGATTCATCTACCAGCACCCAGATGCGTCCGCGGAAGGGACTCGGCTTTGCCGCCGGTTCCACGGTATGGGAGACGGTAAGCACATCGGTGGCCAGGGCACGGTCCGCGGCATCCAGCCCGAGCAGCTCCGGCAGAGTGGAGAGGGGGCGGAAGGCGGAGGGGGAGAAGACCTCGTCCAGATAAGGGTTGTTGTTGGCGCTCCGCCGCACCAGGGCCAAGTGCCGGCTGGACAGGGGGTGGTCAATGTGGGGGGCCACCAGAAGCTGCTCCCAGTAGAGCTCACTGCCGCCGCTGTTGTCGGTCAGATCCAGAATCAGGTCGGTACAACCGGCGCACTGGAGGTAGAACGCCTCCAGCGCCGCGGCATCGGAAGTATAGTCGGCGGGGAAGCGGTCGATTTTAAGGTATCCAGTCGTCCCGCCCGGAAGGAGAAGCGTGGTCAGGTTGGGTGTATCACCGTCGGAGCCGGGGATGGAGGACTCCGCGCCCGTCCCATTGGCAGCCTGCTCCAGGGCCAGGAGCTTCCGGTACCTGGTCTGAGTGTCCGTGCTGTCCAGCGCTTCCGCCCAGTGCGTTTTTCCCTCCCGGCGGTACTGGCCGGCGGCAGGGAGGTAATCGGAGAAATAGGCATCCGGCTCGATTATGCTTAGATGTCCGTTGGTGCCCAGAAGGTAGAGGGCGCTGTAAATGGCGCTGTAAAAGTCCGCGTCGCTGTCGCTTTCCGCCACCATCTCCCGGTAGATGGTGTAGATGCGCTCCACCTCAACGCCCTCGCGCTCCAGAATACCCCAGCAGGGATAGCTGTCCCGCAGGGTAGACCAGAGGTACTCGTAATCCTCCATCCGCTGTTCAGCGGTCAGGCCCAGCAGGTGGGCCGCAGGGTCAGGGGAGGCGGAGGGCCGGGAGGCCGGCACGGACCGGCAGCCGGAGAGCCCGGCGCAGAACAGCAGGGCGGCGCAGCCGGACAAGATGCGTGTGTTCCGGTGGGACAAGGGGAAAACTTCCTTTCTAAAGGAGAATATGGGCCAGCAGGCCGAGCAGCAGAAGGTGGGCGGGGTAAAAGAGGTAGAACAGCCACTTGCCCCAGGGCCGGTCAGTACCGCGGGTACCGTCGTAATACCGGAGGAGGAGCAGGGGGAGGAACATGCCCAGGTTTTCCACCCCCAGCAGGTAGTCCGCCGGACTGGACAGGCCTCCCAGATAGAGCAGGTCATAGGCCGGACCGGTGAGCAGGCTGACGGTATTGACGGCAAACAGGACGACCAGTGTGTAGCCGAAGGCCTGATTGCGGAAGTCGCCGTAATAGAAGTCCAGCACGACGATGATGCTGAAGCCCCAGATGCCCCAGTCGCCGGGGATGCTCAGGCAGGCCAGCAGGAGGAGCAGGACAGCCCGGAGGGGTGCGGGCCAGGGGCGGCGGCGCACCCAGACGGCCAGTACCCCCAGGAAGATGGTGTAGATAACATTCAGCCGCAGGGGGTCCATCTGCTCCGGCTGACCCATGGCGCAGAAATAGAGGAAGGGGAAGTAACTGACGCCGGCAAAGACCGCCAGCCTGGCCAGATAGCGCCGGATGCTCCTGGTGTGGTGAAAGCCCTCGACAGCCATATAGAACATGATGGGGCCGGTGAGCTTGCCGACGGCGTCCATGACGGTCCACAGGGGCGTCCCATAGGGGACAAAGGTGAAGGCGACGTGGTCGACCACCATAGCGGCAATGGCGATGAGCTTGAGGGAGAGGGCGGACAGCCTCACGGTGTCTCGCCCCCCTCCGGGCCATAGGCGAAGTAGTCGTTGAGCCGGGTGCCCTCCAGCGCCATCCACTGGGTGGACAGGGACTGGTCCAGCCGTTTCAGCTCCCGCTTCAGGGCACGGGTCATGGCCTCCTCCTTCGACAGCTCGTCCTCCGTCTTGCCGTCCAGAAAGGCCTGCACTGCGTCCCGGTAGCTGGTCAGAATCCGGTCCCGCTCCCCCACGGTGAGCCTGCTCTCGTCCGGCATTTGGTAACGGATAGTGTAGGAGGCGGAGGCCTCATAGACCACGTAGGAGTCGCCGAATACGTCCTCGGACCGGGTATAGGCGGCAGCATCTGCATAGGCCGGGGTAATCTGTGTGCAGTAGCCGCCGTAGTGCCGGGCGGAGCAGGCCCCCATGGCGGCGGCCAGGGTACCGAGGACAAATTCGGCCTCGGGTCCGTCCTCCTCATAGGAGCAGAGCAGGCGGCGAATGCGTTCCTCCCGGGCGTGGAAGGCGGCCTCATTGGTCCAATCCGCCAGAGCGCGGTCGAACGCTGCGACGGACTGGGCCTCATATCCCTCGGTGCGCAGGGCCAGGGCCTCGTCCAGATCCGCCTGGGTATAGGGTTCGGGGGAGAGGGGCCAGGGTGTGTAATTCAGCGCGGCGGCGGGAGTCAGGGAGCGAACCAGCCAGAAGGTGAGCAGGCCGGCGCCGGCCAGCAGGGATACCACGGCGCAGAGGGTAATGACCAGCCGGTTCCTCATGCCATGCCCTCCACGACCAGATCGTGGGTGACAAGCGTACCCGAGCCGTCATAGGCCGCCTCGGACCAGCAGCCCTCCACGGCGCCGCCGGTATACGCGATCTGCCCCGTAGCGGCGGCCGCGCCCAGCCGGTCCAGCTCGGCCTGCAGGGTCTGCTTGAGCTTGCCCTCGTCGCGCAGCGATTCTGTGGAGAGGCCGTCCAGGCAGTCCTGCATACCCTTGAGAATGGACTGGAGGAAGGCGTCGCGTTCGGCAACGGTCAGCCCATCCTGGTCCAGAATCCGGTAGGTGAAGGAGTAGCCTGCCTCGGTCCAACCCACCTCCACCGTGTCGCCGTATACGTTGGCGGTCTCGGTGCGGGTGAGCTGGCCGGAGAAGGAGGGGTCCTCTGCCCGGCCCGAATACACCTCATTCAGCCGGGCGTTGTACTCGTTGAGGGAGGGCTGGGCGGTGTTGACCAGGAAGGGGGCCAGAGGGTCGGTTTCGGGGAGGTCCATCAGCACCCGCCCAAAGGCCTCGGACAGCGCCTCGCTCTCGTTCAGCGCAGCGTAGAGCGTGCGGTTGAATTCGGCGATGGACAGGGACTCGTATCCCTCAGTTTTCAGCGCGGCAACCTGTTCATACTGCTCCTTCGTGTAATAGTGGCCGGTCTGCGGGTCGGGTTTGAGCTCCCCGGAGGAGTCCCAGACGCCCTCCTGGTAGGCCGTCACCACTCCATTGTCCCGGATGGTCAGGCCGGAGGCGGAGGCGATCGGCCTTTCCCGGGGGGCGTTGGTGGCGAGCACGGCGGTGAGGGCCACCACCAGCACCAGGGCTACGGCCAGCGCCGCGGCGGAGGTTTTGCGGGAGCGCATGATGGCGCCGATGCGCTCCTCCAGGGCGTTTTTGTTGAAAGCGGAGCACAGGGGGAGGAAGCGGGACCGCCTGGCCTCCAGCTCCAGCAGGGTGCGGGCATAGGGGGCGCGGGCCTCCGCGCCGTAGAGGCGCACCACGGCCGCGTCGCAGGAGAGCTCCAGATCCCGGTTGGCTAGGACCAGCATCACCCACACCAGGGGATTGAACCAGTGCAGACAGGCGGCGGCCGCCAGCAGGAGCTTGGAGAGGGCGTCAAACCGGCGTATGTGGGCCATCTCGTGGGTGAGCACGAAGGCCAGCCGGGACACGTCGCTCCGGTCCAGCGTTTTGGGCAGGAGGATGACGGGGCGGAGCAGACCGTAAGTGAGGGGGCTGTCCACCCGGTCGGAGCAGCGCACCCGTACCCTCCGGCGGATGGGATGGCCGTCCAGCCAGGCGGTGACAAAGGGGTCCTCCACCGGCAGAGAGGCATTCCACTCCCTGCGGCCCCGCAGGTGGGGGAGCAGGAAGCACAGGGCACAGGCCAGAGCGCCCGCGGCCCAGAGCAGGGCCATCCAGGGGATGACCGCCTCCTGCGCTGCGGCCCCCGCCGCATCTGTGCCTCCGGCGGTGACGATGCCCGCCCGGCGGAAGCCCTTGCCCAGATGTCCGGCGGCGGAGTAGAGGCTAGTGGGGGAGGGAATGGAGAAGGGGAGAAGCAGGCGGGCCAGGGCCACGGCCCAGAGCAGAAGAAAGGCCTGCCGGGGCAGCCGGTTCATGGCCAGCGCCCGTACCACAACCACGGCGAGGATGAACACGCCGCCGGTGAGACTCAGTTCCAGCAGAGACAGCATGACAATCACTCCAATTCTTCAATGCGCCGCTTGAGGCGGGCCAGTTCCTCCGGGGAGAGCCTGCGGCTGCCCAGCAGATTGGCCACCAGCAGGTCGGCGGAGCCGCCGTACATCCGGTCGATCAGGGCGTCCGTCTCCTGTTCCCGCACCTCCTCCCGGCTGACCAGGGGGTGGCAGACAAAGCCGGGCTCACTGCGGGAGACCGCCTTTTTGTCAATGCACTTTTTGATCACGGTATAGGTGGTAGTTTTGCTCCAGCCCACCAGCTCCTTCAGGCGGTCGGCTAGCTCCTTGGCGCTGAGATCGCCGTGGTCCCAGAGGACCTCCATGACCTTGCGCTCCGAGTCAAACAGCTTGAGTTCCATCGGTAAGCTCCTTTCTATATCGTTCTATTGCAATAGAATACAGTTGGATTCTACCGCAATAGAATAGTGTTGTCAAGAGCCGGGAACAAAAAACAGACGAACCGCAGTTTGCGGTTCGTCTGTCGTTCAGGCGGGAACTAGTTCGACGCGCTTATCGGCCAGTCCCTCCAGGAAGGCTTGGTCATGCTCCACGAGAAGCATGGCGGGACGGCAGGCCCGCAGGAGCTCCTCAAGCTGCATCCGGGAGAAGACATCAATATAGTTCAGCGGCTCGTCCCACACATACAGGTGGGCGCTTTGGCACAGGCTGCGGGCAAGAAGCACCTTCTTTTTTTGCCCGGCGCTGTAATCGGACAGATCCTTTTCAAACTGTACCCGCGCGAAGTCCAGCTTGCGGAGAATGGTCTTGAACTGTGTCTCGTCCAGTTCAGAGCGCCGCGCGAATTGGCTCAGGCTGCCCCGCAGGAAGGAGGCGTCCTGGGGTACGTAGGAGACGACCAGACCCGAGGCAAGGGAGAAAAGTCCCGTGTGGGGGATCTCCTCACCCAGCGCCAGCCGGAGCAGGCTGGACTTTCCAGAGCCGTTCCGCCCCACCAGAGCCACCCGTTCCCCCCGCTCCACAGTGAAGGAGACAGGACGGCACACGGGCCCCGCCCCGTAGTCGGGCGCCAACTCCCTGGCCTCCAGCAGACAGCGCTTGGGGTACTCCAGGGGGCGGAGCTTCAGCGCCTCGGCCAGTTCGATGTTCTTCAGAAGCCCGGCCTTGGCCTCCGCCGCCTCCGTCCGGCGGGCCTCCACGGCCTTGGAGCGCCTCATCATCTTTTGCGCCTTGTGGCCGAGATAGCCGCGGTCGGGGCGAAGTCCGGAGTTGCGGCAGCCCTTTTTGGCGGCCTCCACCCGGTCGGACCAGGAAGCAGTGCGGCGTGCGGCATCCTCCAGCCGTCCGATCTCCCGCTTCAGCCGGGCATTCTCTGCCCGCTCCCAGTCGTCCCGGGCCTGCTTGTCCCGCCACCAGGCCGAGAAGCTGCCCTGCCGCACCTCAATGTCCCGCTTGTTGATGACCATGATGTGGTCCACACAGCCGTCCAGAAATGCCCGGTCATGGGAGACCAGCAGGAAGCCGCTTTTGCGGGAGAGATAGCGGCTCACCACCCGGCGGCCCTCCAGATCCAGATGGTTGGTGGGCTCGTCCAGCAGAAGGAAGGCCCCCTCACGGAGAAAGAGGGCGGCCAGGAGCACCTTGACCTGCTCGCCGCCGGAGAGGGAGGAGTAGGGGCGGAACAGGACCCCGGCATCCACCTCCAGCGTGTCAAGCTCCTTGTATATACGCCAGAGTTCCAGTCCGGGCTCCTGCTCCTCCAGAATGGTCAGGGTGTCCCGCTCCGGCGCGGACACCGGGGAGGGGAAGCAATCAAGGGGTACCGGCACGGAAATCGCGCCGTCGTATTCGTATTGCCTCTGGAGCAGCCGCAGCAGGGTGGTCTTGCCCCGGCCGTTGCGCCCCACCAGACCCAGCCGCCAGCGGGTATCCAGTTGCAGGCTCAGGTGCTCAAGGACGTTGTCGTAGCTGCCGGGATAAGCAAAGGTCAGATCCCGGATGTCGATCAGAGCCATGATAGATCACCTCAAATACAAAATATGGGCGCAGAAGGATTCGCCTTCCGCGCCCATGTCCCGAAAAATGGGTACCATAAGGGGAAGTGCACAGCATAACCCTTCTGCCGGAGCACAACAAAGAGACGGCCCGCGGGCCGCCGGTCGGACTCCAAACAAAGAAAGGGTTATTTGCGCATCTTCCCAGCTCCAATCGTTTTCAAGTCGCACACAGTATAGCAGGCGTCCGCGCTCCTGTCAACCGTTTTACAGCGCATTTCACCCCCTGCTCCGCATAGAATAGAAGGAAAGGGCGGAGAAGGGGGGCGCTTGTGTGGAGCGGTTTTCACTGGCCGGCGGACAGGGCTGGCTGACCGTCGAGGAGAGCGGCGGCCGGGCGCGGTGCGCGGCCGAGCTGCCCGAGGACGGAAAGGGGCTCTATAAAGGTTACCTCTGCGGGACGGGAGGCCGGGCCCTGCTGGGCACCTTCCTGCCGGAGGACGGCCGGCTGAAGCTGAGGCGCACCCTCTCTCTGGACGAGCTGCGGCGGCAGGGGGCCTGGCCGCCAACAGGCGCCCGGGCGGAGCTGGCCTTTTCCGCGGGCTCGCCCGGTGGTCCGCATCCCCCGGAGGGCTGGCACTGGGAGGAGGCGCCGGCCCGGCGAATGGGGGAACCCCTGCTGGCCCGGGCGGCTGGCGGGGGGCGGGCGCTGTACCGGCCGGAACCGGAGGGGTTTTCCCTGGCGTTTCCCTATGCGGAGACGCGGGCGTTTCCGCTGACGCCTCTGTTTTGCTTTGCCCGCGTGGAACGGATGAATGGGGAATTTTATGCGGTGTTTCCCTTTTGGCCCGGCGGCTGTCCCCGGTTGCCGCATAAGCCGGCGCAGGCGGGGCAAACTATTGGGGCAAACCAAACAAAGGAGGAGACGCGCCATGGCGAACCTAACCACCAAGGAGTTGACCGCCCTGTCCGACCAGCTCAATTTTGAAAAGACCCTCTATTGCAAGTATCAGGAGGCAGCTCAGGAGTGCACCGAGGAAGATCTGAAGCCCTGCTTTCAGCAGTATGCCGACCAGCACCGGCAGAACTATGATTGTCTGCTCGGCTACCTGAAATAAAAAGGAGGGAATGACCATGAACGACCAGGAGCGGATCACCGACCTGATTCTGACCGAAAAGAAGATGAGCGCCAACTATGACACCTTCGCCTCGGAGTGTGTCAACGTGCAGCTTCGAGACGAATTTCTCAAGCTGCTCAACCAGGGCCACCAGACCCAGACCAAGCTCTTCCAGACCGCGCAGCAGAAGGGCTGGTATCAGGTGGAGCAGGCCCCGGCCAGCCAGATCGGCACTGCCTATACCCGTTTCAGCAACCAGCGCCCCCAGTAAAGCCAATCCACGGAGCCAGGCCGTTTACCGGCCTGGCTCTTTTTAAAGTTGAAACTGGTTGAAAAATGTGGTAAACTGGCGCTACTTGACCAAAGGAGGAGTAGCATTGCAGAGCAAGAAAAAGACCATCCTGGCGGTGGCCGCCCTGGTGGTGATCGCTGCCGTCCTGCTGCTGGTATGGCGAGCCGTCACGCCCAAGGGGGAGGCAGGGGAAAAGACCATCACCGTTCAGGTTTTGCATAAGGGCGGGGAGGAACGGGTGTTCACCCTGGAGACCGGGGAGGCCTATCTGGGCGCGGTCCTGACGGCTGAGGGCGTGGTGGAGGACAACCAGGGCCCCTACGGCCTCTATATGCTGACCGTGGACGGCGAGACCGTGGACGAGGGGGCACAGGAGTGGTGGAAGCTGACCAAGGGCGGAGAAATGGTTAACAGCAGCGCTGACAGCACCCCCATTGCCGACGGAGACCACTTTGAATTGACCTTTACTGTGGGCTATGACGGCCTCGGGTAAGCACAGGCCCATGGGGGCGCGGGAGCTGGTGCTCCTGGCCCTGTTGGGCGCGCTGCTGCTGGTGACCAAGCTGGCCCTGGCCTGGCTGCCCAATATCGAGCCGGTTTCTCTGCTTGTCCTAGTCTATACTGCGGTACTGGGCTGGAAAGCCCTGGCCCCCGTCTATGTCTATGTGATGATGGAGATCCTCATCTGGGGGCTTGGCTTTTGGAACCTCTGCTATACCTATGTGTGGCTGGTGCTGGTGGTGTTGGCAATGCTGTTCCGGAAGATGGAGTCTCCCCTTGGCTGGGCAGTGCTCTCCGGGGCCTTCGGGCTCAGCTTCGGGGCGCTGTGCGCCCTAGTGTACTGGGTCACCGGAGGATGGGCCTTCGCCTTGTCCTGGTGGGTAAGCGGCATCCCCTTCGATCTGCTCCACTGCGCCGGAAACTTCGCCATGGCGCTGGTGCTGTTCCGGCCTTGCAGACAGGTGCTGACCCGTCTGATGCGCACGTAAACGAGGAGCGCCGTCCAATAGGGCGGCGCTCCTTGTTTATTGCCTGCACCCCTCATACCGCTCTTGGGCGAAGGGCCAGTTGACCCGCTCAAACCAGCGGTCCACATATTCGGCCCGGCGGTTCTGGTAGTCCAGATAGTAGGCATGCTCCCACACGTCCAGACAGAGCACCGGCCACAGTCCCATGGACAGGGGGCAGTCCTGGTTGGGCAGCTTCATAACGGACAGCTTTCCCGAGGTCTCGCTCACCAGCCAGGCGTAGCCGGAGCCGAACTGGCCCAGAGCGGCGGCCTTCATCTGTTCCTTCCAACCCTCAAAGGAGCCGAAGTCCCGCTCCATGGACATGGCCAGCCCGCCGGAGGGGCGGGAGCTGTGACAGGCGCACATGCCGTCGAAGTAGAGCAGATGGTTGTATACCCCGCCGCCATTGTTGCGGATAGCGGTGCGTTTGGGGTCGGGCAGCCGGTCCAGATTTTTGAGCAGCTCATCCAGCGGCTTGGACTGACACTCGGGACAGTCGGCCAGGGCGGTGTTCAGGTTGTCCACATAGGTCTGAAAGTGCTTGTCATGGTGAAAGTGGAGCGTGTCGCCGCTGATGTTGGGAGAGAGAGCCTCGTAGGCATAGGGCAGCGGGGGAAGTTGGTAGGGATAGTGCATATCCATGGCTGGTCGTCCTTTCATTGTTGTTTTCTGTGGGGATTTGCGTTATACTATCCTATTATTCGAGAGATAAATGAGGAACATACCTATGACCGATTATTTCCATCTGAATGCCGCGCCCGACACCGTACGGGCCATCAGCAGCCTGGGGCTGGCCCACCTGGGGGACGGCGTGTTTGAGCTGATGGTGCGCTCCTGGCTGTGCCTCCACGGCAAGGCCACCTCCAAGGGCCTCCACCGGGCCACCGTCCGCTATGTGGCCGCCCCGGCCCAGGCCCGGGCGGTGGAGCGGATTCTCCCCCTGCTCACCGGGGACGAGGGGGACGTGTTCCGCCGGGGCCGCAATACCAGCCCCCACAGCGTGCCCCAGAACGCCAGCCGGGCGGATTACCAGGCCGCCACCGGGCTGGAGGCCCTGTTCGGCTGGCTGTGGCTTCAGGGCCGCACAGAGCGGCTCAACCAACTGTTTGCTGTGATCATGGAGGAAGAGGAATGCCGTTAGACGCACTGTGCCTCACGGCGGTGGCCGCGGAGCTCCGTGCCGCCGTGGCCGGAGGCAAGATTGACAAGCTCTACCAGCCCACCCGGGACGAGGTGGTGCTTTATGTACGGGGGCAGGGGGAGAACGTGCGCCTGCTCCTCTCCGCCAACTCCGGCCATCCCCGGGCCAACCTGACCACCCTCAACCGGGAGAACCCGGAGCAGCCCCCCATGTTCTGCATGCTCCTGCGCAAACACCTCCAGGGGGCGCGGATTCTGGAGCTGAACCAGCCGCCTCTGGAGCGGATTCTGGAATTCCGGCTGGAGACCCTGGACGAGCTGGGCGACCGGGTGGAGCGCCGCCTGGTGCTGGAGGCCATGGGCCGCAGCGCCAACCTCCTGCTGCTGGACGGGGAGGGGCGCATCATCGACTGCATCCGCCGGGTGGACGGTGATCTTGGCCGGGGTCAGCGGCAGCTTCTGCCCGGCCTGTTTTACCGCCAACCGCCGGAACCTGACAAGTTGAATCCCTTTACGATAGAGCCGGAGGAGCTGCGCCTGGTGCTGGAGAACCCCCTGGGTAAGGAGTGGGACAAGCTGCTGCTGGACAGCTTCACCGGCCTGTCGCCTCTGGTGGCGCGGGAGCTGGCCTTCCGCGCCGGCGGCGACCGGGAGCGGCTGGCGGCGGAGCTGGAGAAACTCAAAAACAATGTAAACGAAAATGGCCTTACACCTTACCTGCTGGTGCGGGAGGGCAAGCCGGTGGATTTCACCGTTCTGCCCATCCTCCAGTATGGCCCGGAGATGGAAAGCCGGCCCCAGGCTTCCTTCTCCCAAATGCTGGACGAGTTTTACGAGCGCCGGGAGGCGGCCGACCGGGTGCGCCAGCGGGGGCAGGACCTGGTCAAGGCGGTGACCAGCGCCCGGGACCGCACGGCCCGCAAGCTGGCCAACCAGACCCGGGAGCTGGAGGCTACCAGGGATCGGGAGCGCCTGCGGGAGCTGGGGGATATCCTCACCTCCAACCTCCACGCCATGGAGCGGGGGATGGAAGTATTGCGGGTGGTGGACTTCTACGACCCGGAGGGCCGGGAGGTGGAGATCCGGCTGGACCCCCTTCTGGCGCCCCAGCAGAACGCGGCGAAGTACTATAAGGACTACAACAAGGCCAAGACGGCGGAGCAGATGCTCACCATCCAACTGGAAAAGGGCGCGCGGGAGCTGGAGTATCTGAACAGCGTCCTGGAAAACCTCTCCCTGGCGGAGGGGGAGCGGGATCTCCAGGAGATCCGCCAGGAGCTGGTGGAGACCGGCTACCTCCGCCGGGGCAAGACGGCGGCGAAGCGGCAGAAAAGGGTGAGCGGAAAGCCCATGGAGTTCCGCTCCTCTGCCGGACTGCGCATCTCGGTGGGCAAAAACAACAGCCAGAACGATCAGCTCACCACCAAGCTGGCCTACAAGAGCGATATCTGGCTCCACACCCAGAAGATCCACGGCTCCCACGTGATCCTCTGGCTGGAGGGGGGCGAGGCCGACGCCCAAAGCCTTACCGAGGCGGCCATTCTGGCGGCCACCTTCTCCCAGGCGGGAGAGGGAAGCCGGGTGCCGGTGGACTATACGCCGGTAAAGTACGTCAAGAAGCCGGCCGGCGCCCGGCCGGGCATGGTGGTCTATACGACCTACCAGACCGCCGTAGTGGACCCGGACCCGGAGCTGGCCAAACAACTGAGGGTGAAATAGAATGGATATCTGCAACATTCTGGTGGTCGAGGATGACCCCGATATCAACAAGCTGCTCTGCCGCATCCTGGAGGGGGCGGGCTATGCCTGCCGCCCGGCCTTTTCGGGCAGCGAGGCCGCCCTGTGGGCCGGACAATATGAGTACGATCTGGTGCTGCTGGATCTGATGCTCCCCGGTCTGACGGGGGAGGAATTCATCGCCCAGATGCGCCAAAAGAAGACCATGCCCATCATCGTCCTCTCCGCCAAGGCGGGCCTGGAGGACCGGGTCAACGTGCTCCGGCTGGGGGCGGACGACTTCATCCCCAAGCCCTTCGACAACGCGGAGGTGCTGGCCCGGGTGGAAGCCCAGCTCAGGCGCTACAAGCAGTTCTCCGGCGGGGGCGGGAGCGCCGTGCTCACCCATGGAGACCTGACCCTGGACCGGGAGAGCGTCACCGTCACAGCCGCGGGTAAGCCCGTCACCGTCACCGCACGGGAATTTGATATTCTGACCCTGCTGATGGAGCACCCCAAGAAGGTGTTTACCCGGGAGCAGCTCTACGAGCAGGTGTGGGGCGGGGAGTACATGGGGGACGACAATACGGTGAACGTTCACATCTCTAACCTGCGCGCCAAGCTGGCCAAGGCCAGCCCCGCCGAGTATATCAAGACGGTGTGGGGCATCGGCTTTAAAATGAACGATCTGTGATGCGGCCCCACGGCCGCTCCGGTTAAGAAATTCTTCACCTTTGCTTAAAGGCAGATTATGGCCTTTCCATTATACTGGCGTCAAGATCAATGAGAAAGGCGGATGCCAAATGGCAAATGAGATATTGGTGACCCGCGGGCTGACCAAGCGCTATGGCAATCATCTGGCGGTGGACCATGTGGAGCTGTCCATCCAGAAGGGGCAGATTTATGGGCTGGTGGGCCGCAACGGCGCGGGCAAGACCACGATCATTCGGATGGTGACGGCCCAGACGGTACCGACGGAGGGGGAGGTTTCCCTGTTTGGCGCCTCGGGGGAACGGGAGCTGTCCAAAATGCGGGCCCGCACCGGGGCCATGCTGGAGACACCCAGCTTCTATCCCTACCTGACCGCCCGGCAGAACCTGGAGTACTACCGCATCCAGCGGGGCATTCCAGGCCGGCGGGTGGTGGACGAGGTGCTGGAGGAGGTGGATCTGGCGGGCACGGGGAAGAAGACCTTCAAGAACTTCTCCCTGGGCATGAAGCAGCGGCTGGGGCTGGCCCTGGCGCTGATGAACCGGCCGGACCTCCTGCTGCTGGACGAGCCGATCAACGGCCTGGACCCGGAGGGCATCGTGGAGTTCCGCAATCTGCTGCTCAGGCTCAACCAGGAGCGGCAGACCACCATTCTGATCTCCAGCCACATTCTGTCGGAGCTGGCCAATCTGGCCACCTGCTACGGCTTTCTGGACAACGGCATGATGCTGGAGCAGATTTCCGCCCGGGCGCTGGAGGAAAAGTGCCGCGCCTGTATTGAGGCCAGGGTGGATGACGCCTCCCGTGCGGCCCTGGTGCTGGAACAGAGCCTGGGCATCCGCGACTATGAGGTGCTGCCAGGCCACCTGCTGCGCATCTACAGCAGTCTGGACGCGCCCCACCGGGTCGCCCAGGCCCTGGTGGAAGGGGGCGTGGCGCTCCAAAGCATCGAGAGCCGGGGTGCCAATCTAGAGGACTACTTCCTGTCCATGATCGGGGGTGTCCGCCATGCGTAACTATCTGGCCGCCGAGTGCTACAAGACCTTCCGCAGAAAATATTTCTATATCATCCTGGCCGTCTGCCTGGGCCTGGAGGCGGTGCTGCTGTGGGGTTACTGGACGACCTGGAAGTGGGGCAATTCCAACGTGGACTTCTATTCCACGGCCATCATGGTGCCTTTCATGCTGAGCATTGGCCTGTACGCCACGATTGTGACCGGAGATATCGTATTCTCCGAGCAATATAAAAACAATACATTAAAAAATGAGGTGTCCTACGGCCTGTCCCGCGGGCGTATCTACCTGGGCAAGCTGCTCGTGTCTACGGGCATCGCGGTGCTTGCCGCAGTGGTCATGATGGGCTTCTATCTGGGGCTGTGTTGGGTGCTGTTCCCCCATACGGAGCTGGACGGCATGGCCTGGCAGCTCATCGGCTACTGCCTGGCGGGGGCGTTTCCCCTGTGGCTGGCCGCCCAGGCCATGGTGAATACCTGCTATTTCCTGGTGCGGGGCACGAATATAGCCGCGTTCACGGCCGCAGGACTGCTGGCGGTATTGCCCGCCATTCTACAGGCGTTTGGAATCCTGTTCCACCCGGCATTTGAGGTGCTGCGGCAGTTTATGCCTGGGATCATGCTGGAGAATTTGAAAAACATGGCCTTTCAGTGGAACTACGTGGGCCTGTGCTGGGCCGCCGGGCTGGCGTGGCTGGCGGCAGCCACGGCAGTGGGCCTGCTGGCCTTCCGCCGGAAAGAGATCCGGTAGGGAGGGGAGCGCATGAAGCACTACCTGACCGCGGAATGGGGCAGGGCGGTGGCCCGCCCTTATTTCCGGGCATTCCTGCTGGTCCTGCTGGCCCTGGCCGCCGGGCTGCCCCTCCTGTGGCGGTTCGGCCTCGGCGACATGTTTCAGGGCAGCTTCGGAGATAGCCTGTCCCTGCTGACCCCCTTTTTCACGGTGGGCCTCTATCTGGCGGTGGTCGTGGCGGACGAGGTCTTTTCCGATCAATATAAGAATGATACCCTGAAGAATGAAGTCTCGTTCGGCCTGCCCCGCAGGCGCATCTATCTGGGCAAGCTGGTCACCGCCGCAGGGATTGGTCTTCTGCTGGCTTTCCTGACCCTGCTGGTCTATGCTGTGCTCTGCCGGGTACTGCTCCCTGGAGCGGTGGGAGACTGGGTTCAGATCCAGACCTTCCTCTTCCGCCTGCTGGGTGCCCTGCCCCTCTGGATGGGGGCCCTCTCCCTGACGGTGGCCGCCATGTTCAATCTCGCCCATACCATCCCCATGATGGTGGTGGTGCTGGGGTGCCTGGGTGGCCTGAGTTCTGTCCTGCGCATGGTAATGCGCACCGGGGTGGACTGGCTGGCCCGCGGAGCGGAGATGCTCTATCACCTGCTGCTCACCGCGCCCATGGACGTGATGGAGGTCCCTCTCTGGAGCCCGGCCTGGCTGGGCTGGACCTGGGGCGTAGGACTGCTGTGGACCCTGGGGGCCGCAGCGGCAGGGCTGGTGTTATTCGCCCGCCGGGACATCCGATAAATGGGGAAGGTGGGAGTCCATGCTCAACTATATTAAGGCGGAGCTGTGGAAGGTCCTCCACCGGCGCGGCGTCTATGTCCTGCTGGCCCTGTTGCTTCTGTGTACGGCCCTGTTTTTCATGCTCTACAGCTACGGCGGCTTTTCAAGCCTGGCGAAGGGGATTTCGGTCACCATGGTGGTGGGCATGCTGGCCGCGCCCCTGCTGGTGCAACTTGTGGATGGCGGCACGGCGGATACCTTGAAAAATGAGCTCTCCTTCGGCCTGCGGCGGGGGACGGTCTATTGGGGAAAGCTGTGCGCCGCCCTGCTGTTGGGGCTGGCCTTCTGCCTGGTGCTGGTGGGAGGGAGCCTGGCCGGCGGGTGGCTGTTCCTGCCCCGGGGGGAGCCGGAGGAGGCCCTGGAGGGGCTGGCTCTGGTGGGATTCTGCCTGGCCGGGGCCCTGCCTATCTGGTGCGGCATGTTTGCCCTGTGCCATATGTTGGCCCTGGCGGTGCGCAGTCCGGCCGCCTGGACCGCCGGGTATTACCTGATGTTTTTCATGGGACAGCCGGTGCTGGTGTTTCTGGCGATTCTGTTGTTCGGCGTGTACGAGGCGTCTGCGCCGTTCACCCTGTTCACTGCGGTTGTGCTGCCCTATTCGCTGCTGATGCCCGCACTGCTGGATGGCTGGCTCACCGCCCAGTACCAGCTCTGGTGCTGGGCCATCGGCCTGGGATGGATGGCGGCCAGCACGGGGCTGGGGCTGTTTCTGTTTGGCCGGAGAGACGTTCGCTAGGGAGGAGGTTTCCGCGTGCTGATCGTGTGTATACTGCTGGCCCTGCTCTGTGCGGGGCTGGCTTTTTGGGTGTGGGCCCAGCGGCGCTCCCTGCGGGAGGCCGCGTACCGGCTCCGGGCGCTGGAGGATACGGGGAGTACCGCCCGCGTACGGCTGGCCGTACCCAACAGCGCGGCGGAGGAGCTGCTGGACGAGGTGAACCGCCTGCTGGAGCTGCGCCAGGCGGACAGGGCCGCTTACCAGGCGAGGGAGCGCGCCCTGCGCCAGCAGATCGCCAATGTCTCCCACGACCTCCGCACCCCCCTGACCTCCATCCTGGGCTATCTCCAGCTTCTGGAGGACCCCGGACTGACGGAGGGGGAGCGGCGGGAATACCTGGCGGTGATTGCGGGGCGGGCCAGGACGCTCCAGAGCCTGATTACCAGCTTTTATGATCTCTCACGGCTAGAGGGGGGAGAGTACCTGCTCCAGCGGGAGAAGGTGGACCTCTACGCCTCTCTGTCCGGTCTGCTGGCGGCCTTTTACAACGATTTCACCGACAGGGGCTTCGACATGGAGGTGGAGTTGGCCGAGGGGCTGCCCCAGGTGTGGGCGGACGCCGGGGCGGTGCTGCGGATTTTCACCAATCTGATCCGCAACGCTCTGGAGCATGGAGAGGGGCGCATGGAAATCCGTCTGTACCAGGAGGGCGGGCAGGTGGTCAGCCGGTTTTCCAACGAAACCCACGCCCTGACTGCGGAGGACGTGCCCCACGTGTTCGACCGCTTCTTTACCTCCGACAAGATGCGCACCGGCCGGAACACCGGCTTGGGCCTGGCCATTGTCAAAGCGCTGGCCGGGCAGATGGACTGCCGGGCGGAGGCCGCTCTGGAGGGGGATATGTTTGCCATCACCCTCCGCTGGCCGGTTGAGCGGAGGTAACAGGCTGAACGCTGCCGTATAAATTATGCGGCGGCGTTTATTCTGTCTTGACAAAGTAAAAGAAAACTGATATCGTTATCGCGTTAAGACTGAGGAACCGGAAAGCCTTGCGGCAGTAAGGAATTTCTAAACCGGCCAGTCTTATTTTGACGTATGGCGTCACTTTCCATTTAGTAAGTTAGATCAGACCGTAGAGAAGAAGAGGTTGAAGTCACATGGTAAAAATCGTACATAAAAAAGTACTCAACCCCAGCGTTACCCTGCTGGAGGTGGAGGCGCCTCTGATCGCGAAGAAGGCGAAGGCGGGGCAGTTCATCATCCTGCGCCTGGACGAGCAGGGCGAGCGCATTCCGCTGACCATCGCGGACTATGACCGCGAGAAGGGGACGGTCACTATTATTTTCCAGAAGGTGGGGCTGACCACCGAGCTGCTGGCCGAGCTGAACGAAGGCGACTCCATCCGGGACTTTGTCGGTCCGCTGGGGCTGCCCACAGAGCTGCCCGAGGGGGCAAAGCGTGTCTGCGTGGTGGGCGGAGGCGTGGGCTGCGCCATCGCCTATCCCCAGGCCAAGACCTGCCATGCTGAGGGGCTGGAGGTGGACGTGATCGCCGGCTTCCGCTCTAAGGACATTGTGATTCTGGAGGACGAGTTCAAGTCCGCCTGCGACCACCTCTACATTATGACCGATGACGGCAGTTACGGCGAGCAGGGCTTTGTTACCGTGAAGCTCAAGGAGCTGATTGATTCCGGCATCCACTATGACGCCGTCATCGCCATCGGCCCTATCCCCATGATGAAGTTTGTCTCCAAGACCACCGAGCCCTATGGCATCAAGACCATCGTCAGCCTGAATCCCATCATGATCGACGGTACCGGCATGTGCGGCGGCTGCCGCGTCACCGTGGGCGGCAAGATGAAGTTCGCCTGCGTGGACGGCCCCGACTTTGATGGCCATGAGGTGGACTTTGACGAGCTGATGAACCGCAACTCCGTCTACCGCGCCCAGGAGGCCGAAGAGAAGGAGCGCCACGCCTGCCGCATGGACCAGTTGGCCCATGAGCTGATGGATCACTGAGGAAGGGAGCCGAATACCATGCCGAATATGAGTTTGAAGAAGGTTCCCATGCCGGAACAGGAGCCCAATGTCCGCAACCACAACTTCCAGGAGGTCTCCCTGGGCTACACCAAGGAGATGGCTATGGAAGAGGCGGCCCGCTGCCTCAACTGCAAGCACAAGCCCTGCGTGGGCGGCTGCCCGGTCAACATCCGCATCCCCGAGTTTATCGCCAAAGTGGCCGAGGGCGACTTCCAGGCCGCTTATGATATTATCTCCGACACCAACGCCCTGCCCAGCGTCAGCGGTCGTGTCTGCCCTCAGGAGAGCCAGTGTGAGGCCCGGTGCGTCCGGGCCATCAAGGGCGAGCCGGTGGCCATCGGTCGGCTGGAGCGCTTTGTGGCCGATTGGTACCGGGAGAACGTCAACGCCATGCCTCAGAAGCCCCAGACCAATGGCATCAAGGTGGCGGTGGTGGGCTCCGGCCCCGCCAGCCTGACCTGCGCCAGCGATCTGGCCAAGCACGGCTACGAGGTCACCATCTTCGAGGCCTTCCACACCGCCGGCGGCGTGCTGGTGTACGGCATCCCCGAGTTCCGCCTGCCCAAGGCCATCGTGCAGAACGAGGTGGACAAGCTCACCGCCCTGGGCGTGGATCTGGAGACCGATATGGTCATCGGCAAGACCTTCGACATTGACGAAATGTTTGAGGAGGGCTATGAGGCCGTGTTCATCGGTTCCGGCGCGGGCCTGCCCATGTTTATGGGCATCGAGGGCGAGACCCTGGCGGGGGTGTACTCCGCCAACGAGTACCTGACCCGCATCAACCTGATGAAGGCCTACCGGGAGGGGTATGACACCCCCCTGAAGATCTCCGGCTCCGCCGCCATCATCGGCGGCGGCAACGTGGCCATGGACGCCGCCCGCTGCGCCAAGCGCATGGGGGCCGAGCACGTCTACGTGCTCTACCGCCGGGATGAGGAGGAGATGCCCGCCCGGAAGGAGGAGGTCCACCACGCCAAGGAGGAGGGCATCGAGTTCATGCTCCTCACCAACCCGGTGAAGGTGCTGGACGACGGCACAGGCCGGGTGGGCGGCCTGGAGTGCGTGAAGATGCGCCTCACCGCCCCCGACGAGAGCGGACGCCGCGCCCCCAAGGTGGTGGAGGGCTCCAACTTCACCCTGGAGGTGGACACCGTGGTCATGAGCCTGGGCACCAGCCCCAACCCCCTGATCCGCTCCACCACCCCCGGCCTGGAGACCAACCGGAAGGGCTGCCTCCAGGTGGACGAGGAGACCATGGCCACCAGCCGCCCCGGCGTCTATGCCGGCGGCGACGCCGTCACCGGCGCGGCCACCGTCATCCTGGCCATGGGCGCCGGTAAGAAGGCCGCCGAGTCCATGCACCAGTACCTTCAGGAGGAGCACAGCAAGTAAACACAGACAGGCTGAAGAGGGCCGCCCCGATGGGGTGGCCCTCTTGATACTGGAGCGGCGCGGGCAGATGCCCGCGCCGCATGCTTATGGATTTTTTACTTGGTGCCGAAGATACGGTCACCGGCGTCGCCCAGGCCGGGGACGATGTAGCCATGGTCGTTGAGCTTCTCGTCCAGAGCGGCACAGTAGATATCCACATCAGGGTGGTCGTGGTGGACCCGCTGAATGCCCTCGGGAGCGGCGATGATGTTCATAAGCTTGATATTTTTGACCTCATAATTTTTGATAAACTGGATGGCCGCAGAGGCGGAGCCGCCGGTTGCCAGCATGGGGTCCAGAATGATGACCTCCCGCTCGGCGATGTCGTTGGGCATCTTGCAGTAGTACTCCACCGGCTCCAGGGTGTCGGGGTCCCGGTACAGGCCGATATGGCCCACCTTGGCGGAGGGAATAAGGGTCAGGATGCCGTCCACCATACCCAGGCCGGCCCGCAGAACGGGGACAATGGCCAGCTTTTTGCCTGCGATGGTTTTGAATTTGGCGGTGGTGATGGGAGTTTTGATCTCCACCTCCTCCAGGGGCAGGTCGCGGGTGGCCTCATAGCACATCAGCGTGGCGATCTCTGAGACCACCTCACGGAAGTCCTTAACTCCGGTGTTCTCATCCCGCAGGATGGACAGCTTGTGCTGCAGCAGAGGGTGGTCCAAAATGTGTACTTTTTCCATGTCCATGGCACGATTCCCCTTTGTGTTGTTCTTTTTCCAGCCGCTCCCGTTCCGCTTGGGAGAGCCGGTGGTAATTGGGCGTCAGTCCGGCCGCGTCGGTCAGCCTGCCCGCTCTGGTCAGCTCCAGTGCACACCGGGCAACCCCCCAGGCACTCTGGTGCCGCAGGTGGGGAGGCGCCAGCCGGATGTCCAACCCCAGTTCCTTGAGGGTAGTATAGCATAAAAGTGCGCCGTCTCCAACCAGAAATTGCGGATTCCCGCTCTTTTTTAGCTCGTCGGCCAGGGCGTCCAGGCCCACGGCCCGGTCGGGGCACAGGCGCTCCAAGCGGCCGCCTGCCGCACGGAAGCGGGCGTTGTAGACCTGGTTCCGGCGGGCATCCATGACTGCACAGATCTCCCCGTCCAGGTGGGCCAGACACCAGGCCATGGACTCCAGGGTAGAGCAGGCCGCGCAGGGCTTGTTCCCCGGCCAGGCCAGCCCCTTGGCGGCGGCGACACCGATGCGCAGGCCGGTGAAGGAGCCGGGCCCGGCCGCCACGGCGATGAGCTCCACCGCGTCCAAGGCGGTTCCGCAGTTGTCCAGCAGGGATACGGCCATGGGCATGAGGGTGCGGGAGTGGGTCAGGCCATTGTTCTGGAAGGACTGGGCAATCAGAGCCTCATCCTCACACAGCGCCACCGAGCAGGCGGTGGCGGAGGACTCCAGGGCCAATATTTTCATGCGTCCGTCCCTCCTGTGATGGTAATAATGCGCTCTCCTTCACCGGCTCCCCGCCGTATGTCCACCCGCAGCACGCCGTCCTCCAGCGCGTCGCTGACAATCTCGCTCCACTCCACGGCGCACACGCCGCCCCGGGCCAGATAGTCCTCCCACCCGATGTCGAACAGCTCATCGGAGGAGCCCAGCCGGTACATGTCAAAGTGGAACAAGGGCAGACGGCCTCCCTCATATTCGTTGACAATGGTAAAGGTGGGGCTGGTGACCCGGTCGGGAACGCCCAATCCCCGGGCCAGTCCCCGTGTGAAAGCGGTCTTTCCCGCCCCGAGATCTCCGGTAAAGGCGACCACCGTCCCCGCTGTCAGCCGGGCGGCCAGCGCCTCGCCCAGCGCCTCGGTCTCTGCTGGGGAGTTGGATATATATTCCATATAACACCTCGAATGTGAAAATTCGCTTAAATATTATACCACACCCGTTTACCAAACGCAAAAAAGATGGTAAACTAAATTGATTTTAAGCACGGTTTTGGAAGGGAGGGATGTGGTTGAACTGGCTGACCGATTCGATCCGCGAATTTATACACCGGGGCGACCGGCTGCTGCTGACGCTCTGCCTGCTGGCCAGCGGCTTCGGCATGGTGCTGATTTACAGCGCCACCCGTTATATGAACCACTCGGCGGGGCTGCGCTGCATGCTGATCCAGGCGGTGGGCATCGTTCTGGGGGTGTTCGTCTATATCGCCATGTCCTCGGTTGATATTGAGCTGTTTACGGAAAAATCCTGGAAATGGCTCTTTCTGTTTGGACTGTTCATCAATTTGCTGCTCCTGACCCCACTGGGGATCGGCGCGGATGAGACAGGCAACAACAGTTGGCTGAGTATTCCCGGCTTTCCGGTCAATCTGCAGCCGGCGGAGCTGGCCAAGCTGACCTTCGTACTGCTGCTGGCCTGGCAGATGAACCAGCAGCGGGAGCGGGGACTCAGCCGCCCCTCCTCCGTATTCCAGTTGGCGGGCCACACCCTGGTCATGATCGGGTTGATTGTGGCGACCTCCGGCGATTTCGGTATGGCGCTGACCTATGCCTTTATCTTTGTCATCATGGCTTGGGCGGGCGGGGTGAAAAAACGGTGGTTCCTGCTGGCCATTGTGGTTTGTGTCATAGGGGCCGTGCTCATTTGGCCCCACATCAGCGACAAGTACTTCGCCCGGCGTATCACCGTGGTCATCGATCATATCACGGGCAATACGGAGACCATCAGCGAACAGACTCAGGGACAGGGCTTTCAGCAGACCCGCAGCATCCTGGCTATCGGCAGCGGGGGGTTGTTCGGCATGGGGTATCTCAAGGGGATTCAGACCCAGAGCCTCTCTGAGTCTGCCCTGCCCGCCCGGCACACCGACGAGATCTTTGCGGTCTGCGGAGAGGAGTTCGGCCTGATCGGGTGTATTGTTCTGCTGCTCCTGCTGGGAGCGATCATTGCCCGCTGCATTTGGGTGGCGCGGCGGGCCTGCTCGCCTCAAAGCGCTTTCATCGCCATGGGGTACGCAGGGATGCTGTTGGCCCAGGTTGGAGTCAACGTGGGAATGTGTCTCTATGTGTTCCCCGTTGTGGGGCTGACCCTGCCGTTCATCAGCTATGGCGGCACCTCCATCGTCACCATGTTTGCGGCCATGGGCATTATCTCCAGTATCAAAATGCGCTCCCTTCCGAGCTGGCTGCGGGATCGGAGCCGTATTTGAACCAGTGGACGGGGGCTGTCCGATTTGGATGGCCTCAGCCGTATATTCTCCTTGATTTGGCAAAGACTACGGATGATTTCCAAACAAGGAGGTAATTGTCTTGAAACACCGCGTCCTTCTGCGCCGCGCTCTGCCGCTGGCAGTGCTGGCGGCGGTCCTGTACTCCGCTGGCTGGCCTGCATCTGCCTTTTTCTTCCAAAAGGATGAGGCGGTCCCAACCGTGGCGGCCATGACCAAAAATGGCCCGGCGGCGGAACCCATCTCCTTTTCCGAGGAGGACTTCGTTGTGGAAGGCTCCGGCAAGCTAGACAGCATTGTGATTGCCACTCTGCCGGATGCCGCGGTCGGCTGTCTCACCCTGGGCGCTCAGGGCATCCAGGTGGGCGACGTGATTGCTATGGAGGCGGTGGACGGACTGCGCTTCACCCCTCTGGCCGCACCGGCCGGCCTGGAGGCTCAGTTCCAGTTCACCCCGGTCTTTTCCGACGGGCGGAGCGGCGATGCCGTCACCGTTGAACTCTACCTGCTGGCCGAGGCAAACGGCGCGCCGGTGGCGGAAAATCTGGAGTTCACCACCTACAAAAATGTGGCGGTGACTGCCCAGTTTTCCGCCGTAGACCCCGAGGGGGATCTGCTCACGTATCATATCCTCAACAAGCCCGCCCGCGGGGCGGTGACCATGCCGGAGGACGGCAGCAGCGAATTTGTCTACACCCCCTATGAAAACAAGACCGGCAAGGACTCCTTCACCTATGTGGCGGTGGATGCGGTGGGCAACTCCTCCGACCCCGCTACCGTTAAGATCAAGATTGAAAAGCCGAATACCAAGGTCACCTACGCCGACATGGACGGCGACCCGGCCCATAAGGCTGCCATCCGACTGGCAGAGGAGGGGATCTTCGTGGGCGAGTGCATGGGTGGGGCCTATTTCTTCCAGCCCGACGCTGCTGTGACCCGCGGGGAATTCGTGGCTATGGCCATGAACGCCGCCGGTATGGAAGCCCTGGAGGACGTAGAGCGCACCGGCTTTGCCGACGATGTGTCGATTCCCACCTGGGCCAAGCCCTATGTCTCCTCCGCGCTGAAGGCGGGACTGGTGCAGGGCAGCCGCTCCAGCGATGGGCAGGTAGTGTTCCAGGCGGAGGAGCCCATCACCGCGGCAGAGGCGGCGGTGCTCCTGGACCGGGCCCTTCAGGTGACTGACGTGTCCGCCGATACGCTGGCGGAGGAGGGGATTCCCACCTGGGCGGCCCAGTCTGCCGCCAATCTTGCCACCTGCGGCGTACTGTCGCTGGACGGAGGCCTGAGTGCCCCCCTTACCAGGGGCGAGGCGGCCGAGCTGCTGTGCGGCGCGCTGGAGTTGCAGGACAGCCGGGATGGCGGCTGGTTCTGAACTCTGAACAGAGAGAATGGGCCGGTTCCGTAGGGAACCGGCCCATTGCCTATGTGCGGCGCACCAGAAGCGAGAGACCCAGGGCGGCCGAGGCGCCGCCCAGCAGGACGAAAAAGCCCCAGAGAAAATTCCAGCAGGGGGAGGTCACATCAAACATCCAGGCCAGCAGGGAGTGCCAAAAGGACAGGCCGGCGGCAATGGCAAGGAGATCGAACAGGACATAGCTGCCGCCGAAGAGGTAGATCCACCGCCACCAGGGATTGCGGCCCCAATTCCGAAAGAAGGTGGCGACGCCCGCCAGGCACAGCACGGCCAGAAGGCCCATCAGGCCGAAGTAGAGGGGACCCTTTTGTGTCAGAACCCCCAGCCAGAAGGCGGCGTAGCTCTCCCGGTCCGCCAGCCCCCAGACACGGTGCAGATGAAACGCCCCAAAGAAGAGGAAAAACAGCGGCTCATACCACGCGATTTTCACAGCGCACCCCCCAATCTCCGCTCTACTCTACCACAGAGGAGGTGCTTTTGCAAGAATTGGACGGGGAAGGTTCGAAAGAAGGTTGAGAATAGGCCGGAACCGTGCTATAATATACCACTAGTGCGTATCATATTGTATCAAACTCTCGAACGAGGTGTGCTATGAAAATTGTTGTGCTGGCAGGGGGACTGTCTCCGGAGCGGAATGTGTCCCTCTCCACTGGAACCATGGTGACCGAGGCGCTGCGGGCGCTGGGCCACCGGGCGGGCCTGATCGACTTATATTTCGGCCTGGAGACGGGCGGGGCGGACGAGGCATTTTTTGACGCGCCTGTGTCCGAGGCCTACAAGAAAATCAGCCGCGAGGCTCCGGATCTGGATCAGGTGCGGCGCGGCCGGAAGGGGGACAGCCCCAGCATGTTCGGCCCCGGGGTGCTGGAGCTGTGCCGGATGGCCGACATGGTATTCCTGGCCCTCCACGGCACCTGCGGCGAGGACGGGCGGGTGCAGGCCGCCTTTGATCTGATGGGAATTCCCTACACCGGCGCGGGCTATCTGGGCAGCGCCATCGCCATGGACAAGGATCTGACCAAGCGGATGGTGGCCGACGTGGTGTCCACCCCCGGCTGGAAGACCGTCGCCTACACCGCCGCGGACATCGACCGACTGGTAGAGACTGCCCGCTTGCCCCTGGTGGTCAAGCCGGTGGCCAGCGGCTCCTCCATCGGTGTATCCATCGCCCACACGGCGGAGGAGCTGCGCCGGTCCCTCACTGAAGGACTGGCCCTGGGTGGGCGCACGGTGCTGGAGGAGTACATCAGGGGCCGGGAGATCCAGGTGGGCATCCTGGAGGATAAAGCCCTGCCCTCCATTGAGATCATCCCCAAGCAGGGCTTTTACGACTATGCCAACAAGTACCAGCCCGGCGCCGCTCTGGAGGTCTGCCCGGCGGAGATTACTCCGGAGGAGGAGGCGCGTGTGCGGGCCGCGGCCCTGCGGGTGTACGAGACACTGGGGCTGTCGGTGTACTCCCGCGCGGACTTCATCCTCACGGAGGACGGGGAGCCCTGGTTCCTGGAGATCAACACCCTGCCCGGCATGACACCCACCAGCCTGCTGCCCCAGGAGGCCGCGGCGGCGGGCATTGACTACAACGAGCTGTGCCAGCGCATTGTGCACGCCTCTCTGGAGGCCCGAAAACAGGGAAGATAAGGAGCGGAAACGGATTATGGAGCCGATGACCATACGTGAAATCATGGACGCGGTCGGCGGTAAGCTGCTGGGAGAGTTTGGGGATATCAACCGGATGGTGGGACGGGTGGAGACGGACAGCCGCACCATCCACGCTGGGTCCCTGTTTGTGCCCCTGGTGGGGGAGCGATTCGACGGCCACGCCTACATCAACGCCGCCCTGGAGGGGGGCGCTGCGGGCTGCTTTACCCAGCGGGAGCGGGAGAGCTATCTGCCGGGCAAGTTCTATATCAAGGTGGATTCCACCCAGCGGGCCCTGCGGGATCTGGCCAAGTATTACAAGAAAAAGTTCCCCATACCTGTGGTGGCCCTGACGGGCTCGGTGGGTAAGACCACCACCAAGGACATGGTGGCGGCGGTGCTGGGGGAGAAGTACCGGGTGCTCAAGACCGAGGGCAACCTGAACAACGAGATCGGCGTGCCCATGACCCTGCTGCGCCTCAGCGGGGAGCACGAAATTGCCGTGCTGGAGCTGGGCATGAACCACGCCGGGGAGATCGACTACCTCTCCGCCCTGGTGGAGCCCGACGTGGTGCTGATGACCAACATCGGCGACTCCCACATCGAGCACTTCGGCTCCCGGGAAAAGATCCTGGAGGCCAAGAGCGAGATCTTCCACCATGTCAAGTCCGGCGCCTTCGTGGTCATCAATGGGGACGATCCCCTGCTGAACACCCTGCCGGGGAAGCTCCCCTATGCGTTCACCCGCGTGGGCGCCGGAGAGGGGCTGGACTATCGGGCGGAGGGGCTGGTCAGCGACGGCAAGAGCCATATGACCTGTGAAGTGAAAACACCTCACAACTATTTCCGGGTGGAGATTCCCGCCCTGGGCGACCACATGATCTACCCCACGCTGATGGCGGCGGCGGTGGGGGAGCACTTTGGCCTGACGCAGACGCAGATTGCCGACGGCGTGCTCCACTTTGCCCCCACCAAAATGCGTATGAACCTGCTCCACCGGGGCGATGACATCACCATCCTAAACGACACCTACAACGCCAACCCCCAGTCCATGCGGGCGGCGGTGGAAGTGCTCTCCAGTGCCCGGGGAGCGTATAAGGTAGCCGTACTGGGCGACATGTTCGAGCTGGGGCCCCTGGCCCCCGCCCTCCACGCCGGCGTGGGCGACTACCTGGGCAAGGCGGGCATCGACTGCCTGGTGGCGGTGGGCGAGCTGGCAAGGCACATCCATGACGCAGCCCAGGCCGCCGGCGTGCCGGAGTGCTATTACTGCCCCACAAAGGCGGAGGCCAGGCCGGTGCTGGACGGCGTGGTGCGGCCCCATGCCACCATTCTGGTCAAGGCCTCCCGCGGCATGGCGCTGGAGGAGCTGGTGGATTATCTGCTCACCATCACAGGGGAGGCATAAAAGGGCCGCCGGGTGTCCGCCCGGCGGCCAGCAGGGGCCGGTGTTCCCATCGGCCCGTCTTTATCCAAACAGCTTTTGCAGATTCTCCTGAAAGGGCGGGTAGATGACCCCCTTCTCGGTGATGATGCCGGTGACCAGACTGTGGGGGGTCACGTCGAAAGCGGGGTTGCAGACCTCCACCGACTCCGGGGCGGTGCGGGTGCCGTACAGGGTGCGCACCTCGTCCCTGTCCCGCTCCTCGATGGGGATGCCGCTCCCGTCGGCCAGAGACAGGTCGATGGTGGAGCAGGGGAGGGCCACATAAAAAGGAATGCCGTGGTAATGGGCGTTGACCGCCACGGAGTAGGTTCCGATCTTGTTGGCAAAGTCGCCGTTGGCGGCCATGCGGTCACACCCCACTACAGCCAGGTCAATCTTCCCCTTGGCCATCAGGCTGGCGGCCATGTTGTCCGCGATCAGGGTGGCGGGGATGTGGTCGGATACCAGCTCGTAGGCCGTCAGGCGGGCTCCCTGGAGGAGCGGTCGGGTCTCATCACAGTAAACCATATTTACTTTACCAGCTTCATGGGCCGCGCGGATGACACCCAGTGCCGTGCCGTAGCCGCCGGTGGCCAGGGCCCCGGCGTTGCAGTGGGTGAGGATGCGGGCGTGCTCCGGCACCACCGCCGCCCCGTGGGCCCCCATGGCCCGGCACATGGCCACGTCCTCGGCGTGGATGGCCTTGGCCTCGGCGATCAGCGGTTCTGCCGCGCCGCCGCACTCCTTTGCCTTGCGTTCCATGCGCTCCAGGGCCCAGAACAGGTTGACCGCTGTGGGCCGGCTGGCGGCCAGTGTCTCCTTGGCCTCGTCCAGCCCCTCACCGGCCAGGGCGGCCAGGCAGTAGGCATAGGCGGCGGCCACACCGATGGCGGGGGCGCCCCGCACCACCATGGTGCGGATGGCATCGGCCACTGGCCGGTAATCGGTATAGGGGAGCCACACTTCGGTCACGGGGAGCTTGGTCTGGTCGAGCAGGTAAAGGGTATTTCCTTCCCATCGGATGGCGTCCATAGGGAAAACCTCCATTCCTTGATTTCGTCTTTCACTATATCACAACGGACAACAGGAGTAAACAAATGATTGATATCTCCATCTCGAACCTGTCCAAGGAGTTCGAGGTAGGCAAAAAGATACTGGACGGCCTGACCTTTCAGGTAGACCAGGGGGAGCGGGTGGGCCTGCTGGGCAAAAACGGCGCCGGCAAGACCACACTGTTCAAAGTCCTCACTGGGGAGCTGGACTGGGATGAGGGCGAAGTGCATGTGGCCCCCGGCAAAGGGGTGGGCCTCATCTCACAGATCCCGGTTTACCCGCCCGCCTACACCGTGGAGGATGTGCTTCAGACGGCCTTTGACCGGCTTCACGCCATGGAGGCCGAGATGGTCCGCCTCGCCGAGCAGATGGGCGCCGACACAGACCCCGCCCTGCTCAGGCGGTACGACGCCCTCACCGCCGCTTTTGAGGCGGGGGGCGGCTACGATACCCAAACGGAGCTGAATAAGGTGTGCAATGGCCTGGAGATTTCCCAGGACATGCGGGGGCAGCTTTTTTCCTCCCTCTCCGGCGGGGAGAAGACCCGGGTCAACCTGGCCCGCCTGATTCTGGAGGATACCGACATCCTCCTGCTGGACGAGCCCACCAACCACCTGGATCTCCGGGCCACCGAATGGCTGGAGGAGTATCTGGACCGTTACAAGGGCACCGTGCTGGCCATCTCCCACGACCGCTGGTTCCTGGACCGGGTGGTACGCCGGGTCATCGAGATCCACGATGGCAAGGCGGAGTTTTACGCGGGCAACTACAGCTTTTATGTGGAGGAGAAGGAGCGGCGCTACGAGGAGAAGCTCAAGCAGTACGAGAAGGAGCAGGCCAAGCTTGAGCAGCTCCAAGAGGCGGCGGACAAGCTGCACCTGTGGGCTTTTATGGGCAACGACAAGCTGCACAAGCGGGCCTTTTCCATCGAAAAGCGCATGGAGCGCATCCGCACCACCGACAAGCCCACCAAGGAGCGGCGCTTAGACATAAAATTCGGGGAGAGCGAGTTCCGGGGGGACGAGGTGCTCACCATCAAGGAGCTGAAGAAGTCCTTTGACGGGCGCACTCTCTTTGACCACGTGAACCTGGAGGTCATCGGCGGCGAGCGCATTGCCCTGCTGGGCGACAACGGCACCGGCAAGTCCACCCTGCTGAAGATTTTGCTGGGGGAAGAGGAGCCGGACTCCGGAAAGCTGCGCATGGGACCGACTGTAAAGGTGGGGTACCTGCCTCAGATCATCCGCTTCTCCCACCCGGAGCGCAATCTGGTGGACACCATGATCTACGACCAGGACTGCTCCACCCAGACGGCCCGCAATCGGCTGGCGGCCTTCAACTTCCGGGGGGAGGACGTGTTCAAGCCCGTGTCCGCCCTCTCCGGCGGGGAGCAGAGCCGCCTGCGCCTGTGTATGCTCATGGACGAGAAGATCAATCTGCTGATCCTGGACGAGCCCACCAACCACTTGGACGTGGCCAGCCGGGAGTGGATTGAGGAGGCGGTGGAGAGCTACGAGGGCAATCTGCTCTTTGTCTCCCACGACCGCTACTTCATCAACCGCTTTGCCACCCGTATCTGGATGCTGGAGAACGGACAGATCATTGATTTCCGGGGGACCTTTGAGGAGTACCGGGCCGCCCAGGAGCGGAAACGGCTCCAGGCCGCGGTCCTCGTCAAGGCGGAACCGGAGAAGCCGAAAAAGGAAAAGCCCCGCCGTCCCGGCGGCACCAAAGAGCTGGAGAAGCAGGTGGCCGCGGCGGAGCGGGCGGTGGCCAAGGCGGAGGAGCGGCAATACGAGCTGACCCTCAAGGCCGAGGAGGTGGCCTCCAACTATCTGGAGCTGCAGAAGGTCTATGACGAGCAGAAGGCCCTGGAGGAGGAGATCGCCGCGCTTTACACGAAGTGGGAGACGCTGGCGGCCGAGTTGGAGGAGGCCCGAGGGTGAACCGGAGAAGGAAGAGCTGCTACCGTCCCTATGAGGGGAAGCGGTGGCCCCTGTGGCGGAAGGCCGTGCTGGCCCTGCTGCTGGCGGGGGCGCTGGCTTTCGGCGCCCTATTCGGCGCGGTGATGTATGGTGCCTATGACCACATACAGGGCGAGCCCAGGCTCATGGTCATCCTGGGCTGCCAGGTGAAGCCCTGGGGGCCGTCCATTCTGCTCCAGGACCGGCTGGACAAGGCGCTGGATTACCTGGAGGAGCACCCGGACGTCCAGGTGGTGGTCTCCGGCGGCCAGGGCCCCGACGAACCCACTACCGAGGCGCAGGCCATGTACGACTATCTGGTGGAATACGGCGTGGAGCCGGAACGCATCTGGCAGGAGGACCAGTCCCACAACACCTGGCAGAATGTCCGGTATACCCTGGCGCTGCTGGAGGAGAAGGGGGCGGACACGAGTGCCGGCGTGGTGCTGGTGTCCAGCGGCTTCCACCTCACCCGGGCGCGTATGCTGTGGGAGCGCGCCTCCGGCGGAGCGGGAGAGCTGTCCACCCTGGCGGCCCCCTGCACCCATGTGCCGTCCCGGCTGAAGATGTATATTCGGGAACCCTTTGCACTGGTAAAGTCCTTTTTGTTTGACAGGTGATATGACTTGGAAATGATGGAAAAGCTGCGCGCCCTGGATCTCCACTATGCCGATGTGGAGGCCCGCCTGAGCGCGCCGGAGACCTATGAAGACCCCGCGCTGGTGGCCAGGCTCAACAAGGAGCAGCGGGAGCTGGAGCCGGTGGTCATGGCCTACCGGGCCTACCAGCGCCGCCGGCAGGATCTGGAGGATGCCGAGGCCCTGATGGGCGACCCGGATATGAAGGAGCTGGCCCAGGAGGAGTACCAGCAGGCCAGGGAGGAGCTGGCCCGGCTGGAGGAGGAGATCAAGGTGCTGCTCCTGCCCCGGGACCCCAACGACGACAAGAATGTCATCGTGGAGATCCGCGCCGGAGTGGGCGGGGAGGAGGCGGCTCTGTTCGCCCACTCCCTGTTCCGCATGTACTCCATGTACGCCGATGCCCGCCGCTGGCGCGTGGAGGTGGACTCGGTCAACGAGACGGAACTGGGTGGCGTGAAGGAAATCTGCTTTACAATTGAGGGAGACGGAGCCTGGTCCCGTCTGAAATTCGAGAGCGGCGTCCACCGGGTGCAGCGGGTACCTGAGACCGAGTCGGGTGGGCGTATCCACACATCCACCGCCACCGTGGCGGTGCTGCCCGAGGTGGACGAGGTGGACTTCGAGCTCAACCCGGCGGACATCGAGATGCAGGTTTTCCGCTCCTCCGGTGCGGGCGGCCAGCACATCAACAAGACCTCCTCCGCTGTGCGGCTCATCCACAAGCCCACCGGCACGGTGGTGGAGTGCCAGCAGGAGCGCAGCCAGTTCCAGAACCGGGACCGGGCCATGCAGATCCTGCGCTCCCGTCTGTACGAGGAGAAGGTGCGGGAGCAGGAGGAGGCGGTGACGGCGGAGCGCCGCAGCCAGGTGGGCACCGGCATGCGCAACGAGCGTATCCGCACCTACAACTTCCCCCAGGGGCGGCTGACCGACCACCGTATCGGGCTGACCCTGTACCGGCTGGAGAGCGTCATGGACGGCGATCTGGATGAGATTATCGACGCGCTGGTGACCGCCGACCAGGCGGAGCGGCTGAGGGCTCGGGAGCAGGACGGCTAAGGCGGGGACGGCCAAAAAACAGCGCACAAGGCTGAGAAAAGGAGTAAGAAAGCGTGGAATTGATCATTCACTTTACCGCCCTGCCGGAGAAGCTGACCCTGGATATGGTGAAGTCCGACCTGGCGGAGCTGCTGGAGGACGACGGCTGGCTGACCGGCTCAGGGGCGGACTATCTGGAGCTGGAGCTGGAGGACGAGAAGGTGAACCCCAAGTACGGTATTCTCACCGTGAAGGGTTATCTGCAAAAGGCCCGGTTCGCCCCGGACACCACCATCGAGCTGGCCGGGACGCCGGTGGGCATCTACGAATAAGCAGGGGAGGGTATTTTTATGAAAAAAGCCATCGGCATTTTACAGATTGTCTCTGGCGCGGCCCTGCTGGCCGCGGGCGTGCTGACCATCGTGGAGGGAAGCGCACGACGGAGTGCCCGGGTTCGGCATGGAAGGGGAGTTCGTTTTTGAGCAGGGAAGATGCCGCGCTGTGGGAGCGTCTGTCCCGCTTTTGGGCGGACGTGGCGCGGCAGGATGCCGCAGCCCTGCGGGAGTGGTTCGCGCCGGAAGCAGAGGTGTATTGGCACTGCACGGACGAGCGCTTCACGGCGGAGGAATACATTCGGGCCAACTGTGAGTACCCAGGGGACTGGGAGGGCGCGGTGGAGCGTGCGGAATGGACGGAGGACGGTTGTGTTTCGGTCGCAGCGGTGTGGCCGAAGGACAGGAGCGCCCGTTTTCATGCGGTGTCTTTTTTCCGTTTCGCGGGGGGCAGGATCACCCGCTTAGATGAGTACTGGGCGGACGATGGGCCCCCGCCCCAGTGGCGGAAGGAAAAGCACATCGGCAGTTCCATCGGGAGAAGCTGAACCATCGGGAAGGTGAGCACATTGCACACACAAAGACTACAGCCGCGGGACACGGCCGAGGCGGCGGAGATTCTCCGCCGGGGCGGCCTGCTGGGCATCCCCACGGAGACGGTGTACGGCCTGGGGGCCAACGGCCTGAATCCAGACGCCGTGGGCCGCATCTTCGCGGCCAAGGGGCGGCCCCAGGACAACCCGCTGATTCTGCACATCCCCTCGGCGGACTGGCTGGAACGCTACTGCGGGGACATTCCGGACACGGCCTACGCCCTGGCGGAGCGCTTCTGGCCGGGGCCGCTGACCATGGTGCTCCGGCGGAAACGCGTGGTGCCCGACGTGGTGACCGCCGGGCTGGACACCGTGGGGATGCGCTGTCCGGCCCACCCGGTTTGCCGGGCCATTCTGGCGGCCGCCGACGTGCCGGTGGCCGCCCCGTCGGGCAATACCTCCGGCCGGCCCAGCCCCACCAACATGGCGGACATGCTGGAGGATATGGACGGAAAAATTGACGGCATCGTGGACGGGGGACCCTGCGCGGTGGGGGTGGAGTCCACCATCGTGGATCTGACGGTAATGCCCCCACGGCTTCTGCGCCCCGGCGGCGTCACCCTGGAACAGCTCCGGGACGCGCTGGGTGAGGTGGCGGTTGATCCTGCGGTGACCCGGCTCATGGGCGCGGGGGAGCAGCCCCGGGCTCCCGGCATGAAGTACCGCCACTACGCCCCCAAGGCCCCGGTGACCGTGGTGCAGGGGGCCCCGGCGGCGGCGGCCCGCTACATCCAGGCCCACATGGCCCCCGGAGACGGGGTGATCTGCTTCGACGAATACGCCGGGCTGTTTGCCGGCCACCCGCTGGAGCAGCTGGGGCCCAGCACCGACGTGCCGGAGCAGGCCCGCCGGGTCTTTGAGGCCCTGCGCTGGTTCGACGGCACCGGCGTGTCCCACATCTGGGCCCAGTGTCCCGCCGCCGCCGGTATCGGCCTGGCGGTGGCCAACCGGCTGAACAAGGCCGCCGGCTTCCACATCGTGCGGGCGGAGTGAAGCCTCTCCTGCGGTGGAAATTTACAAATACATAACAAACCCGGAACGAGATATGCTATACTGAACTACGGAGGCGAAGCCATCCATGAAACGCATCGGCATCACCGGCCCCACCGGGGCGGGGAAGACCACCGCGCTCCAGGCCCTGGCGGAGCTGGACGCCCATATCATCGACGCGGATGCGGTGTACCACGCCCTGCTGGAGTCCAGCGCCACCCTGCGGGCGGAGCTGACCGCCCGGTTTGGCCCTTCCATTCTGGACGGGGAGGGCCGTGTCAACCGCAAGGCCCTGGGCGGGGTGGTATTCGGCGATCCGGCGGCCCTGGCCGAGCTGAACGCCATCACCCACCGCTTCATCCTGGCCGAGATCGACCGGCAGGCCGCCGGGGCGGAGGAGCAGGGGCGGAGCGCCGTGGCCATCGACGCCATCGCCCTCATTGAGAGCGGCCTGGGGGAGACCTGTGGCGCGATAGTGGGCATACTGGCCCCCAGGGAACTGCGCATCCGGCGGATCATGGCCCGGGAGGGGATTTCGGAGGACTACGCCCGGAAGCGGGTGGAGGCCCAGCAGGGGGACGGCTTTTTCCGCACCCACTGCGATTATCTCCTGGAAAACCGGGCGGACGACACGCCGGAGGCCTTTCAGGCCCGTGCCAAGCAACTGTTTGAGCAGATACTGAGCAATCGGAACTAGACGAAGGAGGAATTCAAATGGAAGAGAAGCAGAAGACGGCGGGAGAGCTGCGGCGCGAGGCGCTGCTCTACCAGCCCAAGAACGGCTACGACCGCCTGAGCGCCCAGGACGAGGCGGATATGAAGTCCTATTGTGAGGACTACAAGAAGTTTTTGGACGCAGGCAAGACGGAGCGGGAGTGCGTAACCGAGGCGGTGCGCCTGGCGGAGGCTAAGGGCTTCAAGCCCTTCACCCGCGGCATGGCGGTCAATCCTGGCGACAAGCTGTACCGGATCAACCGGGGCAAGGCCTTGATGCTGGCCGTGGTGGGTACCAGGCCCCTCAGCGAGGGCGTCAACATCGGCGCGGCCCACATCGACTCCCCCCGGCTGGATCTCAAGCCCAACCCTCTCTATGAGGACGCGGAGCTGGCCTTTTTCAAGACCCACTATTACGGCGGTATCCGCAAGTACCAGTGGGTGACTATCCCCCTGGAGCTCCGCGGCGTGGTGGCCCTGAAGGACGGCTCTACCGTGGCCGTGTCTATCGGCGGCGCGCCGGAGGACCCCCAGTTCACCATTGACGATTTGCTGCCCCACCTGGGCGTGGAGCAGTCCAAGAAGCCCCTGGGCGAGGCCATCCCCGGCGAAAGCCTGAACCTGCTCATCGGCAGCCGCCCCTTTAAGGACGACGAGGGCTCCGACCGGGTGAAGCTGGCCGTCATGGACTACCTGAACCAGAAGTACCACATCGTGGAGGAGGATTTCATCTCCGCCGAGCTGGAGGTGGTGCCCGCTTTCAAGGCTGCCGACATCGGCTTCGACCGCTCCCTGATCGGTGCCTACGGCCACGACGACCGGGTGTGCGGCTTTGCCTGTCTGGCGGCCCTTCTGGCCCTGGGCACCCCCGGCAAGACCGCCGTCTGTATGCTGGCGGACAAGGAGGAGATCGGCTCGGCCGGCGTCAGCGGCATGAAATCCGCAGCCTTTGATACCTTTGTCAGCGACCTGTGCGACGCCCAGCGGGTGCCGCTGAAGGCCTGCTACGAGAAGTCCTTCTGCCTGTCCACTGACGTGACCGCGGCCTACGACCCCAACTTCGCCGAGGTCTATGAGAAGCGCAACAGCGCCCGGGTGAACTACGGCATCGGCCTGTGCAAGTACACCGGTTCCCGCGGTAAGTCGGGCGCCTCCGACGCCTCTGCCGAGGTGGTGGCCTATATCCGCAGGGTGCTGGACGAGGCCGGCGTGGTGTGGCAGATGGCCGAGCTGGGCAAGGTGGACGCCGGCGGCGGCGGCACCGTGGCCTGCTATATGGCCGAGCGCGACATCGACACCATCGACGCGGGTGTGCCCGTGCTGAGCATGCACGCCCCCTTTGAGACAGTGGGTAAGCTGGACTGTTATATGACCTACAAGGGAATCAAGGCGTTCTACGAGAAGTAAATTTGCATAGGAAGCAAGCGCACCTGCGGGATGACCGCAGGTGCGCTTGCTTTACGGC